>Ga0123352_10000146_pt1 | contig 83438 bp, 77 predicted proteins | sample TergutLab28metaG_FD_89700 | JGI IMG/M metagenome (GOLD analysis project Ga0123352, IMG submission 89700) | Labiotermes labralis P1 segment gut microbial communities from Petit-Saut dam, French Guiana - Lab288 P1 | ecosystem: Host-associated > Arthropoda: Insects > Digestive system > Gut ...
GTACATAAACGTGTTCTTCGGGTTTTGGATAAACGTGACTGCTTTTTAAGCTTGTATTATTCAAAAACCATGAAGACGCATTATGCTATAGCGTTATTTCTGCCCTTAGCAGCATACATCATATTCCTTTATACTGTTTTATTATATAACAAGCTCCAATGTTCGTCAACCATTTTTTCAACATTTTTTAGAAATATTTAATCCTGCTTCCTATAATTCGACGGAAGCAGGATTATGTTTTTTAGGTAAAAATTTGCAGGGTAGGATAAAAGCTGCTCCTACAAATGATATAAAAAGCTAGATATATCTATCCGATAAAACCAAAAATTCCGGTTCCGTCACATATGAACTGTAACAAATTTTTCCTTTAAACTGCAACATCTTTTCAAATCTAAATCTCATTGCAGGAGATGTGATATACTGCATCACATCGGCTTTAGGCACCCATATAACTTCGCTTGTTTCTTCCGAAGGCGCAGGCTTGCCGTACACATAATCACAAATAAAATCAAACATAACTTTTGTGGGCACATTGGTAATACCATCATACCAAAGATGTTGTGAAACATTTGAATAAATCCCTGCCAAGCATCTTACGGAAGCTGTTATGCCGCTTTCTTCAAGTATTTCACGCAAAACCCCTTCTTCAAGATTTTCGCCGATTTCAATTTGCCCGCCTGCGGTGTCCCAGCCTCTGTGATGTGTTTTTACAATAAGCAAGTTTCCGTTTTTATCTTCTACATAACCTGCGGCGGCTACGATATGCGTTGGCCATGCCATTTTATCCCTCCGCTTTTAATCTTATCGCAGCCGTCCGGCCACTTTTTTGGAGGCCGCGGCATCCATAAGTAAAGTAACATCCGGATGAAGCTGAAGTATGGAGCCGGGCACCATGGGGTCTATATCCCCAAAAAGCACTTTTTCCACAATATCTGCCTTTGATTCTCCGCATATTAAAAGCAGAATCTGCTTTGCGCTGAAAATAGTTCCTATGCCCATTGTAATAGCGTGCTTCGGCACCATGTCGGGTGATGCAAATAAGCGTGAGTTTGCTGTAATAGTACTTTCAGTCAGCGGTGTATAATGGGTTGTTTTGGAAAAAATGGCGGAAGGTTCATTAAAACCTATATGCCCGTTATGTCCAAGTCCCAAAAGCTGTAAATCAATCCCGCCTGCATCCGAAATTTTTTGTTCATAGGCAGTGCATTCTGCAAGTGCATCTTTGGCCGCGCCATTGGGCAAGCCTATGTTTTTTGGGTCTATATTAATATGAGAAAACAGATTATCATTCATATAATAATTGTAGCTTTGACTGTCTGTTTTTTCTATGGGATGATATTCGTCCAAATTAAAGCTTTTAATATGTGCAAAATCTGCCTTGCCGGCTTTATGCAATTCGGACAGGCGGCTGTAAACCCCCAAAGGCGTTGAGCCTGTTGCAAACCCCAAAACTCCATCCGGTTTTGCGGAAATAAACTTTGCAATTATATCTGCGGTCACACCGCAAATGCTTTCGTAGCTTTCTTCAATAATAATCTTGAAGTTTTGATAATTTTTCTTCATGCGTATCCCCTCTTGCTACTGTATTGTTTTGTCTATATGATGATATTATAACCCTCTTGTATGCATTTTGCAATCGTATTATTTATGAACGGGATTATCCCCTAACGTACTGCTTATGCAGACCAAACTTATATTACCTAATATAATACTAAAACTTCGCGCGGCTGTAAGCCACCCGCACGAGATGATATATTCATATTTACATCATTGATTATTCCGAAACTGCGAAGCGATGTTACCTATAAGGTGAACTAATCCCAAGCGGCCCACACATCCGGCTGATAGCCGATAGTTGCTTTTTTGCCATTACGCACAATCGGGGCTTTAAACATGCCGGGATTATCCATAAGGCGTTCTTCCACGTCATCTTGTCTGGCCAAATGCTTGATATACTGGCTTTCGTATTCTTTTGAACTCTCGTCAATTAATGCAGACATATCCCCGACTGCATTTTTTACGCTTTGATATTCACCTTTGCTCAATCCGTATTTATTAATTTCGATAAATTGATACTTAATTTTTCGCTCTTTAAAATACCGCTCGGCCTTTTTGGTGTCGAAACATTTAACCTTTCCGAAAATCTGTATATTCATATATCTTACACTCTCTTTCTTCCGGGTTTTATTAAATCATAACTGCCGCCGATTTGCCTTTGCAGCTCCTCTATAGGCACATCTCGGCCCAAAACCACTGTATTCCAGTGCATTTTGTTCATGTGATAACCCGGCATAACATCCCGGAAGTTCTGCCTTAAAAAATCGGCTTCAAAAGGGTCGCATTTTAGATTTACGCATAGTTTTCCGTCTTTTTCGTAAATCATAGCAAAGCTCTTCTTGTTGGCTTTATGGCGGATTACTGCCCAAACCGAAGGGTCAGGCGTGGTTTCAAACGGATAATCTTCATAAGCGTCAGGGAAAGTCAGGCAATAGTCAATTAATTCTTGTCGTTTCATTCTATTTTGTCAGCCTTGTATCTAAAATTAACATATCGCAATTATGCAAAACTCCTTTTGAAAGTGCAAAGCATCCCAGTGCAGCAATTAGTTCCCATACTGCAAAAATCATTAGTCCTGCAAACAGACCCATAGTGTCTCCTATCAAAAATCCTGCAAAGACAGCGCCGACAATCCCCGGGGCCAAAAGCAGTGCAAGGCCGAAGATATAAACGGTTAATTGAATAAGCGGGCTCATCTGCCAACCTATCAAGCGCATAAACAGGTATTGGCTTCCAAGCAAAACAAAGTTAAAAAGAATATGAATTAAAATTGCTGACATTATAAAAAGCGGCGATTCACCTAAAATTACCCCGGCTATAGAAAACGCAAGAACAGTTTCGACCAGAGTTTTAAATATTACCTCTAAATTGCTCCAAATGACCTTAGAAAAAGGCGACTCCGGAATAAGATAGATATAGTGGCTGTAAAGCTCTTTCATTCCCCGCCCAAGGCCGGTTGTAAATATGCTGAGACTCATAAAAATGCCCAATATAACCATAATACTGCCTTCTTGGTTTAAAAAGGCAAACAAAGCGGCCCCTGCCACAAGAATGAAGGAAAAGCCGCCCCATAATCCTGTGCGGTTTTGTCGGGAAGATTCACGTAAATGTTTGTAAAACATTGATTTTGAGCCAATTCCGCCAAGCCCGGTGCGAGCAACCTTTGTTTTTCTGTCGGGAATGGTAATTGTGTTGATTTGCCCTTCTTGCGCAGCACGTACCTTTTCAAAGGCAGTTTCTGTTACTGCCATTGCGTCCTCGTAATATTCCCCGCTGCTGGAATATGAATAAATTAAGAGTATGGCACTTGCCATAAGAATTCCGCCGTAATAAAGCGCACCCATTAATAAATTTCCTGTCAAAAAGGCGATTGTACCTTCTGATACCCAACCTAAAATGGGTGTCCATGCCATGACGGGGCTGTTAACCAAAACGTCCAGGGCGGCAAATAAATCTCCGCCTGCATATATAAAAGCTTGGCCTGCAATTACAAGCAAAGGTAGAAATAATATTATACTAATGATTTTTACAATTCGCTTCCTTGCTTCATTTCCGTTTGAGTAACTGTAAATTGCCATTGTCATAATCTGCATAAAGACAATTACAAGCGTATATCCGGCAAAAATTACAAGCAAACCGCCAAAATTAAGACCAAATATATTGCCTATACCACCTGACTGAAACAAAATAAAAAGCCCGCCGAGAAGGGTTGCGCCAATTGTGCGTATAATTGCGTAAAGCAAAATAGTTTGCGGCTTTAACGGCGAAACAAAAAGGAAGTTTACGTCGTTCATCTGAAATAATGTGCTGCCTTGTTTTAGCCCGCGGAATATTGAAGGTATAAAACTAATCAGCAAAAAAGCAAATATTATCCCTCTAAGCCAGACCATATCCGTGGCCTCACCGGAATCCGGCACTTGGCCTCCGCTTATTATCGTGAATATTAAAAGGGCAGCTATACCAAGTACAACTATCAGATAAAAAATAAACTTGCCCGGAGATTTTATAATTTGTAAGAGCCTATTTTTCCAGGCTTTTACTGTTAAATAGAAGAGGCTTTTCATTTATCTTCCTCCTGACCTTTTGTGCCGGTGATAGAAAAATAAATATCTTCCAAACTTTCCCCTTCCATGTCGGAACGGCTGCATTCTTTTATGATTTTTCCGCCCTGCATGATGTATGTAACATCCCAATCTCTTTCTGTGCTGTCTATCAGATGTGTGCTTAGCAAAATGGTATTGCCGTCTGCTTTTAGTTCGGAAAGCATGCGTTTAAGCTCCCTTATGGCATGAGGGTCTAAGCCTACAAGGGGTTCGTCCAAAATTACCGCTTTCGGACGAGGCAAGAATGCACAGCAAAGACTGACCTTTTGCTGCATCCCTTTTGAAAGCTCTTTGCCTAATTTCTTCTTTTTGTCATCAAGCTCAAAGCGTGTAAGCAGTTCTTCTGCGTAAACTTCCCAATCTGTAAGGCGGTAAGCTCGGGCGATAAACTCCAAATGCTCATAAACGGTAAGCATAGGATATACCACAGGGATTTCCGGCACATATCCCAAAATGCGCTTGGCATTTGTAGATTTGTTGTCCAACCCGTCAATGGTAATTGAACCTTCAAAGCGTAAAAGCCCGCATATAGATTTAATTAAAGTGGATTTTCCTGCACCGTTAGGGCCTAATAAAACTGCCATATGCCCTTTGCCTATTTCAACGCTTACTTTGTCATTTGCAAGGAATTTGCCGTACTTCTTTGTTAAGTTTTTAACTGATATCATTACTTAATCCTTTCTTAGCTGCATAATATGTTCTTTTAGACAGGTTCTAAGCACAACAAGAGGTCTATGTCATACATAGACCGCCTATTATCACAATTTAAGCTGCATCAATCTATAGAAATAAATTCATAGACGGCATCCGCCAGTTTTTTTAGACGAGAAACCGCAGTGTCAGCACAATCTCCCTTGGTGCCCATATAAATTTTAATTTTTGGTTCGGTGCCTGATGGGCGCACACAGAACCAAGAGCCATCTTCAAGCACATAATAGAGTACGTCCGAAACAGGCATATCAATTGGCCGGATAACGCCGCTTGATATAAATTTTGTGACGGAGGATTTATAGTCTCTAAACTCTTCCAATTTTACTCCGCCTATACTCTCGGGCAAATTCTCACGAAGCCCTGTCATTATAGACTTTATTTTGGCAAGACCATCCATGCCTTTAAGAGTGACAGATTTTATTGCTTCGGTGAAAAATCCGTACTTATTATATATTTCCGCCAAGCCGTCAAAGATTGACATGCCTTTAGATTTGTAATAGGCGGCAATTTCGCAGATAAGCATAGTTGCAACTATAGCATCTTTATCTCTTGCGGCACTTCCTGCCAAATATCCATAACTCTCTTCAAAACCGTATACAAAGGAATGTTCGCCGCTTTTTTCCCATTTGCGAATCTTTTCGGCAATATGCTTAAAGCCTGTAAGAACGTCACAATATGCAGTATTATAGGCTTTTGCAATTTCGGCAGTAATATTGGTGGAAACTATTGTAGAAATTATTGCGGCATTTTTGGGCAGTGTGCCTTTTTTCTGTTTTTGCGATAAAATATATTCAGCCAACAGAATACCGGCCATGTTGCCGCTTAAAAGCTCGTATTCTCCGCCGGCATTTTTAACCATAGCCCCCATGCGGTCTGCATCCGGGTCTGTAGCCACAATGATATCGGCATCTTTTATTTTTGCCAGCTTCACGCCCAAAGTAAAGGCGGCGGGGTCTTCAGGGTTTGGATATGCCAATGTGGTAAAGTTTGGGTCGGGGTGTTCCTGCTCCGGCACTATATATATGTTTGTAAAACCCGCTTCGCTAAGGGCACGGCGCACGGGTATATTTCCTGCGCCATTAAGCGGCGTATATACAATGTTGAAATTATTTGCAATTTTTCTTGTGATATCGGCGTTAAGACTTTGTTCCATAACGGCGGACATGTATTCATCATCAATTGTTTCGTCCAAAATAGTAAGCATACCATTTGCTAATGACTCATCAAGATTAGCTACTACAAGTTTAGAAAAATCTTCAATTTTGTTTACATAGGATATAACATCAGCGTCCTGCGGATGGGCAAATTGGCTGCCGTCTTCCCAATAAGCCTTATAGCCGTTATATTCCGGCGGATTATGGCTTGCGGTTATCATAACGCCGGATATGCATTTAAGATGCCTTATAGCGAAAGAAAGCTGCGGCGTGGGGCGCAAATCTTTAAAAACATAGGCTTTTATGCCGTTTTGCACCATAATAAGGGCGGTTTCCAAAGCAAATTCCCGCGAAAACCTGCGGGAATCATGCGATACTACAACGCCTCTGGCTTTTCCGTCTGCGGTATTGGTAAGTATATAGTCTGCCAAGCCCTGGCTGGCTCTGCGCACGGTATATATATTCATGCGGTTTGTTCCTGCACCCAAAATACCTCGAAGTCCGCCTGTACCAAATTCTAAATCCTGATAAAATCTTTCTTGAATTTCTGAAGGATTATCGCCAATGGCGGCAAGTTCTGCCCTTGTTTCTTCGTCAAAATCCGGGCTTTCCCGCCATGCCTCATATCTTTTCATATATTCCATACAGTCACCTCGTAATTAAGTAAATAACTATAATTTAAACAACAACATCCAGAAGTATACCGGACTGCACAAGTCTGAAAGTATTTTCGGTGTAGCCTATAGAGTAGTTATAGTAATAATTAAGGTCTTTAAATTCCATATATTGAGATAAGGGTTGAGTAAGAAAACCTGCAGTGGCATTGTATGCTGCCTTAAAAGTATCAACGGCATACATGGCGGTTTCTTTTGAAACGGTGTTTCCCATGCCGTGATATGTAAGGCCGCTGCCATTATATGCTACAACGCCCAGATGTGAAAGAATCTGGCTGTTTTCACTTGCGAAATTTCTTATGTAATGTGCAAAATGAGTCAGTTCGTTACTATGTCCGTAACGTGAAGTATTTTGTATATTATTATATGAGCTTATAAAATTCTGCAAATCTTCTTCTATCCAGCGCATATGGTTTTCAAAGGTGACGCTGCCGTTTCTTTCTATTAAGTGCATATCGTAAAGATACATTTTGGCGGCATCTTTAAACCCCACTATGCCGGAAGAAAGGTCTTTGGCATAATCCATAATTTTGTTATTGTGCGCTTTGTTTAATGTGATGGAAGTGCCGGGTGTAAGCGCATTTGTTTTTTCAGTCAGCACCGCAGGCCAAAGGCGCTGCGCAGGACCCCTTACGGTTCTTGCGGCATAATCTCTATAATGTCCGTAATAATACAAATTTGTAAGCATGCCTTCACCCTCCTTGGTGCTTTGCTGTTTATATTGTATCATATGATGGGCATAAAAGCAACAGTAATTATAGGAAATCACTAAATACAACATTGGATAGGTCAAGGCCGGTTTTAGTGAGGGATATACAGTCTTTATCGACTGATAACAGGCCCTGTGATATGAATTTTTCTATTCTTGACCCAAAAACTTTGAAGATATCCTGACCAAAACGGGAGCGAAATTCGGTTATATTGATGCCGCAGATTAAACGCAGGCCAAGTATGACAAATTCGGACATGGCATTTGCTGTGTTAACATTCTCGAGAATGATAGATTCATGCTGTCCATTTATATATTCACGCAGATTATCAGTACATGTATAACGTACATTGTCTACAAAAGAATGTGCGCCAATACCGAAGCCTGCATACTGGCGGCCGGTCCAATATCCCAAATTGTGGCGGCATATATAGCCGGGTTTGGCCCAATTGGAAATCTCATAATGCTCAAAACCTGCGGTTTGCAGTTTTTTAACTGCCATATAATACATGAGTCTATCGGCGGATTCGTCAGGAATTGCACCCAGAAGCTTATTATCGAGTGCAAGAGCCGTGCCGTCCTCTACAGTTAAGGCATAGCAGGAGATATGAGTTATAGGCAGGGCAATGGCTGTATCCAGCGACTGCTCAAAATCTTTTGTTGTCTGATAAGGCAGAGCAAAAATAAGGTCGATGCTTATGTCATCAAAACCGGTTTTTTTTGCCCATTTTACAGCCTTAGCCGCCCTGTCTGCGCTATGTATGCGCCCAATGGGTGTAAGAAGTTTGTCTTCAAAACTTTGCACGCCAAAACTTATGCGGTTAAAGCCCGCAAGCCGCATTGCTTTTAAGTATTCTTCATCCACAGTTTCGGGATTTGCTTCGGAAGTAATAGATACTCTCTCATTTATATTAAAATTGTCACGCATACAATCCAAAATCTTTATTAGTGATTGAACAGGCAGTACAGTTGGAGTGCCGCCGCCGAAAAATACCGACACAAGCTCGTAATCATTAAAATTTCCGGCTCTTGCGGCTATATGACGGCATAAAGCGTCTGTATAAGGATTCATTAAATCATCTGCCCCGCAAACAGATAAAAAATCACAGTAATTACATTTTATTCTGCAAAAGGGTATGTGAATATAGATGGATAGAGGTATTTTTTGCATAACATCTTCCTTTATTTGATTAACATTTGCCCTATTTCCGCTAATTCTTGAGAATGGGTGACAGCAACCAAAGATAAGTAACCGTGAACCCATTTCAAAGAATCATATACTTTCTTTGAATCTCCTAAAAAATCTACAGCTTTGCGTATATTTGAAGCACCGTCCGTAAATTTTTTGCAAAGTTTCCCAAATTTGCTTATAACAATGCTTTTCTGCTCGTTACTTGCAGAATTACTTTCATGAATATCTTTTATGTCATACAGAACATCGGTGACATCATTAACAAATTCAGATGCTTCTAAAGATTCTTTGCGCAGCATTCTTTCAAGGCCGCTTAAATCGCTTATGTGATTTTTAAATTCCTGAATATTAAAAAAATTGCTGCCGATATGAGTATTTTCCATCGTTCCGCTGTTTTCTATAAATGGAGCATTATAAACATTAATGGCATAGTAATGGATTGTTGCACTGGGCTCTACAAATAAATGCGTTCCCGGTATTCTAAGCATGCGGCCTTCATTTTTTTCTGCAATAATGTCTTTTTCTGAAACCATATAAGATTGATTGCCGGGCATAAATGTCTTTTTATCTTCCGGATAAATCACCTTATATTTTAAATCCGGCCTAATGCCCCTGTAATTATCAAAAATAGTTTGCAGTGACTCTCTTAATGCAGAAATATACCACGTCTTTTTAACGCCGACTACTTTAACAATGATGCTTCGGTCTATTTCTCTTATTAATGCAAAGGTATCATTTTCATGCCACAAAACTGCCCCCTTGCGCCACAAAAATTCTTCATCATAAATCTCGTCATATTCACTTCTATGTACAATCAGGCGGGATATTAAATCGGGAGGTAAAAATTTTTCAACGTCAAAGCTCATGGTTAGGATATCCTGAGCATCAAAGAAATTCGGCAAATTATGAGGCTCGTCCACTGATAAAATAAGCGGAACATATATAAGGTTGTAATCTTCATTTCTAAAATAAGCTAATTCATACACTCTCATTAATTCAAACAAAAACTGAACCATATCCGGAGAGTATGTATATTTTTCGCTGTTTTGAAGTATTCTCACGCCATTTTTAACTGTAAGAGAATACTTCCTCCTTCTTCTATTTACTTTACGGCCTATATTAATTATTTTATATATGCCCTCCGTTATCCAATCGGGATTAAGCACAAGGTTTTTATTGTTTTGCATATCATCACTGTTATACCATAAACAAATACCCAGAGCGTGTAAATCTTGCAGAACACCTTCAATAAGCTCGCCCGGAACACCGCATATTTTGGCGATGTCATCAAATGTTTCTCTGCTTATATGCGGCGAATCTGTCTTGTTAAAATGCTCTCTTAAACTATTTTTAATTTTATGGTGTTGAGTAGTGATAACTTGTTTATTCCAAGTGGGATTGCCCTTAACTTGATTAATCACAACCTGCACAAAGTAAGCAAGCTCTGTTTTATTATCTGCCCCAATGTCTACATCAAAAAAATCTATTATGGAAGGATATTCTCTTTTCAAGGCTATACGCTCAATTTCGGCTTCGTGCCTGTCTTTTCGGTTTATAAGAAACAGCACGGGCGCATTGCCGCCGTGTATCCTAATTTGCTCCAGCCAGTACCGGGGGTCATTGTCCCTTGCTATACGGCCGTTATACACATAAATATATAAACATCGGGAAGACATGAAGAAACGATGAGCGGAATGGGTTATGGAATGTCCGGCAAAGTCCCAGATATGTACATTTATAATATCATCACTGTCTTCTTCTGTCAGCTCCCAAATATCAGTTATAACACCCTCGGTACTTTCATCTTCATCCGGCATCTTAGCATTTATGTCTATTAATCTTCTTGCAAGGCTTGTCTTTCCCGCTCCTTTTTCGCCCAGAATTATGATGCGGGATTCGCTTATTTTTTTAGTATGCGAAGGTACGTGGGCCGCAGCTTTGTTTGAATTTGAACTGTTTTTTCCGGAAGCAAATAAAAAAGACGGCAGAACTACATCCATATTGTTATCAAAATCAGAAATGTCTGTTAATTCATCTGCCAATCTCAGTCTTTTCGAACGCTCCATATACTGCCCGACTGCGCTTGCGCCCCCGCTGCGTATTTCATAGGGCACAGCAAGGCGCTTTTCTAATTCTTCAACATCCAACACAAAACCGTTTTCATACATATTCTCATATAAGTCAGCCCAGTAACGGCAATTTTCTGCAGAAAGAAAAGAAAAGAAATCCCACCACAGCTCCTCGTATGTATCTCCGTAATAGTCGTATGAGTCCGGACCTTCAAAGAACATGCGTAAGTGATTTTTAAATTTTTTCACTTTAGTGCTGACATTCAGAAGAGATGGTTTATTGCTTCGGGATATAGTTTTAAAATCAGAAATTATAAGTTCAAGAAAACTTTCTTCCGCTTCTCTTCCGTGATAGCGAGCCGCTTTAAAAGCAAATTCAGATACAATAGCGGCTCCGGACGCATCGGAAGGATGGGCAGCTAAGGAAAAAGCGGAAAAAACCGCGCAAATAGCACTCGCCGAAGAAGTTTGGCGGCTTTTATATTCATTTACCACAGATGACATATTGTGTGCGTCTATTTCATCTATAAGGGGAAGGGTTATGTCAGAAAAAGAAGCGGCGCTTATATCAAGGGCATAAAAAACATAACCCAGATTTTTTTTATTTGCAGAACCAAGATTTTTGTTATTTTTAGAAGGAAAGTAGCCTCTCTTTTGGCCTGCAAATAAAAAGGGCAGGGCTCTTACGGCGCAAAGCCAAGCAAAATGAGACCGCTGTTTCTGGGTTAAGTCATATATGCGGTTATTGATAATGCTGTTAAAATCAGAAAAATCAACTTTAGCCATAATTAGTCACCTCATTCCTAAAACTTGGCGAATGCCCAATAAAAAACTGTATTTAATTTTACTATGCTGTATGCTTGCTGTCAATACATAATATCGCTATAGGATGCAGCAAAGAAAAAACTAGACGGCGGACAGGATATTTGATATAATGATGCTATGTTGGAGGATGCAAAAGATGATTGCTAAACTGATGGAAAAGCTGAACATAAAATCTGCCAAAGTTATGAAAGCACTGCTCTTTGGTGTCTGTTTCATCCTGGCGGTTTTTGCTGCGGTTTACGTATATCAGATTAGGTCTGCACCTGCCGTTGTTCTGGGTGTCGGTGATATTTCCGGTGATGCATACATCGCATATGAGAGAAATTATGAAATATTAAACATACCAATAGTAGAGGTTATTATGGTATATATCAGCGGGGAAGTTATAAATCCGGGTGTGTACGAGTTTTATTCGGGCGCAAGAATTGTGGATGCCGTTTATGCAGCCGGAGGTTTTACGGAATATGCCGATGCAAATGCCGTTAATTTGGCGGCTCATTTAACTGATGCTCAACATATCGTGGTTTTTCATGTTGATGATAATATGCCTCCTTCAGTTTCTGCTCAAGCAGCCTCAGGACGGACTGCAGACGGACGCATTAATATAAATACCGCCACCAGTGAAGAACTTCAAGCTTTAAGCGGCGTTGGGCCTTCTATTGCAGGAAGAATTATAAGCCATAGAGAAGCCAGAGGAGGATTTTCTTCTGTTGAGGACATTATGAATGTCAGCGGAATAGGCGAAAGGATATTTGAAAATATTAGAGACAGTATTTCAGTGAATTAGCCGCATGAAATAACGGGGGAAAAGCTATGATAAAATATCTATCTGTTAGAAATATGTACAAGTCAAATCCGGTGGACTGGCTTAATGCAATATTCCACTTTTCTTTTGCAGAATACCGCAATCCCGACAATGTTAACTTTGGGCCGCTTAGGGTGCTTAATGATGATTTGATAGGCCACGGCGGCTTTAATACGCATCCGCACAAAGATATGGAGATTTTAACTTATGTTGTTGACGGAAATTTGACGCATAAAGACTCTCTGGGCAATGAAGGCACACTGGGCAGAGGTGAAGTGCAGTATATGAGCGCAGGCACAGGTATTTATCATTCTGAAATGAACGAGACGCAAGAGATTGTGCGCTCCCTTCAAATTTGGATACTGCCGAATGCGGAAAGTCTTGAACCTGTTTACGGGGATTATCGCTTTAAATGGGAGGAAAGGGTGGATAAACTTCTGCACATAGCTTCCGGAAAAGATGGTACGGCTCCGGTTAAGATAAACCAGGACGTAAACATATATGCCATCTGCCTTAGCGAAGGTGGAATATTGGATTTTCCGCTTCCGCCCGGCAGACAATGTTATGTGGTGCAGGTTGAAGGTACTTCTGATATAAACGGTCAGGATATGCAGGAAAAGGATGCTTTGGAGGCGGTAGAAACTGACCTTAAAATCACGGCTTCCACTAAAGCCCATATATTGTTTCTTGAGATGGGCAAGGACATTATTTAAAGCGGGGTAAAGACATGGGAAATAAGATACTTGTTGTTGATGATGAAAAATCTATAGTAAAGGGCATAAAGTTTACTCTTGAGCAAGACGGCATGGAAGTTATTTCTGCCCACGACGGCGAAGAGGCCGTGGCTCTTGCACGCGAAAATAATTTCGATATTATCATTTTGGATGTTATGCTTCCGAAAATGGATGGTCTGGCGGTTTGCCAGAATGTAAGGGAATTTTCTGCAACACCAATTATAATGCTGACGGCTAAAAGCGAAGATATGGACAAAATTATGGGACTGGAATACGGTGCGGATGACTATATCACTAAGCCTTTTAATATTTTGGAGCTTAAAGCAAGGATAAAAGCCATATTGCGCAGGAGCGCAAGAAAATCTGATAATGCGGCAAACGGAAAAAATGTTTATACCGTAAGGGGGCTGGAATTAGAAGCTGACGGTTCTCGCAAGGTTAAAATTTCAGGCAAAGAGGTTAATTTGACCGCAAAGGAATTTGACCTTTTGGAGCTTCTTATGGAAAACGCCGAAAAGGTTTACACAAGAGAAGAGTTGCTTAACACGATATGGGGTTTTGATTTTCCGGGAGATGTACGCACAGTGGATGTTCATGTGCGCAGACTGCGTGAAAAAATCGAAGCAAATCCCAGTACACCTAAGTATATACACACAAAATGGGGTGTGGGATATTTCTTTAAGTAATACAATTTTAAAATTCTAAGGTGATAGTATTATTACGGACAGGCATAGGATAGATTTACCGGGCCTTCCCTCGAAAGCGGGAAGGCTTGCAAAAAAACTGATAGACAGCTTGCGCACCCTGCGGTGGAAGCTCTTTTTGTCTTATCTGCTTGTCAGCGTAATACCTATGCTTTTGCTGTGGAGCAATATTGTTTCGATGCTGGAAGGACATATGCTGGAGCAGAGGCAGCTTGAAATACGCTCACTTTCCACACAATTTGCAACAACTTTATCTACAGGAAATTATATAGGAGATGTGACGGCAAGGCCAATTCCCAATCAAGAGATGCTGGGGGCAAGCAGAAGCCGTGATGTACGCATTATTGTGGTGGATGAAATGGCAACAGTTCTCTTTGATTCATCTATGGGCGCAGAAGTAGGCAGTACCTGGGCAACACCGGGTATAATGCAGGCGCTGGACGGCAGCCATCACTACTTTATTTCGGATGATTTGGATACTTTATTGGAAATTGCGCCTATTTTAGCAGAAGGGGGCGGCATAGCGGGTGCTGTTATGATGTCTCAATCGGCAATTGACGACAGGGTGCTTATAGAAACCATAAACGACCTTACCGTAAACTTTATAGTCCTTCTTGGCCTTATTGTAGCAGCCCTTGTGCTGCTTATTGCGGGCTGGTTTATAGGCCCCATGAAACGCATACTTTCTTCAATGAGCAAGATTTCTGACGGCCATCTGGAAGAGAGGATAAATTTAAAAGGCAAGGATGAATTTTCGTTTCTGGGTCTTGCCATAAATGATATGACGGATAAACTATCCAAAGTGGAGACTGCCCGGCAGGAATTTGTATCCAATGTTTCACATGAGCTTAAAACGCCGTTAAGTTCTATCAAGGTACTGTCCGAATCTTTACTTCTGCAAGAAGATGTGGAAAGTGAAGTATATAGGGAATTCTTTACGGATGTTACAGCTGAAGTTGACAGAATGACAAATATCGTAAATGAATTGCTGACGCTTGTGCGTATGGACGAGGTGGAGCTTCCTCTTAACATAAGCAATTTCAACCTTAATAAGATGCTTGAAGAGGTTATAAAACGCCTTAAGCCGCTTGCATCCGAAAGAGAGATTGAGGTGGAATTTGCCCCATTGCGTCAAGTTTCTTTGGATGCGGATGAAATGAAAATAAGCTTGGCCATATCTAATTTGGTGGAAAATGCCATAAAGTATAATAACGCAGGCGGACTGGTCAAGATTATTTTGGATGCCGACAACAAAAGTGCTTTTATAACCGTAGCCGATACCGGTGTAGGTATAAGCGAAGAAAATCAAACCAAAGTTTATTCCCGATTTTTTAGGGTGGACAAAGGAAGAGACAGAGAAACGGGCGGGACAGGCTTGGGCTTAGCCATTACGCATAAAACCATTTTGCTGCATAAAGGCAGCATAAAGCTGACAAGCAAAGAAGAAGAAGGCAGTACATTTGTTGTAAGAATTCCGATTCATTCTAGGAGCTAGAGAATGACAGAACGGAGGTATGAATGTGTCGAAAAAACCAAAAAAAGCTAAATCCAGAAATTCAAACACAAGCAAACAACTACATAGGCGCAGGCGCGCTTTAGGCGTGTTTGCCTTGATTTTGCTGTTATCCATAGGCCTTGCGGGTCTTCTTGCTCTTCAGTATTTTGTAAGAGAAACAATCCCGCAGAATCAAACAGAAACAATTTCTGTAAGCCTTTACTTCCGCAATACAGAAGGGCATTGGGAGCAAGAACTTCGCCAAATAGAGGTCACCGATAACACAGTGATGATAAGTGATGTACTTAGGAAACTAAAAGAAGGCCCCGCAAACACTGCACTGCTGCCCAGCATTCCCGAAAATGTATCTATTTTAGGAGCAAATCTTATACTGGGAGACTATGTCAATACCTTAGAAATTAACCTTTCCGGTACTTTCAATGAAGCTGCCCCGCTTGAGAGGATTTTTGCCACAAGTTCATTGGTATATTCTCTGACAGATTTGGACTTTGTAGACTATTTGATATTTTATGTAGAAGATGAGCCTATGCTGGATGGTGACGGTAATATTTTTGGGTTGCGCAGCAGGGAGAACACAAATCTTGAAGATAATCTGCCGCCAAGAGAAGAGACAGACGAAGTTTTGGTGATTCTTTATTTTCCCGACGAACAAATGATGGGCCTGGTTGCTGAAACCAGGGGAATTTCCATTAATCCTTTGCAGGATATTGAGAGATTTATAGTGGATGCGCTTATAGCAGGTCCGGAAACCGCCGGTCTTTATCCGAGTTTTCCGCCGGGCGTAAGCTATAACAGAGTGGAACGTACCGGAGATATGGTGACTGTGGACTTTCCGCAGGATTTTTACTCGCATTTGGCGGGAGGGTCACTGGCTGAAGAAATGATGATATTCTCTCTTGTAAATACTCTTACAGAGCGTCCCGAAATACGCCGTGTGCAGATATTAATAGCAGGTCTTCCCATACAATTGGATGAAGGCGCATGGCATATGGACCTTTCCCGGCCTATTGAAAGGGATGAAAGTTTGATAATCGGCGAGTAACTCTATATGAAAAACTTATAAAATCAACAAGCGGAGGTTTTCATGGCCCGGCCTATGGTGGCAATTGTCGCTTTTCTTATCTGCGGCATCATTTTTGGTCGTTATTTCAGCCTGCAAGAGCATATGTGGCTGTTTGTTCCGCTTATGTGTTTACCAGCAATAATTTACTTTTTTGTATATAAAAGAAAAATTGCCCTGATTTTGCCTGTATTTTCAGTCATTGGGGCAATTTTTATTGGCTTTGCTATGTCGCCGACAGATAGTGTTTTGGAAGAAATTGCTCTTAGAGAAGGTTTTGTTCATATAGAAGGGCAAGTGCAGGATATTTCACTAACGCGGTCCGGAAGGCAGAGAGTCCGTATAAACACAACTTCTTTTCGTATAGCTCCTTCTTTGAACATTCATTATTCTCAAGTGGGAATTACAGCAATTTTGCCAGAAGATGTACAGATGTCCTTGGGTCAGCGTATTGCAATTTCGGGATATTTGCAGCCTTTAGACAATGCAAGAAACCCCGGAGGTTTTGATGAATTTCAGTTTTTAAGGTCCAGGGGCATAGAATATAGGGTTTTTGCAGAAACCGCAAGAGGTTATGAGATAGAATTATCCTTCATCCACCATATAAGAAATTTTGGTGTACGCCTGGCCGCCGTTTTTGACGAGGTTTTGCCTGAGGACATGGCGGGCATTATGAAAGCTATGATTGTAGGCGACAGAAGCGGCTTAGACCATGATATCCGCAATATGTACAAAGACTTGGGCATGTTTCATATCCTGGTAGTGTCCGGACTGCATTTGTCTATATTGATTATTTTTATTGAAAGGACATTAAAATTCTTTGGAATGAGTGTGAAAAAACGCTCTTTTATTACCCTTATATTCATAATTTTGTTTGCCGCCTTAACGGGAGCGGGAGTGGCAACCATCAGAGCATCAATTATGGGTATACTTCTTATAATTTCGGGCATTATGGGCTTTGAAAATGACACCCCCACATCAATTTCTTTGGCCGCCGTTATACTTTTATTATACCAACCGCTATATTTGTTTGACGTGGGTTTTATATATTCATTTTCCGCAGTAGCCGCCCTTGTTTTCATAACGCCGCCTATGGAAACAGCCTTAAATATGTTATCAGAAAGATATACCAAAATGCGGCCTCTTTTTGAAAATTGGTATTCAAAAAAATATCTGGCGGGAACACTGGCGGCAAATTTGGCATACTTTCCGGTAAATGCTTATCTTTTCTATGAATTTTCCCCTCTGTCCCCTCCTGTCAATTTTATACTGCTTCCCAGCGTCTTTTTTATAATCGTTTTGGGTTTTATAGTTGCTCTTGTTGGTGTATTTGGCGGCATCGGCCTCTTTTTTGCGGCAATATTGTCTTTTCCCATATGGCTTTTGCTTGCAATATATCATTTTATTATGGAATTTGCTTTAAGGATTCCCTTCGCCGTTGTTTTAACAGGGCGCCCAAGCTATGCGGCAATGGCGGTTATGCTTGCTGCAATAGTTATATTTATATACATAATGCATTGCGGAAAGAATATCAGCAGAAGACTTGGTGCGCTCACTGTATTTTTGGTTGCCGCCTCATCGGCGTTATTTTTTGTTTCATCAGCAAACAACAGTATCAACATAACTTTTCTGGATGTGGGGCAGGGTAAGTCTACTGTAGTATCCCGGAACGGCTCTGCTGTAGTAATAGACGGCGGCGGTGTTTTTGGGCAGGAAATAGGAGAAAATGTGGGAACATTTACGCTTATACCATATATGAACTACAGAGGCATTAGTCAAGCGACTGCCATAATAACCCATAATCACAGAGACCATGCTCTGGGCATAGCAGAAGCCGTGCTGGAAGGGCGTATAGAGCATATTATAATGGCCTATGCCAATATCAGGCCGGGATACTATATGTATGATTTGATATTATATGCCGCAAAGCTTACGAACACTCAAATAAGCCATGTTTCTGCCGGAGATATAGTTGATTTTTACGACATGCGCATGCATGTGCTTTTTCCTTACGCCGAAAGAATTTTCCCGGATGAAAATAACTCTTCGATTGTTTTGCGGCTGGTTCATGGAAATAATACTATACTTCTGACAGCAGATATAGAAATTCCGGCCGAAGCCTATCTTTCGGCCAGAGGAGACAATATTTCCGCACATATACTGCAGGCTGCCCATCACGGCTCCCGCACATCATCCACACAAGCCTTTTTGGATGCCGTAAATCCGCAAGCCGCTATAATTTCTGCGGGGCGCAATAATATGTTTGGGCATCCTCATGCTTCCGTAACAAATCGTATGACGGAAAACGACATCATATACTATCAAACGCCACGGCATGGTGCTGTTTTGGTACGCAGCAACGGGCTTAATCTGGAGATTCGTACAATGCTTTCATATTAGTTGAAACTTGCAATATGGTTTGATATAATTAAGATATATAACTCTTAAGCACTTAAAGGAATTGCCATGAAAGAACTGGACAACCACATAAAAACCAAAAATTTTGCCAGGGCTTATCTGTTTTTCGGTACAGAGGGCTTTCTTGTAAATCGCTGGCGCACTAACCTTGTTTCGGCTGTTTTGCCTGAAAGCGGCAGGGAAATGAATATGGAGGTCTTTCGGGGAAGGTCTGAAATATCACAGATTATAGATGCCGCCGAGACCATACCGTTTTTGGCTGAATACCGTTTAATTATCATTGAGGATTCCGGCTTGTTCGCTTCCGGACGCAGTGACGATTCTGCCGCCATGACAGATTATATAAAAAGCGGAATACCGGAATTTGCTGTATTAATTTTTATTGAGCAGGATGTAGATAAAAGAGGTAAGTTGTATAAAGCCATAGCCAAGGATGGATTGGCTGCGGAAGCGGCAAGCCCCAAAGAAGGGGATATGGCCGATTGGATAGTGAAATTTTCTGCACAAAACGGGTTGAAAATAGGCAAACCTTTGGCACTGTATATGATACGTACAGTTACATCCGATATGCAGATGATGCATAATGAAATTGAAAAACTTGCGGCATACAAAGGATATAAGGGGGATATTACCAGAGAGGATATTGACAGCATCTGCGCCAAGTCGCTGGAAGCTAAGATTTTTGATTTAATGAGAGCCATCGGCGAAAAAGATGCAGGCAAAGCCCAGGTATTGTATGGAAATCTTTTGGCAATGAAAGAAAGTCCTTTAATGGTTTTATCTATGATTGCCCGTCAATTTCGTTATTATTTGCAATGCTCTTATTTAGCGGACAGCATGAGTCATAGCGAAATAGCATCAAAATTGGCTCTGCATCCTTTTGCGGTGAGGAGTTTTGTAGAGCAAAGCCGCAATTTTTCTGAAGCTGCCATGATGTCGGCACTGGAAAACTGCCTTGAAACGGATTTTGGCATAAAGAGCGGGCAGATAGGCGATGCTTTGGGCGTAGAGGTGCTTATAATTAAGGCCTGCACCGAATAGCTTGTGCAGGTCTTAAAGCTTTACAACATCTGATTAGTTAGAACTTCCGCCCTTAACTTGATTTATAGCTTGTTTTTGGTCCTCTGTTGCAAAAATTTTGCCATGCACCTTTATATTAGAAAGTGTCAGCCTTATGTCTTCGGGTGTTACATCTTTAGATACATGAAAAGCGCCAATAACCTTTAGGTCAGCTTTCTTCCCGTTTTCTATAAGGTTTCGGACTTCTCTCGGGCCGAAATGATAAACACCAAGGTTTACAATTGAGTTTGTTTTTTTATCCTCGACTTGGCCCTCTTCTCCCTCGTGAAGATATCTGTTAACTTCTGCTGTGTGGGCTTCCAACTGCTTATGTATGGCCAAACGTATAAAATCACTGCGGCTGGTGAACAGGCCTTTCTCCACCAAATAATCCACTTGACCCAATTCTGTAAGATTTACATTGATTGATATTTTTTCAGTGTTCATATGATTCACCCTTTCAAGATATTATTATTGTACATTATATATCATCCATTTGGAATATGTCAAATATTTTTTATTTGTTACAAATTTTATTTCTTCTTTACATATGTGTTGATAAGGTGTAGAATAATTAGTGAAATCGGTATTCCTAGAAAAGTAATGGGAAATGGATGGTAAATGATGGGTGAAGCGCCAATAGTTATGGTGGAATATGTAAAATCCGGTCTGGCCGGTGATGAAATAAATGTTAGAAAACAAATGAGCGAAATATTCGTAGAGGGTTTTTATGGCTGGCTTAAATATTTTGGGAAGGACAAGACGCGATTAGCAAAAGCTTTTGAACATATTTTTGACTTGGATAGATTTTATGTTGCGATAAGCACCGAAAATAAAGAAAATGCCGAAATCGTTTCCATATGTGCTGCAAACCACGGCGAGACGCCGCCAATTTTGCTTAATGCCGCAATATTGAAAAGTCATCTGGGGTTTATAAAAGGCTGGCTTGCCGATAAAATGCTTAATGAACATCTTATACGGAAAGTTTATCCTTTTGAAATTGCGAAAGATTGTGGTATTATAGAATATGTAGCCACCAACCCTAAATACAGGGGTAGGGGCATAGCCAAAGCTCTGATAAAATACTCTATGGATAATTCTGATTATAAAAAATTTATACTGGAAGTTGCAGATAACAATGCAAATGCAATAGCTTTCTATGAAAAACTGGGCTTTACAGAGTTTGCCCGCCTGCCGGAACATGGAGCGAGGTTCAGCGGCGTAAGCGTTTATGTTTATATGAAATATAAGAAAAATTTGAAGGGTTGACATGGCATGGAGTTTGTTAGGACGGATAAATTAAAGGACGAAGCTGATACAAGGCATCAAGTCAGTTTGGTTTTTGTCGAAGGTTTTTACAGTTTGTTAAAGGTTTTCGGTAAGGATAAAACAAGGCTTATCAAGGCTTTTGAGCATATGTTTGATTTATCAAAATTCTATGTTGCGGTAAACGATGGCGAAATCGTTTCTCTTTGCGGCGTAGACAACGGCAAATCTAAACCTGTTGCATTAAATTTGGATATATTGCGCAAACATCTTGGAAGGCTGCGCGGAAGATGGGCCTTTTGGATGCTTAATAAATTTATTGTCAATAAAATTTATCCCGTTGATATTCCATCAAATTACGGGACAATTGAATTTGTTTCCGCAAAGCCATCTTTTACCGGCAAAGGAATCACTAAATCCCTTATGACCCATGTTATGGGAAAATTGGATTATGCAGGCTTTATACTGGAGGTTTTAGGGGATAATACAAGAGCCATAAAATTATATGAAAAACTGGGTTTTTCTGAAATTCATCGTGTAAAAGGGCCTAAATTCAGCGGCATAGATTCAATAATGTATATGAAATACGAAAAGACACCGGAAGGATTGACATAATGAGAACACGTTTTGCTCCATCGCCGACAGGATATATGCATCTTGGCAATTTGCGCACGGCACTTTTTGGATATTTGCTTGCCAGAAATATGGGCGGTACTTTTGTTTTGCGTATAGAGGACACCGACCAAGGGCGATATATTGAAGGGGCGCTTGATGCAATTTATAATACCCTTAAAATTGTCGGCATTACTTATGACGAAGGGCCTGATAAACCCGGTAATTATGGACCATATGTACAAAGCGAAAGAAAAGCAAATTATATGGATTATGCAAAGCAGTTGATTGAAAAAGGTGCGGCATATTATTGTTTTTGCGATAAAGAACGGCTTGAAGGTATGGAAGGCTATGACCGTAAATGTGTGCATTTAAGTAAAGAAGAAATTGATAAAAATTTAGCCGCCGGAATGTCTTTTGTTGTGCGTCAGCTTATTCCCGAAGGAAAAACTACTTTCAGTGACTTAGTTTTTGGCGATATTACTGTAGATAACAGCGAAATGGAAGACCAAGTGCTTATAAAGTCTGACGGTATGCCGACATACAACTTTGCTAATGTTGTGGATGACCATCTTATGGCAATTACGCATGTTATAAGAGGCAGCGAATATCTGCCCTCTACACCGAAATACAACTTATTGTATGAAGCTCTTGGTTGGGAGATTCCGGCTTATGTACATATGCCGCTGATACTTAGCGCAGGCGGCGGCAAACTTTCTAAACGTCATGGAGACGCTTATTTTGAGGACTTTATAAACAAAGGGTTTTTGCCGGAAGCTATCATTAACTATATTGCACTTTTGGGATGGAGCCCGCCCGCGCTTGAGCTTGAGCTTGGGCTTGACAATCGTGAAATTTACAGTATTTCAGAGCTTACAGAAATTTTTGGCATAGAAGGCATCAGCAAATCGCCTGCCATTTTTGATATTAATAAGCTTAAATGGGTTAATGGCGAATACCTTAAAACTATGGATTTTGAAGCTTTTTATCAAATTGCCGAAGAATATATAGCAGGTTCTGTTAAAAATACGTGTACAGATAAAAGGCAGCTTGCTAAAATGGTGCAAGGCCGCATTTCTGTTTTAAGCGAAATCCCTGAAATACTTGACTTTATTGATACCTTGCCGGAATATAGTTTAGAGTTGTATACACATAAAAAATCCAAATGCGATGCTGATATTGCTGAAAGTGTATTGGCAAAATTGGCTTCTGTGCTTATGGAATATAATGAAGATAATTGGCAAAATGATAAACTATACGAATTTTTGACAAATTTTGCACAGTCCGAGGGACTTAAAAACTCCCAAGTGTTGTGGCCTGTACGCACGGCAGTTTCAGGCAAGGAGGCAACTCCCGGCGGTGCTTCGGATTTGCTTTTTATATTGGGCAAAGATGAAAGTGTTTCCAGAATTACGTTTGCCTTGCAGAAATTAAAAGAGAGGTAGATTTATTTGAACAAAGCGCATTTTTGCACATGCAGTTATCTTGACTGTGAGCATCACCCAATAAAAAACGACGGCAGCTGCAATCCCTGCATAGAAAAGAATCTAAAAAGCCTTGAAATCCCCGCTTGTTTCTTTAACAAGATTGGGGAGAAGGGGGATTGCGAGAGCGAATATACATTCCTAAAATTTGCCGAGAAGGTTGTACATAATCATGGATAATATAAAAATTATTTCTGTTAGAGAAAATCCCGAATATCTTGAACGTGCCATTGACTATTTTTCAAATAAATGGGGCAGCCGGAATATTTATGATAACTGCATATCCAACAGCATAACCACTCAAAGCCCTTTGCCCAGATGGTATCTTATGTTTAAGGATGATGAAATAATCGGCTGTTACGGCCTTATAGTAAATGATTTCATCAGCCGCCAAGATATATGGCCGTGGATTTGCGCTGTATATATAGAAGAAGGCGAACGGGGAAAATCGCTTGGGTCAAAACTTTTGAATCATGGCCGCCGCGAAGCTGCAAAACTTGGATTTAAAATAGTTTATCTTTGCACCGACCATATAGATTATTATGAAAAATATGGTTGGGAATATATGGATATTGGATATAATGTAGGCGAGGAAATGCCGGCACGTATATATCAAGCTGAAAGTATAGGCACACAAGGAGAGCATTGATTATGAATCTACCGGAACAAACACTCATACCTTTTTTATCTTTTTCGGGAAGCGCAGAAGAGGCAATGGGGCATTATGCCAGGGTTTTCTGCGCAAAGATTGAATCCATAGTTCATTTTGAAGCGGGAATGCCCGGAGACGCCGGAAAAGTGCTTAATGGGCTTATGGATTTTAACGGCTTTAAGCTTATGTTTATGGATATGCCGGCAGCACATCCCGCACCTGATTTTTCTTGGGCAAATTCGCTGTTTATGCCCTTTGGAAGTGAAGCGGCATTTGACAAAGCCTTTGCCGGAATTTCGGAAGGCGGCACTGTTATGATGGGGCCTGAACCGGTGAATGAAATACGAAAATGCGCTTGGGTTGTTGACAAATACGGGGTTACTTGGCAGCTTATTTGGAAGTAATGATAATAGCAATATTATTATAAAAACTAAATATAAACGAGGAGAATGTCCATGTCAGAACAAATTAACATCATGTTAAAAAATGTTATCAATAATGTAGAAAGGGTGATTATAGGCAAGCGTGAGGCTATAGAGCTTGCTTTATGCTCCTTTTTATGCATGGGTCATGTATTGATAGAAGATATGCCCGGCGTGGGCAAAACTTCTTTGGTGTCCGCTATGGCCAAGTCTTTTGACTGTAGCTTTAGACGCATACAATTCACCCCGGACATCCTGCCTTCTGACATAACGGGCTTTTCTATGTACAACCAAAAGACAGGGGAATTTGAATATTATCAAGGGGCCATTATGTCTCAAATTATATTGGCTGATGAGATAAACCGCACATCTCCGAAAACCCAGTCATCCCTTTTGGAGGTTATGGAAGAAAATCAAGTTACGGTGGACGGCAAAACATACATAGTGCCGCAGCCCTTTATAGTGTTTGCAACACAAAACCCCATTGAATATCTGGGAACATATCCATTGCCGGAAGCCCAGCTGGACCGCTTCTTTATGCGCATATCACTTGGATATCCCGAAGCAGAAGAAGAAAGCCGTATGCTTTCAAGATTTAAAGAATTTAACCCCATACGCAATCTTACTCCTGTTGCCGATACCGCCCAGCTTATTGAAGCGCAGGAAAAGGTGACGAAAGTACATGTAGATGAAAAAATTAATGGTTATATTGTAAATATTGTGCGTTCTACACGTTCTAATTCTGATGTAGCTTTGGGCGGCAGCCCAAGAGCTTCGCTGTGTTTGTACCGCGCTTCTCAAGCATGGGCATTGTATAATAAGCGTGACTATGTAATACCTGATGATGTTATAAAAATGGCTGTGCCTGTTATGGAGCACAGGCTGGTGCTTAAACAGGAGGCTAAATTAAAGAGACTTACCGCAAAAGACGTTGTTGATACAACAATAAGGTCCATAAGGGCACCGCTTTAATTGCCTGAGGATTAAGAAATATGGACAGAAAAATTATCATAGACAATTTAAAGAAAACTTTGGAGCCGCTTTCATTTATATACGCATTTTGGCTTGAGGGTGCAGATGCAACAGGCATGGTTGATGAATACAGCGACCTTGACTTTTGGGTGGATTGTGAGGATGCATATGAAGAAACGGCAATAGAAGCCGTGGAAAATGCGCTGTCAAAACTTGCAGTCATTGATTATAAGCACATAATGCGTCACGGACACCCCAAAATACGCCAGCGTGTATATCATCTTGCCGGTACAAGTAAATATCTTATGATAGATTTTTGCTGGCAGCTTAACAGCCGATTGAAAGATGAATATACCTATTATGAAAATGACAGCATAGAAGCGGCAAAAGTGATATTTGATAAAGCGGATATTATTCGGTATAAGCCTTTAGATTCCGCAGAGTTTTACAAGCAAAATACACATCGTTTAGAAGAGGCGAGATATCGCAGGTCGCAGCATATGCGTGTGCTAAAGTATGTATACCGCAATCAATACTTAGAAGCCTATGCATATTACAACAGATATGCCCTGGAACCGTTAATTGACCTTTTAAGGATAATCCATACACCGGCGCATACAGATTATTATTTAATTCATATTTCACATCACATACCGCAAATCAAGAAAGAAAAGCTTGAATATTTTGCGCAGATAAGTTCTATTGAGGACATAGCCTCAAAATTGTCCCAAGCCGGCAAATGGTTTGACGAACTTGAGGGGGTGCTGGAGGGAAAATGTTAAAAAATCGCTTGACATGGCTTTCTGTTGCTATAATATTGGTGCTGCTTATATATCTATATGAAGACACAATAACCTATATGGCTTTCTATGTAGTCTTGGCACTGCCTATACTGTCTTTGCTGCTTACGATGCTGTCCCGCAGGCAGTTTACGGTCAAAGAACATCTGACGGTTAATAATATCATCAAGGGCGAGACGGTACAGTATATTTTTAAAGTAAGAAACAACAGCTTCTTGCCATGCACTTCTGTGCGTGTCCGTTTTAAATCCAACTCTTCCGCCATTGTAACAGATTTTGTGGACCAATATTTTGCCATTTGGCCATATAAAAGCCATGAAATTGTCTTTAATATCTCTGCAAAATACAGAGGTAATTATGAAGTTGGCGTACTTAATATTGTATTGTATGACTTTTTGGGTCTTTTTCGGTTTGAACAAAAACATGACAAAGCACTGACACTTACGGTAAATCCACGTGTTTTGGATATTACAGGCGGTCTGCCTTTGGCTACCGCTAACAGCGGCATGGAGAATGTAAAGAACTTAATGGCGGAAGAAGACTATGCCATAATTTCTGACCTGCGTAAATATCAGCCCACAGATGGCTATAAAAAAATCCACTGGAAAGCTTCCGCCAAGAAAAACGAGCTTATCAGTAAAAATTATCAAAATACCAGACGCAACTCCACGGCGCTGTTAATTGATAACTCTTTGATTAGAGGGGACGAAGAATATTCTGCCGCTCTGGAAGACATGATTATGGAGGCCTGCGTTTCTTCTTTGTCTTATTGCATAAGACATCAACAGATGTGCGCTATGTATTATATCGGCGGCGAGCAGGAAGAAGGAGTAACAGGAAATTTTGACTACTTATATACTATTGCCTCCGGCATTGGTTTTGGAAGCCACGAAAATTTTGACACATATTTTGTCAATTATTCAAAAATGCAGGTTGATGCAGAAAATCTGCTTATATTCGTTCAGGACATAAGCGATATTGTGTATGCCACCGCCCAATCTTTAAGCATTTTCGGTAATAATGTGATTATATTTTACTTTAATGAGCTAAGAGAAGCGGACAAGGCGAAAATTAACCGCCTGGCCGAAATGTATGTACATTGTATTGATTTTAGGCAAATCATTGAAAACATATAATATGAAATGGAGGGAGTGCAGTGGTTGATTTGGCCAAAGGTTATGAGGCACCGAAAAAGCGGGGATATTTAGCCGGCTTTACTTGGATGGACAGCGTATTTTTGCTGACGGTGGGAGTTCTCTTGGTATGGAGCTTATCCATAGCCGTTGTAGGCGGGACAGAACTTGTGTTTGCGCCAATGGTTACGCTTTTTAGAGCATTTATCGTGATGTTTATTCTGCGTACAATATTTTTAAACAAATTTACATTGATTTTCACGGCGGCAGTTGTATTTGTGACCTTTATTATAATTGCCTTTAATGCTCTGCTGTTCACTCCGCCGGAATATGCAACCGAGGCGGCTGCGGCTGCAAGCACAGCGCCTACTGACCCAATATTCACAAGGATTACAGAATTTATTTCGCTTGTAATAGGCTATGTAACAGGCTTTGAAATGTATACACCTGCTTTTGATACTGCCATACAATGGTTTATAGTCATAGGGCTGTCAATTTTTGTATTTATTTTTGGATTCTTATGGTTTAATTTCTTTGCCATGCTGGGCATAACCATGCTTACCTTCGGCCTTGTGCTTAATTCGGGATTCTTTTTCTACAGCCTTTCCTTCTATGTGTTTATTTTCTGCATAATCGCTTATCTTATTAAATTTCTTAACTTGCGCAGTATGGGAGAAAGGCGAAAATCCTCGCCATTTGTGCTGTATGCCATGCCCTTTACAGCTATTTGCCTTGCAGTTGCCATTGCTTTGCCCACACCGGCTTACGGCACTGCGCAGCATTTTACAGAAAATTTCATCACAAGACCTTTTACTGCGCTTAACGATTCTATACAAGCTGCCATTCGCCCAAAATACTTTTCTTTGGCCCAAACAGGCTTTGGCATGGGAAGCCACCGCCGCCTTGGGGGCAATGTAACTGCCAATTATGATACTGTTATGCGTATAAATCATCCAGGGCCAATATATCTTACGGGCTCTATTTTTGACGAATATACCGGTTTTTCGTGGACAAATAATTTTACAGATGAATATTATGCTCTTGACTTCAATTTAGTGGAGCAAAATACAGAACTTTTTGAACTTTTAACCAGTCCGCTTACTATGTGGATTTATGAAGGTTTTTTTGATACTTTCAAGGAACTTAACGAAGTAATTAATTACGCAGGGTCTTTGGATGCCTTAGAACCTGATAGAATAATGCAAATAGCAGAATTTAACAGAAACTATGATGAAATTATAAATGCAAATCTTTATCAGGGCACTCTTCTTGTAGAGCATGAATATAGGGCTTTCACCGTATTTACTACAGGTGCAGTATCAAATATCATACCGCCGGAATACGGTATGGAATTTTATCGTGACAGAAACGGAGCTGTTTTGGCTGACAGACTGATGCAGCGAGGTGCCAGATATATAATAAACTACGCCGATTTACCTGAGAATTTTAACCGTGTAGAAATTTTGTCGTTAAGCCGTCCCGGAATATTAAGTGATGTATATTTCCGTATGATGCAGGCTGCTGAATATGATTTTAATTTGGCTTCTTTAACATTCAATCATAGTGGTATGTATATACAATATGACGAACTATTGCGCAACCATCTTATACCGCGTGCGGACTGGATACACTCAAACTTTACAACGCTTCCGGAACATTTTCCTGCAAGGATTGGAGAGTTGGCACGGCAGGTTGTGGATGCAGCCGGGGCCGAAACGCCCCTTGAAATGGCCATAGTTTTGGAGAATTATCTTAGGGCAAGCGGAGCTTTCGGATATACCTTAACGCCGGGCAGCACACCTATAGACAGAGATTTTGTGGATTATTTCCTGTTTGACTTGCGTGTGGGATATTGCACATTTTTTGCTTCGGCTTTTGTAACTATGATGCGCTCGCTTGACATACCCACACGTTATGTGGAAGGATTTATAGTGACGGGCGATGCAGATTATTTTGGATATCTCAGCGTTATAAACCGCCAAGGGCACGCCTGGGCAGAGGTATATTTTGAGGGATTCGGCTGGCAGCGCTTCGACCCCACTCCGGCTGCCGCTATTTTTACATGGAATACAGCAAACGATACACCGGTATTTGGTCAAGCATGGTATGAGTTTGAAGATGAGTTTGGTTTTGGATATGACTGGGATGAAATGTTTATAGACATTGAAAACATGCATTTTGATTTTACTGCACCCATGGCACAGCCCACCATGGACGAAACAGGCTTAAATGTTAATTTGGCATCTTTGATAGGCAATGCTTTCTTGATTGTAGCTATACTGCTTGCGGCATTGATTATTCTGCGCATTGTTTTTATTATAATAAAAGATGCCTCTCCTGCCCGCAAAAATAACAGCGAAGCCGTTGTGGACTATTTCCACAGGATATTGCGCTACATGCGGTATTTTAACTTTGAAATAAACGAATACGAAACGGCCTCACAATTTGCAGACCGTATAAGCAAGCGCATAGGTTTTGAAAATGACCAAATTTTCATGGGCGACCTTGCACGTATCTTCTCGCGGGCCCGTTACAGCTACAACGACATCACTTTGGAAGAACGCAAAATTTTTGAAAACGCCATTAAAACTATAGACAGGCGGCTTCAAAATTATTTTGGAATTTTTAAGTATTTTCTTTACAAATATATCATGGCCGTGTTATAATTATATTCCATAAAAATAACTCACTTTGCAAGGCAAAAACCGTCCTTTGTGTATAAGGGCGGTTTTTGTTTTGTAATCATCTCTTCATTTTATTGCCGATATTTTGATTAATTTCATCCTTGCTTCGCAAAATCTACACCCCACCCCTTGCCAAAAGTGTCCAAAACATGTATAATAAGATGTTGATTACAAAACTCCAAGGAGGATTACATGCTCGACAACCTGTTTTTTAGCTTAAACATAGTTATGCCCCTGGTAATTTTAGCCTTTGTAGGCTATGCCTTAAAACGCATCGGACTTATATCCGACGCCTTTGCGGCAGGAGGCAATAAGGCTGTTTTCTATCTGGCAATACCCGCTTCGCTGTTTTCAAGCATATACAATGCAAATTTGTCAGAAATTTTTGACCTGCGTTTTATGATATTTGCGGCCGTATGGACAATACTGTCAATGGCCGTTATATGGGCGCTGACATATGTGCTTTTAAAAAAGAAAGCCGAATCTGTTATATCTGCTTTCGTAAATGGTGCATTCCGCGGTAATATTGCCATTTTGGCTCTTCCGGTTATAGATAATTTGCTGGGCGATGACGGAGCAAAAGGAGCTATGGCACTTACTGTTATCATAATTATATACAACATACAATCTATAATACTTTTAACATTGCACAGCGAAAAAAATAACAGGCTGACAGCGTCTTCGCTGGCAGTGGCAGTGGCAAGGAACCCTCCTATTGTATGGGTTGCTGTAGCTATTTTATTTTCTCTTTTAAACATAAATCTACCCGACTTTGCTTCGCAGACCGTGAGCAACCTTTCTTCTATGGCTGTACCCGTGGCGCTTATATGCTTAGGAGCAAATATGACCTTTAAAGGCTTTGACGCCAAATTTAGATATGCGCTGTATTCCAGCTTGGTAAAAGTGGCCATTATGCCTGTCGGCGTTTCAATTTTTGCATATTTGGCGGGCTTTAGGGGCACCGACCTTACCATACTAATGATAATGAATGCAGTACCTGCGGCGGTTGCCGGATATGTTATGCTTGTTGAGATTGGCGGAGATGTTTATGTGGCGGCTACCAACGTAATACTAACTACTATAATGTCTGCCTTTACGCTGTCTATGCTGATATTTGCATTTTTGCAAATGGGGATTATTTAGTGGGGATGACTATGAGAAAGAAAGATATACTGGGCAATTTTGTTAAGAACCCGGATGTTTTATATGATTATGAGATAAAGAAAGTTAACGAAGAGCCGGAAGCGTATTCTGCATTAATCAGCTTTTTGCCGGGCAGCAGAGAATTTTTTGTTGACTATGAGGGCAGGAAAGTTTGTCTGTCAGCTCACGGATACAAGTGGTTGGTATATTTGCCGCTTGATAAGTATTGGTGCGTAACTGCTTTTTATAATTCGGAAAATGAATTATTTGAATGGTATTTCGACATAAGCAAAGGTAACTTTTATGATGAAAACAATATACCTTGCATTGATGATATTTTCTTGGATTTAGTGGTTTTTCCTGATGGCAGGGTAATTACTCTTGATGCTGATGAATTGCAGGAAGCGCTTGACAAAAACGAAATTACCGTAAGTGACTACAATCATGCCTACAGAGTGCATGCCCAAATTAAAAACAGTAAGTGGAGCGACGCTGGGTTTTTAAAAGAACTCAGCGGCGAATTACTGGCAGAATACATATAGAATCAGCATTTATGCAGGAGGGGATGCTATGAATTACATTGATTTACGTTCAGACACTGTAACGCAGCCCACAGAGGCCATGCGTGCCGCAATGGCGGCGGCCGTTGTCGGTGACGATGTATATGAAGATGACCCAACAGTAAAAGAACTTGAACAATTGGCGGCATCTATGACAGGAAAAGCGGCGGCGCTGTTTACGCCTTCCGGTACAATGGCCAACCAACTGGCCCTTATGTCCTTCACCAAGCGGGGTGACGAGGTAATCTTAGGAAGAAATTCTCATATCATAGCCCATGAAGTAGGGGCGGCAGCTGTATTATCGGGAGTCAGTTACCGTGACATAGACAATCCCGACCATTTTATAAGAGGTGGTGACATTCGTTCCAATGTACGTGTGCAGGACATTCATCACCCTGACACAGCCCTTGTTTGCTTAGAAAATGCCCTTGCAAATGGTACAGTAGTTGGGCTTGATATAATGGAAGAAGCGTATAAGGCCGCTAAAGAGCATAATCTGCCTGTATTTTTAGATGGTGCAAGGCTGTTTAATGCCGCTGCTTATCTAAATGTGCCTGCGTCAAACATAACCGAATATTGTGATGCCGTTATGTTTTGCATATCCAAGGGCCTTTGCGCCCCCGTCGGCTCTCTTCTTTGCGGTGATGAAGACTTTATAAGGCGTGCCAAAAAATACCGCAAACTTCTGGGCGGAGGCATGCGGCAAGCGGGAATATTGGCTGCTGCCGGGCTTATTTCCCTAAAAGAAATGACAGGCCGCCTTCATGAAGACCACGCAGGCGCAAAGTATCTTGGTGAAGCCCTGTCTAAAATACCGGGAATTACTATTGACCTTAATAAAATCCATATCAACCTTGTATTTTTTGCCATAGAAGCAGAAGGTTTTGACCACGATGCCTTTGTGTCAAATTTGCTTCAGGCGGGCATTAAAATAAATGGTGTCGAAGGCGGGCTTTACCGTTTTGTTACGCATAATGATATAAGTAAAGAAGATTTGGACCTTACACTGCAAACAGTGAAGCGCTTTATCAGTTGACTTTTTTCTTTTAAAATGATACAATTTTAAGAATGAAATTAATGGAGGATTAAGTGATGATAAGCAGTAGAGCAATTAATAAAGAAATGATACAGACCATAACAGTTACAGGGTTGATGATGGCAGTTACAATCATAATGGTTTACACGCCTTTGGGAACAATTCCGTTGCCTATTGTACCCGTTACCATAGCCTTTTTGCCAACCATTGTAACAACAATGCTTAAAGGTTTTTATCCCGGCCTGATTGTATCAGCAACAGCCGGATTAAGTCTTATGATAAGGGCATTTATTATGCCCACAGGGATTCTATTTCCTTTCATACAAAATCCGCTTGTATCGGTATTGCCCAGAATGATGATTCCGGTTACTGTATTTTTGGTGTTTAAGTCACTTATAAATACAAAAATACCTAAGGCCGCTACTGTTGGCATTGCCGCTACTGTTGGCTCTATTACAAATACCGTGGGTGTTTTGGGTATGATGTGGATTATATATGCATCCAGACTTCATGCTACTATAATTGAAAACACCGGCTTTGTATCCATATGGGCATTTTTTCTTAGTATAATCACTACTAATGCTATTATGGAAATCATTGTTAATGCTATAATTGCTACTTTGGTAGTTATAACCATGCGCAAAGCCAGATTATCAAAGTATTAAAAAATTAGGAGCTGATTACATGGAAAAAACTATGGAAAAGATTGTGGCTCTTGCTAAAAGCAGAGGTTTTGTTTACCCGGGCAGTGAAATATATGGCGGTTTGGCTAATACTTGGGATTATGGGCCTTTGGGCGTTGCCTTGAAAAACAATGTAAAGGCGGCCTGGTGGAAGAAGTTTGTGCAGGAATGTCCATATAATGTGGGTTTGGATTCTTCAATATTGATGAACCCCAATGTCTGGGTGGCTTCCGGCCATGTTGGCGGTTTTTCTGACCCGCTTATGGATTGCAAAGAGTGCAAAGAGCGATTTAGAGCCGACAAGCTTATTGAGGATTATATGGCAGAAAAAGGCGCTGTCGAAGTTGTAGATGGTTGGGAAGACGCCAAAATGAAAGAATATATTGATGTAAATAACATATCCTGCCCAAGCTGCGGTAAGCGCAATTTTACCGATATTAGAAAATTTAACCTGATGTTTAAAACCCATGCAGGCGTAACCGAAGACAGCAAAAATGCTGTATATCTGCGGCCGGAAACAGCGCAGGGCATATTTGTAAATTTTAAAAATGTACAGCGCACCAGCCGTAAAAAAATTCCTTTTGGCATAGCACAAATAGGCAAATCTTTTAGAAACGAAATAACTCCGGGCAATTTCATCTTCCGCACCAGAGAATTTGAGCAAATGGAGCTGGAATTTTTCTGCGCCCCCGGCACGGATGAAAAATGGTTCTTGTATTGGAAGGAATTTTGCGTTAATTGGCTTAAAGGGTTGGGCATTGCCGAAGAAAACATGCGTATACGTGACCATTCCGACGAAGAATTGTCGCATTATTCCAATGCCACGACGGATATTGAATTTAAATTTCCCTTTGGCTGGGGAGAGCTGTGGGGCATTGCCAATCGTACAGACTTTGACCTTAAAGCCCATCAGGAACATTCCAATGAAGATATGGTATATTTTAATCAAGAAAGCGGCGAAAAATTTGTTCCGTATGTAATAGAGCCTTCCTTGGGCTGCGACCGTCTTACGCTTGTTACTTTGTGTGATGCTTATAATGAGGAAACAGTTGCAGAAAATGATACAAGAGTAGTGATGAAACTTCATCATGCCTTGGCACCTATAAAAGCGGCCATTCTTCCCTTGTCAAAAAAACTGGCAGAGCCTGCCGAAAAACTCTACAGCGAGCTTTGCCGAAGTTTTGCCTGCGAATATGATGATTCCGGTTCTATAGGCAAAAGATACCGCCGCCAGGATGAAATAGGTACGCCTTTCTGCATCACTTATGACTTTGATTCTGAAAATGACGAAGCCGTTACTGTGCGCTTTAGAGATTCTATGGAACAGGAACGGGTGAATATTGCGGAGATTAAGCAGTGGCTGGAAGATAAATTGGTTTATTGATTGTATGTAAAATAAAAAATACCTGCCCGGAAAAGGGCAGGTATTTTAGTTGAAGCCATTATTTAGTTAGAGCCATCAGCCCTCAACAACTTACAAGCCAATCTGACACACATTCTTAAATCGGTCATAACCTCTAAAAACTCCTTTTCTTCATCGGAAAGCTCTTCATCTCTATTTCGTTTTTCAATTAAATCAATATATTTTCTAACTTTTACAAATTTTTTATTTTTTGCTTGACAAATAAGTTTAAGTGAATTATAATTACTTCACCACTTTTTAGTCTTGGGGGCACATTGCTTGTAAGTATATATACTTATTCAAGTGATCGTGCCCCTTTTACGCCCGATTTTATAGAGCTTGCAGTCAAATACACGCATTTGGCTATTTCGTATCCATGCCGCAAAATCATCCTAAAGTTAGCTTGCGTTGGGCTTCGCAAAGTGGTTCTATAGTTTTTTACATATGCAATTTGGTAATCCGGAAGGCTTTCGGCAATAATTTGATTTATGTATTTTTGGTCTAATGTAGAATTTTTCAAAATACGGGAAGCGTTGCTGCCTATTTGAAAGAACATGCCGTTTCTTTGCTGGATAATATGTCCGACTATGCTCCTGATACGCAAGGAGCCTACTTGGTCTATGGCGATATCCAGCAGACGCCGGGAACTGGTAGAAAATGCACGGCTTTTAAAGCTGCTTTGAATACTTGCATTGCTGACGATAATATAATCAATTTCTTCTGTCAAATGTCCGCCTGAAGGACTGTCTGAAATATGGAATAAGGCTTCCAATCCCAAATTATCATACACGCCGCCATCCCATAAGTAAAAATGGCGTCCGCTTGGGATGCGGCTGTCATTTAACGGCGTTTTAAATTCAAATGCCGAAGCATTCCAGTTATATTTATCCCGCCTTAGCGCATATGGGCCAATTAAAATCGGAAACCCCGCCGATGCTGCCATAGCGTCTGATATTGGAAAATCGTGACTTTCAGCAAACCCAATTACAATGTCGCCCATTTCATCTTGAGTAATGCAAAAACGCTTGCCGGTTTCATATGTGGTGCAATTTACGCACCAAGTAGGAGTTTTTGTTAAATCGGGCATGATGCCGTCAACACCCCACTTTTTGCCTATAACCCTTGCCAAAAGATTTACCTTGCGATGTAGCCAGAAAGGGAACATTCGCAGCAGTGCGGAAAGCTGTATATCGTTGCTCATTATAACTTCCTCAATCTTAGGAAGAACCTGCTCAAGATACTCGCAGCTGCTTGGCCATTTTTTATCATTGTGCGCATATATCAATCCGACGCATAAACTTCCGCCGGAAACAGAAGATATATAAGTTATACTTTCCATAAGACCGTTTTCTGCCAGCCATTTAAGTACGCCCAAATGATAAATTGTGGCTCGTATGCCGCCGCCGGACAAAGATATGCCGATTTTTTGATTTTTTAGATTCATAAGCTATGCCCCATTGTGTTGTTATCATTATAGAGTATGCAAGCAGGGTTGTTGTTTATCATTGTTTAAATGAGAATGATTGAAATGTTTTGTATTGGTTGGTAAATAGGAGTTACCAACCAAACACCCCATGATATAATTACCTCATGAGACCAATAAAAATAGACGAAAACCGTCACTGCCCAAAATGCGGCAAAACAGAAAACCAAATAAACAAGGGATTCAATCCTTCGGGTTCACAACGCTGTAGGTGTAAGGACTGCGGTATTGTCTATACTATCAATCCGAAAAAGACAGACTATCCTGAAGAAACCAATAAACTCGCTTTAAGGATGTACTATTCAGGCGTTAGTGGTCGTGGGGTAGGCAAGGTTTTAGGTATGTCCAAAGCCAATATCTATAACTGGATTAAAAAAACGAAAAGACATGTGAATAACTCTTACGATATTCTTGAATTAGACGAGTTATATTGGTCTGTTCTCCACAGGCCTAGAACCAAAACACAAGAAAACATATATCTTATAACCATGGTAAGTCGTAATCCTCGTCAAATAGTAGGTTTTGATGTTGCATACGACAAAGCCTTTGAGAGGATACAAGATATAGTTGATTCATCTCCTACCACATCAGAGTATCACACGGATGGGTATTGGGGCTATGTCGATACCCTATTTCCAGGCAAGCATATACGCAATATACACGACAAAAGCAATACTTTCACAGCAGAGAGCATTAATGCAGACCTCCGACACTACATTCATGTTCTTGCAAGGAAAAGCAGATGTTTTGCTCGTAAACTTGAAACTCTTAAAGCAGTTGTAACGGTTTTTGCAGATGCCTATAATCAGTTTGGTCTAGCGAAACAGAAGTTCAGACAACATCGAAAGAAGGGCGAGTTGCCTTTTTCTGTTGTCGATTTTCTTTAGGTGTTTGATTGGTCACTGCTTGATAAAATTAGTTGTTGACAGGGATTATAAGTTGTGTTATAATGCATTTCGTTAATATGTTTGGGGGATTAGCGCAGTTGGGAGGACGAACTGGTCGGTTACACACCCCAAAAAAAGTTCACCGGATGACTGGCATCCAAAACAGTTTTCCATCAAATGAATGGCATTATGAAAAATGTATAAATGCCCCAAAAATGGGAGCATATGGGGGTGTAGCGCAGCGGGAGCGCACCTGACTGGCAGTCAGGGGGTCAGGGGTTCAAATCCCCTCATCTCCACTCACAAAGCCTTGAAAACATCACGTTTTCAAGGCTTTAACATTTGTATAGAATTGCTGTTTTGGTAAGATGATTTTCGCCAAATTTAATCTGTCCTGCGAATGCTCCACATCCCCATAATGTTCGTAAGGCTATGTATCTCCGCCGGACATGCTACATCCCCGAAACAATAAAATATTGTTATGCGATGAGGGTCATCACAAGCTTGGCTAAAACCGCCGCTTCTCCTGTCTTAGAGAAACGGCGGTTTAGTGTAGGTTAGCCCATGTTTTTTGTTTTATTTGGAGTTGTACATTGTATTGGGTTGATAGTAATATTGTATTCAAATATAAATCTATAATGCGGGGTTTTTAGCCCTTGTGCATTGCGTTGTTCTGCGAATCATAAAGCCGTACAATGCAATTATTGCAATGTAGTAACATGGAATTGGGACGCGCAACAGCAATTGCGCATATATATGAAAGGGGAGGATGCTAAAATGCCTTTACCAACTTTTTAGAACAATGAGCAGAGAAGGAGTACTTGCAGCAATTACTAATAAGCAGTGGTCAACTAACCTCCTTCGTTCCAAAAAAATTAAAAGAGGTGCTATATAATGGCAACAGTATCTGGTTCACTATTATACGATGGCTACCGAACCAATGAAGCTACGGGTCTTCCGGGTATTGCAGGCGTCCCTATAGTATTAGAAAATGCTGACACAGGACTTAGGCTTGCAGTGTTAACGGCAACTAATGGAAATTATACATTCACAAATGTCCCCAATGGAAGTTATCGGATTGTAGAGGCATACGGAGATACAGGGCCAATATCCTCAACCGGGAATTTCGGAGCGGAAGCTGCCGTAGGACCTGCTGCTGTCGCAACAACGCCGCCTATTAGTTATATTGCTAATCCTCCGGCCGATGCAACAAGCCTTGACTGTATTACCAGAAATACCTTGCCTTTCTCTGTAACCGGAGCAAATATTACCGGTCAACGAATTTCAAACGGCCCTGTAAAGTACTCCCCGGTAATTATCGACTCAAGCATTACTGTGGACTGGAATACTAACCTTATAAATGCAGCAAGCGGAGGTACTTTCGGTCAATTCCCCGCCGGAACACCGGGAATGACCGGGGCAGATCCAAATCCATATCCCGGAGTAAATCCGGGCTTTATCTATGATTTACCCGCAGCCGGTGCCGCAATTCCCAGCGACGGTTATTTTACCATCCAGAATATTGCTAACAATATTTCGTATCAAGTAAATGGGTCATGGTGGCGTATTGCTGATCACTCAACGGGAAATGAGACCGGCAGGATGATGATTGTTAATGGGGCAAATAACGGGGCTGCCTTTTTTGAAGACACCGTAACCGTCACACCCAATACCTACTATCTGTTTATTACACGTATACTTAATCTTATCAAAATTACAGGGCGTGAAGATCCAAAGCTGGGTGTGTTAATAAAAGCACAGGATGGCACCGTTTTGTACGATAAGAACCTAGGCGATGCCATACCTGTAAACTTAAATGTTCCTGAATGGCTCTCTGATGGAGTAATAATAAATTCCGGAAATTATACATCCCTTGATGTTCAATTCGTTAGTTTGGGTGCTGCTGCATCAGGTAACGACTATGCAATTGACGATGTGGGGTTTTTCCCGGTTGATATTACCTCATCAGAACCGGTTAAGTCGGCATCACCAACTGGCGCCTCAACAGGAGACACAATAAGCTTCAAAATCTTGTTTACCAACAATACTGACAATATCATGACAAGTATAAGTTTTAACGATCCTATGCCGGACGGTCTTGTGTTTGCATCCGGAAGTGTGAGCATAAACGGCACAGTATGCATTGGCTGTGACCCAAACACGGGCTTTGATTTGCCGGACCTTGCTTCTGGAGATACTATAGAGGTAACATTTACGGCAATCGTAGACCATGCGCCTGAAGGCGGCATAGCAACAAATACTGCTTTTGTGACATATAATGCAACTTTAGTGGAGGGCACTCTGCCTTTAACATTCACAAGCCCTAGTAATGAAGTTGATATAGCACTGGATGCTGTGGCTGATGTATACGTGGAAAAGGCAGGGCCGTCAACCGCTGCAGGCGGAGATATAGTTAACTATAACATAATTATCGGAAACAATGGCCCTGACATAGCCGTGGAACTTATGCTCTTCGATTCACTTCCTGCCCAATTGTCCAGCCCTTTATATTCATTGGACAATGGATTGAATTGGAGCATATGGCCGGGCATGCTTCTGCTGGGAAACTTAGGAGTCGGACAGACTTTAGATATCTTGATACAGGGAACGGCATTAAATCCGGCAACATCAATTGTTATGACAAACACTGCCCAGGTCGCATCTTCTACGCCTGACCCCAACCTTTCTAACAATACTTCTACTTTGAGCACAACACTGTACCCTAATAACGATATTGCAGATGTCTTTGTAGAAATGACTGGCTCACCCGGCACTGTTCGAATAGGTAGCACGCTAACTTATTCCCTTACCTACGGGAACAACGGCCCCAATCCCGCTATTAATACAGAGTTAAGCGGTGTTACCAACGAATTGACTAACCTACAGTATTCTACAGATGGCGGCGCTACATGGCAAAAGTGGACAGGAGCAGTGCAACTTGGGACTCTTGAACCCGGAGAAACAGCAACTATGCTAATTAAGGGCGTTGTCAGTACTGGAGGCTTTAAGCCAATAATAAACACAGCGATAGTAAAATCAATCACTCCAGATCCAAATTTAGACAATAACAGCTCTACTGTAATCACGATTTATATGCCAAACACAAGGGAAGATGCCCTTAATCAAATCGTTTCGTCCATCGCTATGGAAGAATTAGCATTGAGCCACATTCTCAATGCTGAAGGTGAGAAAATTCAGTACGCCATTGGCACTATTTCAGATTCTGAAAGGATGAACGCAAGTATTGATGAGGTTTTTAAAGTGAACAAAAGTGTCATGCGAACGCTTAAAAGAACTTGGGAATATCAGATATTATTAAGAAGTAAGCTTAATGATGCTTTGAACGCGTATAAAGAGATTGATAATGGTGTTGATTAAAAATATTCCCAGATATTTTAGGGATCAGCTACTTTTGCCAAGTATGTTTGTCCAGAAAAAATTGTAGCGCTTGGCCACGGAAACTGTAGCGTTTGGTCATTTTGGGTGTATAGCATCATAATATTTGAACTCCCCAAAGTCCGCTTGAGCGAACCCAGCAATCTTTGCAAGGGGTAAAAAGCCCTCAAAGCATATCGTTCAACTTATTGGTCAACTGCCATAAATCGGAATCGTCTTCGGATAGCTTCCTGCCGGATATCTTCGATACAACAGACATCAAGTGGGCAGGGTTTATCTTTGCCGGCGTAATGTTGACACAGAGAGCAATCGCAGTCAGCGATACTCCAAAACTCGAATTTGTTGTATATGCGCTTTGAACTTCTGCCCATCGGCATCTCCTCCATTTGAAATTTTCTATTTTTGCAAAGCAAAAAGAGGTATGCCCACCATTGATGCAGTGATGGTGGGCATACCTCTTTTTTCACTAAATAAATTTTCCGAAATTAGTAGTTTGCTTTCACGCTCGCTTGGGCTATAATTAGAGCGTGAAAGTAAGGTGATGTAATGGTTAAGTTCCTATGAAATATGACATACTATTGTCGTGTTTATTGTGATATGATTTGTTTACGCTTATAAAATCGTTCCATTTAAAATCAGGAGAGTTGATGAAATGAATTTTAACAAATTAGCAGTTACAATAAATGTCTGGAAAGATTATGGTGCTTGTTTTGACTTTTACACCGAAAAAATGGGACTGGTTCCGTCTTGGGGCGATAGAAACAGTGAGTGGACTTCATTTTCTGCCGGTGAAGGCACACCTCCTGTCATTGCAATATTCGACGCAAATTTGATGGCAAAAGGTGATGTTGAATACGAACCGCCAAAAGCATTTACTCAACCGGATACAATTGCATTAACTATTCCAACCGACGATATAGAAAGAGACTACAAACGGCTAAAGGAAGCGGGAGTGGAGTTTATAGGTATCCCCAAATCAAAAGAAATGGGTTCTAAATCTGTAAAGTTTAGAGATACAGAAGGTAATCTTCTTGAATTGGGAGAGTTTGAAAATTATTTTACAGGAGTAGATGAATAACGCAAATTAATCAAAGCATCGTTCAAACCATTGCAGCACCAAACAACTGCAATAATCAAGATTTTAAACAGTAAAGCCCATAAAACAGGGAGATTTAATCCCTGTTTTATGGGCTTTACTGTTTTTTAAAAGCTCTTCTTGGCAACGCAATCGGTTAAAATCAGAGTTTAAGTTATATATCGGATACAGTCATCCGTTAAGAATAAGATAGTCAAAAGCACCCAGCGCCGCCGTTGCGCCGCTGCCCATTGAAATAATAATCTGTTTATATGCGCTGTCGGTGCAATCTCCGGCCGCAAAAACGCCCGGTATATTTGATGCGCCATGCTTGTCCACAATTATTTCGCCGATTTTTGTGCGCTCTACCGTATCATCCAGCCATTCGGTGTTAGGCATCAAGCCAATTAAGATAAACACACCCTGCACATGTATTGTGGTTTCTCTGCCGCTTTCCCTGTCTGCATAGGTTAAGCTTTCAACTTTACCCGTACCGGCAATCTCTTGTGTTTGTACATTGGTTACAATTGTTACATTTTTCAACGAACGCAGGCGTTCTTGCAATATTGTATCAGCTTTAAGTTCCGGCATAAACTCAACAACCGTTACATGATTTACAATTCCGGCCAAATCTATGGCAGCTTCAACGCCGGAGTTGCCTCCCCCTATAACAGCAACATCTTTACCCGCAAACAAAGGCCCATCACAATGCGGACAGTAAGCAATACCTTTGTTTTTAAACTCTTGCTCTCCGGGAACACCTATGTTCCGCCACCTTGCTCCGGTTGCGACTACAATTGTCTTTGACTTAAGTACAGCGCCGCTGTTTAAGCTTATTTCTACAAATTCCTTCTTTTCGAGCTTCACCGCACGCTGGGCAGTTATAATGTCAACGGGATATTCCCTTAAATGCGCTTCAACCTCGGCCATAAATTTAGGGCCTTCTGTGTATTTTGTGCCGATAATGTTTTCTATACCTAAAGTTTCCATAACCTGACCGCCTAATATTTCAGCCAGCAGGCCGGTACGTATGCCTTTTCTCGCGGCATATATAGCAGCGGCAGAACCGGCAGGCCCTCCGCCAACCACAAGCACATCATAGGGCTCTTTGCTGTTAAGTTCAGAAATGTCAATTGATTCGCCGAGTTTTGACAGTATTTGCTCAATTGCCATACGGCCGCCGCCAAATTCTTCTCCGTTTAGATAAACAGAGGGAACCGACATAATATGCCTGGTTTCTACCTCATCCTTAAAACTGCCGCCCTCAACCATTGTATGAGTTATATTTGTATTTAAAACGGCCATTATATTCAAAGCCTGTACAACTTCCGGGCAATTATGGCAGTCCAAACTGACATAGGTGGTAAAGTCCAATTTTTTGTCAATTTTTTTTATTTTCTCTATCAGCTTATCTTCAATTTTTGGCTTGCGTCCGCTTACTTGCAGTAGGGCCATCACAAAGGAAGTGAATTCATGCCCCAAAGGAAGCCCTGCGAAAGCAATCCCGCTGGTTTCGCTTGTTTTATCAATCGCAAAGCTGGGGGTTCTCTCCAGTTTTTTTGTTTCAATAGAAATCTTATCGGACAACCCCGATATTTCTCTAACAAAAGAAAGCATCTTTTCAGAAATTTCATCATAACCGGCACTAACTTTTATAACTACAGGCTGTTCTATATAATCCAAATACGGTATTAATTGAGCCTTAATTTCTTGGTCCAGTTCCATAAAAATACCTCCGCAAATATCCTTTATAACAGTAAAGCACACCGAAAGGAGCGCTTTACTGTTATACATTTAATTCAATTAAATCTTGCCTACCAAGTCAAGGCTTGGCTTTAAGGTTTCTCCGCCTTCTTTCCACTTCGCAGGGCAAACTTCACCCGGATTCCTGCGGACATATTGAGCGGCTTTAATCTTGTCAACCAGCGTACCGGCATCGCGGCCAATACCGCCGGCGTTAGTTTCTGCTGTTTGTATAACTCCGTCCGGGTCAATAATAAATGTACCTCGGTCAACCAGTCCCGTACACTCAACCAACACATCAAAAAACTTTGAAAGATTGTGGCTGGGGTCGCCTATCATGATATACTCTACTTTTCCTATCGCCGGTGAGCTGTCATGCCAGCCTTTGTGCGTAAAATGCGTGTCTGTCGATACGGAATAAACCTCCACTTCTAAAGACTTCAGTGTTTCATACTGATCCTGCAAATCTTCAAGCTCTGTCGGACATACAAATGTGAAATCCGCCGGATAGAAGCAAACAACACTCCATTTTCCTAAAAAATCTTCTTCCGAAACCTTCAAAAACCCCTTGCCCTTTTGAAAAGCATCATTTTCAAAAGGTTCAACTTTTTTTCCAACTAATCCCATAACGTACTTCCTTTCGTAATTTTGATTTTTATAAGTTATATTTACGAAACCGCTGCTTGGCTTCCAAACATACAATACAAGATTTCTATAGACTATACCCAAGTTCAAATTGAGGTATTCACCTTTTAAAGATTATATACCCAATATAGCTTCACATTTACGGCTATAGTGGTTGTTTTTCACAATTATAACTTTTTTTGGAAACAGTAATGATATACAACTGTTTTATAATAGCGAGTCGAGATATGCTTGTCAATGCTTTTTAAAAAATTAAAAAAATTTTTCAGTATTATTTTGGTATTGTTAAGTGAAATTATCCCATAATGTACTGATATTATGGGGTGAACCCATATTTACTAATTAGAACCGGCTTCGCAACCTATAAGAACCAAAACTTCGCAGGGACGGTTTGCAGCCGTCCCTGCGAAGTTTTGGTTCTTATAGGTTAGTAGTTACATTATGGGATATTACGATTTATTTTTTAACAAGGCTCTGTATGCTCCTGCATTACACAAATTTCATCAATATATGCCGTGTGCAGATTCTATTGTCTTTGCAAGTAATTTTGAGCAGACCATCCTCTAGTTACTATAACTATAATGCGGCTCCTCTTGATTTTGCTGCTTATCTCACAAAGTTTCCCCAAACATCCCAGGCATCTGCATTAGGAATAATACCCATTCTCCAAACCGAAGCACTGTTAATCCCAAAAAGCCTGGTAAGTTTTAATCTTTCATATACACTGCGGCTGTCTTCATACCACAGAAACACCCTTTCTCCTGTTTCTATAGTATAGATGATGTATGGGTTTCGGTGTGTTTCAGACCATCCGAAATGTGTATCGGGCTGGTTCATGCGCGTAAGGACAGTTTCTGTTGACACAGCCACAGGCAATGGAGATATCGCCAGATTATTTTCATCAACATGCCAGCCGATATTCGGAAAACTAAATGCTACAGCAATTTTATCTCTGTCCTCTACGCCCGTTATTGGATTGGTAATTACCCTTAAAGACCTATAGACTTCCGCAATTGGGGTCAAAGCGGCATTTCTCTGCCACCCGGTACCGATAAAACCCTCCAAAGAGCGCGGGTGATAATCATGCACCATTAAAATTACCCTGTCGGCCAACTGCCCTATTGTTCTTAAATCGTATCCGTCAAAATATATTCCGTCTATAGTTGCCGGATGAACCGTTACATATAGGGAAAGTCCCAAAGGCTGCATCTGCGCAGAAAGCTCGGTTAAAAAGGCATTAAAATCCTCCCTGGCTCTTTCTCCTCTAAGTCCTTCAAAATTAATGGTCACACCATCAAAAGGACTGCGGCCCGCCGCTTCGTATATACGGGTAGCTTCGTGTAATATTGCGGTTACGGCTTGGCTTCGGTATACTGCACTTGATATAAGTTCGTTAAGATTTATTGCGGTATCCATAAAGACATTAAGATGTGCCGTCGCTCCATTATCTCGGGGGTAATTTATAATAAGCTCATATCCGCCCGGTATTACCCAAGGATTGCCTCCCGCCGAGGTCGTGTTAAGCCGTGCGCCTGTTTCTGCGCTCCATTCCATTTGGCTCCAGCCAAAAGATACTGCATTCATATCACTAATCAAATGCCGCTGGTTAAACGATGCAAAGGCATAAAAGCCATGAACCCATTGCAATGGGGCGTTAAGACGTTCGTAAACCCTGGCAATCATTGCTGCCGCCTGTTCTCTTGTGGCCGTGTTATTCGGAGCAAAAAGACCTTCGCCTACACCGCCTATCATACCTATGTCGTGGGCGATTATGATATAACCTATATAACTATCCACATCAGTAAAAGCTATGGTTTCATTTCTCTCGATTTGCTCTGCCAAAGAGCTGTATCCAAGTGCCCTTACAAGCATAACTGACATGTCCTGCCGCAAGATTGCTTGGTTTGGATAAAACATGTCACCATAATCAATAACTCCCCGGCGTGCAGCCTGTTCAACGGATTCAAAAAACCAATCATCAGACATCACATCATGAAAGTTTATTGTTGCAGATAAAAATTCGGAATCCCAGTCAAACATATTATTTAAAATAGTGACAAACTGCGCACGTGTTATGGTTTCCCCATAACCAAAGATGCCGACGCCCATGCCGCCCATTAATCCATTTTGAAAAGCAAATTCTATAGAATCTGCCGCCCAGCTGTCTGCGGGAATATCTGAAAATATTACAGGCTGTGATGCTGTAATAGGTTTGGAAAAAAACAGCCCTGTTGAAACGATTGCCGTCAAGGCTATAATGCCTGCTTTCTTATATAAACGTTTCATTAACAAAACCCCTTATATTTATTGTGGAAACAAAAGTATAACATAGGCAGGGTATAAAAACAATTATAATTGGATTACAAATTTTTGGTCGTTTTTAGAGAGTAAAAGATTTTATATAAAGCAAAGCCGACAATTGCTCCAAATGTATTGTGAAGCATGTCTTCTACAGCAAAAACTCCTCTGCTTGTAAAATGCTGTGTTGTTTCTATTGCAAAAGTAAATATTGCAGCCAGCGGAATTGCTGTGTAGATTTTACCCAGTCCTTTTGAAGCCATAGGAAGCATAAAGCCCAAAGGAATGAACATCACTATATTTAAAATGATGTTTCGTATTTCTATAACCGCCAGATGATGCGGAGCATTTAAGGCGCGGCGATATGAAGCGATAGGGTCAAGTTCTATATTATAGACTGCGTAACTTCGGAATAATAATGTAACTGCAAGAATAAGGAAAATATACCCTGTAAAGACGATTATAAACGCCAAATGCCTGAACGGAGGAGGGGATTTTTTTGTTGTTGTATAAAAAGCCGCATATATAGATACGAATACGGCAGAAAAAGCTATGGGAGATAGCAACGTAAGCAGTGCGGACAAGTTAATCACAAAATCACCCTATATATATTAACATAATTTGGAATTAAAAACAAGCATTGAAATAAGAAGGCGAATGGACTATAATAGAAAACAGCATGAAAAATAGATTTTAAGAGGTGTAAACTATGAGTGAAATGTATGTAAACAACCGCAAGAACTTTGAGGGCCTTATGAAAGACGGCAGCATGGTCATCATCTTTGGCGGCACTGCTCCTGTAAAAAGAGGGGATGAATTTTATCAATTCGCACCTCAGCGCAATTTCTTCTATATGACAGGAATAGAGCGTCCGGGTTTGGTCTTTTTGCAGAAAAAAGATATGCAAAGCAAAGCGATGTCCCGTTTGTATATAGAGCGTTTTGACGAACTTACGGCAAAATGGGACGGGGCTGCTATGTCCAAAGAGCAGGCAAAGGAAATTTCCGGCTTGGAAAGCTATGCTTATTTAGATGAACTTTACGGACATCTTGCCAGAATGATTGTTGGAGAGAGAATACATACAGTCTATTTGGATTTGGAAAACAGAAGCTTCTTTGCGCCAAACACGCCGGAGCTTGATTTTGCCGAACTTTTGCGCAAAAAGTTTCCGGCTGTTACTATAGAAAATGCACATCCTATGTTTGCCGGACTGCGCATGATAAAATCTGAATATGAAGTGGAAAATATTACAAAAGCTGCAAAAATTACCGGCGAAGGCTTTAAAGCTTTGCTTTCAAATGTTCGTCCCGGCATGAAAGAATATGAACTGGAAGCGCATTTGGACTATACTTATAAGAAAAACGGCTGCAAAGACAGGGCTTTCCGCACCATAATGGCCGGCGGAAAAAATGCCTGCGTGCTTCATTACAGTGACAACAATTGCGAAATAGGCGAAAATGACCTTGTTCTTGTGGACTTCGGCGCACATTGGAATTGGTACAGTTCTGACGTCAGCCGCACTTTCCCCGCAAGCGGGAAGTTTACCGAACGTCAAAAACTGCTTTATAATATTGTGCTGGAAGGCAACAAGCTTATTCTGGATATGATTAAACCCGGTGTGGCTTTTGGTAAGCTGCAAGAAAGTTTGCAAGCTTACTATGTAACTGAACTTACAAAAATTGGCTTGATTAAAGATAAAAGTGAGTTAAGCAAATACTATTTCCACGGCGTTTCACATATGCTGGGACTGGAAACCCATGATGTAGGCATGGGTTCTACAGCGGGCAGCAATGAATTAATACTTGCTCCCGGCATGGTTCTTACTGTCGAACCCGGCTTATACATAGAGGAAGAAAGTATAGGCATACGCATAGAGGATAATATTGTTGTGACTGAAACCGGATGTCATAATATCACTGCCGATATCATCAAGGAAATAGATGACATTGAAGCCTTTATGGCAAAATGACAGCAATTTTTCAAGAAAAAGACTTATACCATCCAATAAAGAGTTTTTTTGAAGCACAGGGATATGTTGTGAAAGGCGAAGTAAAAGGATGTGACATGGCGCTTGTAAGAGGTAATGAAGTTGTTGTTGTTGAGCTTAAAAAAACCTTCAATATGACACTTCTCTATCAAGCTATTGACCGCAAAAAGATTAGCAATAAAGTATTTGTGGCAATCCCCCGGCATGTTTTTGCCGGAAAGAAAGGCCATATTCTTGACATATTGGAGGGCTTAAAGATAGGACTTATTACTGTTGCAATAGACAGTCCGGCTCTGCATGTCGAAGCTATTTTGCTTCCCGCTTTGGAAAAAACACGTAACAACCGTAAATCCAGAGAGTTATTGGCAGAATTTAACGGAAGAACTTTTGACGGCAATATCGGCGGCAGTCGCAACGTAAAGTTGCTGACTGCCCACCGTGAGCGGGTTTTGCACATCGCCGCCGCTATTGAAAAGCTTGGCCAGGCAAAGCCTTCGCAATTAATAAAAAAATGCGGCTGCCACAAAAACAGCGGACAGACCTTGCTTAGAAACTTCTATGGATGGTTTGTTAATACACAAAAAGGAATTTATAGTTTATCAGACGAAGGCAGAGCGGCTCTTAATGACCCTGCTTTCAGTCAGATTGTGGAGTTTTACAGAAAGAAGGTAGATGAATATTTACAATCGCAGAATATCAAAAGTAGTTAAAATAGGCGGAGTGGCTATAGGCGGAAGTCACCCCATTACCATTCAGTCTATGACAACAACGCCTACCGCAGATGTGGCCGCAACATTGTCACAAGTTAAACAATTGGCGGATGCCGGATGTGAGATTGTAAGAATTACAGTTAATAATGCGGCGGCGGCTAAGGGTTTTGCCGAAATTAAACGCAAAGTAGATTCGGTGCCGCTTGTGGCAGACATACATTTTGACTATCGTATGGCCCTTGCCGCTATGGATGCAGGCGCAGATAAAATACGTATAAACCCCGGAAATATCGGCGAAGAGTGGAAAGTGCGGGAAGTTGTTAACAAAGCAAAGCAGAAGGGTATACCCATTAGGATTGGCATAAATTCAGGCTCGCTTGAAGCGGATTTGATTGATAAATACAGCGGTGTTACAGGTGAGGGCCTTGCGGAATCGGCCTTACGGAATGTAAAACTGCTTAATGATATGGATTTTGACAATATCGTCGTATCCATCAAGGCCAGCAATATCCCAATGACATTAAAAGCACATGAAATTTTGGCACCAAAGGTAGACTGTCCCTTGCATATCGGCATTACAGAAGCCGGAACTCTCTATTCCGGCACAATAAAATCAACGGCAGGCCTGGCATCTATGTTAACACGCGGTTTTGGCGATACCATACGTATTTCTCTTACGGCTGACCCTGTAGAAGAAGTAAGGGCCGCCAAAGAAATGCTGAAAGCCCTTGGCCTGCGCCAGTTTGGGCCGGAAATCATCTCATGCCCCACTTGCGGACGTACACAAACCGAACTTATTTCTATAGCAAATGAAGTGGAAAAACGTATAGCCCATATAAAAACGCCTATGAAGATAGCTATTATGGGTTGTGTGGTAAATGGTCCGGGAGAGGCAAGAGAATGCGATATCGGTATAGCTTGCGGAAAAGGTTCGGGAATTTTATTTAAAAAAGGCGAAATTGTACGTAAAGTATTAGAAAAAGATTTGGTTGCAGTATTGGTGGAAGAGATAGAAAGTATGGCATAAAAGGACTGAAGACATGAAGTTAGAAAAAACACTGATGGAAGCATTTGGCGGCCTTAAACTGTCATCTGTTATAGATAACTCACTAAAAAATACAGCTATCAAAAGAATCAAACTTATAAACCATGAAAAACGCATGGAAGTTGAAATTGCGCCCGATACAATAGTGGAAACTACTCAGCTTGCGCTTGTTGAAAATAATTTGTTGGAACAGCTTGATATGCTTATGGCTATCGACATAATTCCAATTTACAATACAAATAGTATAGAACTTAAAAATTATTGGAGTAATTTAGTGCATCATTTGCATAAAGCCAGCCCTTTTGTCTGCGAATTGGCGGCCGATGCGAATTGGCGGCTGGAAGGCGATGTGCTGCATATAGATGTGCCTTGCGAAATGGATAGACTGTTAAGCAAATACGGCGCAGCAAGATTAATTGAAGATATAATATACAGAGGAATAAATTTGGAAATTAAAGTAAAATTTGTAGTTGTTAGAAGAGAAAGAAAAATTGAAGCTGCAAGACCTATGAGTACAGCGCAGGTTATTTCTAAAGCCCCTGCCTCTCCAAAACTTTACGAAACAGCCAAACCAAAGCCGGTTTCAAAGCCTTTTCAAAAAATCACAGGCGAGGTTCGTCCGCTGGATGCCGACTTCTATGAAGAAGATGCCGTAATAGTAGAAGGGCGTATTTTTCGCTTGGAAACAAGGGAAACAAGAAACAAGAGAATGCTATATTCTTTTGATATTACTGATGGTACAGGCTCTATTACTATAAAATATTTTGCCAAAGATAAAAAATCCGAATACAGTTCATTGCTGAAAGAGGGCAATGCGGTTAAGATAGCAGGGCAGGTTCAATTTGATAAATACAGCAACGAAACAAATATAATGGCAAACAAAATTGCGGATGGTGTGTATAAAGAGGCGGTAAGGGAAGATAATGCAGAAAATAAGCGTATAGAGCTGCATTTGCATACCAATATGTCTCAATTAGACGGCATTACTTCTGCTGCCGATTTTGTATCGCGTGCCGCAAAATGGGGACATAAAGCCATTGCAATTACCGACCATGGTGTGGTGCAGGCTTTTCCGGAAGCGGCTATTGCCGCAAAGAAAGCAGGAATTAAGGTAATTTACGGCGTAGAGGCATATTTGGTGGACGATTTGGCAGTTTCTATCGTCACAAGGCCCGGAGATGCCCGCTTAGATGATGATTTTGTAGTTTTTGATATAGAAACCACAGGCCTTAACCGCGAAAGCTGCACAATTATTGAAATTGGGGCAGTAAAAGTTAGAAATGGTGAGATTGTTGCAGAGTTTAACCGTTTTATTGACCCCAAGCAGCCTCTTCCCGAAAAGATTAAAGAGCTGACTAACATCACTGATGACATGCTTGCGGGACATCCCACAATAGATATTGTCCTTCCGGAATTTATTGAATTTATAGGCGATTCCACCTTGGTAGCCCATAATGCAGAGTTTGACATGGGTTTTTTGGAGCATCACGGCATGCTTTTGGGATATGATGTAAAAAATCCCTATCTTTGCACGCTACAGCTCTCAAGAGCTTTATTTCCAAATCTTTCTAGGTATGGTCTTGCAGCTATGGCCAGACATCATGGCGTTAGTTTAGAAAATCATCATAGAGGTTCGGATGATGCCGCCGCCCTTTCTAAAATCTTTTTACAGCAGGCAGCAACCTTAAAATCTCAACAAATTGTTACTTTAAACCATATAAATCTTCGATACTCACAAAAGATTGATACCAAAAAACTGCGTCCCAGACATGCCATAATCTTGGTCAAAAATTACGAAGGCCTTCGTAATTTATATGAGCTGGTTTCCAAGTCTCATCTTAATTATTTTTATAAACAGCCGCGCATCCCTAAAAGCGAGCTTATTCATCATCGTGAAGGCTTGATTTTGGGTACTGCTTGCGAAGCAGGCGAGTTTTATATTGCCGTTAGGGATAACAGACCTATAGAACAAATTGAGGCGCTGGCTAAATTCTATGACTATTTTGAGGTTCAGCCCATATCCAACAATCTGCACCTTATTCAAAACAGCACTGTAGACAGCATAGAAACACTTCAAAACATCAACAAGAAGATTGTGGAATACGGAGAGCTTTACGGCAAGCCTGTTGTGGCCGCAGGTGATGTACACTTTCTTGAACCCGGGCAGGAAATTTACCGCTCTATCATAATGGCAGGCAATGGTTTTAAAGATGTGGAAAATCAACCTCCCTTGCATTTTATGTCAACAGACGAGATGCTGGCGGAATTTGCATATTTAAGTCCCGAAAAGGCTTTTGAAATTGTTGTAACCAATACAAATTTAGTGGCAAATATGATAGAGGACATAAAGCCCATACCGGAAGGTACTTTTCCGCCCGTCATTGAAGGCTCCGAAGAAGAGCTGATGAATATTGTTACAAGCAGGGCAAAGGCCGTATACGGCGACCCCTTGCCTACCGCAGTACAAACCCGCATGGAAAGGGAGCTTAATGCAATTATCGGCAATGGCTTTGCTGTTATGTATATAATAGCCCGCAAGCTGGTGACAAATTCTGTAGATAACGGATATCTGGTGGGTTCAAGAGGTTCTATCGGCTCCAGTTTTGTAGCGACAATGGCTGATATCACAGAGGTAAACCCGCTTTCTCCTCACTATTACTGCCCAAAATGTCAGTTTACCGATTTTGATTCCGAACTGGTGCGCAGTTTTGACGGCGCTTCCGGCTGCGATATGCCTGATAAAAATTGCCCTAATTGCAGCGTGAAGCTTGCAAAAGACGGCCATTCCATCCCCTTTGAGACATTTTTGGGCTTTGACGGCGATAAAGAGCCGGATATCGACCTTAACTTCTCCGGAGAATATCAAGCAAAAGCCCATGCATATGCGGAAGAATTGTTTGGGGAAGGCTATATCTACAAAGCGGGAACAATAGGCACTATTGCGGATAAGACGGCCTATGGCTATGTACGCAAATATTTGGAAGAGAGAGGCCGCATGGAAAGAGGAGCAGAGATAAACCGTCTGGTCAGCGGCTGTACGGGCATTAAGCGCACTACAGGCCAGCATCCGGGCGGCTTGATGGTTGTGCCGAAAGATAGAAGCATATACGACTTTACGCCTGTTCAACGTCCTGCAAATGACACCTCTTCGGATGTTATCACAACCCATTTCGACTATCATTCCATAAGCGGCAGGCTGTTAAAGCTGGATATTCTCGGGCACGACGTACCCACGATATTAAAAATGCTTCACGATATGACGGGGCTTAATCCCCAAAATGTGGATATTGCCCATGAGGATGTGGTTTCGTTGTTTAAAAGCCCATCTAAGCTGGGAGTTTCGGAAAGAGAAATTAATTGCAAGACAGGCACCCTTGGTCTGCCTGAATTTGGCACGCATTTTGTGCGGCAAATGCTTGCAGATACACAGCCTTCAAGTTTTGCGGAGCTTGTGCGTATTTCCGGCTTATCCCACGGCACCAATGTATGGATAAATAATGGTGCCGAACTGATACAGCAAAAAGTAGCGACCCTAAAAGAAATTATTCCTACCAGAGATGATATTATGGTTTATCTTATTTTAAAAGGCGTTGAAAAATTGGATGCCTTTAAGATTATGGAAAATGTGCGCAAAGGTAAAGGTGTAACTGACGAGGAAGAGCGTATTATGTTGACTGCGGGCGTACCCAGATGGTATATAGAATCTTGCCGAAAGATATCCTATATGTTCCCAAAAGGACATGCAGTTGCATATGTCATGATGACTATGCGTATAGGATATTATAAAATTTTTCATCCCGAAGCCTTCTATGCGGCGGTTTTTTCAGTAAAGAGTGATGAATTTAACTATGAATTGATGTGTAAGGGGCCGGAAGCTGCCCGTACAGAAATGCGCCGCATCGTCCACCTTGGCAATGAAGCTACTCAAAAAGAAGAAAAATCCATAACGCTTTTAGAATTAGTGACCGAAATGTACGCCAGAGGGCTGAAGTTTGCCAAACTTGACTTATATCAAGCCAGCGCCGACAAATTCATCCTTACAGATGAGGGTCTTATGCCGCCGCTTTGCGCTGTGGCCGGCCTTGGGGAGGCCGTGGCCGATATGATTGTGGAGGCTCGTAAAGACGGCGAGTTTTTCTCGATAGAAGATTTAAAGGCCCGCACAAAGGCCAATAAAAATGTGGTGCAGCTTTTGAAAGATAATGGTGTGTTGGATGGCATACCGGAGACGGAGCAGTTGACGCTGTTTTAACGATGTAGTGCTATGGGTGTTGTTATAATAATATTTGGACATCTTAAAAGTACGTTATGTAAACAAAAGTATCATTGTTAAGAAGCCCAATGGCTCTCCACTTTATGACCCTGATATAAAGGTTAACCAAGCTTGACCCCGGAACAAGAACGATTATTCAATCTATACAGAACTACGCCAACAAACTTCAACAAATGCAGGGTTTTGGGATATAGCCCAAAATGTAGAAAAACACTACGGACTAACCGGCGTTGTGCAAAATGAAATTGACGAATTGACACCCAGGCTACAGACCAAGAAACAAAACTACGACCATGACTTAGGTTAAAACCTTAAAACAGTAATAACTGAAAAAAGGGCTTTTACTCTCTCATTTCCGAGGCAGAAGCCCTTTTTGTATGACGTGGTAATCTTGTAAAACTGCATGGTCTTTTCTGCTATTCCAAGCTAATTTTTGCTGTTGAATTCAACAAATACTGCAATCGGTTCATCTATTTAGCTTTTTTATCCCGGCTAAAACTATGGCAAGAATTAATGAAGTGTTTACTTATCTGGGCATATGTTTTAATGCATAAACACCAGTATCATAAACGATGCCTGTTTCTTCAAATCCAAATATTTAATACAGATTTCTCGCACGTTCATTGGCTACACCATACTTAATCATAATGTGGTCAGCGTCACCGTGGGGTTTCGCTTTAATATCTTCCAATAATTTTTCAAAAGCCTGCTTGCCATATCCTTTTCCCTGATGTTTCTCATCAATCATGCAGTAATCAATCCAACAAGTGTTCTTTTCAAAGCAAGGCAGGTTTTTGAAATACTCTTCATCGTCGACAATTTCGTAGACATATATCATCAGGCCTACCACTTCTTCTCCGGCGTAAACAGCAAAAGCACCTATCGGCTTATTATCCATCATCCAGTTATAAGCATAGGCAAGAGCATCAGAGTTGCTTCCCACATCAGTGTAGGTTTTTTGGCTGTCAGTAACTCTCAAAGCCAGAACTTGGTCTATGTTATTGCTTGTTACTTTTCATAGTTCTATAATCTATGCTTGCCTCCTTAGACTGGTTTTGCCTATTTTATTTATAAAAATAGAATAATAATTGTGTAACATACGAATCAAATTGTCAATTTACGTTTTCTTAAATGAACTTTCCCGGTCAAAAAATCCTCTTGATAAAACCCCTAATCATGGTCTTTGAAACAGAAACTAAACTTCTCCATACAATTAAAAAGCCAAACAATTTGATGCAACGCAATTTAGGCACTTTGGATTTTCTTTGATAAACTTTTCTTTGGATTTCGGAAGTGTCTGGCGAGGCTCACTTTAAGAAATGTACAGAATAAAATCCCTCGGGACTTCAAAGCCGCGTATGCCTAAAACATCTTTTTTCTTCATAAAAGCTGCATATTAAGTCATGCTCGCAGGGCTTATCAATATATTGATTTCGCTAATTTTAAATAATGCATAGGTGCTTATGGGCTGCTTTAGCTGCCGGATTTTAAGGTAATATAATTAATTAAGTATAATATTATGAGTTGAAAGATTTTTGTAATCTATTATTTATGTTTTCATAAAAAATGACCAAGAAAATTTTCTATTGACAAATGCTATTTCATGATTTATAATGTTAAAGCAATAAGATGGAGAAGTACTCAAGTGGCTGAAGAGGCGTCCCTGCTAAGGATGTAGGTCGGGTGACCGGCGCGGGGGTTCAAATCCCCCTTTCTCCGTACCTTAACTATGAACATTTCCAAAGCTGAAAGAGCGGTGGTAATGTTAAGCAAAAACCTCCATACCAACGGACTTATGCTGTAGGTAACTGGAGGTTTTTGTTTTTGATTGCAACAAAAAATAAAATCCGCTTGTAAAAGCGGATTTTTGCTGTAGTTATGGTAATTGTCTACGTGCCATCAGCAGGGGCTTGCGGTTTTTCATATCTCAAAACGTCTTTAACCTCACAATCAAGAACATAACAAATTTTGGCTAAAACATCAAGGTCAACACTTGAAATCGGTTTTGGCTCGTATTTATAATAACGGTCTATTGTGTTGTATACAAGACCAGTCAAATTTGCTAATTTGTTTCTTGTCATTCCTTTTTGCTCCATAACTTCCTTTAGAGTGATAACAATACCACCATAGTCTTTTAGGTTGAAAATTCCATTGTCCATACGATACCTCCTTATATAAATAAGGTATCACAAAATATTCCGTTTGACATTTACCCTTAAATGGATTATACTTTAATGGAGTATGCTTAGCAGATAAAAAAATAAGAAAAGAGGTAATCAAAAATGAGAAAGTACATCTTCTCCCTTGCGTTGGTGGCAATGTTTGCTGTTACCCTTGTATCATCAATGGTAGTATATGCTGGCGAAGAAATCAGAGTAACAGTAGACGGTCAACGAGTAATCTTTGCAGACCAAACCCCTGTAATTGCGAATGGGCGCACTCTCGTACCTGTTCGAGGTGTATTTGAAATGTTGGGCTTCGAGGTGGAATGGGATGATAACACCCGAACTGCTGTAATCACAAGCACAGATTATGAAATACGCATCTCTATTGATAGTTACATTTTTACAGCTAATGGCGAACAATTTACGCTTGATGTACCAGCACAACTCATAGGTGGTCGGACAATGGTACCTCTACGCTTACCATTAGAATCAATTGGCATGGAGCTTGATTGGAACGGAGCTAATCAAGAAATTTATGTGTGGTCTTTCGATACAGTAACCCCATTAAGAACCGTTGAAGAAATAGGTGCGTTGAACCCTCTTAGACCAGAACTATGGGGAGAGGATAGGGAAAGAGTTTTGCAAATCATCAATAATTTTAGAGCAAGTCATAATTTATCAGCACTTATCCAAGATTTCCAAATGACAGACCAAGCGAATATATTCTTATATTTCTTGTATGGCAACGAGCCATATTTTGTAAATCCACCTATTAACTATGCAGTGGGTTATAACAGGTCGCTTGGGAATACGATTTATGAATGGATTGTAAGCAATAGACAACTGTTGCTTGGTAATTACACATATATCGGAATTTCAATGAGAGTTATTGATGGTGAATTTTATAGTATCATTTCACTAAGATAGGCAACAAAAGCCCAAATTCTCTATGTGTAGCATAGTCAAGGGTGTTCACAGGGAAAATTTTTCGCTGGTCTTTGCGAAAAAATTTCCCGACCCTTGACAATGCGGACGTTTTCAATAAAAAAATTGAAAGAGGTGTTTGCTCTATCGCACTTTGATAGAGCAAACACCTTGATTATGCCTTTAAGTAGCCTAAATATAATGCGAAAAAAATGCTTGCATCTTACAGCGCATCATGCTATAATGAAAATGTTATATTGTATCGGATACCGTTGTGTGGACACATGACACTTTCCGTTAAGTTGTACAGGTGACAAGTTTTGGCTGGATAGTCAATGTTAGTTATCGAGGGCAACAAAGTTAGACCTTTTAAGGTTCTGGCTTTGTTGCCCTTTTTGCGTTGTCAATCTATATCAACGCAGAAAAAATATATGAAAAGGAGGTGAACCCATGCTGTTTTCTAAACGTGAACCAGTTAGATTAGTAAGCATCTTTAAGGCAACGGGCAAGAATGATAAACCGTATGCAAGAGTGAAAATCGGATGCCCCGAAACATTCGATACTGTCGAAGCATTTTTATCTGTGCCGAAAGGACAAAATTTTGAAGATTTTGTCAACGGTCTTGTAGAGGGTCAAAATTATTCTGCATCCGTCAATACAGACGGTCAACGTGTTTCGCTGATGCTTGCAAAAGTTAATCTCAAAATGTAGTAGCAACATGAACACCGCAGGGGCTATGCCCTGCATAGTCCCTGCGGATTTTCACATGATGGAAAGGAGAAATTTTATGGATTACGAATATAATGACTATCAAAAACGTCGCATCACTCCACAAGATGAGAAGAAATTGGCACAAATCAAGCAGCGAGTGGAGTTAAGATTACGAGTTGTGCAGGGGTTAAAAGAATTATTTCGATTACAAAACCTGTGGAAACTCATATTTCCGATATTGCTATGCGTCGCTATGTTTATTGCATGGAGAGAAGCAACGGTGTTGATTTCTGACCAGATTGGAAATGTTACCGCCCTACTCGTTACGCCTATTCAATATTTGCTAAAGATTATTTTTTCTTTAGTTACATTACTGTTGTTGCTTGGAGTATTAAAAATAATCGGTACTCCACTAAAAACAAAAGCAGTAAAGGTTGCATTGTTGGGAATGAAATCTGATTTTACAGATTCATTTCATTGTCCGTTATTGCTTTCTTATAGAGAGAACAAGGCAACAGAAGAAATTCGCATGGTATTTTATTCAAGGTGGACAACGATAAACCATTGGCTTAAGCATCAAAAAGAAATAGCTGATGCACTCGGTATTAGGTTAGACGAGAATGGCATCAGAAAGCATAAGGGCAAGTACAGAATTTTGGTTATAGGCGTTCCTGATAATATTGTAGATTACAATGTTCCGAAGTCTAAGCACTTTTGAAAACTGCATTGCCGTGGTTGCGGTATGCGCAATCACGGCACAAAGGGGGTGATTTCAATGCTAATCGGTTACGACCGTTCATATTTAGAGGTTGGCATCATTAAAGAAATTCATGCTGATTTTCAAAAATACCCGATGTGGGCAATTTCAGGTGCAACCGGTTGGGGCTAACTTGCAAAACCGTGTTTGAAAAATATATCTTAGGCACTATCGCTCTGGAAAATCCGGATGCACAAATTACAATTTGCGACTTCAAGGGCGAGGATTTTCGAGGATTTCATAAATGCAACAGGGTCTATTCGTTTTCTGACTGCTCGACTGGCTTCGATAGATATTATCGTGAAGTATTCCAGAAACGTCAAAGCGGGCAATGCGACAACAGAAGTTTACGCCTGTTGGTGTTTGATGAATGGGCAAGTTATCTGAATTATGTTGCAGGTGGCGGTAGTGTAGATGGAATAACGGGAGCAAAAAGAGCAGAAATTGAAAGACAGAAAATGGCAACATTGTTGATGCTCGGAAGAGTTTTTTCGTGCCACGTACTGATTTGCCAACAGGTATTTTATGCCAAACAATTAGAGGGGGCGAAAGAAAATTTATCGTTAGTGGTGAACTTTGGCAATATGTCAAAAATTATCGCTGATATGTGGGAGTTTGACAAAGAACGCCTAATCCCAGCCCAAGGGGTCGGCTCAGGTCATATTTTACGAAACAGATTAGAGCAAGTCGCATTTCAAGCCCCTGTGATTTCAGATTTTCAAAAGTTGGATGAAGTAATTCGCAGTATTGTTGAGTAGGGCATCACTCCCCCTGCCCAAAGCAGGGGGAGTGAAATTCTGACACACTACAAAATGGGGGCTTACCCCACTTGACTATATAACATATTTAACTTGAAAAAATATAGGGGGGTTATGTGATGCCATTGAAATACGGTAAAAATCAAGTATATCAAAAAGATATAGCTGTATTGAAGAAGTATACAGAGGATTACTACAAAATAACCCTGTTTAGGTCTTTACGTAAAAAGGGTTTTGAATTGATAGATGGTGAAAAATCGAAAAGCACCAAAACAAAAAATACTGTTGGTAATGATGAAAAGTTAAGCGAAAGCATATCAAGGTCGAGAAGTCGTATATTTGAATTGGCATTGTGCAACGATTGGGAGTTCTACGCAACATTAACGCTAAATTCAGAATATCACGATAGATATAGCCTTGAAACCTTTAGAAAAAAGTTGACAAAGTGGCTCAATAACTATAATAGCAAGCACAAAACAAATATAAAATACCTTCTGTCTTTAGAACGACATAAAGATGATGCATATCATGCCCACGGTTTTTTTATGGGCATACCTTCGGAGCATCTGAAGAAATTCATTGCAAAGGACAAATTGCCCATGAAATTAAAGAAACTCATACAAGCAGGGCATGAAATATATAATTGGACAGCATATGCCAACGCATTTGGGTATACGACATTAGAGCCGATACGGAGTAAAGAGGGTGTCGCTGTTTATATCACCAAGTATATCACAAAAACTATTGACAGCCCTGCGGTCGGTCTTAACAATCACCTTTATTATTGCTCAAAGGGCTTGAAGCGAGCCACGGAAGAACATAGGGGATATTTGGCAAAAGATTTTGAACCTGACTATAAAAATGATTATGTGGCAGTCAAGGTCGTTCGCTCGTTTGACGATGCAAGCACATATTTTGTTGATGATGTTAGTAAAGGAGATGCGGAAAATGAATAATCAAGTCACTACAATTACATTATCGCCCGAAGATACGACACAAAAAAGCCCTCTCCACCAACCCATCACAACACAACGTAAAATAATTATTGAAAGACTACATCTGAATATCACAAGTGTTTTTATAGGAGAGCAGACATTTGCAGACAAATTGTTTTTGATAGCCAACCGCAAAATAAAGGGGTCTATTTTGTTGTCAAGATTTCCGATGGCTTCGCTGTTCGTTATTGTGATGTTGGCAATATTAGCTTTAATAATTCAATTTTTATGTAACTAAAATCGACAATGACGGCTGACACATTAAGCAAAAACGCTTGATTATTACTGCCTTTGTATGGTATAATTAAGTTAATGGAGGTTTTTGTTTAACGTGCCTGCCGTTCTTTCATAGTGATATGGAGGAATAGCAATGGAAACGAAAACAAGATACAATGCCGCATTATATTGCCGGCTTTCTCGAGATGATAGCAACGGCAACGCAGAAAGTATGAGCATACAAAGCCAAAGAGAAATGCTGACTGTTTACGCCAAAGAAAACGGCTATAACATATTTGATGTTTATACAGATGATGGTTATAGTGGTGTTTCGTTTGACAGACCTAATTTTCAGCGTATGCTGGACGATATTCGGCATGGTCGTGTCAATATGGTGCTAACTAAAGATTTATCAAGGCTTGGGCGTAATTACATCATGATAGGGCAATATCGGGATTTTTTCTTTCCAGAGCATGGAGTTCGATACATAGCCATAAATGATGGTTATGACGGATTGAAAGAAGATAATGACATTGCCGCCTTTAAGGACATTCTAAATGAGATGTATTCTAAGGACATATCAAAAAAGGTGCGTTCATCTCGCAAGGTTGCAGCAAAACAAGGTAAGTTTATGGGTAGCAAACCGCCCTACGGTTACAAACGAAGTGAAACAGACAAGCACACCCTTGTCATTGATGAAAATGTAGGCTGTGTGGTTAAAAGAATGTTTTCAATGTTCGCTGGCGGTGATAGTGCAAGGAATATAGCCCACATTTTAACAAGTGAAGGTATTTTACCACCCAATGAGTATTATTTTCGCTCAATGGGCAAGGTCAACCCATATAGGTCAAAATTGCCTGTTTGGGGTAGTGCGACCATTATGGGCATGTTAAAGCAACAAGTTTATCTTGGGCATACCGTGCAGGGTAAAGTTTTTCAAGCATCCCATAAGGTAAAAAAACGCATTAAAGCAGACCCTAAAGACTGGGTTATTGTAGAGAATACCCATGAGCCGTTAATTGATATGGACACATGGGACGGTGTTCAAGCTCGGATTGAACAGCAGAAAGTGCGAACAAAACGAGCCACAATAAGAGTTTCCAGTCTTAAAGAGGTTAGTTTATTTAGTGGCTTGGTAAAGTGTGCGGACTGTGGAGGTCTGATGGCTTATAACGTCAAGACCAACGGTAATAACAAATATTATGTTTATCGTTGTAGCACATATGCAAACAATGGGCGTGGGGCTTGTTCGGTGCATCAAATACATCAATCTACCCTCGAAACGGCATTGCTCAACGATATTCGCCATTATGCCAAACTTGCCTACAGCGAAGAAACGGCTTTAATTAACCGCCTTATGAAAGTCAATGATGCAACACGCCTAAACTCCGTCAAGGATTGTAAAAAGCGATTAAACAAAGCCAAGAAACGCATAGCAGAGATTGACGGACTAATTAAACAGCTTTTTGAGGAAAAGGCGGTAGGGAATTTACCTGATGCGATTTTCAAGAAATTGATTGCCGATTACGACACCGAGCAAACACAATTAAATGAAAATCTTGTAATGCTCCAAAATGAATTAGTCGATTGTGAAAACAAAGCAAATGACATAACGGTATGGGTCGATAAGATTAGAGAGTGTATAACCATTGACACTCTCGACCGCCCCACTCTAATTGATTTGGTTGACACAATCACAGTTTCGGAAGTTTACAAGGTAGATGGCGAAAAACGCCAAGATATTACCATACAATATAAGTTCGTTGGAAATTTGCATAACGATTACTATAAATGTTCATAGTTGAGGGGTTGTGTTCTCCGTACCCAGCACTAATAGGCGCAAGCCCCTGTAATTTCCAACATATTTATTTCGGTTGGCGATACAGGGGTTTGTTTTTGTTGTTTTATTTATATTATTTTTTGAGGAGCAAAACGAAACATATAGAACTATAGAAAATACCGTTCTTCATTTTGGGATTGTGTTTTTTATTTTATTATCCCTACTCAGTGCCAAATTGGCCCTGAGTAGGGATAATTTTTATTGCGGCATTATAAATTTAAGGCATGCACAACCCAACATTTATAGGACCTTTCTATTCCGATTTTGAAATGGTTTGAAAGTCGTATTGTGCCAAGCATCCCCCTTCTTCAACTGTAATTCTTGACAATGCTTCCTTTCACAGAAAAAGCAAGCTACATTTACTTGCCCGGAAATATGGACATAGAGTTATCTTTCTTCCTCCATACAGCCCAAAGCTGAACGAAATAGAAAACTTCCGGTCTTTGCTGAAGGTCAAATTGAAGAAAATTGTACATATGGTTGATGATTTTGATGCGGAATTGTGTTACTGTTTTGGGGTTGTTTGAGTATGTCTACTTGCCATCATCGGAATAGCGCATTATTCTGGCAAACTTTAATTTGCTGCGTTTTGACCCACAGAAAAAGCTGCCCTATATTCGCTTGGCGTGTAGGTAGTGTTTTTCTTAAAGACTGTGGCAAAATAGCTGGATTGTGAGAAGCCGCATTGTAACGCAATTTCTGAAACGGTATAGTCTGTGGCTGACAGCAGACCCTTGGCATATTTTATGCGTTGCTGTAGGACATATCCGGAAAAAGTTATGCCTGCGCATCTTTTGAATAGATGTGACAGATAGGACTTGTTTATAAACACATTTTCGGCTACGTCCTCCAGGGTTAAGGGTTGGGCAAGGTTATTTATTACATATTCTTTTGCTTTTACTATATACTTATTGTTGTCGCAATTTTGACAGGGTATAGAGTCAAAATAACTGCAAATAATTTCTTCGCCAATTCTGCTAAAGGATTTACAACATTTGCATTTTTTTATGCTGCAAAAATTGTTGTGACAAAATCTGTGTACGCAGGGACAGTCAAGAGAATCTTCATAAAAATAGAGGATAAAGTTGTATATGCCTCTGTCTAAAGAATTCAAGAAAACCTGCATAAGCTCTATATTTGGGTTTTTGGGGCAAGCCAAAAAAGACGATTGCTCATCAAAAAGCTTCATCGCCAAATCCTTATCTTTCTTAACAACCGCACTGCAAATTTGCCGTACATCATACAATTTTTCCAGCACATTGCAATCAACCAAAATGCCACACCCTTTCTAAAGAAATTAAACAAACACCAAAAGATTTTGAAAGAAAACCCTAAGGTAATTAGTTATAATTTTATCGGGCGGTAGATTTGATTGCTTGTTTCTCGTTAATACAAATATATACTATTGTCCATAAAAAGTAAAGCATTTTTTAAGCAAAGGAGGTGCGGCAAATATATGAGGCGCATCGTAATGACTGTTTTATTTATTTTTCTTACGGTGGCTTCGCTTATGATTGGCTCTTTTGCCGATGTTTCGTTTGCGGCTTTATGGGAAGGAAATGACATGGCATGGCTGGTGTTTTGGCGCAGCAGAGTGCCGCGTACAGCCGCAATTATTTTATCTGCATCAGGATTAAGCGTGGGCGGTCTTATTATGCAGGCCATAAGCCGCAACAAATTCATGTCACCCGGCACAAGCGGCGCAACAGATGCTGCTGCCCTTGGCTTGCTTTTGGCATTTATATTTTTGCCTCCGCAATCAGGCATAGTACAAACGCTGTTTGCTTTTGTTTTTGCTTTGGTTGCGACAATTCTGTTTGTGATGATTATAAACAAGTTAAAAATACGTGAAGTTGTTTATATACCTCTGCTCGGTATGATGTATGGCGGACTGATTGCCGCCATCAGCACAGCCATCGCCTTTCGGTTTGAAGCAATACAAATGCTTAATGCCTTTAACCTCGCAAGCTTTGCGCGTTTGGGGCATTTCGAGATGGTTTATATTGTAACCATCCCGCTTATTTTTACTGTTTTATACGCAACAAAATTCAGCATCATTGGCCTTGGCGCAGATTTTGCAAAAAATTTGGGCGTAAACTATGGCAATGTTGTGTTTTTTGGGCTTGTGGTTATATCCCTTATCAGCGCGGCTGTGTTTGTGTCTGTTGGCCCACTGCCTTTTGTTGGGCTGATAATCCCAAATATGGCAACGTCATTTTATGGGGATAACCTAAAAAAATCAATATTTGACTTAATGATGTTTGGTGCGGTTTTTGTGCTTATTTGTGACATAACCGGCAGGCTTGTTATGTATCCTTTCGAGATGAACGTAAGCGTAACTGTGAGTATTATTGGCGGCATTATATTTATGATTTATTTGGTAAGGGGGATGCGCAGTGGAAGAAAACGCAAGGCCGCAACGTAGCCAAAAGCGCGCCGGTATAGTTTTGGTTATGCTGGTTATTTTAATAGCCGCGTCCGTTGCGCTATACATATTTTCGCGCACATATGCCCATTCTTTTCGGCTTGGCATACCAATGACACCACTGGCATTTGAGCGTATTATGGGAAGGACAATCCCTGCGATTATCGGCATGGCGGCGGCGGGCGGCATAATTGCCATTGTAAGTCTGGCTTTTCAGACCATAACGCAAAGCAGGATATTAACACCATCTATGATTGGTTTTGATTCTGTGTTCATAGGTACGCAGACATTGCTGGTTTTTGCCTTTGGTTCTTTTACACCGTTTTTTACAGACCCCATCAGAAATTTTTTTGTGACAACAGCGGTAATGGTTGCAATATCAATGCTGATGTTTGGAGCAATTTTGCGGCGCAGCAAAAATAATATCATATTTTTGCTGATGTTTGGGCTTGTGCTTTCGGGCATTGTAAGCAATGGCGCACGATACTTACAATCCCTGATGAGTTTTTATGACTTTTATCAGGTTCAAGCCGCAACGGCTGTAACGGTGATGAATATGAACACCGACGTTATAAACATTGCTTGGCCTATAATAATTGTCGTTGCAATCTTAATGGTGTTGCGCCACAGGATATATGATGTTATGAGCCTTGGAGCAGAGCAGTCAAAAAGCCTTGGCGTTGCATATAACCGCGAAATGAATTATGCCCTCATACTTATTTCTATAGGAATGAGTGTTGCCACGGCAATGATAGGTTCATTAGCATTTTTGGGGCTGCTGGTTGTAAATGCCTCGCGGGAGCTTATAAAAACCCATAGGCATTTACCCCTCTTCATCTGCTCGGCGGCGGTTGCAATATTAACATTAGTGATGGGTTCGGCTATAGAGCAGCTTTTGCAGGGTGCCGTCCCGCTTACTACTATAATTAATCTTGTAGGCTGTGCATATGTGTTTTATTTGATATTGAAGGAGAATCGCTTATGATAGAGGTAAAAAATGTAAGCCAATCCTATACAAAAAACGGCGGAGCAAAAACCCTGGATGACGTAAGCCTTGTTGTGCGCGAAAATACAATAACTGCCCTTGTTGGAGCAAATGGCGCAGGCAAGTCCACCCTTTTGGGTGTTATGTCTAATCTTTTGCCCTCTTTAAAGGGCGAGGTTTTGCTTGACGGCATAGATGTGCGCAAAATTAAAACAAGTGAAGTAGCAAAAAAGATTGCTTTCCTCAAGCAAACGCAGCAGATAAGCATTAGAATTACCGTGAATGACCTGGTTGAGTTTGGGCGCTTTCCCCATTGCGGCGGGAGGTTAAAGGATATTGACAAGCAAAAGGTAGATGAAGCCCTTGACTATATGATGGTGGGGGAATTACGCCACAGATATTTAGATGAACTTTCAGGCGGCCAGCGTCAAAGGGCTTTTATAGCAATGATTTTGGCGCAGGACACCCCATATATATTTCTGGACGAGCCGCTAAACAATCTTGATATAAAATATTCGGTGGAAATGATGAAGATTGTCAAAAAACTCGTTAAAGAACTGAATAAAACAATTGTTATAGTTATGCATGATATCAATTTCGCATCTGCATATGCGGGGTATATAGTCGCTATGAAGGACGGTCGGATATTAAACGAAGGTCAGCCCTATGAAATGATAACAAAAAAGGTGCTAGACCCTGTGTTTGACCATGATTTTAACATAACAGAGCATGAAGGGATGAAAGTGTGTCTGTTTTTTGATAATTGCAGCTGTGAGCCTCAAAAGAAATGCTGTTTATGTGCAAGCAACCCATTGTAAAAAAATTTAAGGAGGAAACAAAATGAGAAAATTTTTTAGTATTATGTTTATCGCAATATTGCTGCTGATATTTGGTGCTTGCGGCGCCACCGATGCGTCACCTGCGGCGCAGCCCGCTGCTACACCGACCCCTGCCGGAACACCGGCCCCGGAGCCTGCCGAGACAGAAGAATATGATGAAGCCGCCCCGCAACTTGTCACCGTTACATACTTTGACGCGGCAGGCCGGCCGCATGATGTAACGCTTCTGCAAAATCCCGCGTCTGTAGCGGTTTTTGATTGGGGCATACTTGACATTCTTTACACGGTCGGTTGGGAAAATACAGGCATTGAAACCCTTGTAATTCCTGCCACGGCAACACTTCCCGACGAAGTTGCCTGGTTTGAAGACAAAGACTTTGTAATACGCGGGGGCACATTGCATTATGTAAATTGGGATGTGCTTGACTTGGTTCAGCCCGAGCTTGTAATTTTAGGTACGCGTTCTTTTGCCCACAATGCTGCCGGGGAAACTACCAGTGCAGAAGTAAGGGCAGAGCTGCGTGCAGAAGCAGAGGAGCTTTATCCGGACATAGCCTTCATACGCCTTACGCAAAATTCGTCACGCTCTAACCTGCTTGCCGATATAGAGCATAATGTTTATGTATTACAACAAATCTTCCCTCAAATAGCAGATGACCTTCAAGCCCATCTTGACACATCAAAAGCATCCCTTGCTAATCTTAGAGAAAAAGTTCAAGACTCCGGCGCAACGGCACTCTTTGTGATGATATGGGCAGACCGCATGTCCTTTTTTTTGCCGGAAAGCCGCTTCCATATGATTTATGACGAATTTGGTTTTCTGCCGGCAACGGATGACTTACCCGAATGGGGCGACCAGCATGGCTTCGATGCAAGAGCAGAGTTTATCTTATCTGTAGAACCTGATGTGCTGCTTGTGCTAGACCGCACGGATATGGCGAGCCCAACAGGCGGTGTCGGCATGGAAAACTTCATGGCAGATTCTATAATACAAAACACCGCAGCCGCACAAAATGGTCATATTTATGTGCTGCAAGGCAATCCTTGGTATACTGTAACAGGCGGACTGGGCGCACTTGATACTATGATAGATAACATAATGGGTTTTGTTAATACGCTGGAATAAGAGCCTGCACTCAATAGCAATTACCCGATAAAAGCCGACTGCCATTTTAGCAGTCGGCTTTTATACCTATAGACTGCTAATTGATATATCTCTACCGAGAAATTACAGCATTGATTCTATCTATTATAAGAAACAAAATGATGTACAGAATCACAATAAAATATATTGCCTCAAAGTTAAATCTGGACATTTCTAAGCGAAGCAAAAGCCCCAAGCCGCCCCCGCCCAAAATACCTATTACGGCGGAGGCTTTAATCATCATTTCAAAGCGGTAAGACATCAGGCTCACCAAATCTTTTCCCATCAACGGCAAAAACAGAAAGAAAAAGACGCTAAGGCTTTTAAATTTACGATTTTTATAGGCAGTTAAAGTCTTTTTATAATTGCCTATTACTCTGTCTTTAATAAGTTTGGTTAGTATCCCAAAATTATGCAAAGCCAGGGCCAAAGCACCTGTTACTATATTGGGGCGCATAACAAAAAGAAGCAGCACCATAAATACGATATCAGGTACAGAGCGGTTTATTATTGATATGGCGTTATTTAAGCCCAAATGGATTTTGCTATCTTTCGTGAATCCGTAAAAATAATGCAATATCAACAAAGTAAATAGGGCAAGCAAAAATACGGTTGCTAAAATCCCCAAAATCACAGTATCTGCCGTGGCCAGCCAAAATCTCGACAAATTACCCCAATTAAAGAAATTCCTATTAAATGGATTTAAGACATTGCTGATGGCTTCTGCGGAATTGAGAATGCCCTGCCAATTTCGCGCTTGGAAAAGCCCTAAAAACTCTTGAAAGTGGGTAGCTATAAAAACGCCTGTCAACACCAAAGATACAGGGATAAACCATTTTAAGAATTTCCCTATTCTGTATTGGATTTTCTCCAATGCCCAAGAAGTTAGAAGCGAAAAAAGTAATATAAATATAATCAGGCTGTAGATATATGCAAACAAGGCACTATAGTCTGCATCCGTCATTGCATGATGTATATGCAAGCCTATTCCCGGCAAGCCTATATAACTTAAAACCACAGCAGAGCGTATGGCACATTCATAACGATATGTCACATAATTCAAGTTGCTGTTAAATGATTTTGGAAATAAATTAAAAAAGAAATTACCGGGATATTTATAACCTCTGTTCTTATAGGCTAAAAATGATGCATCACCGGTTAGGTTCATGTTGTCGGTAAATACCTTGCTTTGTATCCCGCCGAAGGATATGCCTATGGCCATGACTGCAATGTATGGATTTAAACCGAAAATCAGCACCAAAAGATACATAAACACAACTTCATGAGTGGAACGGAAAATTACAGATACAGCAATGCCGATAAATCTAAATTTACGAAAGCGCAGGCTAAAATAACTTAATATAAGACCGATAGCAATGCCGGTAAAAAAGCCTGCTATAGAGTAGATAAGGGTATTTTGAAAGCCTGTAAGCATATTGCCCAGCGTAACCGAATTAAAACGAGGGGTTACGGCGGCAATTGCAATCCTTTGGAGATTTTGAAGGGAATTGGCAATAAATAAATCCGTTACGGCTAATTGGTATACAAAGATTCCGGCAAAAATGGCCATAACGCCATACAAAACCCACTTTCCGGTGTTTGCCCTATTAATCATCAAAATATGCCCCCATATCTTCAATATCTATGTTGGCAACGGACTCATCCAGCACAATAAAGCCATCTTTTAAGACAATAACCCTTTCAAAAAAGCCTATTAGTGAGAGATTGTGTATAGCGCATATTACTGTTTTGTCAGCTTTATGACGCAACAAAGTATCAATTGCATTGCGGCTGTTTGCAACATCCAACGCGGATGTAGGCTCGTCCAGCAGATATATGCTCTTTTGCTCATACAAAGCGCGGGCGAGCAGAACCCTCTGCTGCTCGCCGCCGCTTAAATTTTTAACATATTGTTCTTTCTTTTTCGTAATATTGAGCATTTCTAAAACCTCATCCACCATAGGTTCATGTCTGAAAACAGATGCCATATTTTTGAAAAATGACCTGCCGCCAAAACATCCCATCAGTATGTTGGTTTTAACTGTAAAATTCGGTATCAAATCAGCTTTTTGCAGAGAGATAGATATGTCGTGAATATCTGCATCTATCTTACCTTTATATTCTCTCAAGCCGAAAATGCATTCAATAAGTGTAGATTTTCCGCTTCCGCTCTTGCCTATCAAACAAATCTTTTCCCCTGATTTGACATGAAGTTTGTCCACTGATAACGCCAACTGTTCGCCGTATATCACCTCAAGCCCTTGTATGGTTATCATTGAATCAGCCCCAGCATTCTGGCGACCATCTCAATATCATGATAATTGTCGTTATTGGTAGGAATAAACCCTTCAGAAACAAAGAAAGTATTCAATACCGGGTTGCCTGTTATATCTATGTTCATAAGAGCTTCAACAACAGAATCAAAAGCGCCAGAACCATATACGGCATCTATACTTCCCCTGGACGGCATGGAGAAATTATAATTATAAAACTCCGGGGTATATGTAATAAATCTAACCCTTTCGAAATCTACAAGCCCCTCCTCTACATGACGATTCCAAATGATATCATTTAACGCCCCGCCGTCAAAGGTGCCGTTGGTGACAAGCTCAATGGTTCTGTCGTGGCTTCCGGAATAACCGACATGACCAGAAAAGTCATTTTCCGGAATTATTCCCCACTGATATAAGTAGTATCTTGGCATTAAGTGGCCGGATGTAGAGCTTTCAGAAGCAAAAGTAAAGCTATAACCTGCAAAATCTGCCATAGTATAGATGCTTGTATGCGTTCCCGCTATGAAAACCGAGGTAAAGCCCGTATCTTCATATCTTTGAGCAACAGCCACGGAATCAGGAAGCTGCGCCCTGCCTTGCACGCCTGTAAGCCCACCAAACCATGCCAGCTGAATTTCCTCGCGGGCAAAGCCGCTCACCACAGCGGCATAGTCCGTAACCCCTCTGTGTTGTACATTTAAGCCGGTGGCTTCTGACAAGATTGAAGCCAGTTCTTCCATGGCGGCGTGTACATCGCTTAGGTTTTGGTCCGGAATGGCACTGATAAAAAATACCGGGTCATCTGAATTTTCACCGCAAGCTGATAAAATCGCAAGCAAAAGCAGCGCAATAAAATATAACAACACTTTTCTCATAATAATTCCTCCTAAGAATTCACAATTTTGTTTTTCAAATCTCTTGCTAATGCACGTCTTTCCATCGTTCATAGGCTCAATTACAACTACATCTGCACCAAAGTCATATGCGGCTTTTTCACATCATCAGATATTGGCGCAGGAAAATTGATATTGCAATCACAGCCTCCTTTTTATTTTTTGCATCAAAAAAGATGCCATTTGACTGGGCTTTGATTATTTGCGGCATAACCAACAACGCAAATAACTGCCAGCTTCAAGCATCTTGACATATGAAATATGTAAAAAGGATGAGCGGTTTGGTTAGTTGCGCATGATTTCACATTGTAGAAGCGCCCGGCTTCTGCCAAGAACCGCTCAAGTGCAGTAATAATGTCTTTTTTGCACTGACAACATACTCCAAACCACCATTCTATAGTTAAATTAAAATCAATATGCGCCGGAAGAAAAACAGCATACCTACGAATTATAACATGAGTTGTGATGAATTTCAACACCTATTCTTTTGCAGAAAGGAGAAACTGTTTCAGTTATCATTATCCCAATATCGTAATAATACCCATTCAACTAACACCTACTTCAATCACAGCATCACAAAGACTTTTGACACCTTCGTCATGAGTAATAATTAATATAATTCTATCTTTCTTGATTTGTTGCAGGTGCTTGATAAATGCTTCCGTAGTATGCAAATCCAAAGCAGAAGTAGGTTCATCAAAAATCATAACATCAGGATTTTTAGTCAGCACCTTCAATATAGCTATTTTTTGCTTTTCTCCGCCGGAAATATTTGTGGCCCGTTCATCAATAACCGAATCAAGTGTATTAGTGCTAATAAAATCCGTCATATTCAGGATATCACTGTATTTGCTTATATCTTGGCTCACCGGTTTATTTGAGTCACACTTGCCGGCATAGGTGTCAAGAAATAAATTATATTCAATGCTGTCGTTAATTAATTGAGGTTCTTGTTCAGCGAACCCAATAAGATTTTTCCTTGCAAGCTTCATTTCGATATTGCGAATATCAATACCATTATAGGTTATATTTCCTGCATACTCGTCAATGTACAGCCCTATTATCAAATTTATAATGGTTGACTTGCCTGCCCCATTTACACCAATTAAGGCATATATTTTGCCTTTGCTGAACTTTGCATTAAAATCTTTTACAACCATTCTTTTGACATCACCTTTTGCTGCTGAATCTTCGTCAACATATGAAAAACCAACATCTTTTAGCTCAATTCTATCAATACTGCTGATTACCCTTGTCCCTAAACTCTCTTTCTTGTGCGAAAGTATTTCCGTTATTCTGCTGTAGGCAACAAGAGCTTGCTGATAAGATGCTCCCAAGCCAAAAAAATATCTGCTTGATGATAACATCATATTAAAGTAACTTGAAAATACAGTAAACATACCTATGGTGAAATTCCCCTCAAGCACTTGAAGACCCCCAACCACAAATAGCAGGATTTGGGCAATTGTAGATACAAAGCCATCTAAGCCGGAGTATAGGTAAGTTAATTTTTGGTTGTGTAAAGTTTTATTCTTTAAATCTTTGAATGTTTCAAGCGCTCTATCGTTTATTTGAGATTGTGCGGAGTTTACTTTAATTATTTTAATATATTTTAACTGCTCATAAAGCCTGGAAAAAAATTTAGCCTGAGCCTCTTTAAGGACAAAACTAGCTGTATGAATAGGCTTTTTAAATGCGGAGTATACCGCTACATAAATAACAAGAAAACCTATCAAAAGAACGGAGATTATCCAATTCATTGATAGGATTAGCATAAAGGGTATAATCAGTAAAATGATATTTGTAATAAAGTCTTGCAGCACCTTAATACAAAACCCGATTAAGCCGCTTGAATCGATACCCACCCTTTGCCCTAAGTATGCGACATCCTTTGAATCGATATATGATAGTGACAATTCTTGTATATGCTTAATGACATCTATATTGAAATCATAACTCATTTGAGTTTGCATTTTAACATTCATAATGGATGTGATATAATTCTTTGAAATTCTTAAAAGATTAAGGCCGCCAAAAACAAGACAAAATTGCAAAATTGCTCCAATATTTGCTCCTTCAATTAAATTGTCAAGAAAGTTGCCGATGATATACGGTGACAGTATGGATATTGCAGTTGATATAAGGATAATGATTATATATATCAAAAGATTATATTTTTGAGATAATAAATAAGGCTTACATAGAATAAAAGGCTTCATTTGTTTTCCTTTCAATATAGTTATTAATTAAAAATTATTGCATTTCTACGCCTTATGTCTATTGACACCAGCCTAAGAAACGTGATAGCATGAGTAATAACATTTAGTAAAGTCTGCTATCATACAAAATCTTTAGGAGAGTACCCTATGAAAAAATTACTTTTTCTTAATGCATGTATAAACCGAGATACTTCCAGAACATTACAACTTGCCAATGCACTAATTTTATTGCTTCAAAAAAGCGATAATTTTGAAATCACCGAACTTATTTTAGAAGATGAAAACATACCCGCTGTACTTTCAAAGCAACTGAAAGAAAGAAATGAGCTGCTAAAAAAAGGAGATTATAATAATGACACCTTTCGTCTGGCTATTCAATTTAAGGAGGCTGATTTCATTGTGGTTGCCGCCCCATACTGGGATTTTGGGTTTCCTGCAATACTGAAAACCTATATTGAAAGAATTAACTTGCCCGGCATTTTATGGAAGTTTGACAAATATGGCAAGCATATAGGCATGAGTAAAGCGAGCAAGCTATACTATGTAACCACTCGCGGCAGCTTTGTCGGCGACGAGTGTGACTTAGGTTACGGTACATTTGTGCAGCTTGGCAAATTTTGCGGCATTAGGGAGATTAAATGCATAAGTATAGATGGCCTTGACATGGGTGAAGAAAAGACCCTTATGTCTAATGCCATTGCTAGTTTGCCAGCAAGGCTGTAACGCCTAAAATTGCTAAAATGCAGAAGGGGCTTGCATAGCATACCCCTTACCCTTTTTTTAAATCCCAAATTCATATTTTTAAAAATAAAGCCACTCATAATATTTGACGTCTAAATTAGATATTCGATGCAGTCATCAAAATCCAGCAGGTCAAATGACCCGCTTTCATCCGACTCAACAGTACGCTGTAACATAAACGCCTAAGCAGCCGGTAATGCTGCCTATACAGCGTAAAATTGTTAGAAAAGATTTTGTATCTAATTTTCTCAACTATGTGGTATAGGCGGTATATCAAACAACACCGATTCATCCAGCGGCAAATATGGTGTTGGAGCATTTAAAATATAGCCCGGTAATATAGCCCTTACCACACGTAAATTTGTGGTTTTGACATCCTTTGTTGTTATATCAGTAATCAAAACTTGTTGGCCAATATCTCTAAAATGTTTCATCAAGTCCGGAATAGAGGAAGGAAAATCAAAGTCAACTTTCTTTATTTCTCCGCACTGATAATGGTCTACCTTCTCTTTCATTCTTGGGTCTAAATAAATTTGCGTATTGTGTATTAGGTCGTATAAGTCCCTGTAATTCCGCTTATAGCTATCCATGTACTTACGGTCAGGACGATTAGGTTTAAGCAGCTTATACGCTCTATCCTCATCTGATATATCAACATCATTTAGAAGAAGCAGTGCATTTTGCCTAAGCTGCGCCGATTCAGCCTTAGATTTCTCTATTGCGGACTCAATATCAAATCTGCATGCAAAACCGACATTTACAGTGTTATTTTTATTATCAAACAAAAAAGTAGCCACCGTGGGAACTACTGACTTTATAAGATAGCTGCAAAAAATTAAATGCTCATTTACATGTTCTTTTTCAATCAAAAATCCGTCCAGCTCTTTTGTGTACCACCACCGAACCGAGGCATCTCTTTCAATGACTTCTGTGACAGCGCTTTGTATTGCCATTTCAATGCCATCCCCTGCCGAAACCCCGGCAACATTGGGAAAGTTGTACTTTATATCTTCATTGTAAAACAGGTAATTTACATAAACCAAATTTAAAGGGACCAGTATGGTTTCGTTGGTGTTGATGTCTGTCGAATTAATCCAGTATGTTTTGGAGGTGTCGGTAAATTCCTTAAATGGAAAATTGGGTTCGTCATACTGATATCTTTTATAATTAACAACCTTCCTTGGGTCAAGGTATTTTTTGCCTTCACTTTTCAAACTTAATATGCTTGCTTCCAAACCCATATCCTCTATTATATTGCAGCAGTACCTTTCTATTGCCTCACCAATTGATGAAAGAACTGAACGCTCGTAACTCAACGAAGACCCGGATGCGATATAATCTATAGGATAATTTATATGAAAGTACTTACTGTTTGTTACTTTAGATTTTATCGTTATGTACTTCTCCAGGGAGTCATTCTTAGTTTGATACAAAGCTTTAACTATGCCTGTATGCTTATTATAAATTAGAGAATCTATCTTGATATTCATTTTAAACCTCCGTGTGTATGTTCAGATTGCGTTCAAATACAGTTTTTGTTACTGCAGCCCGGCATCTTTTCAAAATGAAAAGTCTCCAATGAATTTGCTTTAATATCTATCGCAAAATACACGTTTTTTTGACCTTTTTCTATTCGGTCCAGCGAAAGAATAGTAAATGAATCCGGCACATCAACCATAGTTAAATCATCTCCTCCGTACCTTTGTACAAAACACTCATCGCATCCATTAATATCATGACCTTTTTTAAGGAAATAACAATAAGTTTCATTTTTAAACTTGTAGTACTCTCTGTCTGAAAAATGTATTTCCATATGTACATCTCCTTTGGTGGTATTTAATTTTCTCTTTAAACAATAATCCGTATATATACATGATTTGGATACGTCCATATTAACTACCTGGCCCAGCTATTGAACAGCTTTATGAAATTAAATGTGATAGGAAAATTTAAACAAACTAAATTATTTTTCGCTATCACTTTCCCAAACAGTAGGTGTAACAGCGTTGTTATGATGACCCATTACCACAAAGTCAAAATCACCGGGTACACCTATCTCTTTGATAATATCAACATTATTTTCACCTTGCGTATCAATTATTACTTGAGTGTTTATCAACATATTTTAAAACCACCTTTCAAAATTGCATTTATGTTCTCTTAATATGGACGTATCACAAATCACATTCTAACATACAGTAACTGTATCATAACTTTATACACCTTGTCAAGAACTTTAAGCAAAAATTTTATATATACTAATAGCACTATTTTCTGATAAAATTCGACAATATAATACAAAATATAAGCATGCAGTTAATCTGATTAGACTAAGCCCGGAGCATAGTTTAATTTGCCGAGCTTTGGGTTAAGATTTGATTTATAGATAGCTTTTCCTAAAATGCCTTTGACAAGATAGGCTCAATAATAAGGTTTATTTATGATAAAACTAAATCAAAAAAACCAGGGATTTTAAAAAAATCCCTGGTAAAGTCATTGTTTTATAGACAGCTTATAATAACGGTACGTTTAAGAGATAATTACATTAAGTTATTATTCAAAATCGCAATACTCAATGATTGCTCTGGGCATTCCGGGCCCTGGCACCCCTATAATTTCTGCATGCACAACCGCACTAAAGCCCATCATCATAATTAGCACTAAAAACATTCCTGTTAGTTTCTTTTTCATTACACATCAATGCCTTTCATCATTTTCCTTGAAATTTCTAAAGCAATTGAATCAACTTTAAAAATTTTAGCACCGCTTTCTCTTTTGCCAAAGGATGCTTTTAATGTATCACAGTAATCCAGAGCCTTAAAATACTTAAAACTATCCCTTAAATGAGGTATAGTTTCACGTTGAATAAATTGTCTGGATTGCTCATCTTTTAAAGTAAGCAGATGTTCAAGTGATTCAAATAACAATTTATATTCTTCATTATCTTTTAAAGCAGACTTTGCACAAGATATTACTTCTTTCGCTTGAGAGCTTTTTAAAGCAACCAAACAACGGGCTTTGTAATATAGATTTTCTAAATAATAATCATCGCCCTCTTTGAAAAAATTAAAGGCATCTTCAAAATATTCCAAAGCCTTGTCGTATTCTTTTGTTTTTATGCTAACGCAGCCCAAATTATGCAAGATAATATTAATATATCTTTCATTACTTATACTTTTGGCATCGATGAAAGCTTTATCCAATAATTGTTTTGCTTTACCGGTATCGCCTATACTCATATGACAAACAGCAAGCGCATTTAGAAACTTTAACCATTGCAAGTTTACTACTTCACCGTCAAACAGAAAATGCATGCGTTCCAAGCTGGCTATTGCATATACATGCATGCCGAGCTCTGAATAACAATACGAAATGTTAAGGTTAAGGCCTTTACTTTTATTAAGGTCATCAACCTCAAGACCTTCGGCTTTTAAGTAATAACGCAAAGCTTCCTTAAATTTCTTTTTATAAAAACTAATCACACCGGCAGTAAAATTAAAATGATATAGATTTTCATTAGAAGCATCATCAAGCCGTTTCTGTTTTTCTAAAAGTTTCAGCATTTCCTCTGCTAAAGCAGCATTGCTTAACATAATCAATTTTATGTCAAATATCTCATACATTAGCATTAATTCAGGCTCAAAAGGCAAATACATAATAACAGATAAATCTTTTTGAAATTGCTCCGCTTCTTCATTGCGTTCGTTTATCATTGCATCCAGCCAAGTATACAAACGGTTCTTATAAACAACATCTTCGCCTTCAAATATAGGCGCACCCTCAAGCCCAAGCTCTTTTAATATAATTTTCACTTGGTCTTTTTTATATTTATGATTCTTATTCTCTTCCTTTTTGCTTTCTATCCTGCTGATGGCTACCGGATTGCATCCCAATATTTTAGCAAAGCCCTTTTGAGTAAGGCCTTTGCTCATCCTAATTATTTTCATTTTATCTTCAACGTTTAAGCCATCAGAACAACCCACATCATCTCCTCCCATAAATCTACAAAATAATTTATTATTAGACAATATTATACATCTAATAATCATCTTGCGCAAGACTTTTTTTGCGTATTAATAAAAAATTATGAAAATAGATTTTGCATTGACATTCTTAATACAAAATTATATAATGAACAGCAAAAAATAACATTCAGGGTGATATAATGTCAATTCAAATTTCCACACGCATAGACGAGGACACAAAGAAACAGTTTTATAAAATCTGTAATCACATCGGCGTTTCGCCTTCCAACGCTTTAAGTATATTCATTAAACATGTCATTAATAACAACGGCATACCTTTTAGTTTAATGATTACGTCAGAGGAAGCCGAAGAAACTAAAATGCCGAAGAAAGGCTCCAAAGAACATTAAAATCAAGTCATGCCCTTTACGCATATATTAAACATTATATAATTTCGGAGGGGCAAATATGATTTTTTCTACGCAGGTAAACAAAAACGAAACATGTTTCATAAGATTTTTCAATGGGGCAGCAGGGGCAGGTTCGGCAGAGATATTTGTTAATGATGAACTGCTTGTTGAAAATCTTGGCCACGGTGAATTTTCTCCTTTTCACAGGGCAAGGCCGGGGGCTTATAAAATAGAGGTGCATATATCCCCGCAAGAGGTCATAAGCGACCTTATGTCCTTTATGGAGGATATGTCATATACAATAGCACTGGCCGGCAATGCGGAACACATGTCCTTTGCTGTAATCCCTTTAGATTTGCGCAAGGATATAAAACTGCCCAATATACACTTTGCCAATGTCATACCTTTTGACACCGTTGTGGATATAGACATAAACGGCCGTCCGGCCGCAGAAGGGCTTATGTATAAAGAGGTCAGCGAGGATATAAGGATAGACCCGGGAAATCATTCTATAGCCGTGTATGATTCTTACAACCAAAAAATTATTGAGGACGGATTAAGAATTGCGGGCGGAAAAAGTTATTTGGGCATGATTGCGGGCACTATAGAAGACCCCGAAAATTTACCGGGGCTTTATGTTGCCGAGGATATGCCGCTTTCGTAGAGAGCAGGCGTTAGGGAGTAGAAAGACGTTTTCTTGCCAAAATTCCCAGCAGCAAGGTTATTATGCATATGGATAAGTAGAGGGCAAATTGGGCTTGACCCAGGTTTTCTATCAGGAAGCCAAGGGTAAACTGGCCTATCGGCACTGACATATTTGCTATGGCAACTATAATGGATATAGTTTTTCCTACTATTTGCTGCGGAACAGTTGTTTGGGTGTAAGTTGTTATTAGTATATTGCATAGAATGAAAGAGAACATGATAATCATAAAGCCGCCTGTCAGCAGTAAGTATGGTAACAGGCGGCTGTTATCCGATACAAAAAGCACAGATATGGCTATTGGTATGGTTGCAAAACCTATGATAGTGATGTAATATGACAGATGCTTCATTTGCATAAAGTTTTTAAGCTTTCCCGCGGCAAGGCTGGCAGCAAGTGTAGAAGCTCCTATCGCTGCGCTTGCAAAGCCGAACATTTCTTCGCTCATTTCAAACGCTACTCTAATCATATAGGGAAATGTGACGGACAGCATGGCCTGATGAAAAAAGATAACTGCTGTAAATATTGTGGCGGCCTTGAAAAGTATGGGGTTTTCTTTTGTTATGTAAATAAATCCTTCTTTAAGGTCTGCCGCAATTGCTTTTATTATATTGCCTTCTGCTTTTCTTGGGTTATAAGGTATTTTGATAAAGATATTTATTAAGGAAGAGAACAGGAAAAATGCCGCACATATAGCAACAAGATTATTTACACCGGCCCAGCCGAACAAAAAGCCCGCTAAAACAGGCCCTGCCAGATTTGAAGCTGCTTGTATGCCTTGAATAGTGCCGTTGGCCTTTGCAAGTTCTTCGGGCTTTAATATTGCAGGCAGACTGGCGGTCACTGCGGGATGATAGGCAGTGGCCAGAACAGATAAAAGGGTTATTGCTGCACCAAGCAGTATTACAGATTGGCTGCCGCCAAACAAAATTAAAGCTAAAGTAACCGCAAGAAGGGTTTTTGCGCTGTCCACAATTACCAAAATCACTTTTTTGGAAAACCTGTCGGCTATTGCGCCGCCAATGGGTGAAAATAAAACCATAGGCAAAAAAGAAATAGCTACCATTGTAGCAAAAACTTCTGCGGAACCTGTTAAATCCAACACATGCAAAGAAATTGCAAAACGCAAAACCGCCCCGCCGACAAGACCGATAAACTGGCTTATAACAATAAGATAAAAACTTAGCTTATTTTGCGGCATTTAAAAACCCCTTCTTTATCCATATCACCACATCATATCACATAAAATATTTATGTCAAGCAGCTTGTCATAAAAGCCCTCCTTTTCGGAATACTATTTTAAATAAGACAATATTTATAGTATTTTGGAAGGGTGGAGAAAATGCTTAATAAATTGAAGGAAAAAGGGAATAATTTTAACCCGGTAAGGGCCACAAAACTGATACTTCTTGCAGCCTTAACCCTGCTTGCAATAATATTTTTGCTGCCTTCTGTTTCCGTGGTATTTGCAGCAGAAAAGAAACTGCCCATATATTCCGTAGAAACAGATAAAAAAGTGGTGGCCATAACCTTTGATGCGGCATGGGGCGCAGATGACACCGATATACTTTTGGAAATTTTAAAAGAGTATGATGTCAAGGCCACATTTTTTATTTGCGGCTATTGGGTTAAGGAATTTCCGGAAGATGTAAAGAAATTTCATAAAGCCGGACATGACATAGCCAATCACGGTGATACGCATGCGCATGTGTCCAATCTTAGTCATAGTGAAAATGTAAACGAAATAAAAGGGGCGCATGATAAAGTTAAAGCTCTTTTAGGCATAGAAATGGACCTTTACAGGCCCCCTTACGGCGAGTATAATAACACCGTGCTGGAAGCGGCAGATTCTTTAAAATACTTTACTATACAATGGGATGTAGACAGTCTTGATTGGAAAAAACTAGGCGCAGACCATATGTTTAACACTGTCGTTAACCATAAAAATCTTCAAAACGGGTCTATATTGCTGTTTCATAATGATTTGCCGGAAACGCCGGTGGCTTTAAGGCGTATATTGTCGCATTTGTCTAATGAAGGATATAGTTTCGTGCCTGTTTCGGAATTAATTCATAGAGAAAATTTTAAGCTGGATTATAAAGGAAGGCAAATTCTGCTTGACCAAAATGAGCAGTAGTATCACATTGCCGCAACAAGCAACCGGGAACCCCATTAACATAAACTCGGGGGCTGCTTATAAATTTAATACTTTAGTTATTTTTTAACTAAAGTATTATTTATTTTCTCAATAATGATATTAACCTCCACAAACAGCTTTAATACAGGGCATAACCCAATTTTAAATAAGTAAAATTTTTTTCACAAAAACTGTTGACAATGATACTTTTTAAGTATATAATGGTCTTTATAGTAAAAAATTCAATTAAATCCGAAATTCAATAAAACTAAACTTGCAGCACCTTAGCGAAGAGAGGGATGACTATGAGTGAAGAGCGTAAACACCTGTTTAGATTACCCATAGCCCGGATAATAAAAGAAAAATACGAGCAGAAATCTCTTGAAATAAGGGATATTGCTTTACATCTGGACTCCACAATAAGAAAAATAAAACTTATTGAAATTCAAGAGAATTTTAAAGATGTGTACAGCAAAGAACAAGCCCAATCACTTGTGGACTTTCTTTGCATTGGCCCTAACGAAGCCGTCTTGAGCAAAGAAGACGCAGAAAAATACAAATCCCTTCTTTCAACTTGGAGAAAACACATCAATGAAGGCAAATTAGGCTCTGCCGTAAAGCTTCTTGAAAACCACAGTCTGGACGAAATTACATATCTGCCCTTTGAACATAACTTAATCATGCTTTATAAATTGTTTGACATTAAATTTATTATGGCGCAGCGTAATTTTGATTTGGCAGATAAACTTTTGGGTGCGGTAGAGGTTAGAAGACTATCTCCGGAGAATAGGTATCATTATTACTATAACATGGGTTCTTTGCATATACATAAAAAGAGGTATGATTTAGCTTTAAGGTATTATACCAAAGCTAATGAAACCGGGTTTGAAGATGAGCAGGAGTATCAGCAGTCTTTGCATTTTAATTTAGGCTTGTGTTATTCTAAAATAGGTTCGTATCTTCGTGCTATTCTATCCTTTGAGAAAACAGATAATTTAATTAAGCGTGAAGGCGCAAGCTTTTTTCCTATGTATTTAGATAATAGTCTTGGAATGAATTACATAAGAATCGGGGAGCTTCATCTGGCAAAAAAGCGGCTTTCTAGTTGCATGCGCTATGCAGAAGCTCTTGAAAATAAAAAATATATGGGTGCATCTTTACATAATCTTGGATGGCTGTGCTTAAAAGAAAAGAATTATGATAGAGCTAAAGATTATTTCAAAAGAGCTGATGCGTTTTTTGAGAGAGGCGAAGATGCGTTTTTTGAAAATTTATATTACAGCATCATATGCCTTATCAAAACAGAAGACTTCTTTACCAGAGTCGAAATAGCTTTTGCAGAAAGAGTAGCAAAGGAATATAATAACAAAGACTATGAAGTGCTTTATAAAACACTGCCGCATTTAGTTACCTTACAAAAAGAAGAAAAAGAATCTTCGTTAAAATATATAAAAGACAAAACTATCCCGGCCTTAATTAGAAACTTTGAATATGACAAAGCTGCGGAATATTATGAAGCATTAGAAAATCACTTTATAAAAAACGGAAAAGCATTAGATGCTTTGGAAATCAAAGCATCTTCATACGAACTATACAAAAAAATGACACAAGGAGGTAGAGCATATGAAAAAAAGATTGATTGGCCTGTGCCTACTTTTAATACTAGCAGTTAGTTTTGGTTCTGCGGTGTATGCCGGTATTGATAGCGACCCAATACTCAAACAACACTCAGCCGGACACATGCTCTCCCAACCTTTATCACATAACACAAACTTGGATATATGTGATTTATACAACGAATAAAGAAGGTGGCAAAATTTATGAAAAAAAGATTGATTGGCCTGTGCCTACTTTTAGTCTTGGCAGTTAGTTTTGGTTCTGCGGCGTATGCAGGCATTGGAAGCGGCCCAATACTCGGCACACAGCCAGCTATACACGCACTCTCCCAGACTACCATATAATACAAACTTAACGCATCGTGGCAATATAAAAGAGGGCGGCTTTCAGTCGTCCCCTTTTTGTTACACAAAACACTAACCAATTCATCATTGAAATACGACAAAATATATGCTATTATATCCAAGGACAATCGAAAAGGCAAGGCGGTTGGCGTATCTCCCTTATAGAAAGGGGGTGAAGCCATGTCTGCATATGAGA
>Ga0123352_10000147_pt1 | contig 83255 bp, 67 predicted proteins | sample TergutLab28metaG_FD_89700 | JGI IMG/M metagenome (GOLD analysis project Ga0123352, IMG submission 89700) | Labiotermes labralis P1 segment gut microbial communities from Petit-Saut dam, French Guiana - Lab288 P1 | ecosystem: Host-associated > Arthropoda: Insects > Digestive system > Gut ...
GCACGGGAAGCGTTCACTTCGTTCACTGTGCCTAATGCGGCACGGGAAGCGTTCACTTCGTTCACTGTGCCTAATGCGGCACGGGAAGCGTTCACTTCGTTCACTGTGCCTAATACGAACGATTCCCGCACCGCATTAGGTGCAGTGAGTGAAGCGAACGTTTCCCGCACCGCGCGTTTCGTAAAAGCAAGAAGCAAAACTAAAAACGCATTACAATCAAGATAAGGAGCAAAACTAAATGGCATTTCTCGAGAAAATTTTTGGCAATTACAGTGAAAAAGAAATCAAGCGCATGATTCCGCTAATCGACCGTATCGAAGCACTAGAGCCTGACATGAAACGGTTGACAGAAGGGGAGCTGCGCGGTAAAACAGACGAATTTCGCCGTCGTTTAGGCGATGGGCAAACTCTCGACGATATCCTGCCAGAAGCGTACGCCGCACTGCGCGAGGCAACTGATAGGTTAACGCAAAAACGTCACTTTCGCGTGCAGCTTATAGGCGGTACAATTTTGCACCAAGGCCGTATTGCGGAAATGCGCACAGGTGAAGGTAAAACACAAACTTGTGCCTTGCCGCTGTATTTAAATTCACTGGCAGGCAAAGGCGCGCACTTGGTAACTGTTAACGAATACTTGGCAAGATATCACGCCGACCTTATGGGTGTTATTTACAATTACATGGGGCTTAGCGTGGGATGCATTCTCAACGGGCTGCAAAACCAAGAGAGACGCGAGCAATATGCCTGCGATATAACCTACGCCACCAACAACGAACTAGGCTTCGACTACCTGCGTGACAATATGGTTGTTTTCGAAAAAGATAAAGTTCAGCGCGGTTTGCACTACGCTATCATAGACGAAGTGGACTCGATTTTGATAGACGAGGCGCGTACCCCGCTTATCATAAGCGGCCCAAGCAGTAAGTCGACCATGATGTATAGCCGCGCGGACCAGTTTGTTAAAACATTGAAAAAAGGCCGCATTCTAAACGAAGCAGACGCGCTTAACCCGATAATGCGGCAGGAAATAGAAGAAGAAGGCGACTTTGTTGTAGACGAAAAACGCAAGGCTGTAACTCTGACACAAGATGGCGTTAAAAAAACCGAGCGATACTTTGCCATAGAAAACTTATCTGACCTGGAAAACGTAGACATCCAGCATCATGTAAACAATGCGTTAAAGGCAAACTACAATATGCACAGGGATATCAACTATGTAAACAAAGACGGCGAAATCATAATTGTAGATGAATTTACAGGCCGTCTAATGCCAGGCCGCCGCTATTCTGACGGGCTGCACCAAGCCATTGAGGCAAAAGAAAACGTAAAAGTTCAACGCGAAAGCAAAACTTTGGCAACCATTACTTTCCAAAACTTCTTTAACAAATACACAAAAAAAGCAGGTACAACCGGTACGGCCATAACCGAAGAAGGCGAATTCCGCGAAATCTATGGGCTGGACGTTGTTTCTGTGCCTACAAATATGCCAATGATACGTAACGACCATCCCGATGCCGTATATCGCACAGAGGCCGCAAAGTACCGCGCAATAGTCCGTGATGTAAAAGAATCTTACGCAAAAAGGCAGCCGGTTTTGGTTGGTACAACCTCTATCGAAAAATCTGAGCTGGTAAGCGGTCTTCTCAAGCGCGAGGGCATAAAGCACGAAGTTTTGAACGCAAAACACCACGAGCGCGAGGCAGAAATTATCGCACTTGCGGGACAAGCAGGCAACGTGACCATAGCTACCAACATGGCCGGCCGTGGTACGGACATTATGCTTGGCGATGGTGTGCGCGATCTTGGCGGGCTTAAAGTTATCGGTACAGAGCGTCACGAGGCGCGCCGCATAGACAACCAGCTGCGTGGGCGTGCGGGACGCCAAGGCGACCCGGGAGATTCGCGGTTCTTTATATCGTTTGAGGACGACTTGATGCGCCTTTTTGGCGGCGAGCGCATTGGCAGAATTGCGGACATGCTTAAAATGGACGATGACGACGTTATCGAGCATAAAATGGTGTCCGGCGCGGTAGAAAACGCGCAAAAGAAAGTTGAAGGCAATAACTTTGGTATAAGAAAGCATCTTTTGCAGTACGACCAAGTTATGAACGAGCAGCGCGAAATAATCTATACCGAGCGCGATAAAATAATTGCCGGGGCAGACTTGCGCGACAATGTGAACTCTATGATAAAGGGCGTAACATCCCGTGCCGTAGATAGGTTTACCGTAGAAGGCGACAACCCCGAAGACTGGGATATCAAAGGGCTAAACGATGATTTGATGGTGCTTTTCCACAAGCCCGCGGTTGATATGACACGGGAAGAGCTGGACGCGGCAACCAAGGACTCAATAAAAGAAATGTTGTTCGAAAAAGCTGTGGCCTTGTACGAGAAAAAAGAAGCGGAAGTAACCCCAGAGCGCATGCGTGAAATAGAGCGTGTAATAATGATGCAAAACGTAGACCGTCGCTGGATGGACCATATAGACGAGATGGATCAGTTGCGTCAGGGTATTGGTCTGCGTTCATTTGCCCAGCGCGACCCGCTTATAGAGTACAAATTCCTAAGCTACGACATGTTCGAGGATATGAGCAATGGGATTCAACTGGACACAGTGCGCGGCTTGCTAAATGTAGCCATAGTAGACGAACGCCAACCACAAATGCAGCAGATTGTTAAAAAAGAAGACATGTCCACCAACAGTGGCGAAACCGCGGCTGCTAAAAAACCGGCCCGCCGCGCGGAAGAAAAAGTAGGCCCCAACAGCCCTTGTCCGTGCGGCAGCGGCAACAAGCATAAGCGATGCTGTATGACCAGATAAGTGTGAAAAAAGGCGAACTTCCTTTTTTATCCGAATAAGTTTTGCCGCAAGGTGGCTTTGCCAAGGCGCACTTCCCGCGCCGCCAGCGGCATGGAATTGGAGTTGAAACAATGCTTAACTTAGAAGAACTAAAACGCACCCTAATGCCCTACAAGTCAAAGCTAATAGAAATGGGTGATTCACTTTGACTTGGCTAGCGCGCGAAAAGAAATAAACGAACTGGAAGAGAAAACTCTTGACCCCAATTTTTGGGGCGACCAAGCCAATTCTCAGGTTGTGCTAAAACAGCTTAAACTGCTGAAAAGCAAAGTCACATCATTCGAAAAGCTTGAATCCGTATATGAAGACGCACTTACTCTGACGGAAATGGGATTGGAAGAGCAAGACGAGTCTCTAATCCCGGAAGCAAAGGATTCTGCCGCTGCGTTTATAGAATCATACGAGCGGCTGCGTGTAGAAACTTTGCTTAGCGGCGAATACGACGCAAACAACGCAATAGTTACCCTGCACCCCGGTGCTGGCGGCACAGAATCCTGCGACTGGACGGGGATTCTGTTTCGCATGTATGGAAAATGGGCAGAAAAGCGGGATTTCAAATTTGAAGTGCTGGACTATCTTGATGGCGAGGAAGCGGGTATCAAATCCGTAACCTTTCAAGTAAGTGGCGACAACGCGTTTGGATACTTAAAAAGCGAAAAGGGTATCCATCGTCTGGTGCGTATTTCTCCTTTCGATTCTAGCGGGCGGCGGCACACGTCTTTTGCGTCCTGCGATGTTATGCCGGAAATCGACGATTCCATTTCCGTGGAAATAAACCCCGAGGACTTGAAAATAGACACATATCGCTCCGGCGGGGCAGGGGGGCAGCATGTTAACAAGACAGAGTCCGCAATACGTATCACGCACATACCGTCGGGTATAATTGTCCAATGCCAAAACGAGCGAAGCCAAATATCCAACCGAGACCGCGCTATGAAAATGCTGCAGTCGAAGCTGTACTTAAAGCAGCGCGAAGAGCAAATGAGCAAACTCTCAGGCATCCGTGGCGAAGTTAAAGACAATGCGTGGGGCAGCCAAATACGTTCGTATGTATATCATCCATACAGCTTGGTAAAAGACCACCGCACCAGCGAGGAAACAGGCAACCTGCAATCTGTAATGGATGGCGGGCTGGACGCATTCATGAATGCCTTTTTGATATGGCAGCATAAACAGGAGCAATAATATGCAAACAGTGCAAATAACCGCAAGCAACGCGGATCGCAGGCTGGACAAGTTCCTATTCCAATACTTAAACGCCGCGCCGGAAAATTTTATCTACAAAATGCTGCGCAAGAAAAACATCACCCTAAACGAAGCAAAAGCCAAAGGTGCGGAAATTATACAAGCCGGGGATGTATTACAACTCTATCTTTCTGACGAGACTATAGAAAAGTTTCGCAAGACAAGAGAAATTGCTCCGGCAAAACCCTTAACGGGTATTATCTTTGAGGACGACCATCTGCTGGTAGTAAACAAGCCCGCGGGGCTGCCGTCTCATGGCGGCATGGAAAAAAAGGATGATCACCTGCTTGGGCGTGTGCTTGCGTATTTGGTGGAGTCTGGTGCATACGACCCGTCAGATTCTTTTGTACCTGCGCTGTGCAACCGCCTGGATGTAAACACCAGCGGGATTGTGATATGCGGTAAAACGTTGCATGCGCTGCAGTCTATAAACGCATTGTTTGCGGGGCAGGGTATTGACAAGGAATACCTGACCATAGTAGACGGCGAGCTTGGGCGGGTTGGTAAAAGCCGCGTTTTGCGTGGGTTTTACAAAAAGGATGTGAAAACCAACAGGGCAAAAATATTTTCAACTAGTGACCCACAGTCACCAGTTGAAACAATCGCAACCACCGCATACACCGTTTTGGCAATATCCCGGGATGCAAGGCACAGTTTGGTTTCTGTAAACCCGATAACGGGGCGCAGCCATCAAATACGCGCACATATGGCTGCAATAGGTCATCCGCTAACCGGGGACAAAAAATACGGCGGCAGCTCTACCAACTTTGGCGTTGGGCAATTGCTTCACTGCCACCGCGTCAGCATTCCTACACAGGACAAAAGCTGGGAAGCACCGCCGCCCAAAAGTTTTAAAAAATGTATAGACGAATGGTTTGGCGATTACACGCCATTCAAATAATCTGGAGGCCAATAAAATGTTCAAAAAAATCGCAATACTCGCAATGCTAATGCTTTCCATCGCAATTTTGGTAGGGTGTGGCAGAACTCAAGCAGAACCTGACGACTATCAAGACCTAGTACAGGCTCAAGAAGCCCATCCTATAGAAACCGGCACCATTCATCCCGCGGAAGATATCTGGGTTATACGCTTCGAAGGCGAATACATCCCAGCCAGCGATCTAATGCTGTTTTTCGGGGCATTTGGCGTGTTGTCGGGCGAGCCAGAAAGGTCTGACCTCGCAATAGAAGCTTTGGTGGACGCGTTAGTAATTATAGACCGCGCAAACAGAAGCGGCCTTGGCCTAACCGCCGCGGAAAAAGACAGCATGGCACTGGAAATGTCCTTCCAACGGCAAATGATTCCCGAGGAGCTTGCCATTACCGATGAAAGAATGGCAGAGCTTTTTAGCGTCCACAATATCCTGCGGGATAGGCTGTTTGATTATTACGTACCTGAGTATGTTCCCGATATGGACGAAGTCACCGCTTTGTTTGACAATTATATGGAATCCAGCGGGGATTTTCATGCTCAAACCGAGGCAATGTATTTGTTTATTCAAAATTCTGACGAATTGGCGGAAGTACAGGCAAGACTCGGGAGCGTACCATTTCGCGAACTTGTTGCGGAATACTACGAAGAGGATATAGAAGATGTTCCGGTATATAACGCGGCAGAGTTGGCAAATGGGCTAATAATAGATTTAGCTATGGACTTTTTGGATGCTTTTGCAATAATTGCGTTGGAAGAAGGAGAAATCCATGTGGCAGAATTGGGCGACACAGGTGCGTATGTGATGGTTTACATGTACAGCAGGCTGCCGCTTGATATGGACGAACTTAAGGAAGCCTTCATGGATAGTCTGATATGGTCTCGCAGAACGGCTAATTTTCAAAACCTGCTATTGGAATGGCTGGACGCGGCGGAATATACTATAAACCGTGAAGCTGTGGACGAAATCTTACAAGGGTTGTAGGTCTAAAGACGTTGCAAGGGCGGCAATTTGCCGCCCGTTTAGCTTAATAGACATTAGGATTGCAGATATCACAAATCTTGAATAAAGGAGAATTTTTATGAAAGCAATTATCTTGGTAGCGGGTTACGCAACCCGCATGTATCCTCTAACGGAAAACCAACCAAAGGCACTCCTACCCCTAAAGGGCAAGGCCGTAATCGACTATATAGTCGAGCAAATTAACACAATCCCTGTAATAGACGGCATTTACGTAGTAACAAACAGCAAATTCTACCCGCATTTTTCTGAATGGGCAAAAACCGCGCCTACCACCATCCCTGTGGATGTACTTGACGATGGTACAACAACAAACGAAAACCGCCGTGGTGCCATTGGTGATATATTCTTTACCATACAGGAAAAAAACATTGACGACGAACTGTTTGTTGTAGCGGGCGATAACTACTTTACGTACGACTTGCGGGAGCAGTACGATGTTTTCCGCAAAACAGGCTGCGACACTATTGCGGGTAAGGAGCTTAACGACATCCAGCAGTTAAAAGCTTTTGCGGTGGCAAAGCTTGACGAAAACGGCAAAGTTCTCGACTTGGTAGAAAAACCTCAAAAGCCCGAATCCAACATAGCAATATACGCGACATACTTCTACTTAAAAGACACAGTACCCCTATTTGCAAAATACCTAGACGAAGGCAACGACCCAGACCCACCGGGTTCATTCCCTCAATGGCTACATAAGTTCCGCGATGTGTACAATTACACAATGAACGGCGAATGCTACGACATTGGCACAATTGCCATGTATGAAGAAATGAAGTAAATTGTTAGCTTAGTTTAATAACAGACCCTTTTTGTCTGCTGTTAAATTGAAATATTTTCCGAAATTCAGCGGTTCATGAAATAGCACACGAGTTGGTTTTGATGGAGAACCGCTATAATATAGAGGAGATGAAGTAAATGCAGGGTACAAAGTACATCTTCATGACTGGGGGCGTATGCTCTGGCCTTGGCAAGGGCATTACCGCGGCATCTTTAGGACGGCTTTTAAAAGCTCGCGGATACAAAGTAACAATCCAAAAATTTGACCCATACATTAATATGCATCCGGGGCTTCTTAGCCCTTATCAGCATGGGGAAGTGTATGTAACCGAAGACGGTGCGGAGGTTGACCTAGACCTTGGGCATTACGAAAGGTTTATTGACGAAAACCTTGGCGTAAACAACAGTGTATCCGCCGGCAAAATTTACTGGGAAGTGCTTAACAAGGAGCGCAAAGGCGCGTACAAAGGCGCAACGGTACAAATTATCCCGCATATAACCGACGTTATAAAAGAGCGCATATGCACCGCCAGTAAGGATGCCCAGTCCGATATTATCATATCAGAGATAGGCGGCACTGTAGGCGATATAGAGAGTTTGCCATTTATAGAAGCCATCCGCCAAATCTCCCAAGACAAAGGCCTTGCCAATGTAATGTACGTTCATGTGGCACTGGTGCCGTATCTCAGTTTTGCGGACGAAATGAAAACTAAACCGGCTCAAAACGCTGTCAAGGATTTGATGTCGCTTGGTATAAAGCCCGATGCCATAGTATGTCGTACAGAACGTCCTATGGCGGACGAAATGCGCAAAAAACTGGCGATGTTCTGCAATGTAGCGCAGGAATGCATTATAGAAAACCGTGACGTAAGCTCGCTGTACGAAATCCCACTGCTGTTGGAAGAGGAAAATTTTGCCGATATAGTATGTACACGGCTTGGGCTTGAGAATCCTGTACCCGACCTTACGGAATGGCGCGATTTGGTAAATCTCGAAAAGCAAATTACAAAAGAAGTTACCATAGGCCTTGTTGGTAAATACACAGAGCTGCGCGACGCATACATTAGCATGGTGGAAGCGTTAAAGCACGCAGGTATAGCACTTGATGTAAATGTAAACATAAAATGGATAAACGCGCGGGAGTTAAGCGGCAACGCTACAAAGCATCTTTCCGGTGTAAGCGGGATATTACTGCCCGACGGATACGGTAAGGACGGTGTTGACGGCTTGATATCAGCCGCAAACTACGCCCGCGAAAATAAAGTACCGTTCCTCGGAATAGGAATGGGAATGCAATGCGCCCTGCTCGAATTTGCCAGAAACGTAATGGGCATAGCCGACGCGGAATCTGCCGAGGATAACCCCGAGGCCACTACCCCCATTTTCGAATACATGGACCGCCAAGCGGACAAGGGTGCCGGAGAAAAACCCGCAATGCGTTTGGGCGCACACCACTGCAAGCTGGCTCCAGAGTCTTTGCTTGAGACAATTTATGGTGAAAGCCAAATATACGAACGTTTTAGGCACCTGTGTAAACTAAATAACATGTACCGTGCCGAATTTACAAAGCACGGTATAATAGAAGCCGCATTGTCGCACGACGAAAAAAATGTGGAAAGTATTGAGCTGCCGGCAAGTATGCATCCGTGGTTTATAGGTGTGCAGTTCCGCCCAGAGTTTAAGTCGCGTATTACACGGCCAAGCCCGCTTATTAAAGCATTTTTGGGTATGTGCGTTACACATGATTAACATAGTCCTCTACCAACCGGAAATCCCTCACAACACAGGTGCAATAGGCCGCACCTGTTTAATGACAAATGCGGAGTTGCATCTGATACATCCGCTGGGTTTTTTCTTGGATCAAAAATCTCTCAAGCGTTCGGGGCTCGATTATTGGCATAAAATAAAAGTTCACGAATACATGAACTTCGAGGACTTTTTGCGGAAAAATCCAAACGCGAATATTTACCTCGCAGAGTCTGGGGATGGACGGTTTTATACCGACATGCAGTACATGCCCGGAGACTTTATAATTTTTGGCAGCGAAACTACAGGGCTGCCTGTGGATATAATGGAAAAGTACCAAGCGAGTATCGTAAAAATTCCTATGACGGGCGAGGATAGGTCTCTTAATCTTTCCGTTTCCGTAGGCATTATATTATACGAAGCACTGCGGCAGAATAAATTCCGTGGGTTAGTATAAACTCTAAAAGTTGGCTAAACTGAGCTTTTAGAGGCTACTCTAATCATATTAAATTCGTCACGCTCACGCTCTTCCAAGCTATCGGTTATGTACTTTATGCGGGTTTTGTACATTGGAATTACTATGTTTTCCAATGCGGCGGCCCGCTTTTTTGCCTTTTTCATTTCCGTGGCAATGCGTAGCAACGCGGTTTGGGCTTCTGCCAATTTTTTCAATATAATTTTAACATCCACCCATAAAAAAAACGCTTCGTCAAGTTTTACAGTGCTTTCTGCCAAACTGTATGATGGGGTGGCTTTTTTTTTTCTTGTTTTCAATAACTTTTGGAATTTTTACGCTCATCAAAATCCGGTGACTCAGTAACATATCTGTATCAATAGGCGCAAGATTACAGATTATTTCCAGTTTTTCTTCCCTCAATTCAGTTTTTGCGACAAAAAGTTGCAAAAATGCTTGTTTTTTTGCAATAGTCAATTGACTTTGGAGCAGTTTTGCGTTATTTTTTATAGCACAAAATTCTAACATCAACACTTTGTGCTTTTTATCCAACAAGCTGTGTCCTTGAATTGCCATCTTTAGGTTTATTTTTGCTTTTTGCAGATTTTGTTTCGTTGGCAGATTATCCGCGTTCATAATTTCATCCTTTTACTTTATTTCTATGCATATTATCTTGTAGCATCGCTTAGACTTATATAATGTATAGAATATTTTCCGGGAGGGATTTTTGTGAAAACTTTTACGGCGCCATCAGTTGGCATGGTTGGGACAAGCGGTAAGCAAATTGCAAAAGCATTTTTAAGAATGGCAGGTGGACGGGCAAACTGCTATCACATCACGGACAAACAGTGCACGGGTCCTAAAGTAAACGTGCTTGTTGCGGCAGAGGCATCACCCGTTTTAAAAAACATCTTGCCTAATTTAAGCAGTGATGATTATTTGGTTGTAAACGCGGACGACAAAAATATTTTTCCGTTATTGTCTCAAAGCGAAGCCAAGCTTATTACTTACGGCTTTAATGCGAGGGCATGTATTACTGCCTCAAGCGTCTCTGATGACGGTTTACAGGTATGCATCCAACGCGCGTTTTTGGCACTTGACGGTGAGGAACGTGAACCGCAAGAATTTTCGGCAAAGGTTAACTACGAAGAAGATTCTGATGCTGTACTGGCGGCTGCGGCTGCTTGGGCGGTTATAGCGGTTGCGTAAAAGTGGTATAAAAGAGACCGTATTCGAATAGAGTGTACAAGGCATAATGCCTTAGAAGAGAGAGGCGGGAGTTATGGAAAACGGAAATAATTTTATTGACATTGGTGGGCGCATAGTATCGGATTTTGTGTTTAGCCACGAAATTTACGGCGAAGGTTTTTATCGCTTTGACGTGGAAGTAGACAGGTTAAGCGGTGCGGGAGATATTTTGCCTGTTACGGTTTCGGAACGTATTGTTGACAAAGAAACTATGACTGCCGGGCAGCTGGTAAAAATTAGCGGGCAAATACGTTCGTACAACAATTATGTAGAAGCAGATAAGCGCAATAAGTTAGTGCTGACGGTTTTTGCGCGGGATATTGAGCTTTTGGCAGAAGCTCCAGAGCAAAACCCCAACGATGTTTTTTTAGACGGTTTCTTGTGTAAACCAGCAATATATCGCACTACTCCTTTTGGACGCGAAATTTCCGACTTGCTTATTGCGGTCAACCGTTCGTATAACAAGTCCGATTACATACCATGTATCGCATGGGGTCGGAATGCTCGGTATGCCGGTAAACTGGCCGTTGGCGACAGGGTGCGCCTATGGGGGAGGATGCAAAGCAGACAGTATCAAAAGCGTTTAGAGAGTGGAGATGTGCTGGAGAAGGTTGCTTTTGAGGTTTCGGTTTCTAAAGTGGAAATTGTTACGGAAGAAGCAGAGCCTGTTGATAGCGCCGAGGAGTAAAAGCGACCGCGCCGCATTAGGCGCAGTGAGTAAAAACGGCACGGGAAGCGTTCACTTCGTTCACTGTGCCTAATACGAACGTTTCCCGCGCCGCATTAGGCGCAGTGAGTGAAACGGCACGGGAAGCGTTCACTTCGTTCACTGTGCCTAATACGAACGCTTCCCGCGCCGCGCGTTTCGTACAGAGCGATTTCCTAAAGCATAAAAAAACACCCCGCTATTCAGCTTCAGAATAGCGGGGTTTTCATATCCGTTAAGCCAGACAATCCTCATTTTTCTCTGTCCGGTCAATCTTCAAAAACATAGATATAACCACACTTATCAACATCATCACTATCGGAACAACAACCAACAGGAAACGGGACGCGCCGCCTGGGTTTGGGCCGGGAACATAGCCGCTCTCAAAAGCAAACAATACAAACACCAAAAAGAACGCGGCACTTCTAAATAGTCCGTTTAGGCGAGCGGCAAGCCCAACTATGCTTTGGTACATGCCTTCTCGGCGCTTGCCGTATTTTGCCTTGTCTTCATCCAGCAGTCCGGCGATTACTATATCGTTGGTAGACATAACCCCGCCGGTGCCTATTCCTATAAAAATACCACCAACAATGGATAGTGCCAGCGTTTCGGCAAAATACAGCGGTATAAAGGCAACAGCAAGTAAATCAAGGCAGCACGCCAAACGGGAACTAAAGTAAAGCGTTTAATGGCCGTAGCCCAGCCTACAAGGGATACAATAGCTGTAACCAATACAATGCCCAACATGATGGTAGTGCTGCCTGCATCCAAATTCAATGTATATTTTACAAAAAACGGAATGCCCGCAAGCATTAGCGATTGGGCGACATTGTAAAAACAAGTGACACCGGCTATCAGCCAAAATTTCTTTTCCGAAGCGATTTCTTTAATACTTTGAAAGAACTTGGGATGTTCGTAGTCTTGGTAATCTTTATTTTCATGAATCCCCGTAATCACAAACATCCATACGCAAATACTAAAAATACCAAAAATAAGTGCCGTATTGGGGAAACCGATTGCGTCTGTAATAACCGGAGCGAGCGCAACTCCGATAATGGTTGCAATAAGCATCCATCCCATACGTATAGAATTGGCGTTGGCTCGTTCTTTTTTATCACGGAACAAGTCCGGCAGCAGCGAGTTGTAATTAACCTGTATGGCAGACATGGATGTTTCCACCAAAATCATTAGGATAAAAAAGTATGCGACAAAGCCATTGTTTTCCAAAAACGGCGGTGGAGAGAAAAAAGCGATAAAGCTTAGCCCAAAAAGTACGGATACAACCATAAGCCAAGGCTTTCTGCGGCCAAAACGGGTACGGGTGCGGTCGGAAAGGTATCCGTAAATAGGGCTGTCTATGGCATCAAATAACGCGTAAAACAAAAGCGCCAGAGAATATATTCGTATGTCCAGCCCCAGCATATCTACATAGTAAAAGGCCATGAAAGTAGTAAACATATTGTATGGCAACGAGCCGCCCAGTGTACCCATTGCATACCGGAATGCGTGTGTCTTCTTTACTGAAGGTACTTGTTTAGATTCCATATAGCTGTGCTTCCTCTCATCTGATTTCGGTGTAAGTGATTAGTGCTATTCCTTCTCTTTCAATATGCTTGCGAAAACTATCGTCGCGTAGCAATTGATATTCCCATACACGAGCGGGCCATTTGGGATTGTTTGCACCCACCGGAGAATTTTCTAAAGACGGGTGCATAAAAATTTCGGAAACACCTTCCGGCAGGCTAGATATCAGATGAAAGTAAATTGCCTTTAATTTTTCATATCCTGTTAGTTCGGCAAAATCGACTGTGCTTGTAAGCAAATTGTCGATTAGCTTTACGCCCAAGGCCGCCGCATATGCTACTGCTTGCTTGTGCCCTGCGATAAGAGGGGCAGGGATAGCTTCCATTCGCATAAGAGCCTTTACATTGTCGATATTTTTGGGAAAACGGAAGGGGAGCTTATGCTTGGCGCAAAATTCCAATGCTTCTTTCATAAATGATGTGCCGCTTAACCCGTACAGGCTGCCCATGTGTGAGTCTGCATGGGTGGGAATGATACCGGCATTTACTAAATATTGGTATTGGGCTTCCATTTCGGTAGCCACTTCGCTTGGTTTAGCGTTTTGTGCAAACTCCCTTACTGTGCTGTAAAAATATCCGCTTTCGTCCGTCAGGGAGCGTACTTTGTCATGGCTGGATATAGGTTTCCATTGTCCCCATTCGCGAGTCCATTCGGCATTGGTGGTAATGTGTAAGCCAATGTTAATTTTTGGGTTTGCTTTAGCTCGCGCAATCGCGTCTTTTGCGCCGGGGCAGGGTGTCATAATGGTAGCGGATGAAAGAATGCCCTCGTTAAAAATTTGCTCGATGGCCTCGTTAGTGGCAGTACATACGCCAAAGTCGTCGGCGTTGATGATTAGATAACGCATTGGTTGTCCTCCTGATACTGATCTTAAATAAAAATGTTTCTATAGTCGAATAAATCTAAAACCGTCCATTGTGGCGCAGGAATTTTTCTGCAATCCAAGGAGCAGCAAGTCGCCGCATTAGGTGCAGTGAGCGTAGCGACACGGGAAACGTTCACTTCGTTCACTGTGTCTAATGCGAACGTTTCCCGCGCCGCGCACCATAGCGTGCGCAAGGATTGATGCGACGCTTCGAGTGCTGGAAAATTACAAGCCACGGTGGACGGTTTTGGGTTTATTCGACTATACTGCAAATTCGTATTATGTCGTGTATAGTATTTTAACTTAATAATGGACGCCTTTTGTCCATTATTAAGTTGAAATACTTTCCGAAATTCAGCGGTTTGCGCTATAGCTTACGAAAGGGTTTTAAAGTTAAACCGCTATATATGTATGACTATACCATATGATTCTTATGCTGTCACAATAAATCAAGATATCTAATACTTTCTATTGTTTTTAATTGCTCTGGCTTAGCCTATGGGCGAAAGCTTTCAACTGGTGACTGTGGGTCACCAGTTGAAATACTTTCCGAATAAATGCTATAAATAAAAAAGGAACCAAGGCGGTCTCGCTTAAACTAAGGCTGCAGGGCTTCGCTCCGCGGTTTTAGCTTATTATTAACGAGTTAGCCTAAGTCCCTCTTGGGTTTATTTTCTGCTAGGAAATTGCTCTGTACGAAACGCGCGGCGCGGGAAACGTTCGTATTATGCACAGTGAACGAAGTAAACGCTTCCCGTGCCGTTTCACTCACTGCACCTAATGCGGCGCAAGCGCGCTTTGTTTTGCTCTAGGAAATTGCTTTGTACGAAACACGCGGCGCAGCCGCTTTTTTATGTTCCTTTACTTTAAACCTATCTCAATCTTCCGCCCGGCAAGTTTTTCTATAAAATACCTGTCGTGGGAGATAAAAAGCAGCGTCCCTGTAAAGTCCAACAATGCTTCCTCAAGAATTTCTCTAGATGCAATATCGATATGGTTGGTGGGTTCGTCCAACATGAGGAAGTTTACATTTTTCTGTATCAGTATCGCCAGCTTTAGCAGTACTTTTTCGCCTCCCGACAAACTGCCAACCCGTTTGAAGACAGAATCGCCGACAAAGTAGTACTTTGCCAATATATGGCGGGCTTGCCCTTCTGTACATACTACTTCTTGTCTAAAGCTATCTACGATATTGGCCTTGCTATTTGCAAAAGTAATTTCCTGTGGTATAAAGCCGGTGTTTACAGTTGTGCCCAACTTTACATGGCCGCTTAAAGGCGGTAAATCGTTTAAGATTAGCTTAAACAACGTAGATTTTCCAGCTCCGTTCGGGCCTTGGATGCATACCTTCTCGCCATAATACAAATCCATGGAGAATTGGTCGAAGATGAGGCTATTGCCATATCCAAAACTCATATCGCGTATTGTTAGTACGTCCTTGCTGCCACGCTCGGTGATAAAGTTTAGTGGCAGTTTCAATTCCTTTGGCTTGGGATTGTTCAAAATTTCCATTTTTTCAAGCCGTTTTTCCAGTTCCTTAGCTTTGACAAAATGCTTTGCGTTACCGCTCTCGTTACCCCATTGACGGAACCGTCTTATGGCGGCTTCCATAGCTTCTATTTTGCGCTGTTGGGTTTTGTAATCGTTAAACTCCTGCAATAGTAACCGCTCTTTTTCTTTCACGTGATAAGAGTAGTTACCGGCAAACACCTCGCAAACGCCGCTTTCTACCAAAATTGTTTTTTTCGTGGTTTTGTCCAAAAAGTAGCGGTCGTGAGATATCATTAGTACCGTGCCGTGGTACTTTGACAAAAAAACTTCCAGCCATTCCAGCATATTAATGTCTAGGTGGTTGGTCGGTTCGTCCAATAGCAGGATGTCAGGTTTGCTTAATAGCAACGCTGCCAGCTTTACAATAGTTTTTTCTCCGCCACTGAGCTTGTTAAACGGTGTGCTAAGCATAGATTCCAGCTTAAAGCCGTTTATTATCTTACCCAGTTCCTCATCTATGGAGTAGCCCTCCAAGGCGGTAAATTCGTCCTGTAAGCGAGAATATTCCTTTAGCAGCTTATCAATGTTTGAGTCGGCTGTTGTCATTTCGGCTTCCAAAACACGCAGTCTTTTTTCAATAACAAACACTTCCTCAAAAGCGTTTTTTAAAACTTCTTCTGCCGTTTGGGAAGTATCGTCTGTTTTATGAATCTGCTCCAAATATCCGATGGTTGCGTTTTTTCTTGTGGCAATTGTTCCAGTGTCGGGGTTTTCTATACCTAGTATTAGGTTAAACAACGTTGTCTTGCCGGCACCATTTCTGCCGACCAGGCCTACATGTTCTCCTGTATAAATTTCGAAGTTTGCGTCTTTTAAAACGGGATTAAACCCGAAATTTTTATGAACCGAGTTTACTGCAAGTTCTATCATTTGTCTCTCTCCTTGTAATTTTGATAAAAAAATCATACAAGGTCTGAGATATGAGGCGATTGTAACTAATGCGCCTCCGCAAAAGTATCGCCTTAAACAGACCTTGTGCGGAGTAAGACATGCCCGGTTCTACACTTGTTAAAGGATAGAAACATTAAAACCACCCCTTTCTGTGAATGCTGACGCTATTATAGCATAAAAGTTACTAGGTTTCTTGTTTAATTGACTATAATTCCTTATTCTGCTGATATTGGTGCATTTACGGTAAATATCGATGACTATAATTTTTTGCCTACTGGCGTTTATCAGCCATCTTTAACGCATGTGCTAAAACTTCATTACATATAAACACAAGGACAATAAATGAGAGCCCTAAAATGAACAATGCTTCATAAGAAATAAAATGTAGTATCTGGCTTGTGATAAAGAACAAAACCGCTATCCCCGCGCCAAAAGCTGCCAGTTCATATCCTACAATTTTTGATAAAACGCGGGGTGTAAACCTATTGGATGTATCACTTACTAGAGTCGGTAGCATAGGACCTAAACCAAATCCTGTCAATGCCATACCCAAAACATTGCTTGTGAAATACAGCACTGCAATTCCTAATACGGCAATTACCGTGCCAATTCGTACAATGGGAACTTCTTGCAGCCACTTTGCCGCCCAGCCAAAAAACATACGGCCTGCCGTCATGGAAATATAGTAAACAGCAGAGAATATTGCAACAGTATAGGCCGTTTGGTCGCCACGTGCGATTAATGCCGCGCCGGTAAAAAACACAAGAGTATAGTCCGTGCCGCCTAAGAAGAAAAATGTTAGTATTTCTACAGCTTGGTGCCATTTTTTTGTAAGGTAGCGTTTCTTTTCTTTAATTTCGTCTGTTTTTTCTTGCGTTGTTTCATCATCAATCCAAACTTTCTTATACATGCTAATCAAAAGCATAATTGCTACAACACCCAAAATACCCGTGATAACAAAGTAGCCAGCACGCCAGCTTAATACGGCCATCATTTGACCCATAATGATGGGGCTTAGTGTAGCGCCGCCACCCCAAAAGCAGTGCATCCAATTATTGTGTCTTGCTGTAAAATGCTTTGCCATATATGAATTCATACTAGAAGCCATAAGGCCGGTGCCAAACCCATAAACCGTTATGGTTGCAAGCACCATCGCAAAATCAGGGGAAAGAGCGAGGCCGACAAATCCTGCTCCCATAATTACGAGTCCAAACAAATAAATTGTCTGCAACTTAATAAAGCGGTTTAGCCGCGCCAAAAGTATGCCCGCCAAAGTATAAGTAACGGAATACCCTACTAATATATAGCCCGTGTGAGCTGTAGTCATGCCTCGGATTTCGTCTGCTATCCCAAGCCACGATACGGTAAACGCGCCATCGGGAAAGCCGACAACAAAATAGCTCACTAAGATAATGCCAAGCAGCCACATACGGTTGTTTTTTACTTTTTCCATGATAATGTCCTCACTTTTTGTTTGATATGGGTAGGTTTTAAGCTGAATACAAACTTTCTGCAAATTTCATAGATTTTTCGATAAATTCATCACTTGCGACATCTACCCCCAAAAGCCGCATGGTGTGTTGGATGAAAAGCAAGCGTTTACGCAAACCTTCCGCGTCGCATTTAAGGGTGACAGGGTCGCACCAAATACAAAATAGTAAGTTAAACAGCTGGGCGCATTCTTCTGGGAAATCTGTTTTTACAGAGCCGTCGTTGTTACCTTCGTTTGTAAGTTGGATGATGATAGGGGATATTTTTTTTGCCCAAACTCTTAAATCCTCAAGGATAAGGCGCGGGCTTTGAGATATAAGTGCCAACTTGGATAACGGAGTCCGCTCTGCCTCGTCGTAGAACCTGTTGAATAGACCCACTATTTTTTCTTTAGCTGTTAGCGTTTCCATTTCAGAAAGCCATTTTTGCATATCTTGTGCCGTGCAGTCGTTATGCCTGTGTAGTACCGCCGCTAAAATATCCTCTTTCGACTTGAAATGGTGAAAAATTGTTCCCTTAGATAATCCTGTTTCATCCACGATTTCTTGTGTGGTGGTTTTTTCGTAGCCTTTTTCTAAAAAGAGTTTTTCGGAAACGGATAGGATTGTGTCAATTGTTTTTTGAGGGTTGATGGTTCTCGCCATGTATACAGCCTCCTTTATTCAGAAAGTCTTGATTGCTGATTAGACCGTCGGTCGGTCTGGTTGATGATAACAGTTCCATTCTCTTTTGTCAAGATTGGTTTCAAATGTGTTTTCTGCTCCAAAGTGTGGTTGCAATTTGCAACAAAAACATCCCTGTCGGCGTATGCGGGAAATCTGCATTCAATAAATTCGCCTATAGGGATGTTTTCATTTAGATTTAGTGTATTAGAGCAAGTTTATTACTCTAATCGTAAACCACAACCTCTGTCCATATTTCCTGTTTACCATCTCTAAAATACCAATGGCTATTTGTGGCTTCCAGTACATAGTAGAAAGACCATCTGCTTCTGTCTGCCGCGTCTGGGAATATTATTATATTTGGTACACCTTCAATACTGCGTGAGGTGGTGTGACCGCGACCTAAAATGCGATTAAACGCGGCGGCGGCTTCTTCTCTTGATATTGGTTGGGTAGACCGGAATGTTCCTATTGCGTCACCATGCATTAGTCCTGCCGCAAGCGCGGTGTATACATAGTCAAGTGCCCAATAGCTTATATTTGCGGCATCGGTGTATGGGATGGCTCCTCTTGTTTGTACCCTAGCGGTTCTTGCTAACACTGCGGCAAATTGCTCGCGTGTAATTGCGGCGTCTGGTCTAAATGTGCCGTCTGGGAAGCCTTGTACTAGCCCATAGCTGTATGCGATAGCGATATATTCCGCATGCCATGCACCGGGCGATATATCGGTAAACTTGTTTGTAATATCAGCAACTTGCGCACGCGGCACATTTACGCCAAATTGGGTTGTCATGGTGCGTACTAATACCGCGGCTACTTCTGCTCTTGTGATAAAACCTTGCGGCATAAAATTGCCATCTGGGTAGCCTATCATAAATCTTGCGTGAAAGCCTGATTGAGGTGTGATTAAGCCCAAATCATCCAGTTCTGATTCATGTGAGTAGTTATCTGTTGCGGATGACCCGCGTGGCTGAGTTGAAATTCCACCGGCGCTTACACTAGAGCCGGAGCTTACGCTTGAGCCGTTATCGCTATTTGAGCTGTTATCACCAGTATCGGCCCCACTGCTACCTGCACCCGGTCCATTGCCACTGGTTCCCGGCCCGCTCTCATTCCCTTGAATCAACACGATGGTTAACTCTGCAAGATTGTTTACGAAGTCTGCAATCGTAACAGTTCCGCTGTTTGAGATAAAACCGACTGCTGTCGCGTTTGCGGTACCGCCTGTCGGGTTATCAAAGGTTACAACCCAATAACCATTTGCTTGCTGTATAACGGTTGCGCCGCCGAATGTTACGCTTGCAATTGGGATTAGATTACCGTGGATATCAACAATCCTGATTACAAGCTCATATGGCGATGGTGGGTATATTGGTGTCCATCGTGCGTACAATGTTATACTGGCGGTTATTGGTATGCTGGCAAAGTCAAATTTTGTGCCGCCTGTTTGGGCTGTGTACCAACCCGCAAATTCATGGTTTAGAGGCGGAGTAATTGCTGAAAGAGCTGTGCTATTTGGCTCTGTAGAGAATTCGCCGCCGTTTACAGTTTGTGTTGCGGGGGTTGTTCCCGTACCGTAGGTTATGTCAAATGTTACGGTATAAGGGATTCTTTCCCATTGGGCTATAAACATGGTTGACGCAGTTATATCATGGTTAGCTACTTGTGCCCGCGACCGGATTACAAGCTCGGTAACTTCGTCTTCTACATATACCTCACTATCGGGATGGCGCCAACCTACAAAAGTATAGCCTTCCCGCGTTACCGGATATGGTACTCTGTTTATGCCGATAGTTTGCCCTGCCGTTGCCGAAACATCAAATTCGACATTTGCTAGGCTACTGTTGTGTATGCCGCCGTTTAAGTCGAATGTGACGCGCCATGTGGTGCGATAGTTTATATTGTAGTTTGTTAGCCGCGTTCCAAATGCAAATTGATAATCATTGTCAGGTGTCGCAAATTCTCCGCCGCCTGCCGTGTTGCCGGAAAAAGCACCATTGGCAGCTATGATATTTGAATATGAGCCCAGAGGTAATGGATTTTCCGTTATGGTAGGGTTGGCAAAAATACCACCGCCGTCGCCTACTGTCGCTGTATTGTTGATAATTTCGCCGCCGGTCATATTAATTGTGGCACCTGATACCAAAGTTCCAACCCAAACACCACCGCCATCTACTGTAGCTGTATTGCCATCAATTATACCTGACTGCATGCTAAATGAACCGCTAGATACAAATACGCCGCCGCCACGGTTGGCATTGTTATTTGTAATTTCGCCGCCATCCATATCAAATGTGCTGGCTATTACAAACACGCCACCGCCACCATGGGAACTACCCATGCTATGGGAGGTATTATTGAAAATTTCGCCACCGACCATGGTAAAAGAGCTGTTGCTTTCAGCAGTAACACCGCCGCCGTTAGTACCCGCGATATTATCCCTAATTACTGCATTGTTGCTTAAAGTAAGTGAGCTGTCTGCACCGTTTAGCATAACACCGCCGCCTCTGCCGCTGCGGGACAAAGAAGTAGCATCACCCGGTAAAGTTGATGGGCTGTCATTGACGGGAAGATTTGTGTGGTTGCTGTGTATGGTCCCGCCGCTCATAATAAATTGACCGGAACTTACACGAACGCCACCACCATGAAGAGTGCGGTTGCCATGTATATTGCCGCCCGTCATGGTAAATACGCTAGTAGCACCTTGTAAAAACACACCGCCGCCGCCAATGTTACCGACTGCTTGGTTGTTGGATATTTCTGCCGTGCCGCTCATGTTGATAGTTATACCCGGTGCGGTGGATGACGTAGACACACCACCACCGTTGCCAAGAGTCCTGTTATTGCTGATAGAGCCGTTGTACATATGAAATGTGGTGCCACTGTTTAGGCGTACACCGCCGCCGCCACCATTGCCACTGGCAAAATTGTTTATGATATTACCATCCTGCATATGAAATGTGCCCTGACGGATATATACACCGCCGCCTCGGGTAGCTGCATAGTTATCACGTATCGTACCGCCATACATGCGGAAGTTACTCAGTATTCCTCCCAGAAAAATAGCACCGCCGCCCAAAATGCCTTGCAATGATCTGTTGTTAAAAATTTCGCCGCCGTGCATTATAATTGTCGAGCCACTGCTCGAACTTTCGACAGAAGCTATTGCACCGCCACTACCGTTAGTCCAATTGTCTCTAACAACAGCGCCGTCATACATTTCGAAAATAGTCCTTCCGGGATTTCCGGGGCCCAAATGTACGGCAGAGCCACCGATACCGTTCATAGAAGTAGTAGAATGGTTATTGTGCATTACGCCGTTGTTCATTACAAAATGGGCTCCCTGTGCAAGACGTACGCCACCACCATATATAGAAGTGTTGTTGTTTATGCTGCCATTGTGCATGGTAAATGTGGATTGCCCTTGCAAAAATACGCCGCCGCCATGAGGAGCAACTTGGCGCGCCCCTTCAGCATTAAATAATCCCAAACCCCTTGTTTCGTTATGGGATATTTCGCCACCATGCATTGTAATTATTACACCGGTAGTGGTGGAGCCTTGGCTGCCGGCAATGCCGCCACCCATACTATACGTACGATTGCGGTAAATTCTCGCACCATCATGCATAGTAAGTCTGGTGTTGTTTGCCATATATATGCCACCGCCCCCCCGGTTACCATTGGGTATGCCGTTTTCATCCTTTGCAAGGTTTTCCGCAATTAATCCACCATGCATTATTAATGCGGGCATGGGGTCTGTGAGCGGAGCTCTGCCGCCTCTATCTACTTGCCTTATCAGCACCCCGCCGCCATTGACCTCGGGTACAATGTTGTTGCGTATTACAGCACCGTCATACATGGTAAATATCGATGATATCCCCTGTAGCAACACCCCACCGCCACCGTTTTGACCGGCTAGGTTAACCGCCGCAAGTGCTCTGTTGTGTGCAATTTCGCCACTATACATATTAAATATTACGCCGTAACCATTGTTTGCTTGAGTTCCGGCAGCAGCCTGAGATGCTACACCGCCTCCACTGTGTTCCGCGGTGTTGTGTATTATTGCACCATTACGCATATTAAAACTAGTATTGAGACCCAAAAACACACCGCCACCAATGTATACAGATGTGTTTTCTGTAATTGTTCCGCCTCGCATGTTGAATATAACACCGGGATGAATACCTCTGTCCACTTGTCTAAGAGCCACACCGCCGCCGTTACGCGCATGATTGTCTCTTATTACGGCACCGTCATACATAGTAAAAACAGAATTTGCGCCCTGAACTAGCACACCGCCGCCGCCACTCGGAGAACTGCCGGTGGTTGCTGTGCCTGTTGCGGTATTGTCTGAAATCTCGCCGCCGTACATGTTAAAGATTACGCCTTGAGTAGTAGTACCTTGGACAGAAACACCACCGCCATTAACCGCGGTATTGTCTGCAATTAATCCACCATGCATGTTAAATGTGGCATTGTTGCCCAAGTGTATAGCACCACCCATGCCCGTGGAGTTATTGTCTGATATCGTACCGCCCCACATGTTCAGCCTACCGCCGGCATCTACAATACCTATCGGGCCAGAAGCAAGATTTGACACCTCAATACTGCCACCGTTAACACTGGCAACATTAGGTGCGGAACCGCCAGCGGGGCCACCTGTTCCACCTGCTAAAATAAAATTGTTCCCCATACACGCAGTATCTCCGAACACTCCCAAAGTTAGCTCGCCATTTGATGGCACAAGAAAATGCCTTACCCCTGCCGCGGCCGTTAAGGTATGTGTGTCATAACCGTCAGAAATTATGGTTACATGTCTATTGCCAACATTTAAGTTGCTGGCCATTTGGAAGCTGTCTGTAAGCACTATAGTAATATCACCGAAAGAACTCCAAGCATCCGCCAACTCTTGTGGGGCACCAACATAATGTACCATACCACTTAACGGCATAATAGAAACAGCAGGCTCAACAACTAGATTTAAAATGTATGGACTTTGTGTAAATCCGCTATCAATGTAGGCACGCAAACTCCATGCTCCCGCATCTGTAGATGAAATAGCATCAAAATGTAAATTCACTTGTGTTTCATTTGCAAACCCATGCGGGGCAGTATAAATATAAGAAGCATCTTTATCTGCACGTCTTACTCCGTCTTGATACCACCACAATTCTATTTTTCCCGATTTTGACTCGGTAGCGCCGGGGGCAGCGGCATGTGTTTGCATAAACACTAGTGACAGTACGCTGTCAAACAAACCGGTGGAACTTAGTTCATAGCTTGGTATCGTTTCGACGTATTCTTCGCCGTCAGTAAGTTCGTATGGGTTTTGGATATCGTATTTGGGGTTATCATTCTCAAAATCCAATGATATCTCGTTATCTATATTGTCGACTTGATTATTATTTGAAATTTCGTCTGCTTCGCCCTCTGCAATGTTATCGTTTGGCGTGTTACTGCTTGACAGGGGCTCCTCTTGCAAAAGTAGGTCACTATTGTCCGATACTACTGTAACAAGCATGTTAAAAGCAATGGCATCCCCGTCTTGTACAATTGACTCCGCAGGAAAATACTCGGGTGCAAATGATACCGTAATGTTCTTCGAGTTGCCCTGCAAAAGTTTTGAGTCGCCTGGTAAAAATGCAGAGTAGCCAAGTGTGGTTGCGTTAAGTGTAATAGGCACAGTACCGATTATCGTAGTCAGCACAAGAAGTGCTGCTATTATTTTTTTGAAAACTTCTATCTTTTTGAACATATCGAGTCTCCTCATTTGACAGACATTGTATATAGAATGTCCCGTTTGTTTATTTTAATGCCATCAAGTTGTAGTTTGGGGCTATGTTCAGATACATGTCCCGATAAATCTTGAGGCACTTATAATATGCCGTACTTACTCTTCATAAATCTCCGAATTTCTGGTGTACGTTTGCGGCAAAAGCTGTGGCAAAGTTCACACAGGATAGCCGCAAACATTTAAAAATTAACACGATAAGTGTATTTTTATATCAAAAAACGCGAGGCTGTAAAGTGTTTTGTTTGATAGCTGTAAGTCTAGCATTGGTGCGGGTTGTACAGGGTTTTATGTTGATTATTCTTTACACTATCTGTCTAAATAAAAATAATTTTACGTTTTTGAGGCAATTTTGTGGCAGGCCTGCTTTTGCGTTATGTCATCAGATAAATAAAAAACACACTCCCGACAAAGGTTTAAATCTTTGCCGGGAGTGTGCCGCTAAACGTGGACTATATGATACATATGTCCTAATCCAATTTTAATTGTAAACCTACGGGGCAATGATCAGACCCCATTACTTCCGGATAAATACTTGCCTCTTGTATCGCGCTTCTAAGGCTTTCTGTCGTTAGAAAATAGTCGATACGCCAGCCGACATTCTTCGCGCGTGCTTGCCCCATGTACGACCACCATGTGTATGCGCAAAGTTTGTCCGGATAAAGATGCCTGAACGTATCCACAAACCCACTGTTTAAAAGTGTTGTCATCTTCTCGCGCTCCTGTGGGGTGAAACCGGCGTTTTTTACATTGGGCTTGGGGTGTGTCAGGTCAATTTCTGTATGGGCTACATTTAGGTCGCCACATACGACTACAGGTTTTTCGAAATTGTGGAGATATTTGCGAAAATCGTCTTCCCATACCATGCGGTAATCCAGCCGCAGCAGTTCCCGTTTCGAGTTGGGGGTATACACATTTACAAACCAGAATTTATCAAACTCCAGTGCGACTATGCGGCCTTCTTTGTCATGTTCTTCTATCCCCATGCCGTAAGTAACCTGTAAAGGCTCTTTTTTGGATAGCACCAGCGTACCGGAGTAACCTTTTTTCTCTGCGGAATTCCAGTATGTGTGGTAGTTTTCAAAAGCGAAATCTGCTTGTTCGTGCAGCATTTTTATTTCTTGTAGGCCTATGATGTCGAAGTCGTGGTTTTGTAGAAAATCCATGAAACCACTTTTCATGCAGGCACGTAGGCCGTTTACGTTCCAAGATGCCATGTTTAGTGTCATACTTACCTCCTTTGTTGATTTTAACCATTGTATCATAATACGCACATCTTTAAAAACTTCTAAGAATATGTCATAATAGAACTCTCTGATTAAATCAGCCGCTCACATATGCCGCTTCTCAGAAACGCGCCTACTGCCGCGCGTTTCCTGCGATGCGACACAGCTCGCGGGACTTAATCAAAGAGTTCAATAATGGTGGAGTGATAGATGTGTAAAAAGGCTTTTACACTAAAAACGTAACAGAAAACCATGCAATTATAATGTATCGCCCTATAACCGTAGAGAGGTGAACCCTATGACAAAAATAATGGTAATCGACGACGACAAGCACATAGCTGAACTAATTTCACTATACCTATGTAAAGAAGGTTTCGAAACCAAGGAAATATACAACGGCCGCACTGCAGTGGAAGCATTTCCCATATACGCGCCGTCTCTTATCCTGCTTGATCTCATGCTGCCGGGCATGGATGGATATCAAGTATGCCGCGAAATACGCCGCATGAGTACCGTACCCATTATTATGCTAACCGCAAAGGGCGAAACCTTTGATAAAGTATTGGGGCTCGAGCTTGGTGCCGATGACTACATGGTAAAACCCTTTGAGCCAAAGGAGTTGGTCGCCCGTGTGAAAGCCGTTTTGCGCCGTTACGAAAACAAAACCTCAGTTAGCCCCGGGGCAGTGGTTTTTCCAAACTTGTCCATTGACCCCGACAAACTTACGGTTATCTACCATGGACAAACACTGGACTTACCGCCCAAGGAATTCGAACTTTTACATTACTTGGCAAGCCATCCGGGGCGGCCGTTTACGCGTGACCAGCTGCTATCCGCAGTTTGGGGGTACGACTTTGCGGGGGACACCCGCACCGTAGATGTTCATGTAAAACGTCTGCGAGAGAAAATGCGCAAAGGCGACCCGTGGGAAATAAAAACCGTGTGGAGCATAGGATATAAATTCGAGGAGGTGATTTCCTAATGACTATTAGAGAACGCCAAGAGCAATACGAATTTAAAAATTTGAGCGAGTTTGCTACTAAAAGCGCAAACACCCTAGGGCGGAAAACAGACGTAGAAAAATGCGACTATCGTACAGAATTTCAAAAAGACCGCGACAGGATTACTCATTCGAAAGCGTTTCGCAGGCTAATGCACAAGACGCAAGTCTTTATATCACCCGAGGGTGACCATTATCGTACAAGGCTTACACATACACTGGAAGTTGCCCAAATAGCCCGTACAATTGCGCGAGCATTACGTCTTAACGAGGACTTGACAGAAGCGATAGCACTGGGGCATGACCTTGGGCATACACCGTTTGGACACACCGGCGAAGACGCGCTGGATCATCTTTTGCCAAATGGTTTTAGGCACAACGAGCAAAGTGCCAGAGTTGTGGAGTTTTTGGAAAACGAGGGGATGGGGCTTAACCTAACCGCCGAAGTAGTGGACGGGATATTAAACCACAGAACCGTTTGCAGTCCATCTACCCCCGAGGGCAGTGTTGTACAAATTTCGGATAAAATTGCATACATGAACCATGATGTAGACGATGCAATTCGGGCAAAAATTCTCGAGCCCGGTTGCTTGCCGTCTTTTGTTGGCGAAATGCTAGGGGCAACCTCGTCTGCGCGAATTGATTTTCTTGTAAAAAATCTGGTGGAACATAGCATGAATAAGCCAAAAATAAGTCTATCGCCCGATGTTAAAAAAATGATGGGCAAGTTAAAATCCTTTTTGCGCGAAAATGTGTATGCTAACCAATTGGTTCACCAAAAAGAGCGGAAAAAAATAGACGGTATGTTGCATTTAATGTTCGACCATTATATTGCGCATCCGGAAAAATTGCCTTGGGAGTTCCGCGGCCGCATGGATGGCAACCCGAGCCAAACCGTTGCGGATTATATCGCGGGCATGACAGACCGCTTTGCCATGAAGCGGTTTAGCGAAATTTTTATGCCGTCTGCGTGGGAGGTTTAGTTATGGTGGTTTACATAAAAATAAAATCTATAGGCAAGCGCCGTCCCATTTTGGATAATATCCCGTATACAATCCCCGATAATACATCCTCATTGCGAGAGCTGATAACGGCAATTGTTAAAATGGAAGTTGAGACGTACAACAGCCGTGGGGTTGGTAATTCGAAATCAGAACCCCTGCAGGGCTCAAATTTCGAATTGCTCGCCCATGTAACCAGGCTTGATAATATGCTGGTGCCGTTTTTGTCGGAAGAAGAAATTGCCGCGCAAAGCACGGTAGGAAAAGTCGGCTTTGGGCAGCTGTATTCCGATAAGAAAGCCGATGTAGATAAAGCGGTTGCAACGGCACTGCAAGGTTTTGAGGATGGACTTGTAAAAGTAGTGGTTAACGAAACGGAAGTTACAGAGCTTGATGCTCGGCTGACAATAAGCGAAAACGATGTGCTTACATTTATCCGCATGACATTTTTGGCTGGTAGGCTTTGGTAACTGCCGTAAAAAGGAGACGAACAAAATGCCTGAAAAACAAAAACGAAATCCAAAAACAATCGCCACATTTGAAAAAAAGGCAAAAGCATTCCGTATAGGCAAATCAAGTAAATTTATAAAATCCCTGTGGGATGTATTTTTCTTTAACTATAAGGAGTCTCAGCGAAACCAATACAGCATGGACTATGGTTATATCGGCGATATAGAATACGATACAGACGACCTAGACAATGACCTAGACGAAATTCTTGGTGACGTGTCCAACATGGAAAACAACTATCAAAAAGCCGTATCTGCCTACGACAAGCTAAAAACCGCCTACAAAGATCTTTGCGGCCATAGCGCAAGCGACTCTCGCACCTTGGACGACTTTTTTTGTACAAAACTATCCGCTGCCCTAACAGGTTTTCTTGGTGCGCAAGCAACAGCACAAATCCGCGAAGAATGTGCTCTTGCTATGGAATTCCCATATGCTTACTCAGGCTATCGCCCGTCATATCGATCTGGCTATGCTGGGGATTATTCTCATCAGTTTTTTGGCATAATAGTTGGTGCAATCGACTTCGCCTGTTACGATAACGTCGTCGAGCCGACCCTTACCGCATTTGGCGGTATGCAAATTGCAGGTGGTGCTAGCCCACGCAATAGGCTGGCTTACGAATTACGCAAAAACAATCCTGCACTTGTAACGATAGTGGAAGACGCATTGCTTGGCGACAACAGCCAGACACAGGTAAGTAGGCTCATATTTTCTAGCATTGTTAAAAGTGGTAACTTGCATTTAATTGATGTTTTGTCTAAGCTGCTTTTAGCGGCTCAAAGGCAGGAAGGTTTGCGTCAATCCATATTGGAGACATGCGACAGCGGTACAATCGACAGCCATATCCACTTTTTAAAGCTAATATTGGAAAACGGCCTATGCCGTTTTTCGTCAGTTATGCGCGCGTTTGGCACATGGTCGGGGTTGGCATACACAGACCAAAAGCAAAAAATCGTAGAGAAATGCGTGGGTTTAGCACTAAAATATTTGTCAGATACATCTGAGCGAGAAAAAGCTTTCGACTCCGCCGATGTAACAGAAGTATATTTGGCACTGTGGGCAAAGAGCTGCCACGATGTCCACAGCGCACTAAGCCACGCGCAAGACCTTGTGGCAAGCCCAGAAAAGTATAAACGATTGGTAGGCTGGTACTTCATCACCCACACGGCAAATGATAAACTCAAACATTCTCTTGCTGTACAAAACCTGCACATTCGCGATTTGGAAGAATTGGCATGGATTTGTACTAACCTTCACCTAAGCTATGTAACACGATATGGCGGTAATAATCAGCCTACCAAGACTCGCTTCTTAAACGAAAACTATCCGGATACCGATAGCGGACGCCTCGAACTTTTCAACCAATTGGCAGAGACTGTAAAGTTTATCGGGAAAAAGAAAACGAAATTTGCCGAGACGGTATTCCCGTGGTACTCGCTGGAGCTTTCTGCATATAGGCCGTGCAGCATTATGTTGCGCTTAACCGCTATGGACAACTCCGGAAAACTGGCTTTGCGGCTTGCCGAGTTTATGCCGTACATGGAAAGCTACGACAGGGAAACTTACTATGGATTACTAAACACCGCCGACCCAGCACAGCGTGAGTTAATACTACAAGGCCTATCAGATAAAAGCCAGTACGTAAGGGAGCAAATTGTTACACGGCTGGGCAAAGACAAGTTGAAGCTAACAGACATGGATCATCTTGTCAAAACGTTAAAAACGCAAAGTGCAACCCTTCGTAAAAAGCTAATGACCCTTCTGGAAAAGCAAAGCGAATCTCTAATAAGCCCGGCCATTGGCCAACTGCTTGCGGCAAAGGATAAAAACCAACTAATTGCGGGGGTGGAGCTGCTGGAGATTTTTTCCAAGAAAAACCCCGGCCTAAAAGCCTGCCATTTGCCTGCGCTTACTGTACTGCAGGCAAAGGAGAGCATCCCGCAAGATGTTTCTATTATCTTGGATAAACTGGGAGACAAAAACGATAAAAATGAGCCGTCCCTCAAAAATGGTTTTGGCTTATACGATCCAAGCGCCCGTGATTTTGACCCACAGCACAGAGCAGCCATGCGCCCGAGTGTACCAATTATAAGCGATAAGGAACTGAAAAACTTAATTGTTCCAAACGAGAAAGAACTGCTGGCTTTGTGCGAAAAAATCGCCGATGTATTCGACCGCAACAAGGACTATGAGTACGAGACAGAAAGCTATGGTGGTAAGCGCGATAAGGTCTTGCTGGGGCAAAGCCAGTATTACATCGCGCGCAAGGCAGACGCGAAAGAAAAAGATATATCAATTCACAGCCTTCCACTGGCGGATGAATGGATAGCCGCGGCGGGAGAATACGCGACGGATAAAGCAAAGCTGGCAGCGGTTCTAAGCATCTTTCGTGGCGAATACAACTACGGCCATCAACTCCAAAAATGGTACGCAAACTTGTTTAGTGGCTACCCGATAACACAAACAAATAGATTAACCGACAAAATAAACAAACTGTTCTCTAACAAAAACGGCCTTGTAAGAGTTGTGGAGCAGATATTGCAAGCCCTTTTTTACACGGGCGAAACAGCGATATTTGACTTTGCGCTATGCGCGTACGTAAACCTAACCCGCAAAATACCTGCCGACAAAATGGGCGAAGAATATCAAACCAAGCGCAAAAATGACCACTATTACTATGTCCACCACGAGCAATTGCAAAACGCGCCAAACTCACATTACATCCACTACTGGGATAATCTCGCGCAAACCAACATACAAGACGATGTACAATTTACCGCCTTGTTTAACGAAAAATGGTATCTCTCCCTGCTTGCGGGGCAAAAGCACCCAAGCCTTGTTGGAATGCGAGGCATTTTTCGTGCGCATCATCTGGGGCTAATTTCTGAGGACATTGTATACTACACTCTTACCGGCATGGTAGGCGCAGGAGCAAACATGTGTGACATAACAATGCCGCGCGACCGTAACTTTTGGGCCGAAGAATTTGAAAAATACCCCGCCGCAAAGGAGATTCTTGCAAAAGCCATCGATAAAATTATAGCTGTAGAAGCCACTCGTGGAGAAATTGTTACGGCACTGTCTCCAGCCGCGTCAGGTATTCATCGTTTTGAGGGCAGTGTAGACCAGTTTGTAAGCCTGCTTGCCGCTATTGGTGATGTTGGCTTTAACAGAGTATACGAAGGGCATCATGGCTACGATCACAGCCGCACGGGTCATGGCAAAAAAAATGGATTGAGCCAACTGATATACTCCTGCCATCCAAAGCCAGATATAACACCAGAATCCTTACAGAGCGCGCTAAAGGCCGCAAAAATTCCCGAAAAGCGTGCCATTCAAGTGGCGATGTATGCCCCACAGTGGGCAAGTATATTGGAAGAAGCTTTGGATGTGCGAGGCCTGAAAAGCGGAATATGGTTCTTCCGTGCCCATGTGTCCACCGGGTTTTCCGCTGAAAAGGAAACTGAAGTGGCAATATATTCCGCTATAAGCCCGCAGCAGTTTAACGATGGCACATTTGACAAAAGCTGGTTCTTGGAAGTGTACGAAGCTATTGGCGAAAAACGCTTTAACGAGCTTTACAAAAACGCTAAATACATTTCCGCCGACAACGGCACTCACAGGCGTGCGCAGCTTTATTCTGACGCGGTACTGGGGCGTATGTGTAAAGACGAAACCCTGGCAGAAATAACCGCCAAGCGCAACCAAGAAAAACTGCGTGCGTTCGCGCTTATTCCACTTGATGTAAAAAACAAAAACGACGCACTGCGGCGGTATGAGTTTATCCAGCAATTTAAAAAAGAAAGTCGACAGTTTGGCAGCCAGCGGCAAGCAAGCGAGGGCAGGGCGGTACAAATCGCGCTTGAAAACTTGGCAATTACCACAGGCTACGGCAATGTAGACCGTATGACATGGGCATTTGAAGGCGCGAAAATGGAATTGCTTGCGCCGCTTATGAAGCCACAGTCCATAGGTGATGCGGAAATTTGGCTAAACATAGCCGAAGACGGCACACCTGAGATTGCGGTGCGCAAAGGTGAAAAAATGCTAAAGTCTGTACCAAAGGACTTGGCGAAAAACGCTACCGTATTGGAAATTAAGGAAGCTGTAAAACAGTTAAAAGATCAAAAGAGCCGCGCAAGGCACAGTTTTGAATCGGCAATGATTTCTCAAACGGAATTTCCTGCAAGCGAAATTGTAGGGCTCCTTAACCACCCTGTTTTACGAGGGATAGTTACGACACTTGCGCTTGTATCGGATAATGGCATTGGCTTCCCTGTTTACAATGGGCAAGTTCTTGAATTGGTTACTGTGGGTAACCAACTCAATTGTTCCAAAAACTTATCGGATCCGCAAGAAACGTTAGCTACTATCAAGGCTACCGGCAATCTGCGAATAGCTCATCCTCACGACTTTATTACGCAAAATTGCTGGAGCAGTTTGCAAAAATACGTATACCACAACAAGATTGTCCAACCATTCAAGCAAGTTTTCCGCGAATACTACCCCGCTACCAAGGACGAACTCGCCGCTGTAACTACATCAAGCCGCTATGCGGGGCACCAAGTCCAACCAAAGAAAACCGTAGCACTGCTTAAAACCCGCGGCTGGACAGTGGACTACGAAGAAGGCCTGCAATGTGTATGGCATAAGGAAAACTTGATAACCCGCATGTACGCAATGGCAGACTGGTTCTCTCCCGCGGAGATAGAGTCTCCAACGCTTGAAACCATACATTTCTTCTCCCGCGACAAAAACAAGCCCGTTAGCTTTGCCGACATCCCGCCGATAATTTTTTCCGAGACGATGCGCGATATCGATTTGGTTGTAAGCGTGGCGCATGTGGGCGGTGTGGACCCCGAAGCCAGCCATTCTACAATAGAGATGCGCTCTGCCATCGCACGAGAATTGTTATCGCTTTTGCGGGTGGAAAATGTTACTTTTCAAACCGCTCACGCAATGGTGAAGGGTAGCCTGGGCGAGTATTCTGTGCATATGGGGTCGGGGGTTGTGCATAAGGTTGGCACCGGTATGCTGGCGATACTGCCTGTGCATTCCCAAGCCCGAGGCCGTATTTTCATCCCCTTTGCAGATGATGATCCAAGAACCGCGGAAATTATGTCCAAAATTTTGCTGCTGGCAGATGATAAAAAAATAAAAGACCCGGAGATTTTGGGGCAGATTAATAGGTAAGAGTTACAAGCCCCATCATAGGAGGACCAAAAGTGAATTTAAAAATCAAACCATACACCCCTTTGGATGCGCTGCGTATACCACTAAAAGCATCCCCCGTTGCCACTGTCCTGCAGTTGTTAATTGGCGCAATCCAAGCCGCGGTACCGACTGTATTTATGGCACTAACCACTGCGTTTTTTGTGGATACCGCTATATCAATCCATGCGGGCGAACTTGAACGCGCCGCAATTACTTTACCCCTGATATTGTTGATCCTGGTCGTTGGAGTTAACAGCATAGCCGGCAGCTTGCCCGGCTTTGCTGTTTCGCGTCTGCGGTTCAACCTAGAGCGCAAGCTTGCTCCTGCGCTGCTGGATATTCGCGCAAGCCTTAACTACAAACACATAGAAAACGCTCAAAGCTGGGAGCTCGTAGGGCGTGTTACAGAAAAACCAGTGCAAGCGTTCCTTGACGGTGTTCGCGCATACGCAACGATTTTGCGCTGTGTTGTGGCTATACTGTCGGTGCTGGGGCTTGTGGTTGCGTACAACTGGTGGGCGGCACCCGTAATACTGGCGTTTGCGGTACCACTTATGTGGGTTGCCTTGCGTGCTGGGCAAAAAAACTACGAGGCGCATATCGATACCCGCAAATACGAACGGCGGCACGAATATTACAACGATGTCCTTACTAACCGTCAGGCAGTTGAGGAGCGCAGCCTCTTTGGATATAGCCACAACGTAAGCGGGCGGTTTATGGAGCAGTATGAAACAGCGCGGAAAATGCGCTTTTGGGTAACCGCGAAGCAGTATGTTATGATGAAATGCGTAAGCCTGAGTATGGCTGCAATTGCCTTCTTGGTGGCTGCAACGCTGATATTGCCGCTGACGACGGGCGAACTTAGCCCAGGGATGTTTATGGGAATCGTGTCGGCGGTCTTTGGCATGATAGGCACGCTTGGCTGGCTACTGCAGGACGCGACAGAAGAAGTTTCTAAGTCCAGGGAATATTTGAAAGACTTTTCGGCGTTTGTGGGGCTAAGCCGCACCGAGGGCGCAAAAGATTTGCCCGATGCTCACCCGCCTGCGTTTGAGACGTTAGAATTTAGGAATGTCCGTTTCAAGTACCCCTCGCAAGCCATCGAAACATATGTACTGGATGGTATTTCATTCAAACTGGAAAACGGCAAGCACTACGCCTTCGTGGGTGCTAACGGCGCGGGTAAGACCACCGCTACCAAGTTGCTAACCGGGCTTTACGACGAGTACGAGGGCGAAATCCTTGTAAATGGCAAGGAGCTTAGACAGTATCCGCAAAGTACTGTAAAGTCTATGTTTTCGGTTGTTTACCAAGACTTTGCGCGGTACCAAATCAGTATGCATGACAATATAGTCCTAGGTGACGCAGCACTTATTGCGCCTAATGCGACGCGGGAAGAGGAAGTTTTCCAAAACCCCGAAAAAATTTACGAAACCGCCAACTCCGCAGGGCTTGCCGACACCATCGCTAACTTGAAAGATGGCATAGCAACCCCGCTTGGCAAAATAATGGAAGGCGGCGTGGACATTTCAGGCGGACAATGGCAAAAAGTAGCAATTGCCCGTTCGCTACTAAGCCGCGCTCCTGTAAAAATACTGGACGAGCCAACCGCCGCCCTAGACCCGATAGCCGAAAGCGAAGTCTACCGCGACTTTGAAGCCCTTATGCAAGGCCGGACAACCATTTTTATAAGCCACCGCCTAGGCTCGACAAAACTTGCCGACGAAATTTTGGTAATAGACCAAGGCAAAGTTGCGGAACGCGGAACGCACAGCGAGTTAATGGAGCAGGGCAAAATATACGCGCAAATGTATGATGCGCAAAGGGAGTGGTATGAGTGAAAAAATATGGGGCATTTTCAATGGCATTGCGCGCCTCTGGGATGTATATTCGTGAATCGAATTGGTTTGGGGCTTTAGAGCATACATTCACAATTGTGACGGCCTTGGCGTCGGCTAGTATGATCATAGCCACACAGAGGCTGTTCGACACCGCGGCTTATGCCGTCTACGGAGAATTTTGGCATGTGCTTGCACCGCTTGCTGTACTGGTGGCACTCTCGGTGCTAACACAGGTCGGCAATGGCCTTGAGAACTTTTTCTCGGAAGCAGGTTTTGTACGGAACGAAGGCCGGTACAGGCAGCGGCTCCAAATGAAACTCTCTCGCATTCCCGCCAAAAAATTCGAAGACACGGCGTTTTTGGACGATGTGGAAAAGGCGAGGGAAGGCGTTTCCAACATAGGTGGTTTCGCCTACTTTAGTCTGCAGTTTATTACGTATTACGCGGTGTTTTTCATAGCCGTAGGAGCGTATCTCTTCTGGCTCTCCCCGCTTTTGCCTATAGTAATAATCATTTCCTTCGTACCTGCCCTACTTGGCCAGATTGCGCAAATTAAGGTGTTTGCCGAGGTGGAAGAGCAAAACGCGCCCGAAAGGCGGCGTTACAACTATTATCAACGCGCCATAGCCGACAGAGAATTTTATAAGGAAACGCGGATTCTCGGCGCATTCCGCTACTTTCATAGGCTCTTTTCCCAGACACTTTTGGATGTTACCCAAAAAGTCTGGCGTACCGAGCACAAGGCACAAACAATCAGGCTGGCACTTGGCCTTGCTACCTTTGCAGGGCTTGGGGTGTCGCTATTTATGCTCTTTAATGCCACAATGTCGGGTGTAATTACAATAGGCGCGTTTGCCGCAGTGCTGGCATCGCTCGCGCGGATTTTCTATATCATGGAAGAAATTATTATGATGAACATGGGCGAAAGCCTGCAAGACACCGGTAAGCTTGCCAACTACTTTCGTCTGATGGACATGGAAGAGGTGAGCGGCGAAACTAGAACCCCCGACTTTTCGCACGGTATAAAGGCGGAAGATATTGGCTTTACCTATCCCGGCAGGAATGAGCCTGCCATAAACGGCATATCCCTGACAATACAAAGCGGCGAAACCATAGCCGTGGTGGGCGAAAACGGCGCAGGTAAGTCCACGCTGGCGCGCCTGCTTACAGGGCTGTACGTGCCGGATGTTGGCAAGGTGATGGTTGGCGGGCTCGACACAAGAACCACGCACCCCGCAAGCGTATCAAGCGGCACTTCGGCCGTTTTCCAAAACTTCCAGCGTTATAAAATGACGCTTGGGGATAATGTGGCAATTAGCGGTACATCGGACGTGGTTAGCGAGGCGAGGATAAAGGCTGTGCTTGGTGAGGCAGAGGTTGGGATAAGGGTTGAGAATGGAAAACAGGATTCTGGCGTAAACGGGAGACAGGCACAAGATAAAAATGACACCCCGCCTTTAGACATAATGCTCTCCCCAGAATTTGACGGGATAGACCTCTCCGGCGGGCAGTGGCAGCGAGTGGCAATAGCTCGCGGCCTTTATCGCCATAACGGTTTTATAGTATTAGACGAACCCACCGCGGCAATCGACCCGCTGGAAGAAGCCCGCCTCTACGGGCAATTTAAGCGGCTTGCCGAGGGTAAGTGCGCCATAATTATAACCCACCGTCTAGGTTCCGCTAAACTTGCCGACCGCATAGTTGTGATGGAGAAAGGCGAAATTGTTGGCGAGGGTACGCATGACGAGTTAATAGCCCGCCCCGGAAAGTATGCCGACATGTGGGAAGCGCAAGCAGGATGGTATCATGAGTAAGGGGAGTGCCTTTTTAAGCATTTTCATGAATAACTATGCATCTGAGCAATATCAACTGGTGACTGAGAGTCACCAGTTGATATTGCTTACCGAATGCAATAACATGCGTGAAGGAATAGTTCCATTTTTTATTTTATAAAATTTCTACCCTGCGAAAAATTGAACGCGCTAACCGCAAGCAACAACTGCGACGGCAAGTAAAACACCCAAATCAACTGAAACGCCCACGGAAACACAAAACCCGTCCCCAATTGACTTGGCAAATTAAACAACGCCACATTAATATCGCACAAAGCAAATAAAATCAGACCCGTCAAAACGATGGGTCTGTTTATTTTGCAGAACTTAATATTAACCGCAATGTTGGTTAAAAACAAAGCGGCATACGTACCTGCAAGCACCAAAAGCAAGCCGTTTACAAACGCAAACAGCACCACAACAACCAAAACCGGAACCGCCGCGAGTGCAATTGCTTTCCCACGTGCCGTATTTTCCAACGCGCGGAAAATATAGCACACATGGGCTAAACAAAACACAGCCACCCCCGGCAAATGATTGTCGTGAATAACCAAAAAATAATCTGCCCCCACAGTAAATAAAAGTCCCAATGTAAGCCATGCCCAATCCCTTCGCTTTACGCAAAAGAAATAGCTGACCATGGCAATAGCAAAACACACAACTATGAATGCAAATTTTAGGCTCATAAGGCTCCTTTTACATTGTTAAAAATCCAGCAAGCCCTCCCAGTGCAAGGGCAAGCACTAAAAATATTACAATTACCAAAACAAATTTCTGTTTGTGTCTTCTAAACCATTTTTTCATATAAGTATTCCTCTCTGGTTGTATGGGCGAGCAGTTCCGGCATAAACCGAGCGGCCAGCCGCTATTATATGATTATTTGCCGATACTATGCATAGGAAGGAAATCCACCTTTCCCATGCTGCAAACAGGCAACTTTGTATTTGATTCTGTGGAAGTTACCCGCTCGTGGTAATTTCATCCAAAAACCGCGATGGCTTTGCCGGCTTATCGTATCTGGACTTTATTGTGGAAATATATAACTCCCGCTTTGCGCGGGTAAGCCCCACGTACAGTAGACGTCGTTCTTCCTCTATTTCCGCGGCGGTTTTGCTGCGAGCGGACGGTACCAAATCCTCTATAACTCCGGCAATAAACACCCGTTCAAATTCCAGCCCTTTGGCACTGTGCATGGTAGTTAGTGTGCAGCATGGGCCGGTTTGTTCCTTTTGCGTTGCCAGCTCTGCCGCTTCTTTTGCGTGAGTGATAAATTCCAACGGATTGGGAAATTGTTTGGCGGCTTCTTGCAGTTCGTCTGCTATCTCAAACAGGCCTGTGGGGCGTAGCTTGCGGTATTCGCAGGTGTCTAAAATATGTCCGTTGTAGTTTATGTTTTGGCGAATATAGCGGATTGCGGCGGCGGTTTCTAGTTTTGATACTTTTAGCAGCTCGTGATGCAGCTCTTCTATGTTGGATTTTGTTGCCATATGAAGTACGTCGCTGTAGCTGTAGTAACGGAATAGGTCTTGGTCGTTTTTTTTGAGCCTCAGCAAAAACGCTTTACTTATAAACCGGAAAGGCTTGTTGATTATACGCGTTGCGTCCGGGTCGTAGCCTGTTTTCTGCCGTAGCCCCAGCCGCCTTGCAACCTGCAAATACGCGAATAAATCTTCCGCAATCCAGTGGTCGTAAATTGTGGGAATTTCGTCTCGGCTTTTGAACGGGATGTTCATATTTAGGAACGCGTCCATAAATGCCCGCGCTTGTATGTTTAGACGAAACGCCACGGCAATTTCGTCAAGGTTCGCACCCTTTTTCATTAGGGCGCGTATTTTTTCCGCAATTTGTATGGCCTCGCGGTTTTGATCTTCTGCTATAAGTATAACAGGTTTTGAGCCTTTAATACCCGTACCGCGTATTTTTTTATCATACCGCATTTTGTTGACATCTATCAAGTGGCCTGTACAATTTATAATTTCGTTGGTAGAGCGGTAGTTGATATCCAGCGTTACTTTGGCGGTGCTTGGGTAGTCGGTTGGGAAGTTTAGCAAAAACTCAGGCCGCGCGCCGCGGAAGCGGTATATGCTTTGGTCGTCGTCACCAACTATGAATAGGTTGTTTTTGGGTGATGCTAAAAGCCGTACCATTTCGTACTGGACGCTGTTTATGTCTTGGAATTCGTCTATCATAATGTGGGTATAGCGGTTTTGCCAGAACCGCAGCTGGTCGGGCGCGCTATGAAGCATCTCGTAGGAGTGGCATAGCATGTCATCAAAGTCTATTTTATTTTTGTCCAACTTGTAGGAATTATAACGTGCCAGCAACTCTCGAAAATGCTCTGCGCTTATTGTTACGCTGTGATAATAGGAGATATCATGCAGCTCGTTGCGCACCAGCGACATTTCGTTCATTACCGACGACAGGAATTCGTCATCCATATCGTACTGCATTTCTGACAAAAACCCGCGGATAAGGCTGCGCCGCTCTCCTTCGGCAAAAATTTGGTTAAGGCTATAGTTTTTTACACGTTTGAGCATCCGGTAGAAAACTGAATGAAAGGTACCAAAAGTAACCTGCGGCGCGGGGTCAGGAGAATAAAGATTTCTGAAACGAGATTCCATTTCTTGCGCGGCAGCTTTTGAATAAGTTATTACCAAAATATTGTATGCGGGCACACCCGACGCTACCAAATGCGCCGCGCGGGCGGTTATAACCGCTGTTTTGCCACTGCCAGGCCCAGCTAAAACCATCATTGGGCCTGTGGTGTGGCTTACTGCCTTTTTCTGGTTAGGATTTAGGTCTAGAGTTTTCATGGTTATAATTATACACTATACGACAACATTCGAAAACCCTTTGCAAACTGTGTCGCGTAGCATAGCAAATATTAGAGTTTTCAGATGTTGCCGTTTGTGGTATAATGCGAACAGTTAATTTTCTTAGAATGGTGGCATAAGTATGAACCAAGCAGACAAAATCTTTATCGAAAACTGCAAGCAAATCCTACAAAACGGCATTTCTGACGAAGGCCAAGCCGTGCGTCCCCGCTGGGACGATGGTACCCCCGCGCATACAAAGCGAGTATTTGGGCTGATAAACCGCTACGACCTGTCAAAAGAATTTCCCGCGTTAACCCTGCGCCGCTTGGCGTTTAAGAGCTGCACAGACGAAATCCTATGGATATGGCAAAAAAAATCCAACAATGTAAACGAGCTAAAATCCCGCATATGGGACGCTTGGGCAGATGAAAACGGCACAATAGGTAAGGCATACGGATATCAGCTGGGAATCAAGCACAAATATCCGGAAGGCGAATTTGACCAAGTAGACCGCGTGCTGTTTGACCTAAAAAACAACCCGTCCTCTCGCAGAATATTAACAAGCATTTATAATTTCGAAGATTTGCACGCAATGGGACTATACCCTTGCGCATATAGCATGACCTTTGGCGTACATAACGGGCGGCTTAACGGCATACTAAACCAACGTTCGCAGGATTTTTTAACGGCAAACAACTGGAACGTGGGGCAGTATTCTGTTTTGATGCATATGTTTGCGCAGTCAAGCGGGTTGGAAGTAGGGGAATTGATACACGTAATTGCCGACGCGCATATTTACGATAGGCATATTCCCATTATCGAAGAACTGATAGAAAAAGAACCGCGCGAGGCGGCGGTTCTTAGGATTAACCCGGAAGTGCGGGATTTTTATGATTTTACCGTAGGTGATTTTACGTTGGAAGGGTACAAGCCTCATCCTTTTAAGCATACTATACCTGTGGCTGTTTAAACGGCTGTATTTCCAATTCAAGTTGCCGCTGGAATTGGATAATTGCACGGAATAATTCGCTGCCCCAGTTTTTTTGCAAGATTGGGTCGGATATGGGCATAACTTCGATACAGATATCCGTCGCACCTTTTGTAACGACTGCTCCCTTGCCTGGGATTTCTATTATTCCCTCAGAAATGGCCGGACGGTATGGGAACATTAACGAAAGTTCCGCTGGGTGTATCCCGTCATATGTGTCGCAAATAAAAATACCTGTTCCCTTTTTCAGTCGTACCTCACGTTTGTACCGCACAACTTTTGCTTCCGGTGGATATGCACTTGCTATGTCCATGGAAATGGATGTTTCGTTGCCTAATATGCGGCATTCTACATCCGTAGCTTTGTACCGCTCGCCCGCGTTTTGCATAATACCATCGAATGTAGGCAGGTTGTGATACGCGGACTGCATTGTCCAAATCGTATAGCGTCTTTCGGAGAAAGTATCGCGGGTGTAGCTACCTACACCTACATCTATAAGGAACGGCTCGTCGTTTATATACAAAGTTATGCTGCCCACATCGTTATGGTTGTGGTTGTCGTTGTTGTTGCCTGCTTTTGCGGCAAGGCATATATTATTGTCGCGAGCTATTAGTATCCCGGCACTTGGAAAGTATTTGTCAGATGGCGGATTTGGTTTTGCGTCGTATGCTTGTATTTCTTCCGCGTAAGAAAGCTCCGTTAGGCGCGTGTATAGCGATAGATCTTTTGATGGAGTGTATACACCGCGGCGGCGAATGCCTTCTGCCGCGAAAGCAGACAAGTCCGCGTTGTCTGTGCGCTTTCCAAAGAGATATACAAGTGCATTTGGCGGTTCGATGGTTGGTGGACAATCCGCAAAATTAATGTAGTAATCTCCGGCCACATACATTTGTCTTATAAAATCCGCTATGTTGCGGATTTTTTTGTTTGTAAAAGTTGGGGCTGCGGACTTTGTAGGGATGCTTAGTTTCTCCAGCATCTCCATTGCAACATACAAGCATAACCCAGCGTGTCCATAATACTTTGCGCCTTCGTCACAACAACCGTCGTCGCCGTAGTCTTTCAAAAAGCAGTTTAAACTGCCGATTGCTTTTTTATAAATAGCGGCACGCACTTTATCCGACTGCGGGGTTACGGCGGCTGCCAAAAGCACATTTTGTGTACACCATGGTGTCCAGTTGCACATTTTTTCGTCGCCGTTGCCCATCCACCAGAAGTGTTCTGCCAAGTATGGTTTTATAACGCGGTACTCGATTTCACCCAAGATGCGTGTAGTGATGCCTGGTGCCGCCACATCAAGTTTATCCCCCAGTAAATGATAAATTAGCGAAAGACTCGCCGCAGTTTCGCAGGCGAAAAGCTCTACAACAGGACGGGTGACATCAGGCAGCGGCAACGTGGGGGTGTCTCGTATATACGCGTTGTGCGGAGGAAGCTGCCAGCCGCTTTCTTCGCATATTGACCATACGCCGTTTACAATCGCGTCTATGTATTGTCCTTGCATGGTGGCAACTTCCGCCATAACCAAGTCGTTTAGCAAATGCCGCCTTGTAAAATATTTGTCTTCGAAAAAAACTCGAGTGCCGGTGCGAGTGTAGTCTAAAATGTCTGTTGCGGTTATTACGGGCCAAGTTTCCAATGCCGCGGCATCGCCCCGTTTTATCAAAGGTGATGTTGCCGCGGTTGGGAGACTGGTGAAATCTCTAAACATATTGTTTTCTCCTACTCTTCCGTCCCATACAATTCCAATTGTGTTAGTGCCGGAAACGGCGACTCGTCATCGGCTTTGATAAGTTTCTCTAAAACAGCGTACCGCGTCACTACCGCCGGAAAGTTAAACGTCTGCAGCTCGGTTTTCTTCTCGGTTGCGAAAGTATGGCTTGTGCCGTCTTCGAAACGCAGCGTAACTTGCCGCCAGTAGCTGTCATGCGGGAAATCTGCCCGCAATACAATTCCTGCGCCGTCTATACGTACACGGCGGCCAAAGTCGATAGTAAGCTTGGCATTTGGGTCTCGGTTAATGCCCCAGCTCTGGTATGGATATTGTCCGTGAGAGTTGTTGGCGTGTACACCGTCTATGGCATTTTTTGCAAAAAAAGTAGAATCGTTTCGAGTTTCCACATTGGCAGATGCGTGGGGGTACGCCCCGTGGCTATCCTTTTGGTCGTGTGGGTTTAGTGCTAGGTTGCGATATTGTTTTATCTCGTATTCCCGGGCATATCGCACGTTGATATAATGTGCCTTTGCCATAAAAGCCATATCAGGGATAGAGTTTCGCGTGCCTTCGGATAGTGGGATTTCGTATTCCCACGCAACCCCGCTTAGGTAAACAAGCGACGAATCCAGCGTCTCGTCCAGCTTAACCACCAAAAACTTCCCCGGGGCATCAGTGGTTATACGAATAAAATCCCCTTCTTGGTATACAAGCTCCTGTGTTGCAAGAAACGCCATTTCCGCCCCTTGCGCAGCCATTGGGAGCCGATGTTCCTCATACTCATTTTTCCCCATGCGGACAATGCCGTTTTTATCCAAAATTTCCAGCCTAATCATGCTGTCCTCCTTGTTTTTTCACAAATTCCCGCGGCGAGAGCCCGGTATATTTTTTAAAAACCTTGCTGAAATAAAAAGAACTTTCAAACCCGAGTTTATCCGAGATTTCGTACGTCTTAATATTACTGCTCAGCAGCAATTCCTTAGCTCTTTCGATCTTTTCCGCGTTAATATATTCCACAAAGCTGCACTCTGCGTGTTTGGCAAAAAGTAAGCTGATATATTTGGGACTGTAGCCGAAGATGGCCGCAACATGTGTTAAATCCAGTTTCTTGCTTAAATTTTGTCCGATGTATTCCTTCACTTGTTCGACCACATGGTTTTTTGCAAAACCGGAATACTTTGCAAGCTTACTGAACGTTAGCAAAATTTCTCGCGCCTTTGTAAGCGAGGTAACTAACATTTCCGGTGTTAACTCCAGCTTTATGAGATAATCCACCGCTTGATAATGTATTGCTTGTTTTACATATTGGTATTCCTCAACCGCGGTTAGAAGAATGAACAGCGGAACACGCCCATAAATTTCCCTGCAGGACTGCATGAGCTCCAACCCGCTTTTTACAGGCATTCTTATGTCAGTTATAATAAGATCGGGGCGTTTTTCTTCTATCAATTCCAACGCGTGGCCGCCGTTACGTGCTGCCCCGCATATTTTCATGTCGTGGTTTTGCCACTCAAGCATGGATTCGAGGCCTACCAGCATTAGTGGTTCGTCGTCTACTAAAAGTACTTTTGTCATAAAGTGCCTCCGGTTGATGCATCACTTCCAATAATCAAAATGCAAATCATATATCTGCACGGTGTCGTTCTCCTGTACACCAAGCTCTTCCAGCCGCGCAATTATACCGCGGTCACGCAGGAAGCGTTGGAAAAACGCAAAGCCTTTTTCGTCTTCCATGTTGGTGTAGCCCAGCATCCGCTCTACGCCGGGGCCTTCTACTTTGTAGAGGCCTTCTTTTACTTTAGTTACCGTAATGGACTCTTCTCTGCGCTCTGCCTCAAAGAATGTTTCGTAATCCGCCTCAAACTCCGCGGCAGACGGGGCATTGCGCAATACTTCCGATGTGCCGCGTATCAGCTCTGTCAAGCCTTGGCCTGTGGCGGCGGATATTTTGTACATTGTCCAGCCTTTTTGCGCAATGTAATCGTCCAACTCCCGCATATACTCCTCGTTTAGCGGCAAGTCGGTTTTGTTTGCGGCTATTACTTGCGGGCGGCTGAGCAGTGCGGGGTTGTATGCGGCAAGCTCCGCGTTAATTTTTTCGATGGCTTGCACAGGGGTCAGGTCGTCTTCGTAGCGTACCACGTCCACTACATGTATCAACACACGGGTACGTTCGATATGCCGCAAAAAGTCAAAACCAAGGCCTACACCGCGGCTTGCGCCTTCAATTATGCCGGGGATATCCGCCAACACAAAATCGCTGCCGAAGTCATGCCGTACCACGCCTAGGTTTGGGGTAAGGGTAGTAAATTGGTAGTTGGCAATCTTAGGGTTTGCGCGGGTTACGCGTGAGAGCAGTGTAGATTTTCCCGCATTGGGGAAGCCAATTATCCCTACGTCGGCAATAAGTTTTAGCTCAAGCGTAACTTGGTATGTCTTGCCCGGCTTGCCTTCTTCGCAAAACTTTGGTGCTTGGCGGCTTGGGGTGGCAAAGTGCTGGTTTCCACGCCCGCCGCGTCCGCCTTTTGCCAGGCGGCGCGGTTCGCCCGCGGTGTTCATATCCGCCATTACAAGGCCGGTGGGGTTGTTTTGCTCGTCCACATCCCAGCCGTAGCGGATTAGCGTACCCACAGGTACTTTCAATATTAAATCTTTGCCGCTTTTACCCGAGCACTTGCTTGTGCCGCCGTTTTCGCCTTGATCCGCGGTAAAGACTTTTTTGTAGCGGAAGTCCAGCAATGTGTTTACTCCTGTGTCTGCCTCAAAGATAACATCGCCGCCGCGGCCGCCGTCGCCACCGTCAGGGCCGCCCATTGGGACGTATTTTTCTTTGCGGAAATTGACTATACCGTTGCCGCCGGCACCGGACTGGATTGTTATTTTTACATTGTCTACAAACATTTAGCGTTGCTCCTTTGCTGTTGAACTCCCGAACTTAAGCCCCGCTAGTCGGCTGGCTTAATAAGAGCGTTCTGTTGTGGCGGACGACCAGGGGATGGTTGTCTATACAATTTAATCGCCGATTACATTTTACCAGTAAACCGCTCCACATGCAAAATTTACATTTTGTTCATACGTTCATAATATGGCGGTGCTATAGTAGTCACAAGATGATGATATGCGAAATGCAAAATTCAACTGGTGACTGTGAGTCACCAGTTGAATTTTACACGACACCGGTGCGGAATGAATGATCAGCAAATGACAGAAATGGAAAGTGTGAATAAAACCATTTCGCACTTATATTTGAGGGTCAAATGCAAGCATTCGCGCTTGATCCATGGGAGGAAAATGATGCAAGAATCTCAAAAATCGTTAAACATATTTGAAGACATAAGTGCGGACATAGAGAAAATCCAAGAAGAAATCGAATGTGACTTAAGAAACGCCACGGAAAGCCTTTATGCGGAATCAACAAGCCTGCGTGCGGACTGGTTAGAGATTTTTGACCCAAAGCCTATCGAAACAGACATTCTAGCTTTGCCGGTTTCTTCAACTTCCTCCGTAACTTCCGGCTTCTATCGTGAAACAATAAAAAACACACACAGGGAGAAAACATCTGGGTGGTTTGCAAAGGCTGTTGCGTTATTTTTGGTGTTTACATTAGGTACGGGTAGCCTTGGTTTTGGGCTTGGCGCGGGTTTTGGATACTTTAACCGCGACAATACCGTCGTTGTTTTTCCGCCAGAAGAAGCACCTGCTCAGGCGGATATAGCATCTGTTAGCCATAACATGGAAAATACTCTGCGGCAACACGAAGCGGCTACACTCGCAGATATAGTGGAAGTTCTGTTGCCGTCGGTGGTTGGAATTACCACTTACCCGGGTGCGTATGCGAGAACGCGTTCTACCCGTTACGGCTCCGGAGTTATTTTTGCGGAAACAGATGAGCGGATTTTTATTGTCACAAGCAACTACATTGTAAGCGGTGGCAGCCGTGTTACCGTTAGTATCGAAGGCAGCGAACCAATAGACGCACACCCATCGGGGGTGGACTCTTCCGCGGACTTGTCTGTAATTGCTATTTACAAAACACAGCTTGCCGCGGCCAGGGTTGACCGTGTAGTTATCGCAACTTTTGGCGACTCCGACCAAATGCGCGTTGGCGATACCGTTCTGGCCATAGGCAACGTAATGGGCGAGGGCAATGCCGTAACCCGCGGTGTGATAAGCGCGTCGGAAAAAACCATTACACTGCCACATACAGAGCATCTTTTGTCGGTACTGCAAACAGACGCCGCCATTAACTACGGTAACAGCGGCGGCCCGCTTATTAACACGCGCGGCGAGGTTATAGGTATTAACATAAACCAGGCCACGGGCATAATGTTTGGCATGACGTCGGTGGAAGGTATGGGTTATAGTATATCATCAAATATAGTTGTGCCTATTTTGGACGAATTGGTGAGTGGCCGTAGGCCTGCGCTTGGCATTATGGGCGGCACAATTACCGAAGATACTGCCGCCGGCCTTGGGATTCCGCCGATTGGCGTGTATGTATCCTCCGTTATAGAGGGCCGTGCGGCATATCGCGGCGGAATGCTGGACTCGGATATTATTACCGGGTTTAACGGGCAGCCTGTGTTCAATTGGCAGCAGCTGGTATACGCTATTCGTACGTCAAGGATAGGCGATAGAGTGGAAGTTCGTGTTTTGCGGGGCGGCACGGAGGCTATAACGCTGTATATTGAGCTGGATATTATGATGGTGGATAATTTTTAAGTTGTGCTGTTTGTCCTTCGATTCAAAAAATAAACTTATATTGATAAACTAAAACCGTGGGGTTTGGTGGGCTTAAAGCCCGCCAAACCCCACGGTTTTAGCGTATTAACAAGACTGCTTTCTCTCTCTAACCGCCCATAACCCCAAAAGCAAGAATAGCCGCAACCGCTATGCATGCAATTATCATCAAAAAATTGAGTACGAAGTTCGATTCGCGTTTTTGTAGGATGGGCTCCGCGCGCCTATCTATTTCTGCCGGGGCGCGTTTTTTTATTCTGCGCTTTAAGTTAAAATCATTCACGATTTTCTCCGCTTCGGCAACAAAATCCACGGGCATGTCTTCCTTTGGTGTTTGGGGATTTACTATAAAGATTGCTTGCTCGTACCATTTGTTCGCGCCGCCCTTTACCAAAACTACGCGTTCTGTTTTTCCTACCATGGATTTTCTCCTTTATATTTTGTATCAAAATTCTAGCCAAAAGCGCGCAAAGCTATACTTTATATGGTAGAATAAAGTGTATAATGCGTGGATATCTAAGATTAGATATCCACAAAACATAAAGGAGAATGTAAAATGGATCAAATGACCAAGAATCGCCTGTTCATGCACTGCCCGTCGTTTTTCGAAAAAATGGCGGAAAGCGACCAGTCAAAAGGCGTAACCCCGCCGCCTTTCGGCAAGCCCATTGTTGGCGAAGTGTTCACTCTCCCGCCTTTCGAAGGTATAACAAACGCAACATACGAAAGCCTCTTGGATACTCGCCGCAGTGTTCGCAGCTATGCAAGTACACCAATGACTCAGGCACAGCTCGCGTTTATGCTATGGAGCGTAAACGGCATCCAAGATGTACGCAATAACGTAGGCACTCTCCGACCCGTACCAAGCGGCGGCGCGCGCCATCCGTTCGAAACCTACATTACTGTAAAAAATGTCGAAGGTCTAACACCTGGCCTGTATCACTACCTACCCGCGGAAAATATCGGCGAAAAAATAGTAAAAATCCAACGCCTCTGCGACATCCCAAATTATGATGAAACCATAACAGGCATGGTAGCGGGTCAAGCATGGGCGGCAAAAGCCCCAATAGTGCTCTTCTACAGCTGTGTACCTTACAAAGCAGAATGGCGTTACCACGAACTTGCGCACCGCGTTGTGCTTATCGACCTCGGGCATGTTGGCCAAAACGCAATGCTAAGTGCCGCCGCTCTTGGGCTGGGAAGCTGCTGTATGGCGGCCTACACCCAAAAGCCCAGCGACGAATTGATAGGCCTTGATGGTATAAACGAATATACCGTATACGGTGTGGCAGTGGGTACTCCACAAGAGTAATTTTAATTGACAAAAATGTAAAAGGTTGCTATTGTACAGGTAACATGGAAGCCTCTGGCTTCTTACATAATCAAAACTTGAAGGGAGATTATTGCATGGACAATAATTCTAAAGCACAAAAAAGGGCTGCGTTTTGTACAGCGTTCATTACAGCATCCACTATTTTTATCATGGGCTTTGTTAACGGTATGGCATTACATACCTATCAACTGTCTGCGATGGTTACGGCGCAATCCGGCAACGTTATTTGGATGGGGCTTAACCCAGTGTTCGCGCTTACGCAGGACTCTTCATATTGGGCGTCGTTTGCGTCCACATTAATGCTGTTCTTTGGCTTTGTTTTTGGCTGCGGCTTTGCGGTTATGACATTGGCTAAGTTTACAAACAAGCTGCATCAGTTCTTTTTCAACTGGGCGTTTTTCGCGCTTCCTGTTGCGCTTTACCCGTTCTACATGCAGTTTATTAATTCGCAGTTCGCTTTTCTTATGATGGGTTTGTCGGCCGGCTTTGGTGTTGGCTTCTTCCGCAGGATGTATCACCTAGACCAAATTAACAACGCGATGGCCACAGGTTCTGTTCGTTTCTTGGGTGTTCACTTTGCCGGCGCATTTTTGAAGAAAAATAAGGCAGAGTTATTTACACTTTGGATATTTGTAATCTGCGTACTCATGTTCTCGCTTGGCGCGGCGTTGTTTGCGTTTGCGTCTCATCTTGACTATTCTACAGGTATAGTTTCCGAACAAGTTCATAGACTATTTGTACGTCAAGATCACGCATTATTCTCTATCACACACATTACTCTTTTAGTAATTTGTGTAATACCTATGTTTTTTGCACCGGGTACTATACTTAAGGAGAATAAGTAATACACTTCCTGCAGACGATATAATTGACTTGATAAGAGCCTGTTTGTTACAGGCTCTTTAAATAATTTTTAAAAGGAGCGATTGTGTATGAACAAAACAAGAAAAGTATTGGTTGCTTTTGTTTTTATACTGGCGTTTATTCTTGCGGTGCCGGCAATGGGGCAGGCAAGCGGTGATATTCGCGTTACAGTTGACGGTGTGCAGGTTGTTTTTGCAGACAAAAATCCGGTAATTGTAGAAGATAGAACCCTTGTGCATGTACGCGGAGTGTTTGAGCACTTGGGTTTTGTGGTAAGTTGGGACGATGCTTTGCGCCAAGTTACACTTACCAACCCGAATTACCATATTATTATTACTATCGGAAGCAATTCGTTTACAACCAATGCCAGAACCCACAGCCTTCCCGTGCCTGCGCAAATTATAAATGACTTTACAATGCTGCCGATAGGCCCTGTGATGCAAAGCATGGATTTTGGCGTTACTTGGAATGATAGTACGAGGACTGTTGTAATCACATCCCCTGTGGCAGAAGTTCCACCACCGCAGTTGCCGGTTGAAGATCCACAGGAACCCGAATACGAACAGCCTCAAGAAGAAGAGCCAGAGGACGCGGCACCTGCGGAAGAAGGCGAAGAATATCCCGAGGATGAGGACGAAGAAGAGAAAGAAGAAGAGAAAGAACATCCCGAGTATGTGACCATTCGCGGAGTACGAATCCCTACAAACCAAGTAGTACTTTATCTGGAATCCATGTGGCTAACCGACGAAGAGGTTGCTCCGCTACGTTATATGACGCATTTGAGAGAGCTTAACCTTGGTGATAACTGGATCACAGATGTGTCGTTCCTAGAAGGTGTTGAGACATTGCAGGTACTGAGGTTAAACAACAATTCTATTGGTGATTTATCTCCACTTGCAGAATTACCGAATTTGTGGCACTTGGATGTGAGTTACAATCGTTATATCTGGAGCTATGAGCCTGTGCGGCATATAGCGGATCTTATCGGTGATATTTGGTGGTAGTTTAGTGTAAAAAAAGCTGTTTTGCTAGGCTTAGTATTGCAAGGGGGAGTGGGGATTTAAAGCCTCTCGAATCCTTGCGGTTTTAGCTCACTGGCAAAACAGCTTTTTTTTATGTTAACCTATATCAAAAAACATTTTAGCATTTGCGGTAGTGGCCTCGGCCACCTTTTCCGGCGAAACGCCCTTTATTTCGGCAATTTTCTCCACAATAAACTTAAGATATCCGGAATTATTGCGTTCTCGGCGTCCATAAGGCTCTGGCGTAAGATATGGGCTGTCCGTTTCGATCAGTAACTTCTCCAACGGAACTTTTTTCACAGTTTCCACTAAGTGCCTTGCGTTCCTGTAGGTTACAATCCCAGCGATGCTAATCAAGTAACCCATTTTTACATATTCCAAAGCCAATTGCGCACTGCTGTTAAAGCAATGGAGCATTCCTTTACCGTATGAGCATTTCGGCATGTCTGCTTCCTTCAAAATATCAAAAACCAATTGGCAGGCATCCCGCGAGTGTATTACCACCGGCAGTTCTGCTTGTTTAGCGGCTTCTAACTGCCGCTTGAACCAGTATATTTGATTATCCTTACCCCTAACCAGTTCCTCACGGTTAAGACCGATTCCGTTTTCGCCCCAAGCCACAATTTTTTTATTGCTTTTGGCAAGTTTAATCATATCATCAATAACTTGGTCGCTAATGTACTTGTCACCTTCCGGCCCGCAGGTGTACGCACAGCCGTCGCCAATGCTAAGATATACAAAGTCGTATTTTTCCGCAAGCTTAACACCTTGTTCCAATTCTAGTGTGTTTGTCGAGTTTATTATAGTCAATTAAACCCAAAACCGTCCATTGTGGCGTAGTAATTTTTCTGCAATCCAAGGAGCAGCAGACCGCCGCGCACCAGCTGCGTGCGCAAGGTTTGATGCGACGCAGGAGTGCTGGAAAATTGCAAGCCACAGTGGACGGTTTTGGGTTTAATTGACTATATATGTTCGACCCCGTTTTTGTGCATGTCCATAAAAAGTTTGTGACGGTCTCTGTCATATCGTTTTCCGATATAGTGTGCGTGTGAGTCGATATATTTCATGCTGTATTCCTCCTAAAATTGTAATGCTAGAGCTATTATATCACATCAAATATTCCGGTCAAATTGGCATATTCCAGGCTATAACTGTCTCATAAGACAATCTCTAAAAATTGCTAGACATCCCAGTATATATGAGGTATAGTAAAATCCAAATTATTACAGGTTACCTCTAGTAATTAGCGGTAATCTATGAAAGAGGATGTGCTATGTCAAAAGTTGTAATCATAGGTGCGGGAGCCGTGGGCTCTGCCACCGCGTATGCAATGGCTCTTGGACGCGTATGCAACGAGCTTGTTTTAATTGACGCAAACTACGAAAAAGCCGAGGGCGAGGCAATGGACATTAACCATGCGCTGCCTTATTTGCACGGTATGAAGGTATTTGCAGGCGGTTATGAATACTGCCGGGACGCAGATATTATCGTGCTGTCGGCCGGAGTAGGGCGCAAGCCGGGCGAGTCGAGGCTCGATTTGGCAGCAAAAAATGCGTCCATTTGCAAGGAAATAGTTGGCGAAGTAATGAAGCACTACAACGGTGGTATATTTGTAATCGCAACAAACCCCGTGGATGTTATCACCGCCAAAGTTGCGGAATGGACAGGCCTGCCGCCAAGCAAAATCGTTGGCACCGGTACAACCCTTGATACAATCAGGCTGCGTAGTGAGCTAGCCGCGCTGTTTGACATAGATGTGGAAAGCGCGCAGGGCTATGTGCTGGGCGAACATGGAGATTCGCAGTTTATTTCGTGGGAGCGTTCCAATATTGCGGGCATTAAAGTAGACGATTACGCAAAAATTACAGGGGTAAAACTTGATGACGAGCGCAAGGCTAAACTTTACCAAGACGTTAAAACCGGAGGTGCCGCTGTTATAAAAAGGAAGGGATACACCAATTCCGGTATTGCTGTATGCATAAGCACGCTAGCACAGTGTATTTTAGGTAACCGTAATACGATACATACTGTTGGCACTGTACTGGGTGGCCTTTATGGTATAGATGGCGTGGCACTCAGCATACCATGCGTGATTGGGCGAGAGGGTGTTGTAAAGCAAATAGAATGCCCGCTGCCTGAGAAGGAAATGGAACTGCTAAAGCATTCTGCACAGCAGATTAAGGAAATTTTGGATAACTTGTAAACAAGTTTGTTAAATTCACATTAACACGAAGGGAGCATGTTAAGTGCAGACTAAAAATCAAACCCTGCTAAACTGGGTAGAAGAAATCAAAACTCTATGCAAACCTGATTCTGTCTACTGGGCAGACGGCTCGCAGGAAGAGTATGATCGCCTTATAAACGAAATGGTCGAAAGCGGCATGTGTACACCGCTTAACCAGGATAAACGCCCGGGCGGCTATCTTTTTAGAAGCCATCCGTCGGATGTTGCCCGCGCGGAGAATCGTACGTTTATAGCATCCAAACTTGAGAAGGATGCCGGCCCAACCAACAACTGGGTAGACCCGAACGAGCTAAAGGCCGAAATGACAAAACTCTACGATGGCTGCATGAAAGGCCGCACCATGTATATAATTCCGTTTTGCATGGGGCCGCTTGGTTCGCCCATATCTAAAATAGGGGTGGAGATTTCCGATAGTCCGTATGTGGTAGTAAACATGCGTATCATGACTCGCATGGGCAAGGCGGTACTTGACCAACTTGGAGAAAATGGCGAATTTGTAAAGTGCCTGCATTCCGTAGGCAAGCCACTTGAGCCGGGTGAAGCAGATGTGGACTGGCCTTGTGTACCGGATGTTAACGCAAAATACATTAGCCACTTCCCGGAAGATAGGATGATTTGGTCGTTTGGGTCGGGTTATGGCGGTAACGCGCTGCTTGGCAAAAAATGCTTTGCGCTTCGTATAGCAAGTGCGCAAGCCCGTGACGAGGGCTGGCTTGCGGAGCATATGCTAATTTTGAAGTTGACAAGCCCGGGGGGGGAAGTTAAATATATTTGCGCAGCGTTTCCTTCTGCGTGTGGCAAGACTAATTTGGCAATGCTCGAACCTACCGTCCCGGGTTGGAAAGTGGAAACAGTTGGCGACGATATCGCGTGGATGAAATTTGGCGCGGACGGCAGGCTGTACGCAATTAACCCAGAGGCGGGCTTCTTTGGTGTTGCACCGGGAACGTCTATGGACTCAAACCCTAACGCAATGCGACAGTTGCAGGAAAATACGCTTTTTACCAACGTAGCGTTAACCGACGATGGCGATGTTTGGTGGGAAGACTGCGGTACCCTAGCGCCCGCGCATTTAATAGATTGGCAAGGGCAGGACTGGACTCCCGACTGCGGGAGACTTGCCGCACACGCGAATGCGCGCTTTACCACGCCCGCAAGCCGTTGTCCGGTTATCGCCCCCGAGTGGGAAGATGGTGCCGGTGTGCCCATTTCCGCAATTTTGGTAGGCGGGCGCAGGCCTACTACCATTCCGCTGGTGACAGAGAGCTTTGACTGGGCGCATGGTGTATTCCTTGGGTCTATTATGGGGTCAGAAATAACCGCCGCCGCTGTAACCGACAAGGTCGGACAAGTACGCCGCGACCCGTTTGCGATGTTGCCGTTTATGGGGTATCACATGGGGGATTATTTGGGGCATTTGTTGAGTGTTGGTAAAAAGACGGATGCAAACAAACTGCCGCGGATTTATCTTGTGAACTGGTTCCGCAAAAACAGCGACGGTAAGTTTATATGGCCGGGCTTTGGCGAAAACTCCCGTGTGTTAAAATGGATTGCGGAACGGCTTGACGGTACGGGTAAAGCACAGGAAACACCGATAGGTAACCTGCCGACGCTTGATGCGATTGACCGCGGCGGTATAAATGTAAGCGAAGCTGATATGGCAGAGTTGCTGCATGTCGACAGAGATGCGTGGCTTGCGGAAATTGAATCGATAAAGGAAAGCTACGCGAGTTATGGTACTCAGTTGCCTGGTGAATTGAAAGACGCGCTTGCTACACTTGAAGCTGCGTTGAAGTAGTAAATTATAGAAGACATTAGCAAAATGGACGGCCTTTTGGCCGTCCACTTTTTTATCTGCTTGGTAAATTGCTCTGTACGAAACGCGCGGCGCGTGAAACGTTCGCATTAGGCACAGTGAACGAAGTGAACGCTTCCCGTGCCGCTTCACTTACTGCGCCTAATGCGGCGAAGCCGCTTTGTTCTGCTCTAAGAAATTGCTCTGTATAAAACGCGCGGCGCGTGAAACGTTCGCATTAGGCACAGTGAACGAAGTGAACGCTTCCTGTGCCGCTTCACTCACTGCGCCTAATGCGGCATAGCCGCTTTTTATAACAAACTCTCCCCACTGGAATCTATCGCCACTATAAGCGGTAATTTTTCCACGGTCAAACGCTTTACAGACTCTGTACCCAACTCATCATAGGCAACTACTTCCGATTTTGTAACACATTTTGCCATCAACGCTGCCACGCCGCCCACTGCCACAAGGTAGAGGCCGCTGTGGTTTTTTATTGCTTGGGTCACAACGGGAGAGCGTTCGCCTTTGCCAATCATCACACGCAGCCCCGCGGCTATAAGCGCGGGAGAATACGCGTCCATACGTCCGGCAGTTGTGGGGCCGATAGAACCGATGGGCTTGCCCGGTGGCGCGGGGCATGGTCCTGCGTAGAAAACTGCCTGGCCATCGTACGGAAAGGGCGGCTCGTCGCCTTTTTGCAATGCTTCCGCCATTAGGGCATGTGCCGCGTCGCGGGCTGTATATATTTCACCCGATAGTTCTAGGGTGTCGCCAACTTTTAATTTGGTTATTACTTCTGCTGTAAATGGGGTGTTTATTTTCATAATTGCCTCCATCGTATATATTAATCAGTTGGTTAGTACCATCGCGGTTCAACTTTAAAACCGTCCTATGTGCTATAGCATGTTCGCCCAGTGCTTTGTTTACGATGTCGCGCCTGCGTTCTACATCATGTGTGCCTACAAAGTAAAAAGTAAGTTTGGCTAGGTTTTCCTTAGTCATTCCTGCCGCGTGCAAGTTTTGCATTATGTTTTCTAGTGCGATTTCTGTTTGGGTGTATACGTCTTCTGGGATTTGGCCGTCCTTGTGCATTCCAATTTGGGCAGACATTACCAGCCAATTTGCGTTACCGCTTACTTCTGCTTGATGGCTGTAAGCGGCTAGTGGACTGTGTAGGGATTGTGGGTTGCGTAGAGTCATGTGGTTTCTCTCCTTTGTGTGAGTGTCAGTTGGTTACTTCTGGCAACCAACTGAGTAATGTGCTTGATATAAAAGTATTATATTACTGCCGTCTTATGCCGCGAAACATGGCACCCGATATTAACCGCCACAGGCAGCCCCGCAATATGCGTTGGGTGGGTTAAAATACGCACACCAAGTGCAGTAGCCTCGCCTTTGAAGCCGCTTGCGCCAATGCCAAGCGCGTTAATTTTATTAAGCAATTCCTTTTCCATGCTTGCCCAGTAAGGATTTTCGTTTTCTTGCAAAATGTCAAGGTTTAACGCTTCCTTGGACAACAGCGCAGCCTTTTCCATTGTGCCGCCAACACCTACGCCTACGACTATAGGTGGGCAAGGGCTTGCACCAGCCGTACGTACCGTGTCCATCACAAATTTTTTAATACCTTCCGCGCCTTCTGCCGGAACAAGCATTTTTAGTGCGGATTTGTTTTCGCTGCCAAAACCTTTTGGCATAACGGTAATTTTTATTTTATCGCCCTCAACCACGTTGTAATGTATTACCGCCGGGGTGTTGTCCTTTGTGTTTACACGGTCGATAGGGTCTCTCACCACGCTTGCGCGCATGTATCCATCACGGTAGCCGTTGCGTACGCCCTCGTGTATGGCTTCTGCCAAATTTCCATTAACATGGACATCCTGCCCTATTTCCACAAAAACAACCACCATGCCTGTATCTTGGCATATCGGCATTTTTTCGTCCCGTGCAACTTCCATGTTTTCTAGTATCATGTCAAGGGCATTTTTTGCCGGGGCGGATGTTTCCACCTCGCGTGCGCGGCATACGGCCGTGCGAATGCTCTCGTCTGCGTCTATGTTTGCGGAAATACATAGCTTTGCGACTTCCCCTGTTACTTGTGTCGCGTTTATTTGTCTGATAGTCATGCGCTTTTCACCTTTCTGAATTATAGGCCTATGGATGAAATATAAACGGTATGTCTAAGCACGGTATTTTAATTTCCGTGATTATACGCAAATTGGTGGCGTTTCCTGTAGTAGGGGAGATTATCAATCGCGCCCTTACGTAAACTTGGTGGAAATTGGAATGCCGCGCTGTTACAACATCTTACAACCGCTCTCCGCCGCGTGTCATTTTATCCGCGTCCAAGATATCTCGCAATTGTTCTTCACTCAGCTTCTCCATGACCTTCTCTGTTTTTAAGCACATCTCCAACACAGACTCACCCTCTTCACGGGCTTTGCGTGCCACTTTTTCTGCCAACTTGTAACCGATATAAGGAGCGAGAGCTGTTGCCAAACTGGCGGATTTTTCAACATATGACCGCATTCGTTTCTCGTTGCGCTCATTAACGGAAATAGTATCGATGCAAAACTTGCGAAATACATTAAACGCGTTGTTCATCATGCTAACGGACTGTATCAAATTAAAAACCAACACAGGCTGCATAACATTAAGTTCAAATTGCCCCGCTTCCGATGCAAGGCAAATAGTATGGTCGTTGCCGATAACCTGAAACGCCACTTGGTTAATAAGCTCCGGCAAAACAGGATTGACTTTATCCGGCATAATAGAAGACCCCGCCTGCCGCTCCTCAAGCGTAATTTCCCCAAGCCCGCATCGCGGCCCGGAAGCCATTAGCCGTAGGTCGTTGGCTATTTTAGACATGTTCATCATACAAATTTTAAGCGTTGCGGAAACCTCGGTGTAGCAGTCTGTGTTTTGTGTGCCGTCAATAAGGTTTTCGCAGCGTCGGATTGGGAAAAAACACCCGGCTTCCTTGCCGGCTACGGTTCGCAAGTGCTTTATAACTGCTACAACGTACTCTGGCTTAGTGTTAAGCGCGGTGCCAACCGCTGTCGCGCCCATATTTACTTCATATAAATAGTTGCCTGTTTGCTCTATTCTGTCGATGTCGCGCCCAAGTACACGCGCATATGCGTCAAACTCTTGCCCAAGCCGAATGGGTACGGCATCCTGCAAATGTGTACGACCTATTTTTACAATTCCGTCAAATTCTTTTGATTTGCTTACAAAGCTCTCTTTTAGTTTTTTCATGGTTCCAAGAAGCTCATTAAGTAGAAGCCTAATTGCAATGCGTGCGGCTGTTGGCACCACATCATTTGTGGATTGCGACATGTTTACATGATCGTTTGGGTCTATAATTTCGTGCTGCCCCTTGTCGTGGCCCATTTTTTCCAATGCGATGTTGGCTATTACTTCGTTCGCATTCATGTTTAGTGATGTACCCGCTCCGCCTTGGATAGGATCTACGCGGAAGTGCTTTAAATAAGTATAATTTCGGTCGTTGATAATCTCGTCGCAGGCCTCGATGATATATGGGAAAACATCTTTGCCTTTCTCCGACGTTTCCAAGTTGGCAAGAGCCGCGGATTTTTTTACTATCGCAAGTGCAACTACCAACTCTTTTGCCACGTCATGGATTTTATAACCTGTTATGGGGAAGTTTTCCTCTGCGCGTACGGTGTTGATCCCGTAATACGCGCTTGCGGGTACTTCTCTTGTGCCTAGTGAGTCGCTTACTGTTCTTGTCGTACTTTTGTCCATTTTGTATTCACGCCTTTGGGGTGTATTTTGGTAAGTTTCCATGAATATACAGGACTCAATCTAAGGTTGTCAAGGCAAAAAAATAATGCGTTAACATGATTGGTCAAATAAAAAAAGCAACGCAAGTGAAATCAATTGACACTTGTGCCGCTTTTTAGAATTTTATATTGCCTAACTTATCCACAACGGAGCATTAGACGTTTCCGCGGCAAGTTTCAGCTTTTTGCTTGCATGGTCGAACGATACACTCCTAGCTTCCACCAACGACGGCTCGTTTATCAAAAATTGCAACCCTGTTAGCCCAAGGCGGATTTCGCTCATTGCGGCGTGGGCTTTTATATGGTAGCCCAAGTTTGGCATGGTGGGCAGGTTCATGCTTAGCTTTGCGTTGCCGGTTTCCACGTTCCACAGATAATCCGTATGTCGGTTGAAGCCCGACATAATAACAGAAACAGGGCTGTTGTAGTTGGCAAGCTTTAGGTTGGCAATGTCAAGCTCGGTACACTCTACCGGGCCGTTCATATTCTCAAGGGTGGCGTTTTCCGCGATTATATTGGAAACAGCGAAACGTGCGTTACTGTTTTCCGCGGTTAAATTGTTGGCAGAAAGCCCCGATAGCGACAAACTTCCGTTTGTGTTAACAATCCGCATATCACCCGCCGCAAGCGACGAACAATCTACAGTGCAGTTTAGACCATCTACTTTTATCACACCAAAGGCGCGCTCCGGTACATACGCGTCTATAGACACTTGATTAAAATCTTCCGATTCATAGTTGAGAAAGTACTTTCCGCCCAGTTTTACAAGTTCTATTGCCGCACCGGGCCGCTTAGCGCGGTAAGACAAGCGCGCGGTTATTTTGTCGCCGTTATAGCCTTTTATACGGATTTCGCCGTTTTGGCCTGTGATACTAAGCTCGTTGTGCCCGCCAGTTTCCACCAATTTTTCGATGTTAACCACGGTTACTCCGGCAGTCCCACCGGTACGCGACGGCTTTGCCACGGGCGCGCGATGAGATTGACCATGTCCATGACTTGTACCCCCGCCATGCTCTGGCGTGGTAAATGCGTCGGACACTTTATCGGTAACACCTACAATGGCATTTACCGTAGCTTCGGCAAATTTTTGTACCTTAGGTCCCACATCGCGGGCAAAGCTTTCGAACTTGCGCCCTAGGTCATCCATGGTATAATAGCCATCATGTGAATGAGGGCGGCCGTTGTTGCCTGGGCCTTCGTATCTTGGGGGTGGGGGAGGAGTAGTGGGAGGCGGTTGGGAAGACGCAGAATGTTGTGTAGCAGCACTTGCTCCTGCCCCTCCAGAGTCTACGGACTGTATTAGTCTCGCGGCTTCGTCTGCGGAAATTTGTCCGCTTTCGAGCATTTTGAGTATTAGTAGTTTTTCGTTTTGCATATGAGTTTCTCCTCAACTTATATTCTTCATAACTACATACGTAATCCACCGTATTTTTTCTTCACACGAATATCCTCGCCAAAAAATTTTATCATCTGATAATTGCCTAAAAACCGCGATACAATTCTTTCGGAATATTGCGACTCTAGCGCACCGGGGGTCAAATTTGTGGAAATAACCGTAGGCTTGCGCGAAAGCAGCCGCTGGTTAATGATATCAAAAAGCGCGGCAGATGTAACTATTGTGGGAATTTCGGCGCCAAGGTCGTCCAGTATAAGCAGATCCACATCGTCTAAGTTTGCAATCATTTCGTCGGGCTCTGTCATTGCTTCGCGGTTAAAACGATAATCTTCCAATATTTTGCATAGGCGAGGGGCTGTTTGATACAGCACGGTTCTTCCCATGTCAAGCAAATCCTTGGCTATACAGTGGCATACAAAAGTCTTGCCAAGGCCGGGTTCGCCATATAGAAGCAGGTTATTAAATTCCCGATCAAAATCCAAGACAAATTGCGTTGCCAAACGATAAATCCGCTGCATGTTTACATGCGGCGAAAGCCCTTCGTCTGGGATAATATCCTCGCTAAAAAGACGTAGGTCGTATGTGTCAAAATTCTCGTCGCTTAGGGCTTCTTTCATATTGGAAAGGCGGTAATACTCGTCGATAAGCCGTTGCTTTAAACAGCCACAGCGAATGGCGGGACTACCGGGAGATTCGATTATATGCCCTGTGTCTTGGCAGTCTTGGCAGCGGAAAGCCGGTGTCAGATAATCGATACCTACAGTATTTTTGAGCAATTGGTCGCGCTGTGCTTTTAAGGTCACAGATTCTTTGCGGACGTTTTCCATCCCCAAATTGTCACCTGCTAGTGCCAGTTTTGCCAAAGTTGCCCCCATTTTTGAAAGAGACTGGTCTATGTCCGCCAGTTTGGGGGTATTTTTGTATGCTTCCGCACGGCGGTCTGCAAGCGAATGCTCCGCATTTTCACGGGTTTGTTCATATTCACGCATTATTTGGCGGTAGGCGGCTTTATATGTCATTTATACCCAGTTCCTTTCTGCATTCTAATGCTCGAATTGCTTTTTGGCACCCTCTAGTTTTTGCTCAAGATACTGCCGCTCCAATTGTTCGTAACGGGAGTAATCATTTTCCCGCTGGGTAAAGTTAACGAAGCGATTTGTCTTTGGTGTGGCAGCTTTTTTGGGTTGTGGAGCAGACGATTCGCGGTTTTTAAGAAATTCCGCATCCGCAGCTTTTACACCTTCGATATCAACAATACCTCTCTTGTGCCATTCCGATAATATCTTGTCTACATAGTTAAACTTTGGCTTGTTAATTTCCGCTACACTACGGTCGCAAGCTTCCATTATAAGATCTAGCGGCATGTTCCATTGGAACAACCATTTATCCATGTACTTACGATGGCTTGGGGTAGGGTAACTGGTGGTTTGTCCCATATAATGCAAAATTGTGCGATAATTCTTGTTAAATGCTTGTACGTAGTTTAATGCCTTTTCTATATCGTCTATTTCGTTATCCGCCCAGTCCAGAGCGCATTTTTCTATATAACGTAAGTTGCGATGTCCATTTTCCGCACAGTAGGAAAGCAAGTATTCCACCACATCAAGCGGAAGTTGCAGCCAATCGTGAAAACCGAAAATAACACCTAAATCGTTGTTGTTAAACATCTTGCCCAAAGTTTTTTGCGCACGGTCAAACAGCCTTGCGATGTCTCGGCTTTGCTGACGATAGGCCGAAAGTTCTTCGTTGGTGTAGTGGGGTCGGCTTCCCGTTGGCTTTGTATATGGGGCAGGGTCTTCTTTTTTTTGTGGGATTGGTACGGGCAAAAAAGTAATGGCATTTGTACCATCAAGTTCAATAACACCCATATCGTGCCAGTGCTTCCACGCGCTTCGCACATCGGATTCGGTTATATTAAATAAGGATGCAAGTTGTGCTGTGGATAAGTCTTCGCCATGCTGCAGTTTTTTTATACTAAATATGTAAATTAACGAGTATACCTGTGGACAATCCGTCATATAATAGTCGATGAAATTGCAAGAGATTTCCGCAAAATCGCGACGGTAGCCCGGGGTCATTTTTATGCTTGCCATATTTCACCTCAGTTTTTCGATGGAGCGAGTGTCTGATCTCAGTTTTACGCTGGACGAGACATTATAGTAGTTTAACTTAATAACGGACGCTTTTGTCCGTTATTAAGTTAAACTGCTTTCCAAAATCCAGCGGTTTGTGCTATAGCTTGCGAAAGGGTTTTAAAGTTAAACCGCTATAGTATACATTATTTTAACGTATGTGTGTATAATTAGTTATGCACAAAAATGGGGGTAAATGTGAACAACTCTGTGGATAACTATTGCGTCGCGCAAAGCCCCATATTTTGCGGGTTGCAAGGTTCTGCAAGATTTGTCAAGTATTTGTTATGCACATTTTACGAAAAAAAATTCTTAAAAATTACCAAAAAAGCCCGAAATCACGGGGCTTATTTTAAGAAACCTCGAAATTACGGGCTTTATAGGCTTCGATGTTTCGACAATACTATTAACATTTTTGTAACAGTTATTCCACAGCACATCTGTGGATAATGTTGATAACTATAAGGAAAGCAGCTTTTCCCCAACAAAGTACACGTCTCCCGCCCCCATGGTTATCAACAAGTCGCCGGGCATAAGATTTTGTTGTAAAAATATAACAGCTTCTTCGATGTTATTCAAATGGATAACATTGCCACCGTTTGCTTTTATTCCCTCTTGCAAATCTTTTGAGGATATGGTCGGGTCAAACGCTTCGCGTGAAGCAAATATTGGTAGCAGTAAAATTGTGTCTGCATCTTCAAACGATTTTGCGAAATCCGAAAGGTGGTTTCTTGTGCGAGTATATGTGTGAGGTTGGAATATACAGATTACACGTTTTGCTCCGGTGTTTTTTGCGGCTTTTAGGCATGCTTGTATTTCCGTAGGATGGTGAGCGTAGTCATCTACTATACGTACGTCATTGTATGTGCCTTTATACTCGAAGCGGCGTTTTACGCCTTTTGCGTTTGTTAAAGCTTCCGCGGCCGCTTTTGGTGGGATACCTAGCATTACAGCGGCGGCCAATGCGGCTAGTGCGTTTTGCATATTGTATCGTCCCGGTAGGGGTAAGCTAATTTGTGCTATATGGGTTTCACCGTCCATTGCGTCAAAGGATGCACAGCCGGTAGCATCGTATTTGATGTTGTCTGCCCAAAAGCGCGCGGCTCTATCTTCGCCAAAGGTAGCGACACGGCATGGGATGTCATGTGTAACCTCATCAAAGCCGGGTGCGCCGTGCTTAATTACCAAAACGCCGTCGGGGCGGATATTTTGCACAAATTGCCTGAATGAACGTACCACTCCGTCAAAGTTGCCGAAGAAATCCAGATGGTCCGCATCTATGTTTAAAACTACACCAACGTAAGGGTGCCAGTGATGAAACGAATTGCTGTATTCACAGGCTTCCAGTAAAAAATAATCGGATTCGCCGACACGGTAATTGGTTCCATCTCGTTGCAGGTGCCCGCCTATGGAAATAGTGGGGTCAAGCTCCGCTTCCAGCAGCACTTCCGCCATTAGGGATGTTGTTGTGGTTTTTCCGTGGGTACCGGCTATGCATATAGGATATTTGTATCCGCGTAACATCAGGCCCAGCAGTTCTGCGCGGTCAATCAGGGTTTTACCTTTTGCTTTTGCGGCAGAAAATTCTGGGTTTTCGGGCTTTACAGCTGCGGTATATACCACAAGGTCTATGTCGTCGGTGATGTTTGCCGCCGCGTTTGGGACAAAAACGCGAATACCAACATTTTGTAAGTGATCGGTTATTTGAGTTTTTACGTCGTCCGAGCCGCTCACTTCGTATCCGTCGCGGTTAAGCACTTCGGCAAGACCGCTCATACTAATGCCGCCGATACCTATGAAATGTACCTTTTTTGCGTTTAGGTTAATTCTTTTCATAATTGTGTCACGCTCCTATAGCCGCTATTATATCATAAAGTTGGATTTTTTTATGCGATTAATTTCAGTTGGTTACTCTCATTAATCAACTAAAATTAACGTTAAAAAGAAATATCGCTGCTGCTGATATGATTAAATGAGAATTTTATACATATTGTTATACACATGTGGTGGTGTTTTTGTTGTGGATTCACATGAATAATTGTAGAGGCGGTTTGCCGATTACATGTTTTTTAATGCTGGTATGTGTACGAATTACCCCGAAATAATAAAAAAATAAAGAAAATTTTGAGTTTTCTGCCAATATATCTTGACTATAAAGAGAGATGATGGAATAATTGTGACAAAGCATAACAAAAACTGCATAGCTGTTTCGTTTCAAACTTCGTCGAATGCGCGCATAGTACCGTGTACTTCATCTGACTTTCAACCTGTTTTTAACAGAAACAGCAAATACGAAGGGGTGATACCTTTGCGCAAAAAAGAAATGATGGCCATGCTATTGGCCGGCGGGCAAGGAAGCCGTTTAGGCGTATTAACATCACACAAAGCAAAACCTGCGGTAGCGTTTGGTGGTAAATACCGCATTATCGACTTTCCTCTTTCAAACTGTGTCAACTCCGGAGTGGAAACTGTGGGCGTTTTGACTCAGTACATGCCGCTCGAACTTAACCGGCACATAGGTATTGGCACGCCGTGGGATTTGGACAGGCGCACCGGCGGCGTGACGGTACTCGCCCCTTACACCACCAGCGAACAGGGCGAATGGTATGAGGGTACGGCGGACGCTATTTTCCAAAACGTAGATTATATCGACGAATATGCTCCTGAGTACGTGCTAATTTTATCGGGAGATCATATCTACAAAATGGATTATTCCCAAATGCTGGACTTTCATAAACAGAACAATTGCGATGTAAGCATTGCCGCGCTTACCGTGCCATGGGAAGAGGCAAGCCGTTTTGGGCTAATGAACATCCACGAAGACAACCGTATATACGAATTCGAAGAAAAGCCACCAAACCCAAAAAGCAACTATGCCAATATGGGTATATACATATTTAATTGGGATGTTTTAAGGGACGCGCTCGAGCGAGACAACAAAGTACATAAGGACTCGGACTTTGGCAAGCACGTTTTGCCAATGCTACTGGAAGAAGGCAAGCGTATGTATGCCTATGCGTTTTCGGGATATTGGAAGGATGTTGGCACAATAGAGTCTTATTGGGCTGCCAACATGGACTTGGTTCAAACAGTGCCGGACTTTAACCTCTACGAAGATTTTCAAAAAATATACACCGATGCGGATCATCAACCGCCAATGTACACCGGCGAATACGCAGAAGTGCGCGCAAGCCTTGTATCCGAAGGGTGCGAGGTGCTGGGTAAAGTGTACAACTCCGTTTTGGGTACAAATGTTGTTGTAGAACAAGGCGCGGTAGTTCGCAATTCCATTATAATGGCAGATTGCTTTATCGGGCGTAATTCTCGTATCGAGCGTTGCATAATGGACACAAACTGCACAATTGGCGAGGGTGTAACCATTGGAGTAGGGGACGAGGTGCCAAACGAGAAAAAGCCGCATGTTTACAACACAGGCATAACCGTTTTGGGAGAAAATACAGGCTTGCCTGATAACGTAACAATAGGTAAAAACTGTGTTATCACAGGAGAAACCCTCCCGGCAGACTATCCCGATAACAAACTCGAAAGCGGGCAAAGCATTTTAAAGGATAACAACATAGCAAGTGACCGGATCATGTCAAAGGATAATAACACAAGCGGGGTGAGACAATGAACGCGTTGGGTATAATTTTAGCAGGTGGCAAGAACAAAAATTTGGGTGTGGTAACAAAACTACGCGCAACATCGGCTGTGCCCGTAGGTAGCTGTTATCGTGCAATAGACTTTCCGTTAAGCAACATGACAAACTCCGGCATAAGCAAGGTTGCGGTAATGACCCAATACAATTCTCGTAGCCTTAACGACCATTTGTCGTCGTCAAAGTGGTGGGATATGGGGCGTAAAAATGGCGGATTGTTTGTGTTTACGCCGTTTTTCTCAAGCGACAGTACACAAATGTTTCGCGGAACGGCAGATGCCATTTACCAAAACCTGACCTTTCTGCGACGAAGCAAAGAAAAATATGTAGTAATTTCCTCGGGTGACTGCGTTTACAAAATGGACTACAACGACATGCTTGCGCATCATATAAAAACGGAAGCGGAAATAACAATTGCGTACCGTCACGTCCCCGACAACGACGAGATAAAAAAATACGGCGTAATGAGCCTTGACGAAAACGAGCGCTTGATAGATATAGAGGAGAAGCCGCTGGAGCCGCAGTCGCGTTTTGCGTCCATGGGCGTATACATAATCGAGCGTAAGCTTTTGATAACCATGATAAAGGAAATTGCTGATGACGGTCGTTACGACTTGGTACGCGACTTATTCTCCCGTTATCGCAAACGGCTAAAGATTTGTGGCTATAAGTTTGACGGATACTGGCGTAACTTGGGCAATTTACGCTCGTATTTTGCCTGTAATATGGACTTTCTGCAGAAGGAAGTACGAGATGCTTTTATCCTTAACGCACCGCATATTCACACAAAGCCAAAGGACGAACCGCCGGCAAAGTTTAACAGTGGTGCCAGTATTACCAATTGCTTGGTTGGCGGCGGCGCTATATTGGACGGTGACGCGTTTCGCAGTATTATTTTTCGAAATGTGTATGTAGGCGAAAACTCCAACGTGCGCAATTGCATTATAATGGAAGGAACCCGTGTAGAAAACAACTGCACAGTAGAATATGCTATTTTGGATAAAGATGTGATTCTTCTTGATGGTGCGGAGGTTATTGGTACGCCGGATAACATCCGTATTGTGGAGAAGGGGAGTATTATTGCCGGTGGGTAGGACAAAATATGTACAATGATATAGCCGTTTAACTACAAAAGCCCCGTCCGTTCCAGTTCGGAATGACGGGGCTTTAAATTGCATAAATAATTACTCTGCCGCAGCGGCGGCTTTATTGACCATTTTTGTCAATCTAGACTTTTTGCGTGCTGCAGTATTTTTATGATAAACGCCTTTTACAGCCGCTTTATCGATAGCGGAGATGGCCTGTACCAGCATTGTATTTGCATCCGCGGTACCGGCGGCGGACACTACTTTTTTGATAGCAGTTTTTGTTAAAGATTTAACATGCTTGTTGCGTGCTTGTTTTTTTGCAGCTACACGAATTCTTTTTTGTGCAGATTTAATATTAGCCAAGTTGATTTCACCTCCTTTTACTTTCGCCGGATAGTATAACGGAGTATTGAGGTATAGTCAAGGGAAAAATTGGAGATCACAAGTCAAGAAGCCAACTGTTTGATATTATTAGCCTCGCCGTCTATAATTGTGCATGCATATCTGTTTTGGAAAGGAAAATAAAATAGACTTTATGCATGTGGCCAATACTCAAAACAGCCGAAAAACCAATAGACGGCAGATGTAGAGAAAATAAAAAACCTTAAAGGAGAAAAAAAATCAATGAAATATGATTGCTTACTTGTAGAAGATGATAAATTACTTGGCGAGTCTACATGCGAATATTTTAATGCCTTTGGAATCAAAACCTTCCGTGTAGAAAATTATCAAAGTTGCATGGAATTTTTATACGACAACCAAGTAGACCTGCTGCTGCTTGATATAAACTTACCAGACGGCTCTGGCTTTGATATATGCAGAAAAGTAAGAGAAACATCAGAAATACCAATTTTGTTTATAAGCGCACGGATTGGCGATACCGACCAGTTGCTTGCTCTATCCATAGGCGGTGATGATTATATACAAAAACCATACTCACTATCCGTTTTATTTGCAAAGGTTAAGGTTATCTTAAGCCGCTATCGAAAAGGTTCGGAAGATGTTTTTACGCATGAAAATTTACAAGTGGACTTCATGCGTAAAGAAGCTACTTTAGCAGGAAAGCCTATTGCGTTAAAGGGTATGGAATACAAATTGTTAGCCTATTTCATCAAGAACCGAAACCGTGAAATCACTAAAGACGAATTATTTAAGGGCGTTTGGGAAGATAGTCTAACCAGCGATAATACCTTAAATGTTCACATACGCCGCTTACGTGAAAAAATTGAAAGCAACCCTACCGAACCTAAGTACATTCAATCTATATGGGGGCGTGGGTACATTTTCAATGTAAGCGAGGTGGCTGGGCCGTGAGAAAAATTTTAGCATTGTTTATAGCCGTATCTGTACTGTGGTTTGTTGGGCTTGCATTATTTATTGTAAGCTCTGCCCCAAGCAGACTATCAACCACAGCTATTAACGAAGCGGTTATGTATTCTATATACGCTATCGAAGAAGCCGACCATGAAAGAGCGCTAGATATCTTGCTTAGCAGAATATCACAGGAGTTTGAGCAAACAAATCAAGCCGCACAAAGCCGAAACAGAGCTGTACTGCTTGTGGTAGGCGCATATCAAGCATTGTTTCTTGCCGCATTCATTTTCTACACGAGGTATTATAAAAAACGAGTAATTGACCCGTTTGTTCAGTTAAAGGATTTTGCTAAAAATGTAGCAAGGGGAGATTTAGACACTCCTTTGAAAATGGACAAACACGGTACTTTTGGCGCGTTTACCGAAAGTTTTGATTTGTTGCGTGAGGAACTTAAAACCGCGAGAGAAAATGAAAGAGAAGCCGACCGCCGTAAAAAAGAACTTGTCGCGACCATATCACATGACATAAAAACGCCTGTAGCCGCAATAAAAGCAACGGTGGAGCTAATGCAAATACGAGATTATGATGATAAAACTAAGCACCAGTTACAAGAAATGTTAAACAAAACCGAAGAAATTACAGTGCTTGTTAACGATATGTTCCACTCCACATTACAGGAACTCCAAGCCCTAAAAGTTAGCGTTACAGAATTTTCAAGTACGACATTAGCGCAGTTGATACAAAGTGCTGATTATAAAAAAATGATAGAGGGCGTGAGTATTCCCGATTGTGTTTTGATAGGTGACACCGTAAGGCTTGGGCAAGTTTTTGATAATATCATTGGTAACTCATACAAATACGCAAACACCAAAATTGAAGTGACCGCAAGCTTTGACGGCAGAGTGCTGATTGTTGCGTTTAGAGATTTTGGCACAGGGGTAGACAATGAAGAACTACCTCTCTTATTTGGCAAATTTTATAGAGGAAAAGGTACATCTGGAGTAAATGGTTACGGCCTAGGGTTATATATCGCAAAACATCTGCTACAAGAGATGGGCGGAAATATTCAACTATCAAATGCAAGCCCGGACGCGTGGGCGAGCAGTTCCCTAGGGGAACGACCAGCCACGGGCTTGATTGTTCAAGTCACCTTAATGCTTGCCTAAAATCTTAACTGGCGTTAAGAATGTTTAAGAATCCTTTAAGGATAGGAAAAGTCTTGTTAAGGATTTCAAAAGTATACTAGGGTCATAGGGTTGGTCGCAAACGATTTATACTTGCAGCTCGCCTGTATCTTAGGAGGTTAGAATAATGAAAAAAACAATTCTAAAAACAAACAAGCTGACAAAGACTTTTTCAACAGGTGGTGCGCAGCAGTACGTAATCAAAAATTTGGACTTAGAGATTTACGAAGGAGATTTTACCGTAATTATGGGTGCGTCTGGTGCCGGTAAGTCCACTCTTTTATATACTCTTAGCGGAATGGACACACCATCTTTGGGTCGCGTTGACTTTATGGGTACGGATATTTCTAAACTAAACAGCGACAAAATGGCATTGTTTCGCCGTAAGCATTGTGGGTTTGTATTTCAGCAGATGTACTTACTGGACAACATGAGTATTATGGATAATGTGCTTGCTTGTGGGCTATTGGTTTCAAGAGATAAAAATGCTATCACTTCATATGCTCGTAAACTTTTTGCAGATGTGGATTTGAAAGAGGATATTTACAAAAAGTTTCCGACACAAATATCCGGTGGAGAAGCGCAAAGAGCCGCTATTGTACGAGCATTGATCAACAAGCCGCCAGTAGTTTTTGCAGACGAACCAACCGGTTCATTAAACTCCGCTTCTGGTGCGGCAGTTTTAGATACGCTAACCAAAGTAAACAAGGATGGACAAAGCATAGTAATGGTAACGCATGATATTAAATCCGCATTGCGTGGCAATCGTATTCTTTATGTAATGGACGGCATGGTACGTGGGACTTGTGAGCTTGGACATTATGAAAAAGGCAACGAAACAAGGCGCAAACAATTAGGCGAATTTTTAGCGGAGATGGGGTGGTAAAAATGCGTAAAACTTATATGATGGCAAAAGCTAATATTGCAAAAATGAAAGTTCAAGGAATTATCCTTGTAGTGCTATTGCTGATTTCTTCTTTAATGCTTAATACGGGCTTAATGCTTGCTGTCAACTTTCAAGGTTTTTTGAGAAGCATGACCTCGGAACTGAGCACTTCGGACGCGTTTTACGCTTTGTCATATTCCAAGCTAACAAATGATGTTAGAAACCGCATAGAAGGGCATGAGCAAGTTCTTTCCCTTAATGTATATGATGGTATCGTTGTTCCGGCAGAAATAACAGGCTGGAGAGATGGAAACCAAGCAACAATATTTTTTCGCAATAGAGAAGTGCAGCAGGCTGTATCTGGCTGGCAATTTGTTAGCGACAATCTTAACAATGTGCAAAATCCTGTATTTGTGCCATACGGCTTTAGTGCGCAAGGTGGATTTTTATTGGGCAGCCAAATGGAAATGATGGTAGATGGCACAGCCCTTACTTTTACCGTGGCAGGGTTTGTAGAGGATATCTTATTTTCCAATGCCGCAGACGTTCAATGGGCTTTTTATGTAACGGATTATATGTATACTGAGTTACTACAGGCATTTGCGCAATATCATGCCGCCATATTATTTACTAACTTGTATGGTAATCCAAGAAATATCGAAAATTATCTACAGGGGCTTATTGGTGATGACGCGATGCTTAATACACGATCATCTGCTATGGTTTTAGGCGGTAGAGTCTTGTTGCCAAGTATTTTATCGATAATGGTAATAGTTTTTGCATTTATTATTGTAATTGTTTGCCTTACTATGATTCGTTTTAGAATAAGTAATAGCATAGAAGAAGATATGCCGGCAATAGGCTCTTTGAAAGCTATAGGATATACCAGTTGGCAAATCCGGGCAGGGCTTTGGGGGCAGTATTTGATAGTGGCATTGCTTGGTGCTTTTGCAGGCGTACCTCTAACATATGCAATCCTTCCCCTTATTCGCGGTGTAATTGCCATGCAAACAGGGCTTGCTTGGCAGCAAGGTTTAGATATTTCCCTTAATATTATTGCTGTAGGCGTTATTGTCCTAATTGTCTCCGCTCTTGTGATTATTTGTTCTCGCAAAATCAAAAGCATAGACCCTGTTGTTGCAATAAGGGGCGGTGCTACAGGGCATAACTTTAAACGCAATCATTTGCAGCTTGATAAAACAAAACTTCCTTTACATTTGGCATTAGGAAGCAAGGCAATGTTTCAAAATGTTAGGCAAGGTATTTCTTTGTTCATAGTGTTTGCGGTTATTGCGTTTGCGGCGGTATTTTTTGTAAGTATGCGGCACATGGCGACAGCTCAAAGTGATGAGTATATAGCACTCACAGGGGCAGAATTGTCTGATGTCGCACTTCAACTTCGACCGAATGCAGATAGCGAACATATGTTGGATGCAATTGTGGCTATGGATGGTGTTTGGCAGGCGGCTTTTCTTGACAGCACCAGTATTGTGGTAGGCGGCGAGCATATAATAGCCTATGTAATGGACGATTTTTCAAAAAAGGTAAATCCATCTGTATTTCAGGGGCGCTACCCCATTCACAGAAACGAGATTGCACTGTCAAATTTTGCGTCAAGCATGTTGGGTGTCGGTGTAGACGATATATTGCACATTGGTGCACAAAATGCCCCCTTCGTTGTTACTGGTATCACTCAAGGTCAAGGAGCAACAGAAGATGTAGGTATGGTTAATATTAGCATCACTACTTTAGGCATTGAGGGGATACTGCCGAATTTTAACCAGCTTAGACTTGGTATATATTTAGACGAATGGGTAGATGAAAATGCTTTTCTTGCAGAAATAACCGCCATGTTTGAGTATGAAATCTCATCAACTATAAATTGGCGCATTGTAGTGTCGGAAGGAAATGCTGTTGTTACAGACATACTTGTGTTAGTAAGCACGGCTATGTTAGGGTTTGCCACAGTTGTAATTTTATTGGTGCTGTATTTCATCGTAGGAGCGGTTATTGTTCGCCGCCATCGCCATCTTGGAATACAGAAAGCTATGGGGTATACAACTTTTGAACTAATGCGGCAAGTAAGTGTGAGTTTTATACTGCCGTTGATAGCTGGCATTGTTTCTGGTACTGTGTTAATGGCATTTACTTTTAATAGTGTTACCGCCTTAATTATGACGCCACTTGGAGTAAGTCAAGCAAGTTTTGACATACCGTATTTGTGGGCAGCTTTGACTGGTGTTGCTTTAACAATTATTTCTTACGCAACTATTTTGATTATCACGGGGCGTATACGCAAAATTTCAGCATATGATTTGGTGCGATAATATTAATTTAGGTGTGTACGATAATTCGCTTGTGCCGAATTTACCGAAAAGGCGATGCAATGGAATTATCGTACATACCCTAAATATATGGCAACGACTTACTGGGGCATTGGGGGCGAAATTTCCCAATGCCCTTTTTTAAATATCCTTCTAACCCCTTTATAAACAACACAACCAATAAAAATTAACCCAACATATCCAATAAACGGATAAAAAATACTAACCAAATCACGAAAAGTAAAAAACAATCCAATAGCAAAAGTAAACACCGCAACAGCAATAGCAACAATCCTATTTTTGGTTTTATTATCCGCAAAAAGCTGATTGCAAAAAGACCACATCATGGCCGAGCAAGAGGAAAACATCCCAAGCATTAAAACAACAGTAAAAATCGTACCAAGCACATAAGAAATCCGCATAGACAAATACAGAGTAGGTACCGAAAGATGTGCCGCAGTTGCTGCGTTAAGTAAATAAGATGTGTTCATTATTACAATAACTGAAATAAGCGCGACTGCACCTATAATGGCTCCCCATTTTGCGTCACTCCTATTTTGTGCTGACCTACCAAGGGCGGTATAGTATGTACTTCCGGCCAAAAAATTTAGGGATAAATATAAAATCGCACTTAGCAGCCAATTTGGTGCAGGCTGCGATATTGCAAGCAATTCGCTGTAATCTCCAATATTGCCTATATTAGAAAAATCGTTTAGTAGTGTAATGCTACCTACTATCAATACAAAGATGATAAGAACAGGTCCGATTTTTGATACAATTTTAACCATGTTCTCGAAACCAATAAGATATGCGATCAAAACCATTGCCGCCATTATTCCAGAGCCGATATATCTATTTACATTGTAGTATTCGTATAGCGCGGATCCCGATGCCGCAATTAGCACTGTCATTGTTAAAATCAAGGTTATGGGCACAAGCCAGGTGTATACTATGCCTAGTTTGTTGCCGCAGTAGTATTTAAAATGGTTAAACTTCCTTGTTGTTTTATGGTCGTACCCGGCTAGCATTAGTATGCTGCCAATAAAAATGAACCCAAGCAAATTTATTAGCACAGCTCCGTAGCTAACGTAGCCATAACTGGAGAAGAATTGAAATATTTCTTGTCCTGTAGCAAATCCAGAGCCTATTACCCAAGCAATAAACGCTCCTGCATATTTTAGTTTTGCTTTTATGCTGTATGTCTTGTTTCCCAAAAAACTACGCCTCCTTCGCTATACTCATCCATTGTTCTTGCTATTTTTATCTTCTCATTTATCATGTTATTTTACAAGATAAATTTTGGTGTTGACAACCGTGGTGGTGCGATGTATACTGTGCATATGCACAAGTACAGTGGTTGACGTGCGAGAACAGAGGTGATACTTTATCCTAAACTTCATAATCAAGCAAAACAGTAAGGATACCATATACGAACAGATAATCTTTCAGATTAAACTATTTATAGCTAACGGCGAACTGTCGGTGGGTGACAGCCTGCCGTCGGTGCGCGCACTGTCTAAGGCATTGGAAGTAAGTACGCTGTCCGTACAGCGGGCATATACAGAATTGCAAAAAGCAGGAATTATAGAAAGTGTTGAGGGCAAGGGCAGTTTTGTGGCCGCGGAACTTAACTGTTCCAACTTGAAAGACGCGCTTCTTATGGAAGTTGAAGACGAGGCAAAAAAGGTTATACAAATTGCCCGGCAAAATGGTATCGATATTTCGGAATTGTTAGAACTTATAAAGATTTTATGGGAGGAAATTTAATATGACAGACCTAACGGCTGCAAATTTTGTAGCGGCGGATTCGAATCATATTTTAAAGGTAAGCAACCTAACCAAGGCATACCGTACAGGCAAGGGTATTTTTGATATCAGTTTCACGTTGGAAAAAGGTACAATAATGGGGATCATTGGCCTAAACGGTGCAGGCAAAACCACGCTGTTGTCCTGCCTTACGGGCTTTTTGGAATGGGACAGTGGCGAAGTAGAATTTTCCGTTGGCGCGGAATCATACGACCAGGTAGAGCCAGCCGTGTTGGAAAATTTGGGTATTGTAGCCGCAGAATACGGCTTCCCCGGGTTTTTTACCGCCAAAACGGTTAATCACATCATGTCTACAGTTTATAAAAACTGGGACTCTGCGCGTTTTTTTCAACTATTGGAAAGGCTTGATCTTCAACCACGCTTAAAAACCGCAAAATACTCTACAGGGATGAAAACAAAATTGGCAATTGCAATTGCTTTGTCGCATAACGCAAAAATTCTTGTACTGGACGAAGCAACTAATGGCTTGGACGTGCGAGCATCTGCAAAAGTACGCGAACTGTTGCATGAACATGTGGAAAGCGGGGAAAACTCCATCATATTAACATCACATATAATGGGCGAAATAGAGCGTATATCCGACAGCATAATGTTTATCGATGATGGAAAAGTGATGTTTAATCAAAGTCGTGATGATTTGCTGCACCAGTACAAGGCATTTCACGTTACCACAAAAATGCTGGAAGATATCGACCCTCGCGATATTATCAAAATAAGAAAAGAAGCCTACACCACAATTGTTATTGTGCGTGAGCCGCGTGAGTTTGCCGAAAAGTATGCCATTGAGCCCGCGGCATTGCCGCTGGATAGCATTATAGAAATATTTCTTGAAGGGGATGATGCTGCATGAAGGGCTTAATTTTGAATAATTTATACATGCTCAAGGGCAGGGGCTTGTTGATGCTGGCAATGTGGGTGATTTTTTATGTAGTGTATGCGGCCAACCATCTTGGGTTTATAGATTTGGATTTTTTAGCTCCGGAAGAAGGTGGTGGCCATGTTTTGTTTGTGGGTATCACTCTGATGTTGTTTACCTTAGCCGGTCTTGAAGCTGCGGGAGATGCCGAATCTTCAAAGTGGGATGTTTTTCAAACTTCCATGCCTGTTAAAAAATGGACTATCGTGGCGTCGTATTATGTGACATATGTTTTACTTAACATTTTTGCGCTGGTGATGTGGGCTATTTTTTCGTTTGAGCTTGCGCCAATGCATGATGTTATTAAAAACACTCTAACCGTGCAATTTGTAGGGTTGATTTTTTACCCGCTTACGTTCATATTCGATTCTATTTTACCCGAAAGTAAAATACGGGGGTATGTCTTGTTTATTGTTGCGGTAGCGTTAGCCGTTTTTGCACTTTTTGCTTTTGTCAGAGCTACTCAAGAGGCAAACATTCTGCTGTGGGCAATAGTTGTTTGGGTGATATCGTTTGTAGTGTCGCTTTGGTTGTCGGTTTTCTTTGACAAGCTTGGGCGGCGCGGGTTTAGGAAGACCGTACAAGGAGATATTTTTTAGCTGCAAATTGTAGAAAAACTGGAATGATACGGATAGTGTGGTATAATCAAACCTATACGTCGTAAAAAACGTAAATTTATATATAGGCAAAAGCCAATTTATAGGAGGAATTTAAAATGCAAAATCGTTTTAAAAAAGCGGCTGCACTAACAATGGCAGCAATTATGGTGTTTTCACTATCCGCGTTTGCGGCACCCCCAAGCGAAATGGTACCGCTTCGCGCAACTTTCGAAGCAAGCGGCGCAGATGTGCAGTGGCACTATGACGGTGGGTTTATTACCGTAAACATTGATGGCGAAGTTTTTACATTTAACCCAAGCCATGGTACGGCTTACCGTAACGGGACTTCGTTCCCGCTTAGCAGCTCAGTTACCGTAAGTAACGGCGTATCCTTTATTTCACAGGCAGATGTTAATGCCATACTTCAAGTACCCGCGGCCGGGTATCAAGAACCTGTGACAGAGCAACTCGATACAGAGCCATTTGCGCTAGCAAGAGCAACCGCCATCGAGCATGGCAACATGCTTGCGGAAGTTCTTGATGTTGCCGGTATAACAATTGCTTTGGTAGATCGTGACACTGGTTTTACATGGACACATGGTATTGGCTACGCAGATATTGAAAACGGCTTGCCTGTAGACGAAATGACTATGTTTGACGTAGGGTCGATAAGCAAGACTTTTACCGCCATTGCGGTAATGCAATTGGTGGAAGAAGGTATTATTGATTTGGACGAGCCTATCACAACGTACTTGCCTAACTTCTTCATACACCCGCACCCTACCCGCGGCGGGGATTATCGCGGTATTACAACGCGTATGCTCCTTAGTCATGTGTCTGGTATTGCGGCGGATATTATTACAGGCATGGGATCAGAAGGGCAGCATGACACAGCTTATATGAACAATATCGTGGATAATTTGGCACAAATGCATATGACATTCCCGTCATTGTACAGAATGTCATACGCAAACACCGGTTACACATTATTGGGCGTGCTTGTGGCAAGCGTTATGGGCTATGAAGATTATTTCAGTGGATTCGAAAACCATATGCTCGAAAATATTTTTGCACCACTAAGTATGTATCGTAGCGTGTATGATGTAAGAGGTATGCAAAATGTGGCACGTCCGTATCCAAATGCAAGTTCGCCTGCGGCGGAGCGTTTGCTTGCAAATCCAATTTCTACAGGCGGGTTATATTCCTCTGCCTACGATATGGCAAGGTTTATGCATGTTTTGCTAAACGGCGGCAGCCACGACGGCATTACAATCCTTTCGCAAAATTCTGTAAGACAAATGGCACAGGTGCAGAATTTTAACTTTTTGCGTGAGCCTATGTATAAATGGGGGCTTGGGCTGTATCAATTTACAATGCCAAATGGATTTGTATCCGTTGGCCATAGCGGCGGCTGGACACACTTCCATTCAGACATGCAGTTTTGCTTAGATAGCGGCGTTGGCGTGTTTGTGTCAGCCAACACAATGGGGTCGGCTACTTCGCTTGCAGTCGAAATTTTGATGGCGGCTGTATATGAAAAAACCGGCAGCGTAAATGTTTTAGATCCTCTGCCACCGGGCGTGCCTGTAGAAAGGTCTGCGGAAGATCTTGAACGCTTTACAGGCTGGTACACTGGAGCTGTTGGTAGAATAAACCTGTCTGATGATGGTGTTTTATACGCTCCAAATGTACTGGGAATGCCAGGTCCGCTAGAGTTTACACCGTATGCGGACGGAAGCTTTGGTACGGCTATCTCGCGTTTCTGGTTTGAAGAAATCAGTGGTACAATGATACTTTTCCAAGGTGACCATAGGCTTATGCCTGCAGGTGAACGCATGGATAATCTTTGGCAAGCAGACGAAACTTTTGCGCGCTGGGTTGGTGAGTACTATTACCACGGGACAATTGCCGAGTTTGCTATAGATGAAGATGGGTATGCCGTTAGCATTTGGGGCGGCTTAGCATTTCCTATGATTGGTGTTGACGAATACACGTTCTATGTTGCGGGTACAACTCGTGGTTATGGTCAAACGGTGCAGTTTTTTGAAAATGAAAACGGTAGCTGGTTTGTGTATTCCAATACACGGTTTGATCGGCAGTAGTTAAAGAGCAGTGGGCTTGAGATAACTGACTCTAAATAAAAACCTACCTAGTCTTTGCATAATTTTTTGTACGAGAACCTACGTAAACTTCTCCTTTGTGTGCCATAAGGCCACGCCACGTCGTAGGTTCCTTGCATCCGCACAAAATTATGCAAAGATTAGGTAGGTTTTTGTTTGGCTATAGTATTTGTAAAAAACACTATACCATTTGGAAATCTTATCAAATTATGATACAATACAAACTAAATTAGACACCAGTAATTTTCGTAAGAAGGTGATAATCTTGAAAATTCAGGCATCTGCCGAAGACTACCTCGAAGCAATTCTTGTGCTATCCAAACAAAACGGCAAAGTCCGCTCTGTGGACATTGCAAAACACATGGGCTTCTCCAAGCCGACGATAAGTATTATAATGAAGCAATTCCGCGATAATGGATATATTACCATAGACGCGGAGCGCGGCATTCACCTGACGGAAAAAGGGGCAGATATAGCAGTCCAAGTCCACGAGCGGCATATGGTGCTAACCGGACTGCTAATGGCCATTGGTGTGGACGAAGAAACCGCCAAAGCCGACGCGTGCAAAATAGAACATAATATCAGTGTGGAAACGTTTGAATGCATAAAGCAGTTTTACGATAAAATAAAAAACCAATGACAAATGTAACTACCCAACTGAATCGCTGTCTGGCATAATCTTAGCATAAAGACTAAGAATAAGCGCAGATGGCGATTTTCTTTATCAATAAACTAAAAAGCACAGGAGGCGATTTTTATGATAGCAACCATGAAAAACGTAGTAAAGAGATATGGCGAATTTACAGCCTTAGATCACTTGGATCTAAACATCCGTGAGGGCGAAGTCCTTGGTCTGCTTGGCCCAAACGGCGCGGGCAAAACAACAGCAATCCGCTCGCTATGCGGCCTAATCTCCATAGACTCTGGCGACATAACCGTATTTGGCCAGCGGCAAACAATTCACAATATCGATACCAGACGCAACATGGGTATTGTCACCCAAGAAATTTCGGTTTTCAAAGACATGACCGCGGAACAAAACCTTCGCTACTTCGGCGGGCTGTACGGCCTAAGCGGCCACGAGCTAACCGACAATGTTAAGCGCGTACTCAATTTTATAGGATTAGCCGACCGCGCAGGCAAGAAACCCGGCACTTTCTCAGGTGGAATGCAGCGCCGTCTAAACATCGGCTGCGCGTTGGTACACCGCCCCAAGCTTGTGATAATGGACGAACCAACCGTAGGCATAGACCCGCAATCCCGCAACCACATATTAGACTCTGTAAAGCAAATTGCGGCAGAGGGCACAACAGTTATATACACATCCCACTACATGGAAGAAGTGCAGGCCATATGCAATAACATTGCCATAATGGATTCCGGTCGTGTAATCGCAGGCGGCACAATCGACGAGCTTGTAGGGCGCATCCAGCACGAGGATACAATTCGCCTAACAGCCGTTTCCGCCTCCAGCGCGCTAACGGAAGACATTAAGGCAATATCAGGTGTTAAAAATGTAGCGGTAAACGGCAACGACTATTTAATTATCTCAGGTGCGGAAAGCGGCAACTTGAACCGCATAATGGAAGTTGCAATGCGCCACGGCGGCATGTCAAACATTACTGCAGACAAGCCAAACCTAGAGGACGTTTTCCTAACCCTAACAGGACGCAAACTGCGTGACGAGGAGGCTTAATATCATGATACTAAAACACTATATCGTACGTATGCTCAAAGACCCGATGAATTTTATAATGCTGATACTTTTCCCTATTGTTATGATTTCGGTTACGACCCTTTCAGGCAATGTAGAAGGCACTGACCATATTCGTAATGGTTTTGATCTGTTCGCCACCAGCCAAACCACGTTTAACGCGCTATTCTTCCAATTCTTTTGCGCTATGATTGTTACCGACCTTTTGTATCTCGAGTTCCGCAGCGACATGCGTTGGCGGATTATGGCAACACCTATACCGTTTAGCCGTTTTGTGAGAGCCGGCATTATAGCAAGCATAATTGTTTCCATTATAAATGGCGCACTTGTATTTTCTTTCGGCAGATTTGTTCTTAACGCGCACTTGCACAATCTCTTTATTTCAAGTATCACCTTGTTAACATTGGCAATGTTTCTTACTTTCCTTGGTGTGCTGTTATTCATGCTTATTCCAAATAAAAGCACCACAACTGCAATAATAATGGTGTTTGCGTTTGCACAGTTGTTGCCTGTCCAATTTAATATGATTAGTATCGAACTCGGCTCGGTTGGAATTGCAAGCTTTCTGCCTGTTGTTGCCGCAAACAACGCCATGATGTATTCTGGGATAATGATTTCTGAGGTTATAGAAGGAACCAGGATTTGGCATGACACCGATATGATAATGTCACTAACTCACTTAGGTATTTTGGCGGGCTACATGCTTGTGGCAGGTGCTGCCGTTGCCTTTTTAGGAAGGAAGCGCCCCATATGAAAAATATGACAGTTTTCAAATACGCGCTACTAAATGGTCTAACCAAACCAATGTCCATAGTCATGAACAGTATAGTACCGATAATACTAACCATTTTTTCAGATAGAATAAACACAGGGTTTGGCGGCGAAAGCAGACAGTTTTATCTACTGGCGTTTGTGATAATGTTTGGCGCGTTTCTTATGGCAAACAGTATACAAAAGGATAAAGTGGAAGGTGTACTGGTTCGCATACTTGCGGGACCCATTACCTTACGCAGTTATCTGGCGCAAAATTTCCTTGCGGCAATAGTGCCAATGTCGATAGTTTCTGTTATAATCGGCGTGTTGGGGTATGCGATACACGATTGGAGCATGACCCTTACCATTGGATTAATACTATGCTATATTCTGGTTTCCGCATCTTCCATTGGATTATCTTTTGTATGGAGCTGCCTGTTTAAAGATAAAGAGGCAAGTATAGCAGGTATTTCTGTTATGATAACAATGACGGCATTGCTTGGCGGCTTAATGTTGCCGCTTGCAATACTGCCAACTACAATTTATTATTTTGGCACGATATTCCCCGCGCATTGGGCGTCACGCGCAATAGAGCAACTTGTTTTGTATAACGAATTTACAAATATGTATTGGCTGGGGCTTTTGGCAGTTGGGATGTTTGCGGTGGCGTTTGTTTTGTATGGGAGTAAACGTAGGTTGGTGTAGGTGATACTTTTCCGTGTCTAAAATCTTTAGTGCGCGCTCAACGCATGTAAGATCATTGTACGGTATCGTGACGCGCACTAAAGATTTTAGACGAGGAAAAGTATATCATGAAAGACATTTCTCAACAAAAACTTGTTTTTATAGGTTGCACAATTGCGGGAATTAGCCTATTGGGTGTCCACTGGTTTATCAGTGGCTACACAATGGGCTTTTTCCTTATGCTTTTTCTAGCGTGTATGGCCCTTTTGCGCAAACGTGTTTCTAACGCAAACTGGACCACCGTGCTGGATGTGCTTGCATGTATGGCGCTCGCGCCTATGTTTCTGGGGGTAGCGGTTTTTGCGGCTATGTACTATGGGATATATTTTGCGGTTATTGCGGCTGTATATGTTTTTTTTGCGGTGGATTTTTTGCTTGGGGTTATTGCTACGCTTTGCGGCGGGTTGGGGTTGCTTTTGCGGCTTTGGGAAAAGGAACATGAAAAAAGGCTAGCAACCCGTGATACGGAAGCAGGACGGTATTATCAGCTGGAATCCATGCAAAGCGATTTGATAACAGCAACCGCGCAAATAGAGCGCATGACTGTAGTAAGCGAGCGGGCACGGATTTCCCGAGAAATACACGATAACGCGGGGCACGAAATTGTGGCGGCGTACATGTCGCTGCAAACGGCGCGAGCCATGTTCGACGGCGCAGACGCGGATGCATTGACGCTGTATGACGCGGCACTCGACCGCCTGGACGCGGGTGTTAACAAGATACGCGAAGCGGTTCATAATCTGGCTCCGGTAACCGCCCTTGGGGTAGAATCTTTGCAAGAGCGGTGCAAGCAGTTTCCTAGAGAAGTAGAGTTTAACACCTTTGGCGACACCAGACATGTACCCGTGCATATTTGGAATGTACTTGAGTCCTGCCTAAACGAAGGGTTGACCAATGTAGGTAAGCACGCAAAGCCAAAAAAGATAACCGTGGAGCTTGACGCAACCGTGCACATTGTCAGACTATGTATCGAAAATGATGGTGTAGTGACGGCAAAAAAGGGCATTGGCGCGGGGTTGCGCAACCTGCGGCACAGGCTTACTACAGTTGGTGGGAGTTTGGCTGTTGTCGGCGATAAGGGTATGTTTCGGGTGGTTTGCGTTGTGCCGATTAAAAGTAAATAAATTCAGTTAGCTACTGTGGATAACCAACTGAGAATTAAAGCAAGGAGCATATCATGATAGAACTAAGAGAAATAACATGGGACAATTTTTGGGCAGTGGTTAACTTAAAACCCGCAGAAAGTCAAGCGCATTACTTGCCGCCCACTTCCGTTTTTATGGCGCAAGCGTACGTAAATCTTAAGTTCCAATACAGTGATGTGTGCTTTGCCATATACCACAACGACGATGTTGTTGGTTTTACAAAAATAGTTTTCGTTTCTCCAGGAGAAGAGCCCTTCCTTTTCAACGAAAACACGTACTACTTAGACGCGCTTATGATTGACGAAAAGCATCAGGGGCGTGGTTACGGCAAAACCGCGCTCAAGCAAATTTTGGCATATATAAAAACCGCCCCGTGGGGCAAAGTTTGCTCCATAAAAACAGCCTGCTATCAAGACAACACTAACGCCGCCGGGATGTACGAAAAATTTGGATTTGTGAAAACGGATAGGTCTATTTCAAGGCGGCCGGGGCTTAGGGTGTACAGTTTAACAGGAAACGTAAACGATGCAAATTAATATAGTTGCTTTTGCGGCTTTGGGAAAAAGAACAAAGTATCACATAGGAAGCAAGCATTCACGCTTGACCCAAGGAGGTAAAAATGAGACTTTTAATAACTGACGACGACCAGCTAATCCGCCAATCCCTAAAGCTATCGCTTGCCCGTGAAGATGGCATTACCATAGCTGCCACAGCTTCTGACGGCGCGCAAGCGGCAGATATCTGCAACAAGGGTGAAATTGATGCAGTCCTAATGGACATCCGAATGCCTGGCATGGATGGCATTGCCGCAACCAAATTAATCAAATCTCGCCACCCCAGCATTCGCATCATGATGCTTACAACTTTCGATGACGGGCCCAACATTCGCCAAGCATTGGCCGCGGGCGCAGACGGATATCTGCTAAAAACTGACAAAATATCCGGCATAGCAAAAGCCCTCCATACAATGATGGAAGGTACAAGTGTGCTAGACACAGATGTGTTGCGCAAATTAACCCCACAAACCAACCCCGCGCTGGAAACTCTAACCCCGCGCGAACAAGACATAGCCCGCCTAGTAGCTCAAGGATTAACAAACAAGGAGATAGCCGAGCAGATATTTTTAAGCGAAGGAACGGTGCGCAACAATATTGTAGTAATAATGGAGAAGCTCGGTGTGAGCAACCGCACTCAGCTTGGGATGATGTATTTTTCTTGAACGCGGTATAGTCAATTAAACCCAAAACCGTCCATTGTGGCGCAGTAATTTTTTTGCAATCCAAGGAGCAGCAAACCGCAGCATTAGGCGCAGTGAGCGTAGTGACACGGGAAACGTTCACTTCGTTCACTGTGTCTAATGCGAACGTTTCCCGCGCCGCGCACCAGCGCGTGCGCAAGGTTTGATGCGACGCTTCGAGTGCTGGAAAATTGCAAGCCACAGTGGACGGTTTTGGGTTTAATTGACTATACTTTGACGAGCTTGGTTACGGTAAAGAAAAGAAGCTGCCGACCGTAGCTTCACTCCGTTCAGAGTATGCTACGATGCTGGATGAAAACAAAAAAGGGGCTGTCTCGCTAAGCATTTTCTATGAATATTATGCATAATTTCGTCATTCCGGGCTTGACCCGGAATCTCAAACGCTGCCAGAGATGGCGGGTCAAGCCCGCCATGACGTATAATA
>Ga0123352_10000148_pt1 | contig 83105 bp, 71 predicted proteins | sample TergutLab28metaG_FD_89700 | JGI IMG/M metagenome (GOLD analysis project Ga0123352, IMG submission 89700) | Labiotermes labralis P1 segment gut microbial communities from Petit-Saut dam, French Guiana - Lab288 P1 | ecosystem: Host-associated > Arthropoda: Insects > Digestive system > Gut ...
CCCCGTGGCTACAGCTATTAAACGACAGTGGATTGCCAAGACCCTTAACAATATAAGACTTCGTGCCTTGCGACCCTGGAATTATGCCAATTTCACCATCTTTAGCAGATGTTGCCCCTTTGCGATGCACCCAAACATCCTTGCCAAAATGATGCTCCAAGCTGGCGTAATTGTGGTGGATATTAAAAACCTCACCCATTTCCCCACCTGCCATATCTTTAACAATTTGAGCAATGTCACCCAGCATAACCTCACGGTTTTTCAGGGAGAAACGATAACAATACTGCATTTCGGTGATATACTGCCTACCCATGTCAGAATCCGCTTTCAAATACGCCAAATCCCAAGCCTTAGGAATATCCTTAGTAACCGCCTTTGCAACGGCATTGTAGTGGTCACAGACCTTTTTGCCCAAATTGCGACTGCCAGAATGTATCATAACCCAAATAAACCCATCCCTACCCCGCTGAAATTCGATAAAGTGGTTGCCCCCGCCAAGCGTGCCGACTTGCTTACGGGCAGACTTATGTTCCTGTGCCACAATTGGGGCATTGTCTGGTGGTGGTTCAATATCCAGCGGGGTTTTGCGGTGGTTAAACCCCGTGGGGATGGTATGTCGTACAGCCCCCAAAATCTCCTTTAAGTCATCATGCTCAATATCTGTTAGGGACGTGCGACAAGCCAAAACCCCACAACCAATGTCCACCCCAACAGCATTAGGTACAATTGCCCCGTCAGCCGCCAAAACACCACCGATAGGCATACCAAAACCCTGATGCGTGTCTGGCATCAACGCTATATGCTTGTGGGCAAAGGGCAAGGCGGCAATATTCCTCGCCTGCTCCAAAGCCCCTTCTTCTGGCTCTAAACACCATGATAAAATATCCAGACCGTCCGTTTTGAAAGTTTTCATACCAAATCCGCTCCTTTGTAAATTTCTTGATAACCCCATTTTATCACACCAAAAACCATCAGTCAATCACCGTGATGAAGTCGTCGAGACTGTGTCACTCGTTCAATCGGGTGTTGATTTATTGTTTTGGGCAGCGGAGGGCGTGGGGCTTGCCCCACATTTCTTTTATCTCTCTTTCTTTTATTTTTGTTTGCTTTTGTTTTGTTTATATATGTCACCACTTTTGACCGCACTTTATACCGCACTTTTGACCGCACTTTTAGGGTTCATTTTTTAGGTTGCCAGTGAGTTGACTTATAAATATTATAGCATAACTAAAACCAACATTTACTCTCCAAATTAAAAAACCCTGTGAAAATTCAGGGCGTTTTTTATTTTTATTTGTTATTAATTTTGAAAAAGCACTTGCAAATTAGACCCATGATGATGTATAATCATCTTTAGGTCTGATTTGGACTGGGTAGCACGCAACGGATGGGAGAAACTGTGCTGGTCTCTTTGACCCACCGTTGCGTGTTTTCAATTTACCCAGCGAACATTATACACCACCTAGGTACATGGTAACAATATTATATAACATTTGACAAAACGTGTCAAGGTTTTTTTACCCAAACCTTGACATTTTTTATTGGTAGGGGCGGGCATTGCCCGTCCCAGTCCGATAGACGATAACATACAACCCCAAGCAATAGTGCCAGCAGGCATAGGACGGGCAATGCCCGCCCCTACCAAGTTATGTTTTTGGGTTTAATTTGGATAGCAAATGTTGGTATTAGGTGTGTTATAATATTATTGCGTAAAAAACAAAAACCCCCACATACAAGATGCAGAGGCTACCAATTACTTAATTATCGTCTGTGATATGTAAAGCCTTGGAATTGCAATGTGTCATTGTTATTGCTGAAGCTAAATGTACCAGAAATTACTGGCAAGATACATCTTTCGCCACAACTGCCTGGCGTGTTGCAGATGTAAAGCCTGTTGCCGTCTGTTGTCCAACGGATTTGGTCGCCACCCATGCTACCAGTGCCAGAAGCATCAAAACGGTAGAATAGAGAGCCATTCCAATCCCAAGAGCCAACAAGTCTGTCGTCACCGCCGTCCATTCTTGTGCCACAAGCCGCAAGAAAAGCCGCAAATACAACAACTACAAGTGCCATGAAAAAGATTTTTTTCTTCATGTTTCTCCTCCTTATTTGTTTGTGAAACACAATTCTAACACAAAAAACACAAAAAGTCAACAGTAAATTTTACCTCATGGACAAGGAAATGCGTTTTTTGACAACATCAACCCCTAAAACCGTCACATCAACAATGTCACCGACGCTTACCACCTCAAATGGGTGTTTGATAAATTTGTCAGCCATTTGGGAGATGTGTACAAGACCGTCTTGGTGGACACCAATGTCCACAAAAGCACCAAAGTCCATTATATTTCGTACTGTGCCTTTTAATTTCATGCCCTCTTGCAAATCCTCCATGGACAGCACATCACTGCGAAGCATGGGGGCTTCCGCTTCTTCACGGGGGTCACGACCAGGTTTTGCCAGCTCTTGCAAAATATCCCTTAGGGTGGGTTCGCCAATTTCAAGCTCGCTTGCAAGGGCTTTTATGTCAGATTTTGTGGTGGCTGACTTGGCGATAAGCCCAAGGGCTGCGGGGTAGCTTTCTGGGTGAACCGCTGTGTTGTCCAGCGGGTTGTCGCCATCAGTTATACGCAAAAAGCCCGCACATTGTTCAAATGCCTTGGGTCCAAGCCCTTTCACCTTTAACAGTTGCTTACGATTCTTAAATTTTCCTTCGGTTTCACGGTGTTTTAGAATGTTTTTGGAAACGGTGGAGGAAATGCCAGCCACATAAGACAGCAGGGAGGGACTGGCGGTGTTCAAATCCACACCAACGGTATTTACGCAGTCCTCCACAACCCCACCTAAAGCTTCTGACAGATACTTTTGGTTCATATCATGTTGATATTGACCGACACCGATGCTTTTTGGGTCAATTTTGACAAGCTCCGCAAGCGGGTCTTGCAACCTACGTCCGATTGATACAGCAGAACGCAAAGCCACATCAAAATTAGGAAATTCTTCAGCGGCAAGTTTGCTGGCAGAATAGACAGACGCACCAGATTCGTTTACGATTGTATAAAGCACATTACGGCTAACGTCTCGCAACATTTCGGCAACAAGGGCTTCCGTCTCACGGCTTGCCGTTCCATTTCCAATTGCCAGAATGTCCACGCCGTGGCGGTCGATTTCCGCTAAAAGCAGGCGTTTGGCATTGTCGGGTTGATGAATGTATATTATGCCTGTGTACAACACATTGCCAATGCCGTCAATTATGGCGACTTTACAGCCTGTGCGGAAGCCAGGGTCGAGAGCCAGCACCACCTTATCTTTGATAGGTGCAGCAAGAAGAAGCTGACGCAAATTGGTGGAAAACACTTTAATTGCCCCTTCTTCGCTTTGTTCGGTTAGGGTGTTGCGTACTTCCCGCTCCATAGACGGCTGAATTAGGCGTTTGTAACTGTCCGCTATGGTGTCGCTTATTACTTGCTTGGTATGGGTATTGCCAAGGTTTATAGCCCTATCAAGACGTGTGATTGCGTCAGCCTCCTCCACATCAACAGCAACTTTCAAAAAGCCCTCCTTCTCCCCACGGTTGACGGCAAGCACCTTATGCCCCGCAAGCTTTTTGACGGGTTCGCTAAAATTGTAATACATTTCATAAACCGATTGTGCATCAGGGTCGCTGGCGGTGCTGGCTAAAAAACCTTTGTCGTTAAACAACTTACGGAGGGTGGCACGGTGGTCAGCATCATCCGAAATCATTTCGGCAATAATGTCACAAGCCCCAGCGATTGCCTCGTCAGTGTCTGCCACACCTAAATCTTCGTTTACGTACTCCACTGCCAAATCAACCACAGGTCGGGTCAAATCTTGTGCAAAAATCGCCAAAGCCAGCGGTTCAAGCCCTTTTTCTTTAGCAATCGTAGCACGTGTACGGCGTTTTGGGCGATATGGACGGTAAATGTCCTCCAACACCGCTAATGTTTGTGCCATATCTAAGGCAGAATTAATCTCGTCTGTCATTTTGCCCTGCTCTGTTATGGCTTCACGATACTGCTCACGTGTCTCGTCCATTTTGCGTAAATATGTTAAACGCTCTGCCAGCTCACGTAGCACTTGGTCGTCCAGCTCCCCCGTCACCTCTTTGCGGTAACGGGCGATGAAAGGTATCGTGTTCCCCTCGTCAATCAAAGCGATTGTGGCAACCAAATGCCCTTCTTTAATACCGAATTCTTCCTGTAAAATTTTTGTAATGTTCATTCAGCTTTCTCCTTGCTTGTATTTAGTTCCAGTCTATATTATCCCAGCTACCTGTATTTCCGTCCAATATCTCTTGTTCACCAATTTTGATATAATGCAAATCTTCTTCCGTGGCAACATTATCTGGTGGCAAAAACTTCCGCATTACGGTTAAAACCACAATTTGCTCTTGCTCATTTAGGTATTCTGCAAGACGATTTGCTGTTTCTCTGATTTCTGATGCTACTCCCATATATTGTCACACTCCCTTATATACGTCCCCTCTCGGAATTATGCGAAATAAGAATATTTGATGCTCTGACAGCCATCTTTGGTTTAATATCCCCTTCAGGTATACCTAAAATTCCATCCCTTATCCTTATTTTAGTGTTTTTATCCAATTTTTGCAAGTATTTTTCTGCTTGCTTGGATGGTATTGGTGGCAATTCTTGTTTTTTCAATAGTTCATCTCCTTGGACACGTCAAATCATAGATTGTTCCCAATTCGGGTGGGGTGGCAGATTTAGCAGAGTGGCAATTGTAGATGCAACATTTGCAACGCCGTAGTTATCGTCCTGCTTTATACGGATTTCGTCGTCGCTGTATATGATAAACGGGACAGGGTTTAGAGTATGTGCGGTTTTTGGCGTTTTGCCGTCACTCTCCAACATTTCGTCGGCATTGCCATGGTCTGCCGTCACAATAAGGATTGCACCTGCTTCTTTTGTGGCTTCCATAATCCGCCCGATTGCCAAATCCACAGCAGACACTGAAATGATGGCAGATTGAAGATTGCCCGTATGCCCCACCATGTCCCCATTGGGCATATTAGCACGGATTAAGCCATACTCCCCAGTGCCAATCGCAGCAATAACTTGGTCGGCAATCTCAGCAGACTTCATCCACGGGCGTTGCTCGAATGGCAAAATGTCGCTATTTATCTCAACCCAATCCTCCAGCTTAGGGTCAGGTTTTTCCATACGGTTGCCATTCCAAAAGTATGTCATATGCCCGTATTTCTGGGTTTCTGACACAGCAAATTGACGCACACCATTAGCCACAAGCAAATCTGTAAGCGTGTTTTGTATATTAGGTGGGTGGGTTAAAAAATTCTGTGGCAAATTATTGTCCCCATCATATTGCAACATACCCGCAAAATAGACTTTCGGCACAACACCACGGTCAAACTTATTAAAATATGGCAAATCAAAGGCTTGGCTAAGTTCTATGGCACGGTCACCACGGAAGTTTATCAAACAAACGCTGTCACCATCAGCAATTTTGCCTATAGGCTCACCATTTTCAGCAATGACAAAGGGTGGCAAGTCTTGGTCAATAATGTCGGGCTTGGCTTCACGGGCAACAGTTATCGCTTCACTAGCAGAGCCAAATTGCGTGCCAATGCCATGTACATGAACATTCCAGCCCTCTTCTACCATGCCCCAATTCGCTCCGTACCTGTCCATGGTAATCCGCTGTCGCCCGCCACCTGACGCAATCCGTGCATCAAACCTAGCAGAATTAAGCTCCGCCAGCACAAGCTCCAATTTGGCAACATATTCAATGGCAGACTGTGCCGCCACATCCCGCCCGTCAAGCAAGATATGTATACGCACCCGCCTAACCCCGTCATCATAGGCTTTGCGAACCAAAGCAATCAAATGCTCAATATTAGCATGAACCTTGCCGTCTGACAAAAGCCCAATAAAATGCAGAGTATCACCCGCAACTAAATTTTTCCAAACGGGCGTGTCAAACATACGCCTACTGGCAATGGCTTCATCAACAAGCTTTGCCCCCTGTGCGTAAATTTGCCCGCAACCAAGGGCATTATGCCCCACCTCAGAATTGCCCATGTCCCCATCATCAGGCAACCCAACCGCTGTTCCATGGGCTTTAATTTTAACCCACGGATGATACTGCATCAAATAATCCAAATTAGGGGTATGTGCCGCCAAAACCGCATTGCCCTCGGTTTTGTCCGACAAAGCAACCCCGTCCATAACAATCAAAACAACTGGTTTCATAATATCCCCTCTATATAATACGTCTTTGTATTTCCTCGGCTATATGGGCGAAATTCTGGTAGCTGTCCACATCCAGCCATTGTGCTTGAGGCATTTGGTGCTTAAACCATGTAATTTGACGCTTGGCAAACCGTCTTGTGCCTTGTTTTATGGCATGTACAGCTTCATCCAGAGTGGTCTTGCCATCCAGATACGGCACAATTTCCTTGTAACCCAAGCCCTGCATGGACACCAAAGCAGGGTCATAGCGTTTAAGTAGATGGCTAACTTCACCCACCAACCCATTTTCTACCATGTCATCAACACGGCGGTTTATGCGGTCATACAGCCTATCACGGTGGGCGTTAAGGATGAAAATTTTAGCATCATAAGCGGGAGGTTTTGCACGCTGGTCTTGGTTGTGGTCGCTGATACGCTGTCCTGTCACATGGTAAAATTCCAACGCACGCATTACCCGCTTAATGTTGTTTTTGTCCAATTGCTCCGCTGACTTTGGGTCACGGTATGTCAGCATGGCAAAGAGCTGGTCTGCATCCAACATTTGTAGCTTCCGCCTATATTCGGGGTCGGGGTCGGCTTTTTGGTCAAAGTCCACATCATGAAGAATTGCATTGATATAAAAACCAGTACCGCCACAAATTATGGGTGTACAATCACGTCGTATAATTTGTGCAATAAGCTCCTTAGCTCTTGCTTTGAAAATGGCTACATTGTAGGGTTTATCGGGGGTCAGCTCGTCAATTAAATGATGAGGGATACCTCCCATCTCTTTATGTGACATTTTAGCCGTTCCCACATCCATACCCTGATAAATCTGCATAGAATCTGCTGAAATAATTTCGCCGTTAAGAAGGTGAGCAAGTGCCACTGCCGTCCCGCTTTTGCCAGTGGCAGTAGGGCCACCAATTATTATGATTTTATTGATGCTCTCGCCCTCCTTTCCATGGCTTCAATTTCTCGGATGGATAATACTTCGCCAGAGCTTTCCTCCAAACGAAGGCGAATTTGTTTCATAACTTCTTTTGTAACACAGTAATCCAAACGCTGCTCTTTTGAGAGGGTTTCTTCATCATAAACCCCGCCACGTATATCAATTTTATCCAAAACTTGACGGGAGCGTTCAACTACAGATTGTGGCAGACCCGCCATTTTCGCCACATTAATACCATGGCTTTTGTCCGTACCACCTTCTACAACTTTCCATAAAAACTTGATGTTTTCGCCAACTTCTCTAACAGCCATGGAGAGGTTAAATGCCCCAGCAATTTTGCCTTCGGTGGCGGTAAGCTCGTGGTAATGGGTGGCGAAAAGGGTTTTTGAGCCAATTTCCTCGGCAATATGTTCAAGCACTGCCGTTGCAATTGCCAAACCGTCAGTCGTGCCTGTGCCACGCCCAACCTCGTCTAGCAAAATTAGGCTATTTGCAGTGGCGTTGCCAATAATATGGGCAACCTCTGCCATTTCCACCATAAAAGTGGACTGACCACGACTTAAATCATCCGCAGCCCCCACACGGGTGAAAATTTGGTCGCAAATGGCTAAATTCGCACTGTCAGCAGGGACAAAGCTACCCATTTGTGCCATAATTTGGATTAGGGCAGTTTGTCGCATATATGTAGACTTGCCCGCCATGTTTGGACCTGTAATAACGGCAATTTTTCGCTGGTCGTCCATGTTGAGGTTGTTGGGTACAAAACCATTAAAAAGCCGTTCGATTACTGGATGACGACCACTCTCTATTTGGGTGACACCTCGGGTATTTAACTTCGGAGCAACATAATCGTGCTTGACGGCAATTTGTCCAAGGGATTGTAAAGCGTCCATATTTGCGATAATATGAGCCGTTGCCTGTATACGTGATGCTTTGTCAGCTAAATCATTGCGAAGCTGGGTAAACAAGACTTCCTCCAAGTCAGCAACCTCTTGGGTTAAAGTCAAGATTTTTGTTTCTAACTGTTTAAGTGGCTCACTGGTGTAACGCTGGTGGTTGGCAAGGGTTTGGCGTGGCGTGTAGTCCTCTGGCACTTTGTCTTTACCGCTATTTGCAACCTCGATATAGTAGCCAAAAACCTTGTTTTGTGCCACCTTTAACCCCTTGATGCCAGTTCGATTACGTTCTACCTGCTGATATTCGTCCACTTCCACAAGTATACTTGCCAACTGGCTGCGTAATCCATCCAACTCTTGGTTAAATCCATCAGCAAAAACCTTGTCAGCATCAACAGAAATGGCATTTTTGACACTTTCATAAACATCGGACAATCTATCCATTTCAACTGCAAAATATGTATTCATGCTGGACGTAAAATCATCAGGCAAACCTTGGATTGCCGTCAATGACTTTTCTAGCAACAACACATCCCTAGGCAAAACCCGATTGTAAGTAATTTTGGCACAAAATCTCTCTAAGTCACCAATTTCAGATAACTTTTTACGCACTTGCTCCCGTAAGGTTTTGTTTTCGGCATATTCTGCCACAGCCGACTGCCTTGTGTTAATATCATCAACACTAACCAACGGCGACATCGTCCATATTTTAAGCAAACGCCCGCCCATTGGGGTTTTGGTGGCATCCATAACCCACAACAAACTACCCTTTCTTTCACCAGCCAAGGTTTCAAAAAGCTCTAAATTACGCCGTGCAAAGCGGTCGATGGACATATATGTGGCAGAGCTATATAAGTTAAGCTTGGCAATATGCGAAAGGTTGTTTTGTTGGGTTTCTCTCAGATATTCCAACAAAGCACCCGACGCAGACAAAGCAGGACGAGGAATTGCACCGAAGCTTTGAAGTCGCCCTTCTCCAAAATGGTATATCAATCGCTCATGGGCAGCGGTGTGCATAAAAGCCCAGAAATGATAACTTTTGGCAGGCATATCAAAGTCGCTAGGGTCAAAACCATCACCAATAATAAGCTCAACAGGTGCAATTTTAACAATTTCATCCAATAATTTATCACGTGTAGGAAATGTGGTTGCATAAAAATCCCCCGTGGAGACATCGGCATAAGCCAATCCAAAACCCGAATTATCAGAATGTATGGCAGCTATGTAATTAGCATCACCTTCGTCAGCAAAAATTGTGCCAGCTGTGTAAACACGCACAACCTGACGCTTCATAATGCCGTTTTCAGTTTCGCTGGTCTGCTCGCATAAAGCCACACGATGCCCAAGCTCTACCAACTTACGTATATACCCCTCAGCAGAATGATATGGAACCCCACACATAGGGGCTTTCCCCTGCCCTGTGTCCCGCTGGGTAAGGTGCAAACCAAGGGCATCCGCCACCGTTTGGGCATCATCAAAAAACAGCTCATAAAAATCACCAAGCCGAAAAAATACCAAGGCATCCCTATGAACTTCCTTAATTTTAAGGTATTGCAACATCATAGGCGACCATTTCATCGTCTACCTCCGCAACACCCGCCACAACCGCCACCGCTAGGTGCTTCATCCACCCCAGTAACAGTGCGTATCATGCCCACAACACTCTCAACCATAACTTGATATTCTGCCCTTGCCCTCAAAAACCGCTCTTGTGCCTGCCCGTCATCAGTATTTTCTTCGTATTCGGCAAAAGCGTGGGCGTAATCCTTAGAAATGTCAGAAACCAAAACTTCTTCCGCCAACATACGTGCCTTTTCTTGGTAAATTGTCACACAATCTCTCCAGTCAAATAAAATGTTTTCGCTTCAATTATCTTTACATCAACCAACTGCCCTGCAAGCTCCGAACCGCCCGCAAAATGCACCAACGAATTATCGTCAGCACGACCGTGCAACAACCCGTCTTTGCCGACACCTTCCACCAACACCTCTAACACCTGCCCCAACTTCTCGGCAGAAAGCTCACCAGTTATGCGGTTAACCTCATCCAAAAGACGATTAAAGCGGTCTTTTACAACACTTTCACAAACTTGGTCTTCCATATGGTCGGCAGGCGTGCCAAGCCTTCGGCTATAGATAAACGTAAAGGCAGATGCAAAACGCCCATGTCGCACCACATCCAAGGTGTCCTCAAAATCCTCCTCGGTTTCCCCAGGAAAACCTACCATTATGTCAGTTGTCAATGATATGTTTGGTATTTCCGCTTTAACCTTGTCAATCAAATCCAGATACCATTTTTTAGTATGCTTGCGGTTCATATCATGCAAAAGCTTGTCAGAACCAGCTTGGAATGGCAAATGCAGATAATTACAAACCTTAGGCAAATCCCTAATAGCTTCAATCACATCATCCGTCATATCCTTAGGGTGACTAGACATGAAACGTATACGGGCAATACCCTCAACCTCACTGACTTTATGCAACAATTCCGCAAAGCTAATATCCCCAGCATAACTATTCACATTCTGCCCCAAAAGCATAATCTCACGAACGCCATCTTTTGCCAAAGCTTCAACTTCCGCCAAAATATCCTCTGGTCTACGACTTCGCTCCCGCCCTCGCACATAAGGCACAATGCAAAATGTACAAAAATTGTCACAACCATACATTATGTTTACCCCAGCTTTGAAAGGATATTCCCGCAGACTTGGCAAATCCTCCACAATCTCAGGTGCTTCTTGCCAAATGTCCACAATCATGCCTTTTGTTTCCATGCTGGTATGCAACAACTGAGGAAAGCGATAAATATTAAAAGTACCAAAAATCACATCAACATAAGGATAAGAAGTCTTAATTTTTTCCACAACCATGTCTTGTTGCATCATGCAACCACACAGCACCAATTTTAAGTTACGGTTCTGCTCCTTACGCACCTTAAAATTACCCAAATTACCATAAAGGCGGTTTTCTGCATTCTCCCGCACACAACAAGTATTAAAAATAACCAAGTCGGCAGCGTCCTCGTCCTCCGTCATGTCAAAACCCATTTCCACCAGCATCCCTGCCAACTTCTCAGAATCCCTAGCATTCATTTGGCAACCATAAGTCATAACCAATGCCTTTGGAGGCACGGGAAACCCACGATTAACCTCTGCCATCTTTTCTATATAATAACTCGTCCACTTCTCCATAAAAACAACCCCTTCAAAACAATAAAACAAGTATACACTTTTTTGAAAAAAAATGCAAGTTACTATTGACAAATAAATCCGACATATGCTATAGTATTACTAGGATTAAAAAATTCCAAACAAATGAGGAGGACTTTATTATGATAATTGGCAAAAAAGTTGAACCTTTCACCCTGCAAGCCTTTGTGGATTGCGAGTTTAAGGAAATTACAGAGCGTAACTTAACGGGCAAATGGGCGGTGTTTTTCTTCTACCCCGCCGACTTCACCTTCGTCTGACCCACCGAATTAGAAGACCTGGCAGGTCTGTATGACGAATTCAAAAAGGCGGATTGTGAAGTTTACGCCATCTCCACTGACACGCATTTTACCCACCGTGCCTGGTGGATGGCAAGCAAGGCAATCAAAAAAATAAAATTCCCTATGGTAGGCGACCCAGGGCATGAACTTTGCAACCAATTTGGCGTACTTATCCCAAAAGCAGGGCTTGCAATGCGTGCCACACTTATCATCAACCCCCAAGGCGAGGTTGAAGCCATGGAAATCGCAGGAAAAGGTATGGGCAGAAATGCCGCAGAACTTTTGCGTAGGGTGCAATCCGCCCGATTTATGGCAGCAAATCCAGATGTGGTTTGCCCCGCCAAATGGAAACCAGGCGACGAGGGCATAAATGTCCGCCAAAGACTGTCAGAAAAAATCGACGAAGCAAGGCAATAAACAAAAAGCCCCTGTCAAATGACTTGACAGGGGCTTTTTATTTACCGCTCTCAACAGGATTCGAACCTGAGACCTTTCGCTCCGGAGGCGAACGCTCTATCCACTGAGCTATGAGAGCAGTTGTGGCATTTAATGCCACGGAAGAAAGTATATCATATTTGAGAGGGCGTGTCAAAGGGTTTTTTTCTACGGCTCATACATTCTTGGTCGATGTCATAAATCCCATTAGAATGAACAGAATTACCACCAATTGAACGCAAGGTTTCTAATAAATGCAAAAAGTCCATTGTATCCTCCAAAGTCTTGTGATTGGCTTGTGGGACAAATGGCTTTAAGGCATGAAGAAGCTGGGCTTCTTTACTAGGATTTCTACGAGCGTGCTTGCTTTTTTGTTCCAAGTTTTTCATCATTTGGGTGGCTTCTAAAATTCTGCTTTCAAGCATTATTTATTACCTCCATTCAAAAATTTTAACATATTGATAATCCCCCAACCTTGGCGGTTTGGAGGCATCCGCAAATCAACTGCACTATATTTTATCATAAGCTTAACTTGGTCGGGTGTAAGATTCGGATATTTTGTAAGCAACAGCGACACGGCACCAGAAACAAAAGGAGCTGCCATTGATGTCCCTGTCATCCTCACATAATACCGCCCCACCAATTTCATCTTCATCAATCGTTGCAAGCTAAGTTCTGGGCTGTTAGACAAACAAGAAACAATATCGCATCCTGCCGCCAAAATGTTAGGTTTTATAACACATTCCGATGTGGGTCCTTGCCCCGAAAAATTTGCCGTGGCAATAGAATCGCAATGACTGTCCTCCACAGCCCCCACGGTGATAATTTTGCGACTGCTACCAGGGGAGGTGACGGTGGAAGCCTCTGGTCCAGCATTGCCAGCGGCTGCAACCACCACAACACCTGCATCCCACAACGCTTCCGACATACGTACCAATGGGTCGTTACTGCCCACATCTGCCGTGCCAATCGAAAGGTTTGCCACACGGATATTATACCTTTCGGCATTATCATAAACCCACTGCAACCCCGCCAAAGCGTTGCTAGAATTACCCCGACCACTGGAATCCAAAATCTTCACCGACAAAATATTTGCCTTAGGATTCACCCCCACATAAACCCCGCCAGATGCAAACCCATCCCCCGCCGCAATACCTGCTACATGGGTGCGGTGCTGATAATCTTAGCCTAACGAGTAAATATACGCCTATAACGAGCGTGGCAAAGCTATATGTAATTACTTAAACATTTAATCTCTAAATATTAGAAGCAGAGACTTTTTGTTGAAATCTTTGAAATTTAATGCTACAATAATTTCAGAGTTACTGAAGTTTCTGCACTTGATTGCAATGCAGCAACTGGTTGCTTAAAAATAAAACCAAGGAGTGCTTCATATGCGTCTTCCCTCAGGCTTCTTCAAACAATCTGCCATCAATCTCGCTCCCCTCTTAATCGGCAAAACACTTTGCCGTAAAATAGATGATGAGATTATTCGCTTTGCTATAACAGAAACAGAGGCATATGCAGGTGAAAGTGATACCGCTTGCCATGCACATAAGGGCAAAACCCCACGCACTTCTGTTATGTATGGGGAAAGTGGCATTGCCTATGTTTATTTGTGTTACGGGATTCATCATCTGCTGAATGTTGTGGTAGCAGATATTGGTGAGCCTGAATGTGTGTTGATTCGTGGTGTAGAAGGTATATCTGGACCTGGGCGGTTGACAAAGGCTTTGCAGATTGATATGAGGTTTAATAGGATGAATTTAATAACATCGAATGAGCTTTGGTTGGAAGATGGCGTTCAACTTCCATATACTGCCACTCCCCGAATAGGGATTGGTTATGCTAGTGAGGAGGATAGGGCACAGTTGTGGAGGTTTGTTGCTGTTTAATGTGTTTCGTTATGCACGCTTTTGTATATACAGGCTTCTATCCTGTTGTAATTCAGCATAAAAAATATGCTTAACATCTTTGACCCCTTGCTTTCTCAATTCGGCATTTAGTTGTTCACGGCTATATCCTAGCTCTGCCAGATTTTTTTCAACAATTTTTCCATCTGTAATGATTTCGGATGGCAAGCCAGCAGGTTCTGACAAAATTTGCATATCCTCTTTGGTCACGGGTTTTTTGCTTGATTTCTTCATTACAGTTAATGCACCATTTGGCTCTAAAATCGCATATTCTACATCCATTATGGAAAATACTTGGTTTAACCTTAGTTGCATGGATAAGTCATCTAAATTTAGCCTTTGTTTTCTTAATGCTGACTCTAAAATAAGACCTTGTTTAATTACTATCGTGGGCTGTCCGTCCATCAAAACTCTAGCGACTGGACTTTTCAAACTCATCCATTCAATTATAAGAACCAACAGGCTCCACAAAGTCAAGGCAAGCAGACCATCTATAATACGTACTTCCTTTTGCATCACCATCTCGCTCGCCATGCTACCTAGAGCGATTCCTGTGATATAGGTAAATACTGTAAGTTGGCTAAGTTGCTTTTTACCCAACAAACGGGTAAGAAGTAAAAGTATTACAAAGCCCAACAATGTGCGAATGGCTGTATCCAACATGATATTCCCTCCCTTTCCAGTTATTGTGCGGAATAAGCCACGTTTTATACCAACAAAGATGGACACCCTAAGTCAGAGGTGATTTGTAAAATGTCCATAAATGGCTGGAATTTTCAGAATACTTATTTGGGGCTACCCGAAATTTTTTATTCCAATCAAAAGCCTGCCCTAGCTCCTGACCCCAAAATGGTTATTTTTAATCAAGGACTAGCAAAAGACTTGGGTTTAGATGATGGGCTTTTGAAATCTTCCCCAGAATTATTTGCTGGAAACATCTTGCCAACCAATGCTCGTCCCGTTTCTCAGGCATATGCTGGGTATCAATTCGGTCGTTTTGCCACGCTGGGGGATGGACGGGCTGTTTTATTGGGAGAGCAGATAACACCAAACGGACAGCGATTTGACATACAACTAAAGGGTTCGGGTCGCACGCCCTATTCTCGTGGAGGGGATGGGCTAGCATCACTCTCACCCATGCTTAGGGAATATATTATTAGCGAGGCAATGTATGCTTTGGGCATACCCACCACTCGCTCATTGGCGGTTGTCCTTACTGGCGGGGAAGTTGTTCGGGAAACCATATTTCCTGGGGCGGTATTAACTCGTGTTGCTTCCAGCCACATCCGCATCGGCACTTTTAATTATGCGGCAGCATACGGAAGTACAGATGATTTAACCGCACTTGCAGACTATACCATACGGCGACATTTCCCGTGGCTGGAAGGAGTTAAGGATAAGTATCTGCTGTTTTTTCGTGAGGTCGCTCGCTTGCAAGCTGAATTAATAGCAAAATGGCAGTTGGTGGGATTTATCCATGGCGTTATGAACACGGACAATGAAGCAATTTCTGGCGAAACCATAGATTATGGACCATGTGCATTTATGGATACCTATGACCCAAATACTGTGTTTAGCTCAATAGACACAAGCGGGCGATATTCCTATAAAAACCAGCCAGGTATAGGGGCATGGAACTTGGCGAGATTAGCAGAGTCCATCCTTCCCTTATTACACAAAAATCAAGAAGAAGCCATATTGATGGCAGAAGATGAGATTAAGGTTTATTGGGATATTTTTAACGAAAACTGGTTGCAGGGCATGAGAACCAAGCTTGGAGTGACAAACAAAGAAGAAGATGACACCTCTTTGGTCAAAGAATTACTTGATTTAATGGAGCATCATAAGTTGGATTATACTAATACATTTCGTGCGTTATCGTCCGTAAATCTGGAAAACCCCCCGTTGCCGGGGGACGGTCAGTGGCTGAAACAATGGATTGCAAGACTAGGCCGACAACCCATCAGCATAAATGAGGCTAGTGAAATGATAAAAGCCCACAATCCTGCACTTATCCCAAGGAATTATTTTGTTGAGGAAGCTCTAACTGTAGCGAGCAAAGGAGATATGGGTGTTATGAAAGATTTGTTGAGGGCTTTAAGTGAACCTTTTGAAGAATCAGATAAATATACCTCTGTGCAGGAAGGGTGGAGTTGTGGGTATAAGACGTTTTGCGGGACGTAGCTTAGGTTATAGCTTTATAAACTTAGTTAGTATCTGCAAGATAGTTGTAACAAAAAAATCGAGTGATGTGCTAATTTGACTAAAAACTGCCCACGGGGTAATCGGTGGCAGTTTTTTATTGACGTTTCCATTATTTTTTATCAATTTTGCAAAAAAATCTAAAATCACCAAAATGGTTGTTAGCTGGCTTCTTGTGCTTATCTTTGTTTTTTCGTTTGGTTTTAATGTGGCGACTTATGACGGCATCACGCCAATAAACCCTGCCTTTCAAAAGTGTCATAAAAAACATTCGATTGATATTCAAGAAAGTAAGTTTTTTGTATGAGAAGCATATTGAAACAGCTTTACTAGGGGTTATTCAAAAGTAAACCACCACATGATTTGAATACTATTGTATAATTTTTGGGCTTTTAGAATCAGCCCCATTAGAATCGAAAACATATTTAATAATTTCACCAACTAGAGATTCGTTCTGGTCTTTACCTGGGTCTGAATTAGTCATTACGATTACGCCACTTTGCCCTTCATGGTAACAACGAAGTTTGCATTGCATACCCACACCCCAACCTTGTGAAACAAAGAAAGGTTTGCCTTCTTTGTCTTTATCGAGAAAAACACCTAAACCCACATCATCTGTACAACCATATGGGGTCAGCATAAGCCGTGCCGTTTCTTGGTTCAACACCAAACCACCATTTCCGTGGTAGGATTTTAGAAGGTCTGTGATTATGATTGTAAGCTCCCTTGTTGTAGTCCACAGCCCTGCACCTTCGATGTTTGGATAAACAGCACGGACTTCCTTCACCGCATTTCCACGCTTATCATGCCCTACGGCACAATCAGCGAGCGAAATGCCGTCATATTCATTTTTGTTTGGCTCCCAAAAGAATGTACGAGTTAGCCCAAGGGGTTTGAAAATCATCCAACTCGCAGCTTGCGGTATCGTTTCGCCCAAAGCATCAAGAAGAACTTGACTAATAATAGAGTAGCCTGCATCTGAATATTCGCAATCAGTTTCGGGTTCATATTTTATATTAACTGCTTTATTCAAAATATCAACAAGACTTGGAGCGTCATCACCAATTTTACATAGGCTAAAAATATCATCATAATCACGCAACCCTGCCTGATGAGCTAATAAATTTGCAAGTGTGATTTTTTTCGTTTTGGTAAACTCGCTATCGGGAAGTTTCCATGAAATGAGGTATTCGTTGACATCTTTATGCAAATCTAACTCTCCATATTGAGCCAACCTTAATACGCATATAGCTGTAATCATCTTTGATATTGAGCAAGCATGGAAAATGGAATTATCATCAACCTCTTTACTCGTCCCTTTTTCAAGCGTCCCAAAATGCTTACTCCAATCAATTTTTCCATCAGCAAAGCAAGTTACGCTAACGCTTGGTATATTAAAATAGTTCATTCTTTCTATTATGTTCATATGCTCGTTTCCTCCAATTTTCTTACGGCAAACCAAAGCTCAAAATATCCAAACTCATTGTCACCGCCATAAATTTCTAAATCCAAACCGCCGACCTGTTCATATTGCGATGCTGGTAGCCATTCACCAAAGAATCGTTTATACAAGGACTCAATAACTGTGTCAAAATTGTCCCATTCAAACTTTCCAGATGGGAACACAGCCCATGTGTGTGCTGGCACATCTAAAACTGTATAATCGTCAATTTGACTACCTCTGCCTTTGAAGGCACAAATCATATAAGGGAACTCGCCTGTGCCAACCTCTTTGTAACTGCAAATAGCGTGTACATTATCTAAATTTTGACCGACAAACGAGGGTAGCTTGCCAGCGTCTTCATCTAGCTTAGTAATGGCACCGCTTGCATGGCAATCAGCCCACAAATCTGCGGGAGTTCGTGGGTGTTCTCCACTTTCATCAGTTCTAAAAATTCCTTCGATACCAAACACTTGAAAGGCATCTTTTTTCTCAATACGATAGTCCATTTGCTCCTTCCCTATAATCGAAACTTGGAATGAAATGCGAGGGTATGCTTTTAACAAAATACCACCCTTTTTTGCCTGTGTAGGTGTTGCACCATGCAAAGCATGAAACGCACGGGCGAAAGATACAGGCGATTCATAGCCATATTTCATCGCCACCTCAATCACCTTAACATTACTACTTTGCAACTCTAACGCCGCCAAAGTCAACCGCCTTTTCCTCACATATTCGGAAAGCGATATATCTGCGACATATGAAAACATTTTGAAAAATGTATGCACAGAACAACAAGCCAATTTTTCAAGCACACTGTAATCAATTTCGCCACAAAGATTATTCTCTATATAATCCAATGTGGTGTTCATTCGTGTCAGCCAGTCCACAGCACTCTCTCCTTCCAAAATCAATTATAGGGCAAGCCAAACAAAAAAGCACAACATTTCACGCCCAATTTTGTTTGCAAGACCCTCTTGATAAATGATGCTATTCTAAATGTTGCGTAGTATATTTGACTATATGCCGAGATTTTTTAATCGCCCTAAAACTAGTATATCAATAAGTCTTATAAGTTTCAAGATGTGATTGCCAATCACATTATTTGACCTTTACCACTAAGCTCCATCCTCATGGACAAGCATGAGCAAACCCCTATTCACTGCATAGTATATACCAAAACTATAAGGACGGATATTTATGTCAGCAAAGCTAACAGCCCATTGGGTTGAACAGATTGTTAGAGGATTGCAGGAATCCATAGATGGTATAGTTCTGTGCGACCCCGATAACATAGCAACCTGTGGAGTCAATGCCGCACACATCCTTGTGGATTTTACCAATTAAAAATCCTAGTTTCAAACCCAGCTACACCATTTCCCAATCCGAAACAAGGGAGATTTCCGACTTCAACATATACAACAACGGTGCTGGCATAAAAGCAGACTGGGATTATAAAATGTCCATGGTTGAAAAGGATATTTGGAACGCCTTTCGCCAGCCCTTTATGAAAAAAGTGCGTGTGTTAATCGAAAAATCTACCAATACATTACCGCATGACAATTCAAAAACCATCCACGGTGTTTTTGTTATATTGATAAAACCGACCATCCAGAGGTTATGAGTGGTCGGTTTTTCGTTTAGATGGTGTGGTTGAAATTTCGCTTGACAAAAGCATTGATTTTGTACTATCAGCAATTGGTGCTTTATTGTTCTATAAATCAATTTAATGCAGAACCCATTTAAGCGATACATCTGCCTATGATGTATTGTTTGGATGGGTTTTTATGATTTTATCAAGAAAAATTTCCACCACATTGTTGTATTTCGGAAATAATTTAACCTGCAAAATAGCTATTCGACATAAAAAGTGAATAATACTTCATTTTTTTCTGGACAAATGTAATTTGTTGGTGTATACTAACGAGAAACAAAAACTTTTTTGAGGTGATTTTGATGAGAGAGGTTGTAATTGCATCAGCCATGCGCACAGCCATTGGAAGCTTTGGTGGTGTGTTTAAGGATGTGTCAGCCGTTGATTTGGGTGTGGTTGCCACGAAAGCGGCAATAGAGCGTGCTGGCATCAAACCAGAGCAGGTTTGCCAAGTGATTTTGGGTAATGTTTTGCAGGCAGGTCTTGGACAAAATGTGGCAAGGCAGGTGGCAATTGGTGCTGGTATTCCTGACACTGTCCCATCATTTGTGACGAATTTCGTTTGCGGAAGTGGTTTGAAAGCGGTAGAACTTGCCACCCAAGCAATTCTTTGTGGTGACGCCGATATTGTGGTTTGCGGTGGCACAGAAAATATGTCCCAAGCCCCTTATTTGGCAAAAGGTGTCCGTTGGGGACAAAAAATGGGCAACTCTGAGCTTGAGGACACCCTGATTGCTGATGGTTTGACCGATGTTTTCAACAAATATCACATGGGAATAACTGCCGAAAATTTGGCTGATAAATACGGCTTTTCACGTGAGGAACAAGATGAATTTTCAGCACAAAGCCAACAAAAGACAGAAAATGCCATAAAGACAGGTAAATTTAAGGCAGAAATTGCCCCTGTAAGTATTCCAGTGCGCAAGGGCGACCCTGTTGTGGTTGATGTTGATGAGTTTCCGAGGGCAGGCACAACTGCCGAGGGTCTTGGAAAGCTTCGCTCAGCCTTCAAAAAAGATGGCTCTGTAACGGCAGGGAATGCTTCGGGCATAAACGATGGGGCGGCTGTACTTGTGGTAATGAGCAAGGAAAAGGCAGAGGAACTAAATATAAAGCCTTTGGCAACCATTGTCAGTTATGCAAATGCTGGGGTATGTCCAACGATTATGGGTATTGGCCCAGTGCCTGCTACCCAAAAAGCCTTGACAAAAGCAGGTTTGACAGTTGCCGACCTTGACTTGATTGAAGCCAACGAAGCATTTGCTGTACAAGCCCTTTCTGTGAGCAAAGAATTGAGTTTGCCTTCTGAAAAAGTTAATGTAAACGGCGGTGCAATCGCTCTTGGGCATCCCATAGGGGCAAGTGGCGCTCGTGTACTTGTCACCCTAATTCACGAAATGATTGCACAAGAGGCAAAACACGGTCTTGCGACCCTTTGCGTGGGTGGCGGACAAGGTATCGCAATGATTATAAAGCGTTAAAACAAAATGGAGGATAAAATTATGAGATTTCAAGGAAAAACAGCAATTGTTACAGGAGCAGCAGGGGGAATTGGACGTTGTGTGGCAGAAATACTGGCATCTGAAGGTGCAAATGTTTGTGCCGTTGATATGGTAGAACTTCCATATAGTGTGGATGGTGTCAAGGGCTACAAACTAAATGTAACCGACACAGTGGCATGTAAAGCTTTTTATGACGAGGTTGCCACCGAATACCCAACTTCAGACATTTTGGTTAACAACGCAGGAGTTACAAGAGATGCTATGACAGCCAAAATGACTGACGAGCAATGGGATTTGGTGATTGATGTTAATTTGAAAGGTTTGTTTAATTTAACTCGACACTTTGGACCGCATATGGAGCGTCAAAACAGCGGTTCAATTATAAATATTTCTTCTGTTGTTGGTGAATTTGGCAATATTGGTCAGGCTAATTATGCCGCAACAAAATCCGCCGTTTATGGCTTGACAAAAACATGGGCTAAAGAATTTGCCCGCAAAGGGGCTGCCGTCCGTGTAAATGCCGTGTCCCCAGGGTATACTATGACGGATATTCTTAAAACTGTGCCACAAGACTTGCTTGACAAATTTGCCGCCCAAACAATGCTTGGCAGACTTGGACAACCCGAAGAAATCGCTAAAGCAATCGTGTTTTTAGCAAGTGACGACGCATCATACATAACAGGTCACAATTTAAGCGTCAATGGAGGGATGAGATTATAATGAATGGACTTACAATGAGCCAAATCAGCGTGGGGCAATCCGCCAGCTTTACAAAAACAATCACCGAAACAGATGTATATATGTTTGCGGGCGTGACGGGAGACTTAAACCCTGCTCACTTAAACGAAGAATATGCCAAAAATACCATGTTTAAGGGACGCATCGCCCATGGGATGCTTGGGGCAGGTTTGATTTCTGCTGTCCTTGGTATGTATTTACCAGGTCCTGGAACTATTTATATGAAGCAAGACCTGAAATTCCTTGCTCCTGTACGCTTTAACGACACAATCACAGCCACCTGTACCGTCAAGGAAAAAATCGAGGACAAAGGGCGTCTTGTCATGGAATGTATCGTGACAAATCAGGATGGCACACAGGTAATCGTCGGGGAAGCCCTTGTGATGCCGCCAAAATGATAAAAGCTGAGGATTTACTAAAATCTCCGCCAAAAACAAAGCTTCGAGAGGTGACCCTTGAGAAGCTTTGTTTGGCAGCGGAGCAAATTTTTATGAAAAAAAATTATTATAATACAAGCATATACGACATCGTGACCGAAGCCGATGTGTCCATCGGCACTTTTTACAATTATTTCCCTGATAAAATCAGTATGTATAAATATGTTGTGCTGAAACATGGGCAAGATATTAGGAAGTTTATCGCCAAAGGGTTGTCCAAAACAGGCATAACCGACCGAAAGAAAATGGAAAGGGAAGGCATAAAGCTTTATTTGGACTATTGCCTTAAAAATCCCCGTGTCATCAACATTATTTGGCAATCCCACTTTGTCGCACCTGAGCTTTTTATCGCATATTACGACAATTTTGGAAAACAGTATGAAAAGCAGTTAGCGTCTGCTGTCGCTGTCGGCGAAGTTTACCCTGCTGACCTTGAGGTTGTCAGCTATATGTTGATGGGTATGTCGAATTTTCTTGCAATCAAATATGTGGAATTTGGCGACCACAACAACTTGACTGACGAACGTCTTTATGAAATTGTTGACCAAGTGATGGAAATTTTGCAAAGGGGGATGTTTGTTTAATAATTAAGTCCTACAAGTTCTGAAAAAAGTTCTTGACGCTTCTTGGGAATTAATATATAATAATTGTAATCAAAAAAATGAATGACCCTTCACATTTTGAAAAGAGGTGTTAGCTTTGGAGAAACACGTTGGAATTGCGGGGATTGGCACATATATTCCCCAAAGTTTTATGACAGCGGGAGAGATTTCCGATGCCACAGGTGGCGTGTGGAGCGAGGATGCTGTCATAAACAAGCTTGGAATTGTGAAAAAACCCGTCACCGATGAAGTTGGGACGCAGGAAATGGGATATTTGGCGGCGAAGGCTTGCTTGGAAAATGCAGGGATAAGTCCTTTAGAAATTGACGTGATTTTGTGCATGGGCGAGGAATACAAGGAATTTCCTTTGACAACCTCGGCTTTGTATATCCAAGACAAACTTGGTGCTGTAAACGCTTGGGGTATTGACGTGCAAAACCGTTGTTGCACTGCCGTTTCTGCCATAAAAATGGCGAAAGATATGTTGATGGCGGATGACGAGATTGACACAATTCTCATTGCGGGCGGTTATCGCAACGGCGACTTCATTGATTATACTGACAGCAATGTGTCGTTTATGTTTAACTTGGCGGCAGGGGGCGGAGCAATCCTTCTTCGCAAAAATCTTGGTAAAAATTTAGTGCTTGGCAGTCATATCATTGCAGATGCAAGCTTAAACCGTACTGCTGGGGTTGAAATTGGCGGGCAAGTAAATCCAATAAACGCTGAAAATTTTGAAGAAGCACGTCGCTCTCTACGTTTGATGGATGCCGAAACCATGAAAAACCGTTTGAACGCAGTGAGCATGGATAATTGGCATACTTGCATCAACCGTGCTTTTGAAAAGTCTGGTTTACCCTGCTCTGCCATGGACTATTTAGCGATTTTGCATATCAAGCCAAGCGGGCATCGTGGGATGCTTGCAGATTTAGGCTTGACGGATGACCAGTCTATATATCTTGAAGATTTTGGACATATAGGACAGGTTGACCAAATTTTGTCCTTGGAGCTGGCTTTGAAGCAAGGCAAGGTTGGGGAAGGTTCGGTTGTATGTATGTTGTCCGCTGGAATCGGCTATGTTTGGGCGGCTTCTGTTATTAAGTGGGGGGAATTTAAGGTATGAGTATTTTTGTACAAATCCTTTTCAACAGCTTGGAAGCGGGCGGGATTTATGCACTTGCTACCCTTGGCGTAATCCTTATATTCCGCACATCCTCTGCCTTTAACTATGCCCAAGGGGTTATCTCCATGTTTTGTGCCTTTATCGCAGCAAATTTTCTCCACTCTACAGGTATGAATGTTTGGGTCGCTACCATCTTTGGTCTGTTTTCGGCATTGCTTGTGGGAATTTTCATAGATAGGGTGGTAATTTCTCGTACGATAAACTTACATTCTGTGTCAAAACAAATTATAACCCTTGGTCTTGTTATTGTATTTTTGGGGCTTGCCCCTATGTTTTTCGGGGTTGACCCTATGACATATCCACGTTTTGCCCATGGTGCTGTCACTGTTGCCGGGGCAAACATTACCCATGGTGCGATTATCAACATTTCTATTGGTATCATGGTTGTTGCGATTTTGTTTTTTGTCATACAAAAGACAAAATGGGGGCTGGCTGTCCGTGCCACGGCTTCCAACGGTTTGGTTGCCCGTTTGATGGGCATACCCACCCCTGTTGTAACCATGGGGGCGTGGGCGATTGCGGCGGCTCTTGGTACACTAGCGGCGGTTATGCGTGCACCTGACACCATGGTTAACCTTGTAATGATGGACAGCATCCAAATCACGGCTTTGCTTGCTTGTGTTTTGGGGGGTCTTGGCACTTTCCATGGACCTGTGATTGCGGCATACCTTATCAGCCTTGGACGTGCCTTGGTAGCCTTCTACATAAGTCCAACTTGGAGCGAGGCAATCATTTACATCCTAATTCTTCTGGTGCTTATGTTTGCACCCAATGGCATTTTCGGCAAAAAAGTGCTGAAGAAAGTTTAGGAGGGTATGGATATGAATAAAGTTTTTGGAACAATCAAAAAAACACAGCCATATCTTGGTTTTCTGATTTTGGGAGGGATTTTGTCCCTTGCCCCTGCACTTGTGGCAAATACCCAATGGTTTTTATTCGCATGGCTTACCATTTTTGCGGGCTTTGTGGTGTATTCCATTGCCAGCCTTGGGATGAACATTTTGATGGGCTATGGTGGCTTGGCAAGCCTTGGAACTGCTGGCTTTATGGGTCTGGGTGCGTACCTTACCATGGTTTTGACTGTGGATTTGGGGTTAAGCTTCTTCCCCGTTCTCATCCTTACGATTTTGGCGACGACAGTGCTTGGGATTTTGGTTGGACTAATATCTTTGCGTGTGGAAGGGTTTTTCCTTGCCATCGCCACACTGGTAATCGCTGAAATGCTTCGCCAAGTGTTTCAACAGATGCCTTTGCTTGGCGGACACGCAGGGCGTACAATGCCAGCATTTCCAACCATTTCGATTTTTGGCATCGCTGAATGGACATTAAACCGAAACCAGACATATATAATGCTTGTAATTTTCCTAGTAATTGCCATGTTTGTGACGCAACTTTTGTTCAAGTCAGCAACAGGGCGGGCATTATCTGCCATGCGAGGAAGTGAGTCAGCTGCCGCTGCCATGGGTATAAGCATTTTCCGTGGTAGATTGTTGGCATTTGCCCTTGCTTCTGGTTTTGCGGGGGCGGCTGGGTCATTGTTCATGTTTTTCATGCCTTTCACCAACCCGAACCACTGGAACTTAGTGCTTTCTCTCTTTATCTTTGCGGTTGTGGTTATTGGTGGTGTACGTTCGGTTGCTGGCACTGTACTTGGTGCGTTTATCGTGTTTGCCGTACCCCAGTTGTTTATCGCCCGCCTACCAATTATTGGTGACATAAGTGGCATGGACTTCGTGTTCACAGGTGTTTTGATTATCGTGGTTGTGCTTTTCTACCCCGCTGGTCTTGTATATATGCCTATAAGTATTAAAAACGGCATCACAAAGCTGATTAACAAACGTAAGAAAGGAGGCGAAACGGCATGAGCATCCTTTTAAGCGTAGAAAATTTGTCCATTGCCTTCGGTGGGCTGAAAGCCGTGGATGATTTGACTTTCGAGATGAACCATGGTGAAATTTATGGCATCATAGGTCCAAACGGAGCGGGTAAAACCACCGCATTTAACTGCATTACGCAATTTTACAAGCCAAACGCAGGCAAAATTCTATTTGACAGCAAAAAGAATGGCGTGATGGACTTGGTTGGCTTGAAGCCACATCAAGTAATTGGACATGGGCTTGTCCGCACATTCCAAAATGTGGAGTTAATTTCGTCCTTGTCGGTGATTGACAATTTGCTTGTTGGGGCGCATATCGCTTTCAAGTCCACATTGCCAGAGCAAATTTTCCGCCTGCCACGTGCAAGGCGTGAAGAAAAGCAATTGCGTGAAAGAGCTATGGAAGTCCTCGAAATGCTTGACCTAACCCATATCGCCCATATGCCAGCAACCATGCAACCTTACGGATACCAAAAAAAGCTAGAGCTTGGTCGCACCCTTATGATGTCACCAAAACTTATTATACTTGATGAACCAGCGGCAGGGCTTAATGAAGTGGAAACCGAGGGGCTTATCAACATTGTGCAGAGCGTAGCAAAAGACCTAAATTGTGGCATTTTGCTGATTGAGCATGATATGAATTTTGTTTCAAAACTTTGCAATCGTATTTGTGCTATAAGCTTTGGTAAAAGGCTTGCAATTGGCACACCTGACGAGATTAAGGCACATCCTGATGTGCAGGAAGCATACCTTGGCAAAAGTGATGAAGGGGGTGATGTTGATGGCTAATATCGCACTGGACATCAAAGGCTTGACGGTGCAGTACGGCTATATCACCGCCGTCAAGGGGGTGGATATGCAAATCCCGCAGGGGGGGCTTGTTGCCCTTCTCGGCTCTAATGGTGCTGGCAAATCCAGCATTTTGAAGGCGATTTCTGGGGCTGTCCCTGCAAAAGGCGAAATGACCTTTTTCGGAGATAACATCAGCGGAATGATTTCCAACAAAATCACTAAACGAGGACTTTTCTCCGTGCCTGAGGGTAGGCAAATTTTTAATGACCTTACCGTGGAAGAAAACTTACGGACAGGAATGTTTACCCTTAAAGACAAAAAACAACAAGCCAGTAATTTCGAGCGTGTATACAGCTATTTCCCATTTTTGGCAGAGCGTAAGAAGCAAGTCGCCCAAACCCTGTCGGGCGGGGAACAACAAATGCTTGCCATGGGCAGAGCATTGATGGGAAGTCCAAAAATGCTTATTTTGGACGAACCGTCCCTAGGGCTTGCCCCTCTAATTGTCCAGCAAATTTTTGACATTGTGCAACAAATTAGGGATGACGGCACAACAGTGCTGATTGTGGAGCAAAACGCCCTCGGGGCATTGAAAATCGCTGATTATGCCTATGTTTTAGAGCTTGGCAATATCATAATGCAGGGCGAGGCAAAGGAACTTATAAAAGACCCGACCCTCATCGAGGCGTATTTGGGCAAATCTGAATAATTTAGCAATTACCGTCAAAGGGCGGTTAAAAATAAGGAGGAAACGAAAATGAAGAAAAAATTATTTACCCTTGCAGCTTTGGCTGCTATGACAATCGGTGTGATGTCATTTACAGCTTGCGGTGGCAATGACGATGATGCGGGCGGGCAACCCCAAGGTGTTACAGGCACTGCTGGTACACATTCTCAAGGTGTTACAGACACCACGATTTACATCGGTAACACAGCCGCCACTTCTGGTGCTTTTGCTGCTGTTGGTGTGCCTTTTAACCATGGTCTGCAATCCTATCTTGACATTGTAAACGCCGCTGGTGGTGTCCACGGTAGGCAAATCCAACTTGTTCACCATGATGATGGCTTTGACGCAGTAAACGGTCTTGCCTTCACCGAACAACTTATCCATGATGACCGTATTTTTGCCCTTGTTGGTCATTTCGGAACACCGACCATCGGTGCAACCTTGCCAATGCTAAAAGAAACTGGTATTCCAGCAGTTTATTTTGCAGCAGGTATTTCTCAGCTTTATATGCCGTATGCGACCACCGTTGCGGAAGGTCAGCGTCTTTTCCCTGTGCAACCACTGTTCCGTCCAGAAGGTCATATCTTGGCAGCACGTGTAATTGACGAATATGCTCCAAGCACCATCGGCGTAATTTTCTCCAATGATGAAGCGGGTCAAGACCTTATTAGCGGTATCCGCTCTCAAGTGGCGGAAATTGGTGGCGTAAACCTTGTTGAAGCCCAAATCACTCCTGCTGACGCTGGCTCAATCTCTCCTGCTGTTTTGACTATGTATGCTCAAAATGTGGATGTTATCATAGTTGCTACTTTGCAAGGTGACTTTCCAGCGGTTGTAAACTCTATCGTTGGTCAAGGGCTTAACGTACCTGTGTTTACTTCATACGTAAGTGCTGCCCCAATCATCATCCAAGGTTTTGCAGCGGACTATCTTGGTGCAAATGCCACTTTCCCTGTTTATGTAACCAGCTGGCTTAGCATCTTTGACGATGAAGGCGAACTTGTTGACGATTACTGGGCATTTGCTGAGGGCGTTGGCGAAGACATGGCTTTGAACACCTTTGCAATGGCTGGCTGGGTTGCTGCAAGCACCTTCGTCCAAGGTTTGCGTGCCATGGGTAATGTGGATTATGTTACTTGGGAAGGTCTGACAAGTGCTTTGGAAGCGAACACTGTAAGCCTGCCAATGGGCGGTATCATGGACTTTTCAAATGGTGTAAGAACTGGTACAACTGCCATGGCATTGCTTCGTGCTGATGTGGATGGTGGCGAATGGTCGCCTTTGCGTGGTATGGAGCAACTTGAAGATATTGTAAACCGTATCAACTAATACAGGAGGCATGTCTATGTATGACAATAAAATCATAACCATAGACCAAGCCGTCAAACTTGTTAAATCTGATTATCATATTGTCACGGGGCTTGGTGCTGTCGAGGCCCGTGACTTTATGGAAAATTTGCACCACATTGCAGGGGATGTTCGCAATGTGACCATAACTAACTGCCTGCCAATGTCTGGCGGGCAGTTTATGGATGCAGAGTTTTCGGACAGCTTTAATATTGACGGTTGGTTTTACAGTGGGGGATTACGCTCTGCTCATAAAAACGGCAATGTAAGCTTTGTGCCAAATCACTTGCATTTGGCAGGGGAAAAGCGACTTTTCCATGCTAAGCCCAATATTTATGTTGGGGTGGCGACCATGCCTGACAAACACGGCTATATGTCCCTGTCACTGAGTAATACCTATGAAAGACGGATGATTGAGGCGGCTGACATTGTAATTTTGGAGATTAACCCAAAATTCCCCCGTACTTTTGGGGATTTGGAAGTTCATGTGGATGAAGTTGACTATCTCGTTGAGACAGATTATGGCCCGCCCATCATCCCCGACAGCGAGCCTAGTGAAAAAGACCGTATAATCAGCAAATATATCACCGAATATATAAATGATGGGGATTGTTTGCAACTTGGCATCGGAAGTATTCCAAATGCCGTGGCGGAAGGGCTGGTGGACAAAAAAGACCTTGGTATACACACAGAAATGCTTGGTTCTGGACTTATGAAGCTTGCAAAACTTGGTGTTGCTAATGGACGTCACAAAAATTTTTATCCAAACAAACTTGTGGCGACTTTCGCCCTTGGCACACAGGAATTGTATGACTTTTTGGATGACAACCCAAGTGTGTTAATCCTTGACGGAAATTTTGTCAATGACCCCGCCGTCATTGCTCAAAATGACAACCAAATCAGCATAAACACAACAATTGAGATTGATTTGACGGGTCAGTGTTGTTCTGAATCTCTTGGGCATATGCAGTTTAGCGGTACAGGCGGGCAAGCGGACACAGTTATTGGGGCGCAAAAGTCCAAAAATGGTAAAAGCTTTATCGCCCTACATTCGACGGCGATGGTGCGTGGGACAGATGGTGAACGCCATGAGGTATCAAAAATCGTAGCAACCCTAAAACCTGGGGCAATCGTTTCTTTGTCCCGTAATGACGTGGATTTTGTGGTGACGGAATATGGTGTCGCATCACTTCGTGGCACAAATGTTAAAGAGCGTGTACATCGTCTTATTGGCATCGCCCACCCAAGTTTCCGTGAAGATTTGATGAAACAAGCAAAAGAGCTTATGTATATCTAAGGGGGTAAAAAATTATGGCTTTTTTTGAAATAAACGGCAAAAATATTTATTATGAAGTCCATGGGGAAGGGACGCCCGTTGTACTGCTAAACGGCATTATGATGTCCACCCCTAGCTGGCAGATGTTTGTCCCAGCCTTGTCGTCAAATAATAAGCTAATTTTAGTGGATTTTTTTGACCAAGGGCAATCCCATAAGATGGTTGACGAGGAATATGACCAGATGTTGCAAGTAAGCGTGGTCAAGAGCTTGCTTGAGCATTTAGGGCTTCCAAAAGCCAATATTGCAGGTGTTTCCTATGGTGGAAATGTCGCCCTTCGCTTTGCCATTGAGCATCCCCAAATGGTGGATAAACTTGCAATTTTCCACGCCGCCCCAAAAACAGGTGCATGGCTTCGTGACGTGGGCAAAAGCTGGATTTTAAGTATGGATTGCCCCGAAAATTTTTACAACACGTCAATCCCTGTGATTTATTCGCCAGAGTTTTATAATGGCAACCCAGATTGGGTGGAGGTGCGTAAAAACTTCTTGACCACCCATGTTTTCACAAACCAAGATTTCATGCAGGCTATGGCACGCCTTAGTCACTCGTCATACAGCTATGATGTCAGCGACAAGCTGGACAAAATAACAGCAAAAACCCTAATTGTAGCGGCAGATAGCGACCCGCTAACCCCATATGCAGACCAAAAAGCCCTTAAAGACGGCATCAAAGATGCCGAACTTGTCCTTCTACCAAATTGTGGTCACGCTTCAATGTATGAAAAACCAACCCTTTTTGCCAGCCTAATTACTGGCTTTGTAAACACAGATTTTACGGGACTTCAATAATATTTGAGGAGGAAAAATATGGATTTTAGTTTATCAAAAAAACATTTGCTTATGCAAGAATTGTTTCGTCGGTTTGCCGAAAAAGAAGTAAAACCCCTTGCTGCCGAGGTGGATGAAAAAGAAATTTTTCCATACGGCACTGTGGATTTGCTTGGCAAATACGGGATGCTTGGTATCCCATGGTCAGCGGATAATTTGTCATATACCCTATGTGTGGAAGAAATGAGCAAGCATTGTGCAACAACAGGGGTTATTGTGTCTGCCCACACAAGCTTGTGTGCTGCCCCCATATCCGATTGGGGTACGGCAGAACAAAAGGGGAAATATCTTTCAAAACTTGCCAGCGGAGAATGGCTTGGAGCCTTTGGTCTAACTGAAGCTGGAGCGGGGACTGATGCGGCAGGTCAGCAAACAAAAGCCGTCCTTGATGGTGACAATTATATCCTAAACGGCACAAAAATTTTCATCACAAACGCCGATGCTGCCCATGTGTATATCATCATCGCCATGACTGACAAAAGCCAAGGAACAAGAGGACTTTCTGCATTTATCGTTGAAAAGGATATGCCTGGTTTTTCCATTGGCAAAAAAGAGGATAAAATGGGCATCCGTGGCTCTTTGACCTGCGAGCTGATTATGGAAAATTGCATCATCCCTAAGGGAAACTTGCTGGGCAAAGAAGGGGAAGGCTTCAAAGTCGCCATGAAAACATTGGATGGCGGACGCATCGGAATTGCCGCCCAAGCCCTCGGAATCGCCCAAGGGGCAATTGACACCACCGTGGCATATGTGCGGGAGAGAAAGCAGTTTGGCAAGCGTATTTCCCAATTCCAAAACACACAATTCGAGCTGGCAGATATGCAAACAAAAGTGGATGCCGCCCGCCTTTTAACCTATCGTGCTGCAAACCTTAAAGATGCTGGCAAAAAATACACCAGCGAAGCTGCCATGGCGAAACTTTTTGCATCAGAAGTGGCAAGCGACGTGACACGTCGTTGCCTGCAACTTCACGGCGGATATGGGTATATCCGTGAATATCCTATCGAGCGGATGATGCGTGATGCAAAAATCACCGAGCTTTATGAGGGTACAAGTGAAGTGCAGAAAATGGTTATTGCTGCTGGTATGAAGGTTAATTAGGAGGTATTGAATGAAGATAATTGTTTGTGTAAAGCAAGTGCCAGATACCAACGAGGTGCGTCTTGACCCGAAAACTGGCACATTAATAAGGGAAGGTGTTCCAAGCATCATCAACCCCGATGATTTGTGCGGAATTGAGGCAGCCTTGCGTTTGAAAGATGAATATGGTTGTCATGTGACGGCAGTCAGCATGGGACCACCACAAACAGATGTTGCCTTGCGGGAAGCTTTGGCGATGGGTTGTGACGAAGCGTATTTGGTTTCTGACCGTGCATTTGGCGGGGCGGACACATGGGCAACATCAAGCACGTTGGCAGGGGCAATCAAAAAACTTGGTTACGATTTGATAATAACAGGCAGACAGGCAATTGACGGGGACACTGCCCAAGTTGGACCGCAAATTGCAGAGCATTTGGGCATCCCGCAAGTAACCTATGCCCAAGACATTGAAAAAACCGAGGGCAACGCCCTGATTGTACAACGTCAATATGAAGACAGGTATCAAAAAATCAAAATCAAATGCCCCGCTCTTGTGACTGCACTTTCAAGTCTTAACAAGCCACGTTATATGTCCGTTGCTGGCGTTGTTTCCGCATATGACACAAAAGAGGTCAAAACCCTCACTTTTGAGGATTTGAAAGAATTTGTTAAGGAAGAAAATATCGGACTAAAAGGCTCGCCCACAAAGGTTAAAAAGTCTTTTCCCAAGCAGGTTAAAGCACAAGGCGTCAAGCATGAAGTGGACGAAGACGATGCCGTTGAAATTATTGTGAAAAAGCTTAAAGAGCATTTTGTGATTTAGGGAGGTGAAATTATGACGGAAAATATTTTGGTAATTTGCGAACAACGTGACGGCAAGTTTCAAAAAGTTTCTATGGAACTTATCGGCAAGGCACGTCAGTTGATTGAAAAAAAGCAGGGACAAAAGGTTGTTGCCCTTCTTATGGGTGACAAAATTGCAGAGCTTGCCCAAGATTTGGTTAACCACGGGGCGGACAGGGTTGTTTATGTTGACAATCCAGCTCTCAAAGACTTTATGACCGAACCTTATACGAAAGCGGCTTGTGCAGTGCTTAAAAGCGAAAATCCCGACATGGTGCTGGTGGGTGCTTCATCCATTGGGCGCGACCTTGCCCCACGCATTGCCGCCCGCTTAAAAACAGGCTTGACGGCGGATTGCACCACCTTAGAAATCGACGATGAAACGGGCGAGCTTTTGATGACCCGCCCAGCTTTTGGTGGAAATGTCATGGCGACAATTATCTGCCCAGACCATCGTCCACAAATGGCAACGGTGCGTCCTGGTGTTATGGTTGCCCTTGAACCACAAACCAAAACAGGTGAGATTGTTGACTTTGATGTGGCTTTTGAAACCTCTGACAGCAATGTGGAAATCCTTGAAACTGTGATGATAGCCAAGGAAACCAAGGACATTACGAAGGCAAACATTTTGGTGTCTGGCGGGCGTGGTATTGGCAACAATTTCGCACCCTTGAAAGAACTGGCTGACGTTTTGGGTGGGGAAGTTTCCGCATCACGTGCCTCGGTGGATGCTGGGATTGCCTATAAAGATATGCAGGTTGGGCAAACAGGAAAAACCGTACGACCAGATGTATACTTCGCCTTTGGAATATCGGGTGCCGTCCAGCATACAGCAGGCATGGAAGAAGCCACCCTAATATTTGCCATAAACAAAGACGCAACGGCACCAATTTTTGATGTGGCAGATGTAGGTATTGTTGGGGATGCCCACAAAATTATCCCAAAGCTTGTAAATCGCATCAAAAAAGAGAAAAATCTTTAATTATCTTCGACCGATGATAAAGTGTCATTTGGTCAATGGCTTAACTTTGCTAGACTACCGTCACTCCTAATTCCCAAAGTAAAGTAGCGAATAAATTTTATATTTTGAACATGACACACTCATGTCATAGGCGATAGGAACAAGTTTGAAAAATTGCTCACAATCCTTGAATTTACACACTTTATCAAGAATCAAACACCCAGCCGGCAAGCGAAGAAAAAGTTATGAATTTACTGTAAGCGTCGCTATAAATATAGTATGACTAAATATTTCAAAAGATTGATGATTGCCCAAAGCTGAATAACGCTCCTTTTCTCAACTCGGGAAAAGCAACTAAAGGCATGATTGATTTATCACCATCTAATCAATCATGCCTCTTTCTATTTCACGGCAAAACACCAAAAGGAGGAATTTTTCTGCCTCGGAGAAACAAACGCAAGACAGAACCACACAATCATGCTACGTCAATACACGATAGATGTTTTAAGGTTAGTTAGATTTGTAGGAAAATGATGTAAAAAGTTTGATATTGAATAAATTGACCCTTTCCTCAAAACATCCAACTTATTATTATAACCTGTTCTTTTGTATCAAGGTCTCTCTCTCTGATTTGTATTGTATCAATAAAGTCATTTATGATTTTATGCGTTAAGATGTCAACCCGCTTGTACTTTTCTAGCAGAATCACCATATTGTCGAAGGTCTTTTTATTTATTTCAATGGCGGTTAATTCCTCTTGCAAATACCGCTTCCTGTTGACGTCACTTTGTCGCTCTTTTTCAAAAACTTTCTTAAAGTCCAGAAAATCTTCTTCCGAAATGACACCATTTAGTTTGTCGGCATAGGACATAGTTATGTTTCTTAGGATGGTTTCAATTTTCGATTCAACTTCAAAGAGTTGCTTTTCAATTTTTGGGCGATTATCGCCACCTTGTTCAATGATAGATAGGGCAGAACTTACAATGTCATAAGCATCACCTCCTATGGTTGCATCATTGATTAAACCCCTTATTTTGGTGATAATAGCATCTTCAATCTTATCCTGACTAATACAATGAGGTGTACACTCTCTCCTTTTGGACATTGCCGAAAGCCTGCATCTTAAGAAGTGTGTTTTGCCATTTCGTGATAATCCGCTACGTTGCATGGTGGAACCGCAGTCTGCACACAGAAGCTTACCCGCCAAAATATGGGGCTTTGACTTTTCTGACGGCTTGTTATCGGGGTTGTTTTTATAGCCTGTGCGTTTGCGGTCTATCAGCTTCTGGACTTTGTGAAACTGATTCTCGTCAATTATGGGAGGGTGGTTGTTCTTTATCACTATCCATTCACTCTCGGGGACTTTAGTTGTCTTTTTACTTTTGTAGCTGACCTTTCGCTCTCTACCTTGAATTAATGTTCCTATGTAAGCCTTATTCCTAAGAATCTTATTGATGGTATTTGCTGACCATACGCCATACTTAAGGCTGTAAATTCCAGCACTTGGGTTTTCAAAGTTTAGACCCTGATTCTTTTTGTATTGACTTGGCGTAGGCACTCCTCTTTGGCTAAGAATATGCCCTATTGTGTGAGTTCCATTGCCGTCCAAATACAGGGAGTAGATTTCTTTAACGATTTGAGCGGCCTCTTCATCAATAGTCAACTTATGCCTGTCATTTGGGTCTTTAATGTATCCATAGCAGGCAAAAGAACCTAGAAACTGCCCATCCTCCATCTTTTTCTTGAACACAGCCCTAATATTATCGGACAGGTCCTCGCTATGCCATTCATTGATAAGCCCATATATCTGGCGAGCTTTTTTATTGCCCTTGACATTGGTGTCCACATTATCGGTTAGGCTGATGAAGCGTATGCCCCACTCTATAAAGTATCCGTGGATGTATTTTTCTACTAATTCCATGTCTCTGGTAAATCGGGATTGGTGTTTGCAGATTATGGTGTTAAACTTTCCATCGGCAGCATCTTTAATCATCTGCTTAAACGCTGGTCTGTCCGAAAATCCGCTTAAATCCTCATCAACATAAACATTGTGTACAAGAAATCCATTGGAAACTGCGTAATCAATCAATAACAACTTCTGATTTTGGATACTTTCGCTATCATCTCCGATATGAACCTTATCTGTGTCCTCCTTCGATAAACGGCAATAGATGGCCACAATTTCTTGGTTTTGCATTTGGGTGGTTCCCTCCCTCATAAATGAAAAGAAGTAGATGCCTACTGACTAAAGATATTATATCGCAGCACACAACCTCGGCATAGCTTCATGTACGTTTCAAGTTCCCAACTTTTCCTTGCCTGCATTATCAGGATTTTGGGGATGTTTTTTTGAAGGACAGCTATCCATCCTGATGCCACCTTTCACTGAGCCAAGGTTGTCTTTCACCAAGTGTCCAACAATGATTTTCCTAATGTTTTTGTGCCTCTCCACTTCCTCGGTTGACATAAAAATGTCTGAAACAACAATTCTGGCACCTCTCAAATCATCACCTCAAACTGAGCCACTTATAAAATCTGTATTAATATCTATATTACACCATGGCTTGTTTGCATACTGCAACAGGATTTATGCCTTAAAAATCAATGCCATGACTTAACAGTACATGCCTGTGTTTGCAAATTTTTAGAGTACTTTAACAATATGGCGGTAAACGGATGTGTGGCTGTTCGTTCAAATTCCTAATACCTTATGATGGAGATGCTCTAAGTATTATTAAATCATCTTAATTGCTTATAACAATCCGTTTTCTTTCCAAAATAAAAATCCACAGAAACCGATTAAATCAATTCTGTGCATATAATAATCGAAAAACCAGCCTAATTATATGACCAGATAACAATCCAAAATCATGTTATACCAAGAAAACCAGCCATCAATTTTGACAAAAGCAAAAACCTTAAAAAGTAGCAAGGATTGCGTGGATTTTCGATAGCCCAATGCCAGAAACATCTACACCTATCAAAATTTAACTACTTACACCTCTTTTAACCGACTTGTACAAGTGGTGCAATAGGCTTGTGCAAGTTTTGGAAGTTGTTAAAGTGGTCAATCGAATGATTTGAGGTATTTATAGCACCCTTGATGGTCGTGGTGGAAAATCGCACGGTTTGACGGATGCGGAGATGGCTAAGATTATGAAGCTTCCACATGGGTTCCGTGACCATTATCGTCGTATGGGTGGTTTTGTCCGTTGATGAAATCCACACTGTCAAGGATGCGCCCCTGCAAGTCAGGAACTGGAGCAACTCCTGTGTCTAAAATGGCAATAGAAATTGGCTGGTGCATGGTGTCACCTCCTCTCCCCATCATATAGAGGGACGAAATCTATTGACACAGTGGGTGTGGTAAGTTTATAATTGTTGTAAGGGGTGTTGTTTATGAATATTTTGGATAACTTGAAGCGTGTAAATGAGAATATTGAAAAAGCAGCAGAAAAGTCTGGGAGAGATGTGTCAGACATTGTTATGGTTGCCGTTACAAAATCTCTTAATTTGGATGAATTGCTACAAATTGAAGGCTTGACCCATGTGGGCGAGAACAAAGTGCAAGATTTGGTTGCCAAACAACCTCATCTTGATGGGTTGGTTTGGCATTTTGTAGGGCATTTGCAACGAAACAAGGTGGGTCAAGTATTGGGGCGTGCGGCACTTATACACAGCTTGGACAGCATACGTCTAGCGGAAGAGATTAGCCGTGTCGCCACCAAACAAGATTTAATGGCGGATGTGTTGATTGAGGTTAACATTGCAAATGAACCAAATAAATATGGTATCATTCCAGAGGAAGTAATGGAATTTGCCACAAAAGTGATTGAATTGCCAGGGATTGCCATTCATGGTTTAATGACCATGGGTCCAGCAGATGCAACCCCCTCACAACGGCGAAGCAACTTTGAAAAAATGTCAGAATTGCACAGAGAGCTAAATTCTATAGCACAAGCACGTTACCTTTCCATGGGTATGAGTAGCGACTATGAGCTAGCCATCGAATGTGGAGCCAACATCGTGAGAATTGGGCGAGGGATATTCGGAAAATAAGAAAGACGACCACTTAAAATTTCATATAGATACACCAATAAAAACTCCCCCAGATTTTTTCTGAGGGAGTTTGTTTCTATTTCCATAAAGAATTGACTTCATATCCCATTTCTTCCAAAACAATAAAAACATTGCCGTGGTCATCACCTATCATATGACCAATGCCCATAGTTACGAAAAATGTGGTTGGTTCGTCAGTTTCCACTAACAGACGATGAATTTCTTCGGCAAACTCCACTGACCGCTGAATAAGAATCACATCAACCATGTATTGAGCAAAAGCGTTGCCATGTGCATCTTCTGGACGAAGCAGAGCAAAAAGTGCATCAATATCTTGTGCTGTATAGGCTTCCACCAACCCTAAATCTCTGGCAGCTTCTATCATAGTGTCACGGTCCGCTAAATCATTTATGGCGGCGATTTGCACGTCCATTGGCGCTCTGTAAAGCACAGACGTTTCATGGGCAAGAGGGTTAAGCCCGATTATGGTACGGTCAAGCCCTTGGGCAATCGACATAATATGAGTATCTACACTGTAAATTTCAGAAATGTCCATAAGAGGAAAAATCTCAAGGGCGGTTATCATGGTCGCAGCAACCATGGGTTGGAACATTGCAATGTCCTCATAATTCACCAATGTGAAGGTTTCTAGCACATCCAGCAGATGTGCATGGGTTTCTGGAGGTAACACATCCGCCAAAGTCGTGCCAAGGGGCAACATCATGTAACGTGCCACTTCCATCATCGCAGCCAAATCTTGCAATTGTGTTAGGTCAAATTCAAATGCGAAAATGTCAGAGCGGTGCATGGCGTCTTCCACACGTGCTGGTAATGGAAAAAAGTATGGTCGCCCAAGGTGCATAGAACCAAAAATATAAGCACGGTTGTCGCCATATTCTACATAAGACAATAAACCATGGATATATGGTCGCCCCTCTATTTCCTCGGCAATTTCTTCAACCACCTGCTCATTTTCTTCTGTTTCCTCAATTTCGTAATAATCCGTAGGCACGAGAATGGAATATTCTAAAACCTCATCATTACCGCCACAAGCCACTAGAGCCAAAACCAGCAACAATGGCAAAAATAATAACTTTTTCATACTTCCCTCCTTAATACAAATGTCATTGCAGAAAAAAGTCTGCAATGACATTTTATATATGCTTATATTTAGAATTTATATTCGCCGTTCTCAAAAATCAAAGTTTCGTTACCACTTTCGTCTATGCCCCAAATGCACATATCTTCTGTGCCGAACATAAAGTCAACGTGGGTTAGAGAGTGGTTTACACCACGCTTTTCAAGCTCCTCAAGAGATTGCTCTGCACCACCTTTAACACTGGTTGGGTAAGCCTTACCCAAAGCTAAGTGGCAGGAAGCATTCTCATCATACAAAGTGTTATAGAACAGGGTTTTCATTTGGTTGATTGGAGAAGCATTAGGCACAAGTGCCACTTCGCCTAAGCGGGCAGAGCCTTCGTCCATTTCTATGATACTTTTTAGAACCGCATCGTTTTCTTTCGCCTTATATTCCACAGCCTTACCATCTTTGAAGATGATGTCAATACCATCAATCAAGCTACCTTGGTAAGATAATGGCAAAGATGCAACCACACGCCCTTCCGCTCTGGCACGGTCTGGTGCGGTATAAATTTCTTCGGTTGGAATGTTTGGATGGAAGGGTAAGCCATTGGAACAAACGCTACCGCCACCTTTCCAAATATGGTCTTTTGGCATACCAATCACAAGGTCAGTGCCTAAGCCGTTTTTGAAGCGAAGTTTATCAAATTGTGCGTTGTTCAGATAATCAACACGCTTAACAAAGCTTTCACGGTGGGCTTTCCACTCAGCAATCGGGTCTGCACCGTCAGCACGGGAAGCCTTTAGAATACGCTCCCATAGTTTTTCAACAGCTTGGTCTTCTGTAAGTTCTGGGAAAATTTTCTTAGCCCAAGAAACAGAAGGGATAGCACAAATCGTCCAACGAAGCTTATTAGACATACGCAAAGCAGCAGTTTCTGCCATTTTTTCACGGCTAATTTTTGCAAAACGCTTAATGCGGTCTGCGTCTACACCATTTAAGTTATCTGGGTTGTCGCTGTAAATCATTATGTATGCGACACCTTTGTCGTCATACTGTTTAGAGCGTTGAACCATCCACTCTGGGTATTGGTCAAAAAGCTCGTCAGCGGCACGAAGATAATGGGTACGCAGGGACACCTCGTCACGCCAGTTCATAAAAACATCGGAAGCACCAGCATCAAAGCAAGCTTCTTGCACCAAGCGGGCAAAATGGGCGGCGGAGACATCAGCCGCAATAATTACAGGTTGACCAGGCTGGATGTTCACACCACTACGTGCCACCAACTGGGCATAATTTTTCAGAATTGCATCAGTCATTTTTATACCTCCTATATGTTAAAATTTTGAATCCTTGATTATTGATAGTTCCGCTTCATCATTGGCGAACCCCAAGTAAACATACCTTGCTTTTGATAAAAAGACACCTTATCGGGGTCACAGGTTAAGTCAATCATATACATCCCTTTAAGAGAGTTAAGCATAAGTTGCAAAAGCCTTCCCCCGATACCTTGCCCTTGATAATCTGGCAAAACCTCAAGCAAAGGGATGTAGGCAGACAAATTACCATCTGATATGGCGTTGATGAAGCCCACCACCATTCCTGTATTCTCATCAATAGCAAACCAAACCTTGTAACTGCCTTCCAAAATTTTCAAATGCTGTTCTGGTGACACTTGCTTTTGCCATCCCACGAAAAAACCGCCACTTAGCATCTCAGATATTATTCCATTTAAGTCGTTTATATATTTTATCATCGTAATACTCCACAAGTTGAATATACCACAAAGGTGAATGGTTGTCAAGAAAAACTTTTAGCGATTCATGCCCAAAAATGGCGCAGGGTCTTGGTGGCGACCATTCACACGCACCTCAAAATGCAAATGAGAACCCGTGGAATGACCTGTAGAGCCAGCACGTGCAATCTGCTCGCCTCTTGTTACAAACTGCCCTACCCTAGCGATATTTGCAGTGTTATGGGCATACAGCGTGGAAATTCCACCGCCATGGTCGATTATTATGGTATTGCCATATCCACCCATCCAGCCAGCAAAGGTAACAACTCCATCCTCTGCTGCCAAAATCGGGGTGTTAAAAGGCGCTCTCATGTCAATGCCTTCGTGGAACTCCGTACCACGACCAATCGGGCGTTGTCGCCAACCATAATCCGAATTAACATGAGGAGCAAGTGCCACGGGCCACACCATATGGGCATTTGCAGTAACGCTTACATTTCCAGAACGGGCTTGCAAATTGCGTTGCTCTGCACGAATACGATTGGCTTCTGCTTCTGCAGCAGCGATGTGTGCTTGAACTTCTCTCTCAGTAGCTTCAGCGGCGGCAACCATGGCTTGTGCGTGGGCTTCATCATAGCCCAAAGCCTGCAAACGCACTTCTCTTTCTGCAAGGGTTGCTTCCAAAGCTGCTATGGCAACCTCTAAGTCTTGGGTTAAAGTTTCCAAAGCCATGACTTGCTCCTGAATTTCATCACGGACAGCGATAATTTGCTCCTCAAGTTCAATTAGCTCGGCAACCATGGTGTTATCGTGTTCGATAATCCTACGGAAATGCTCTCTATTGTTAAGAAAGTCCGTTAAATTCTGGCTACCCAAAAGCAAGTCTATGTAAGACAAATTGCCATTTTGGTGCATAAAACGCAAACGACCCCGCAAAACCTCAAAGCGGGCTTCACGGTCTGCTTCTGCCTGTTCCAATTCAATTTCGGCTTCCGCCAGTCGTTGTAGGGTCATATCTAGGGCTTCTTCTGCAAAAAACAGCTCGGTGCTAACTTCCATCAATTCAATGTCAAGCATAATAATCTCGGCTTCGGTGTCCCTTCGCTCTGATTGGGCTTGTGCCAAAACCGCACGCATTTCTGCCGCCTCATCACGGGCTTCTTGACGTTGGCGGTTAAGGTCTGCTAGGCTTCTTCCCCACGCCACACCATCAACCGTTGTAAAAAGCATAAATGCCGCCATTGCTCCCACTGCTATTTTTGGTAACAAATATTTTTTCTTATTCATATTCAAATATCTCCTTCCAAAATTATTTCTTCTTAAACATTCAAATGCTTCCGCATTGACGTGATAGAACCAAGCACTCCAATAAGCATACCCAAAAGCAGGATAAACGGTGCAATTATAGGGAAGATGTCCATGGAACTACGCACTGGGAAACCTTCTAGCAACACCGCAAACAAACCAGATTGGGTTACGTTTTCAATAATACCATCATATAAAAACCAAATGATACCAAGAGGTAAAATCCCGCCAAACATCCCAATTAGCACACCCTCGATAACAAAAGGCCAGCGTATAAACCAGTCTGTAGCACCCACATACTTCATTATTATAATTTCGTTACGGCGACTGTTCACAGTCAGCTTAATGGTGTTGGTTATAATTGCAATGGACAAAATCGCCAAAGCCGCAATAATTACAATGCCAAGTATCGCCATAAAATTGTTAGCCAATGTAAGTGTATCCGTCACTTCAAGAGAGTGGTCTATATATTCAATTCCGAAAAAAATTGAGATTGTATCGACGGTTTCTTGTTGTAACCTACTGTTTTCAAGCTCTAATAAAAATGTGTAGCTTAATGGATGATAGTCCGCCCCTTCAAGAGCAGCACCGAATATACCATGGGCATCACCCCATCTGTGTGCCATGGCTTCCAAGGCTTCATCAGGGGTAATCAGAAGCAAACCCACAATATTGTCAACGCCCAATAACTGCTGTCCTAGCAAGTCCCGTTGGGCTTCGGTCAATTCTTGGTCAATATGCACGGTAATGCCCATCGTGGACTCTAAATGGTCTAAAAACAGTCCGATGTTAGATGTGGCAGCAAAAGATGCAATAACCATCACCATACAAGCCGCCACCGTAAGCATTGACGTAAAGGACATAAACTTGTTACGCCACATACTTTTCAAGCTTTGTGTGGTGTAATATTTGAGATTGCGAAGCCGCAGAGATGAAGCACCCCTGCGTTTTTGCGGTTGAGAAATTTTACTTGTATTTGTTTTACTATTTTTCGGCATAGATGTCATTGCTGTACCCGCCCTTTTCCACATCACGTACCACGAAACCGTTTTTCATGTTGATAACACGCTTTTTCATGGCATCCACAATATCCCAAGCATGGGTTGCCATCACAACCGTTGTGCCTCGGGTGTTAATTTCATCTAACAAGTTCATAATGTCCCAAGCTGTGTCGGGGTCTAAGTTACCAGTTGGCTCATCACACAGTAAAATAGGTGGGTTGTTTACAATTGCCCGTGCCAAAGCACAACGCTGTTGCTCCCCACCAGAAAGCTGGTTGGGGTAAGCCTTGGACTTTTTTTGCAAGCCAACCATAGACAGCACCATAGGCACATTTCTACGAATTTCACGGCTTGAAGCGTCGGTTATCTGCATGGCAAATGCCACGTTTTCATAAACGGTTTTGGTGGGCAACAATCGAAAATCTTGGAAAACCACCCCCAACTTACGCCTCAAAAACGGTATCTCTTTTTTATTGTAAAATGTGATGTTTTCGGTGTTAATAAAAATCTCACCCTCAGTCAAATCCATCTCACGTAGCAGAATTTTAATAAGTGTAGACTTCCCACTGCCCGAACTACCCACAACAAAGGCAAATTCGCCTTTGTTAATGGTCAAGGTAACATCTTGTATGCCCCTTGCACCATTTTCGTATATTTTTGTTGCATTAACAACCTTTATCATGGTACATACTGCCTCCCAATAACTTTCTGTTAATTGTTACAAAATAATTAACAAATTTAACAACTGCAAAACAAATATTTAATATATTATATATGATACTAGGACAAAAATCAACATATATTTTGTAATTTTTTTGAAATATTTTTCGGTAATAAACCATACGCCCAAATTACGCCCCTAAACCCAATTCACCAAATCCCCTCCCCTCAAATATACTGGGTTGATACTCTAATTGCAGGAGGACAAATAATGAAGATTTGGAAAAAAATGTGGCTAACAGCCGCCGTAGTTGCAACCTTTGCACTAATCGGCTGCAACAGCCAAGATAACGAGGGAGATTTGACGGTAGTACGTGTTAACGAAGTAGTGCGTTCCGTGTTTTACGCCCCCCAATATGTCGCTATCGAGCTGGGCTTTTTTGCCGACGAAGGGTTGGAAATTATTCTAGAAACAGGGCAAGGAGCAGACCGCTCTATGGTTGCCCTAATCTCTGGTGACGCAGACATAGGCTTAATGGGTACAGAAGCCGCCATCTACGTATTCAACGAAGGTAGAGTGGACCATGCCAAGGTTTTTGCCCAACTAACCCAACGGGCAGGCAACTTCCTAGTAGCTCGTGAACCAATACCAAACTTCACATGGGATGATGTACGTGGCAAAACCATCATCGGTGGCAGGCCTGGGAATAAGGCGAAATAACGATACACAGATAAAACCACCAAAATAACAAACCCCACCTAGCAAAATTAGGCGGGTTTTTCACATCTAAAATTCATTTACTAACTCTCACATCTTGTCCATCTCTCAAAAGTGCTTTTCGGAACACCAATTGCCTCAGACGCTTTACGTATAGAAATCTCCCTGTTTCTATACTTCTCAACATACTCATCCGTATTATCTGGTCTATCCCTCTTAGGTCTCCCAAAACGCACACCCTTAGCTTTTGCCACTGCAATACCTTCCGCTTGGCGAACCCTCAAATTCTCCCTTTCCATCTGAGCCACATACCCAAACAACGCCAAAACCACATCCGAAATTAGCGTACCTGTAACATCATGTTCATTTTTCATACGAGTGTCAAGGATGGGCAAATCAAGCACAACAACAAAGGCTTTAATTTCTTTAGTAATCTTACGCCAATGCTCTATAACCTCATTATAATCCCGACCAAGTCGGTCAATGCTTTTTATTACAAGTGTATCGCCTTGTTTTAACTTTTTTAACATTCTTTTGTAATTTGGTCTAGCAAAGTCCTTGCCCGAAATTTTGTCTAGGAAAATATTCTTTTCGTCCACCCCAAAATCCTTTAATGCAATAATCTGCCTATCTTCTTTTTGCAAGACGGTAGATACCCTTGCATAGCCATAACGATTGTTGCTGACATTAGCAACGTCGTTTATCAAGTTTACCATTCTAAATGCCTCCGATTTCTATTATGCAATATCATTATAGCATAGCACAAACCCCATGGATGTGAAATACCATGGGGTTATTCGATTGCCTATTATTCTTTACTTTTTGGGATTTAGTCTTTTTATCCATTGTTGGGATTTTTTCCCCCTCAGAACGTATATCGACATCTTCCAGATATTACTTTAGCATTTTTTTGAAATTTTTTTGAAAAAGTTTCCTTGACCAAAATTAAGTCCCAAAAAGTAAAGATTTTGGGACTTACGCAGGATGCGAAGGAGGATGCAAGATGCTAGTAACAACGGTACTTGAAGGAGATTACATAGTAATAGGCAACAACATACGTGTACATTTCGACCACAGGGTGACGAAGGATACGCTATCAGTAGCAATAGAAGCCCCGAAGGACGTTACCGTCCTACGTGGCAAGTTGTATGAGGAGCGTGGTTGTGCAGACAATCACCGCCCTTGTGACAGCCGTGCCGAAATGTCCACCCTACGTGTCACAACAAAAATTGATGACTACGTGATGATAGGAAACGAAATTAAAATAAAACATAAAGGCAATAACGGCAAAGGTCTTTCAATCGGCGTTGCTGCCCCAAGAGATGTTTCGATACTTAGAAAAAGCATTTATGAAGGCAAAATTGAAAAGGCCGCTATCGAAGGCGATGCCAACGCAAAAATCGCCATTGATATACTTGCTGCTCAGAATGAAGAAAGGAAAAAGAAATCCGAAGCCATAAAAGCAAAGCAATTGTCCCACAGAAACCGCAATTTAGCCGAAAAAAAGGTGGCACAATAAATCATCCCGTCATTGCATGGCAAACATTATTCGTCATTGCGAGGCATAGCCGAAGCAATCTCCATAAGTTCAACAAGAGATTGCTTCGCCTTCGGCTCGCAATGACGGACGACATAAAACCTCGCAATGACGTGCAACATAAACGCTCGTTACGAGCGCATAGGGGCAATTTCCAATTGCCCTTGTGTGGTCGTAACGACCGCCACAACTTAACTAGTCGTTAGTCGCGACACGACTAGTTAAGACAAATTTCCCAAAACGGGATATAGCTGACTTTTTGGCAGCCGAAAGCGTGGTAACCCCACGCACACGGAGGATTAGCCGTTATGGATGACGGCATCTCCCTAATAGGAGGATATTATGTCAAACACTGTTGTTAGAACCAATGTAATGGCGATGAATTCGCACCGTAATTTGGGGCTTGTTGCTAACCAACAAGCTCGTGCTTCCCGTAACCTATCTTCTGGTTTCCGCATCAACTCTGCGGCGGACGACGCTGCTGGTCTTGCTATCTCTGAAGGTATGAGAAGCCAAATCCGTGGTATGAACCAAGCAAGCCGTAATGCACAAGACGGTATCAGCTTAATCCAAACCGCAGAAGGCTACATGCAAACAATTACTGAACTTGCTCAAAGAATGAGAGTTCTTTCTGTTCAAGCTTCTAATGACTCTAACTCTCCCGAGCAACGTGCTTTTATTGCTGGTGAAATGGGTCAGTTGCAAGCTGAGATTGAGCGTATTTGGGATACTGCTACTTTTAATGGGCAAGCTATATTTGCTAGCCCTGACAGCGAATTTAGTGCTGCAGCCATAGCTTTAGTACGTGCTGCTGCTGATACTGGCGGTCCACTTGCTGCTCCTCTAAACACGCTTGCTAACCAAGAAGCTGCTACTGCAACAGCTACTAATGTTTTGGTTAACATCATGCAAAACAGAGCTGACATCCAAGCGTTCAATACTGCATTCCCTAACACTGCTGCTGGTCTTACCAACTTTGCTGCATCTTTGCGTGACGTGGTTGAAGGGGTTAATGCTGGATTTACAGGAGAAATCGGTTCGGCTGCTCATAACACAGCTATAAATAATGCAATTAACTCACACTTTGGCATTACTGGTTCTGCACTTAATATGACTGCTGCTCAAATAGGTGCATTTGTAGGTGGAGCAGAACTTGATGCTGGAACCGTAGGTCAAGCTGGCGCACTTGGAAATATCCTAGATTCTGTTATTGCCTCTAAAGGGTTCACGAATAGTGCTGGCGCACTTATTACTAACAGAGCAGACTTAGCTACTGCTGCTGGTGCAACTCACTTCGATACAAACATTACAGAAGCTACTAATGCAATTACAACAATTTCAGCCAACGCCAGTGCTGCAAGAAACACTATCGAAAACTGGATAGCAACCCAGCACGGTGGCGACGAAGACCATGCACTTTATGGCAAAACTGTTGAAGATGTTCAAGCTATTATGGCAGGTCCAGGTGCGCCAGGTGCAGGTGTAGCAGGCGGCACTATGAACCCAGCTTTACATTCTTTCATAAACAATGCAATTAACAATACTGCTTTAGGTTCATTGCTAAACACAGTTGATACTGCAACTAATGCTGCGGCTGTTGCTCAAGCTGCTGTAGATGGCGTTATAGCTGATACTGTTGCAGCTAGCGCTCTTCATGCTCAACTAACCGATGCTGCTTTGACAACCCTAATTAGAGATGCTGTTGGCGCTATCCAAACAGAGCTTCTTGCAATATCTTCTGATGCCGAGCGTGCCGCTGCAGCTAATACTGCGATAAACAATGCTCTTCAAGCTCAATTTGGCGTAGCGGGCAATTTTGCTCTTGCTACCCTAACTCCAGACCAAGTATTAGGAGCTACTGGTTTAGTAAATGGTACTGCTGCTAACATTTTAGCTGTTACTGGTGTTCAAGGTGCTGTAGACGCATTTAGAAACACAGCAGTTGCAAATCTAGGCATTACTGGCGTAACTACATGGGCTAACATTGATGATACAGGTACTTTTGACGCACCAGCTTTAGAAGCTGCACTTGATGCTGCAGTTGGCAATTTAGTTACTGCACAAACCAATCTTGCAACTGCCAGAGGTGCAGTTCAAACTTGGATTGACGCTCAAGACTTCCCAGCTGGTAGCCCACCTGTAACTGTTGATGACATTCTTGGTGTTAGAGATGGAACTCTTGGTCCTGCAGGTCAAGCTACTGAAAACAATGTTGGTATCCTAAGAGGAAACTTCTTCCTACAAGTTGGACCTGATGGCTCTCCTGCAGGTAACGGACATAGCTTGCAAGTTGCTGGTGAAGGTGGTCAAATAGGTACTGTTATCGAGGACGTATCCAGCAAGGTTGAAGTTCTACGTAATGAATTAGGCGGCAGCCGTGGTGAATTCCTTGTAGGTAGCCAAGCAGAGCTTACCAACCATGAAACTTTTGCAGCTTTCACAAACACTGTTGATGCTTTCATTGGCGACGTAAACGCTATGCGTGCTGGCCTTGGTGCTATCGAAAACCGTCTTGAGTTTACAATCGAAAACCTAGACATCGCTGCTGAAAACCTATCTGCTGCTGAATCTCGTGTTCGTGATGCAGACATGGCTCAAGAAATGATGCGCTTGACGCAAGCTAACGTGCTTCAGCAAGCTGCTACAGCTATGCTTGCACAAGCTAACCAAGCTCCTCAAAATGTTCTTCAGCTATTGGGATAATACATACTTTATAACAATTAAAAGGGGACATCACCTCTTTTTATAGCCAGACCAACCCCCCACGAAACTTCGGCCGTTTCGTGGGGGGGTTTTTACAATTCGGTAGGGGCGGGCATTGCCCGTCCTATGTCTGCTGGCACTATTCTTCGGAATCGGACGGTATCGTATACAGGAAAGGGACGGGCAATGCCCGCCCCTACCACTGTAATTTGGACATACCACCCTGTAATAAGATGATTTAAGCGGGGTGTTTTATATGAAAACAGACAAAAATGATGCCACAACCACAATTTATAAAGTGGGTGGGATTGATTACATATTGATAATCAATCCAAGTGAAACGGCAACCGATAACTTAAAAGATAAGGTAGAAAAATTAATCGTTAAGGAGTTGAAGCAAAGATATTTTGTTGTAGAGGAGGTTAAATGAAACAATCGGAAAAAGTTACAGCATTATATGCCCGTTTATCCCAAGAAGACAAAAGGGCGGGCTATTCTACCAGCATAGAAAACCAGTTGTTGCAGTTAAAAGAGTACGCAGATGCGAACGACTTCCGTAATACCAAAACCTTTGTTGATGATGGTCTGTCAGGTGTGTTTTTTGACAGGCGGAACGGGCTTCAGGATATGCTTGCGGAAATTGAAGCTGGACACATTTCCACAGTGATAACCAAAGACTTATCACGCCTTGGACGTAACAATTACCGCATGAGCGAGCTTTTCGACGCTGTGTTCGCAGAACTTGGCGTACGCTGCATTGCCGTTGATGACGGTGTGGACACCACCAGAGAAGACGATGATGATATAATTGGATTGCGAAATTGGCTTAACGAGCGATATGTGCGGGAAGCCAGCAAAAAAGTTAGGTCTGTGAAAAGGTCGCAAGCTAAAAGAGGGCAACGCACCAATGGTAGCGTGCCTTATGGCTACATACGCCACCCCGACAATCGGGACTTGCTTATACCCGACACGGAAACGTCTCACGTGGTGCGTCACATTTTTTCCATGCGTGCCAAAGGTGCTAGAATTGCTGATATTCAAAATTGGCTAAAAGAAAACGAAGTTGCCACACCAACAGAGCTGGATTACAGGCGTAAGGGCAAATCAAGAAATAAACGCCCAGAACCTGATGAGGTTTATAGCTGGCATCATAAGACGCTTTATGACATTTTAGAGCGTGAAGAATATATCGGGCATACTTATACAGGCAAAGTAGCTCGACAGTCTTACAAGTCAAGAAAAACAATTAAAATCCCCAAAGAGGAGCAGAACTTTTTCCCAAACACTCACGAACCGTTGATTGATAAAGAAACCTTTGCCATGGTTCGTAAGCGAGCCAAAACACGAAACAGACCAAACAATATAAATGAAATCGATATTTTTTCGGGGGTACTGTTTTGTGCAGACTGTGGCAATCGAATGTACGCCCAGCGAAGCAGGTATGTGCAAGAAAAAAACCATTCTTACAGTTGTGGCACATACCGTAATGGACGCAAAGGGCAAAACAAATGTACCATGCACTTTATAAGAAAAGTTGTGTTAAAAGAGCTTGTTTTAGCAGAATTAAAGCGGGTGCTGGTCTATGTGAAAGAAAATGAAATCAACTTTATCCATATGATGAAAGAGTACGGGATGGCAGAAGTTAAAAAAACCCTTGTACAGAACCAGCGAGAGCTGGACAAGGTCCTAGCTAGAATAACAGAGATTGACACAGTTTTTCGCAAAACCTATGAGGACAAAGCGTTATACCGCATTACAGAACAACAATTCGCAATGCTTACATCTGGATATGAAAGAGAGAAGCAAAACCTAACCGACAGGGTAGCAACATTGGAGAAGCAAGCGGAAAAGACACTTAACCATAAACCAGAAGAAAATAAATTTATGCAAATTATTGAGAAATATTCGGATTTGCAAGAATTGACTTATGAAAATATACATGAATTTATAGATAGAATTATGATACATGAATTTGACCCAAAAACCAACACCCGCAAAATCGAAGTTGAGTATGGTTTCGTTTTGTAGATTAAGGATGTTAATTGTATCGTTATTTGCGGTTAGTTGGGGGGATGCCTCAGATGGTGCTGGAATATGTGCTATACCTACACGAAATTGAGCCTGGCGTTGATGTGGAGATTATCACCAATCTAGCATTTACATCAACGGCAGGGGCATTTGTTGGTGGCATCGGAGATTTTACAGCAGAATTTGACCCAGCCGCCTTAGAAATCGAGCTAAGCGGTCACGGGGAAGTTGTTATAATAGGACTAAGTAAAACAAACCCTATAAAAACGGGTTTCGCAAACTTAGTCCTATTTTTTTCTCAAGCAAGATTAAAGAAACTTACCAACAAAAAACACTAACCAACAAAGGAGATGTGCCTATGAAAAAAGTAATTGCAATAGACCACGGCAATAAACTAATGAAAGGAATTAAAACCGTATTTCCAGCAAGTTTTGTGGAAAGTAACTATCTCCCTACCATAGGGGGAGACCATTTGAGGTTCGGGGACAAATCTTACATCCTAACAGATGAGAGTCTACCAGTCTTGAACAATAAGACAAATTGCGAAAGGTATTTTATACTCTCGCTTTACGCTATAGGTAAAGAATTAGAAAACGATGGGGAATTTGTGAAAAGATATTTACCTCATTCAACCCATGCCCCTCATGTGAATGTTGAGCTTTTGGTTGGCTTGCCATTACAACATTACGAAACCTTTAGGGTTGATTTTGCTAAATATTTCAAGAAGCGAATAGATGTTATTAGTTTCGAGTTAAACGGAAGAGTCTATGCCATCCAGTTTGACGGTGTTCACGTTTACCCGCAGGCTTATGCAGCGGCTATTACCGCTTATGACAGACTTGTGGATTCTAGGGTTCTGAACATTGTCGATATTGGAGGTTTTACCATCGACTGCCTACAGCTCAATAAATTCAAACCCAACATGAACCTTTGCACATCCCTCTATAGGGGTGTAAACACCCTATTCCAATCAATCAACGAACAAATTCGCTCTATGGGATATAGAGATATTTCAGAGAACATCATCGAAGAAATCATAAAAGGCGACCCTGCAGTTTTGTCTGAGTATAGCCAAAAACGAATTGATGTGATTACATCTGTTACATTAGCCCATGTAAACCGTATATTAGCAGAGATTGAGCAGAAAAACTTTGACCTAGAAGAGGACAAGACTGTATTTATGGGTGGTGGTTCAATCTTGCTCAAAGACTATATCTTGCAGACGGGCAAAGTTAAAAAACCTATATTTATTGATGATGTCAATGCTAACGCCAAGGGTTATAGATTGCTTTATGATATGCAGAATGGCAATGGAGATAATAGAAGGAACCACCAAGCAGATGCGGGTTCAGATTTGGATGAAAGTGTTTATGGTAACGCTGGTGGTGATTCTACAAACCCAATTAATCTCGACAATTCTACTCCTCAAGAACATCCAAGTCACTCAGTCCGACATAATCTCCGACATAACCAAGGTACGTAATGGGGGGTGTATAATGTCTGGTAAAATTGACACGAACTCCAAAAAGAAAACCGAAGGACGCTTTAACATATACCTCTGTCTAGCTGACCCACGCCACAAAAAGGCCGCTGATGCCCTTAATGGAGCAGGTCGCCGCAAGGCTTATCTTGTGGCAGACGCTATTTGTTATTACTTAGAGCGGAATGGTGAGTATGGTGAATACAGTGAATGTAGAGATGTTGGTGATGGTTATAAGGGACATGAGGCTGTAGCTTACGCTTCACACTCTGCAACTTCTGCCATATCTACCACTTCACACTCTGCCACTTCTGCCATATCCACTACCTCCGCTGCCCCAGACATCCCCTCTCCACCCGCAAATATTAACCTTAGCCCCATCATCGTTAGTGATAGTGTGCATACACCCACTCTCACCCCCACGCCTATTTCCACTTATGCCACTATCGAATTGGACAAGCCAACAGAAATGACCACTGTCCCTAGCGATGGTATGCGCCAAACTATTCTTGAAGGTTTGAGTATGCTTGGTGGTTGGTGTTAAAAACGGCTTATCATGGCAGGTCGGTGGTTTCGGGACGACGGGCGGTAGCGTAAACAGCAGTGTTCTCAGAAACACCTTATGGAGAAATTCGTGGTAAAAACACAGTAAAGATAACGAATATTCCACCAAAGCGTACTAGGCGAACAATGAATATTACGTCGAAATGAGCCATTCGACGAGTGATTCTTATGGTGCGTAATATTCAAATAGTTCATTTTGATGCAATATATAAGCGGTAAAACTAGCTATATCTATGTGTGTATATTCCACCCAAACAGACGAGCGGTCCAATATTGTGTAGTATGCAATGTGCGCGTCAACGGTGATTGACCATTAAAGAAACACTAGAAACATCATAAAAAAGCAATATAAAGAAACGCTAGAAACGTCATAAAGAAGCACCATAAAAAAACATCATTAAAACCAACCTTTTGCCTATGTAACAGCAGAGGTTGGTTTTTAATTAAAGATTTTGAAAAAACATAGGAGGAAGATTATTATGACATCAAGAGCTAATCAGGTTAATCAAACCAAGCAAATCAAACAAGTTAAGGAATTAAGGGAGTTATGCCGAACGATGGTAGAGCAACAGGAAGAAATCTTGAGGATGATTTCGGATAAACTGGATGCTTTGGAATTAGATTTAGGTCTTGAGGCAGAGAGTCATCAGAAAGACTATCGGTCGACAGAAGCAAATCCGCATCCAATACAGTCAAAGTAAATGGCAGTCTTTCTGATGTGTTTATTAAGGAAGATGTGACGAGAGAATCGTGAAAATATAGTAGAAAGGAGCTTTTTATGACTAATATAAAACCAAAAACCCGAGCCAGCACCAACGCTAACTCCAATCCCAACCTAAAAAACCAAAATGACCTATACCATCACCCCACAAAGCTACTGAAAGCCTACAGGAGCGTCCGTTGGAGTCTAAAGTTATCTATGGAACAGCACCAAGAAGATTTCGAGGGCGAATACGGTATGACGATAACTCAGTACCTTGACGATATTTACACCGCAGGTATAGAGTTTTCGGGTACAAAACTGGAACACCATGCCAACTGCATGAAACGCACTGCTGAAATGTTGAAGCTGATAGATAGAGGCGTTCACCTCATAAAAGAGTACAATAGCGATGGGGAAGGTTATTATTGGATTATTTACCATACATATCTATCCCCTCAAAAACTTAGGGGTGTTGATGAGATTGTTGGTAAACTTCAACTTCACATCCCCTACTTAACTAGGGATAACTATTTCAAGCTACGCAAAAAGGCTGTTCAATTATTCTCCTCGGTTTTATGGGGTTATACAACAAAGGATGAGATAGAAGCTCTAAACACTTTCATTCGTGTATCGTCAGATGAGAGTGGCTAAGTGGGTCGTTGGGTTGTATGTAACTATTTAATACTCGCAAATGTGTGCATCCATACTTCACCCAAACAGAACCACTCGTTTGAATTGAGTGGTTCTGTTTGGGTGAAGTATTCATGCAATAGCAATCTCATTTTAAGTATGTCGCTGTAAGTGTTTTTAATACTCCTGCATCGCTAAATTGTTCGTAGATGCCAAACCACTTACAATTGTTTGCAAGTGTAAATGTCTACAAAATTATCGGATAGTTTTTGATTTTTGGATGTGCTTTTACACTTACAATCGCTATGTCTGGAGTCCGTTCACATTAAGAACTAGCGCTTTAGACTCTGAAATTTCATCATCCCGCCATTCAGACACCCAAGAACCCCGACCTTTCTTCCGAGAGGGCTTGGGGTTTTTGGGTGCGAGATAATGACGGCATGAGTACAACCATTTAACAACTATTTAACAGCACAATAACAACCTAATTTCGAAGGGAGAAGATACCAAATGAAAATATCAAGCAAGAACCTAGATAAAATCCTTGAATGTTGTACGAAGAAAGAAATCGACCTTATCATCTACATAGGGCAGTTTCAAGATGACTTTGGCATTATCAAAGGTGTTCACTACAAGGATGTACTGGAAGCCATTAATATTGCTAAAAGCACTTTTTACAAGTTGCTATACGGACTTGAGAGTAAAGACATTATAGAAATTTGCTGGCTTAATGAAGATTTCTCTTATTGGTCTGTCACCATCAAGGATAATGTTTTTGATAGCAGTAAAGCCGCCACACGGGATAAGGGTGAGGATAAGGGTGGCCATAAGGGCAAGGGTGAGCGAGTGGATGCTAGGGACAAAAACTCGCAAAACGGCGACTTTCAAAGCGATGACTACAAGAAAGGTTATTTTAAGTTGAATTACGCTATTCTCCACACCCCAGCCTTCAAATCCATGACAAAATCAGAAAAGGTTATTGTCATCCGTCTGTTGAAAATTGCTGATTTCAATTACAACCAGATTAGAATTACCACCAGAACCCTAATGGAATGGACAGGAAAATCCATGCGGTCGGTTAAGAAATTCCTTGAGACCCTTCGGGGCATCTTTGGGATATCTCACCCAGTCTTAAACATCCACAACGGACAAGCACTCCAAAAGATTCGGAGCATCCAAGGCACTCATCGCAGACAGGATGACCTAATGAGTAGGTCAAGAAGCCAGAATCAAGATACTAGTGTCAACTTAAACTCAAATCTAATCATAATTAGTAAATCTCATGGCTTTGAGACCAGATCGACAAGTGAGCGTGATATCAGAAACCGCCACCTTATAGATTTCGTCCTAAGAAAATCCAAAGCCGAGGCTACCGAAAAAGACATCAAAGATGGAATTACCGTTTTTAAGCAGTATAAGGTGAATACGGCAAATGTGATGTTGACTCTATTGGATAATACTATCGGACAGTTCGGAACATTAGCTCCAGCCTACCTAAATAAACTAACGCAGTCGTTTGTTCGGTAGCTAGGCGACTTTTGGCATTGTTTCAAAAGCCATATATCAGTAATCCTGTTCCTACGTGTGCAGGAAAATGGACTATACACAAAGATGGTATTGTCGGATCGTACAAGACGATTTCCAGTTTTTTCATCACCTCTCCCGCCTTGACGACACCCTTCGCACATGATGACGAAAGATGGATGGCGTTGAGAGGCCATTAGCGGTCTGACTAGGTGCTAAGGATATTCTATTTCATTGTACTCATTTTGTGGAAAGTTTATTTTTCTGCGTTCGGTTTTCTAATTCAATGCATGGTAAAGTCTATTTTGCGGAAAAATCCATCTCGTAAAAGTGCTTTGTTTTCGGAGTCCACCGCTAATATAGGTCCACCACATATGTTTTCTTATCACTTATTCTTTTATCAATTCTGTTTATATATGCTGCGGGAACAACCAGGGGAAATCCGTGGTCAAAAAGTTTAACCCCTAAGCATAGTGCGAGAGCGATACTAAAATGAGACTTTTTTGGCATTGATTTTCCACTATTAAAGTGCTATAATGATATTGTGGAAAATTATACCAAATAAGAAAGGAGCTAGTCATGCAAGAAAAAGGAAACGCAAAATGTATAAATATATGTGCCTTAGAATTGCTCCAAGAGTACAGAATCATTACATTGCGAAAGTCTTTGCGGGAAACTGTATCATCATCCAAACCAAAAGCATTAGGTGCTTACGAACGACAAATTAATTTTACAAAAGAGCTTATTGAGGTGTTGCTCAATAACAAAAAATTAGGCAAGAAGCTGTATTGGATTATCTACTTAACATATATGACCAAAAGACAGCCAGAAGGGATTGAAGAAATCCTTGAAAATATCTCCGAAAAAATCGGACGCATCCCACGAAGTTCCTATTTTAGACTAAGGAAGCGAGCATTGGAGATTCTCGATAATCACTTGAGTGAATTATCAGCAGACGACGCCCAATCGTATCAATACGCATAAAACGCTGGTGTGGATTTTAATCCATTGCTAGCGTTTTTGATTCTGTAAAAAGATATTCAATTTTTGGTAAGATACGACTGGCTAAGGTGCCTTTTACACAAATTTATTGTAGCAGGGGGGTGGTAGTGAAATGACTAATATTAGGCAAGAGATTGCAAACTCAACAAGAGCAACAAGTAAATCCGATTTATTGCCCCTTGGCAGTATTGTCATCCTAAAAGATGGCGAGAAAAAGTTAATGATTTACGGCAGAGGACAAATGACTCCAAGCACCATGCAAGGTTTTGATTATATCGCCTGCTTATGGCCAGAAGGCAATCTTGACGAAGAATTTATGTATCTTTTTAATCATCAGGACATTGATGAGGTTTTTCATCATGGTTATGCGGATGCGGAAGATGCAGAATTTCTCGAACTTTTTATGTGGGGGTGACCAACTACTGGAAATGTCAAATGTTTTTTCGTGTGTAAGCCGTGTAATAAAGTACAAAGTCATAAAAGGTGAAAGGAAGCGAGCGCAACCATATAGCGTAAGGTTGCAAGGTTCTGCCACATAGGTTTTGTGTGTGCGTCGTATGTAATCCGTAAAGCTGTGTTATGAACGGTAATTCCGACCTTCGTTGTCATGCAAACTTAACCACCAATCATCCGTGTTTTCCTTGACTTTTCAAGGAAAATCTGGTATAATTATATCAGATAAAGCGATAAAAATGATAGGAGGTTTACATGAAAAACAAAGTTAAACTTACTTTTATATCGGTAGGGTTGATGATTACCATATTTATCGGCGGAGTATTCGTAGGAGTGCCGTCACCAATAGAAATTCTGGCAGATGGTGTAGGTGATAGCATCACCGTTACAATTGATGGTGTACCTATTGTCTTTGCCGACCAGCAACCTATTATCGTTGACGGTCGCACCCTTGTTCCAGTGAGGGGAGTGTTTGAGGCTCTTGGTTTTGAGGTCGATTGGGAACAAAGCACACAAACAGCAAGGCTTGTCAATGAACGGTTTAGGTTAGACATCGCCATAGGTGCTAATGCTTTTATGGCTGTACCATTAGACAGTAACGGAAACATGGTGCAAATCAGTCGCCACCATTCAATTGCTTTGGATGTGCCAGCACAGTTGATTAACGGGAGGACAATGTTGCCTATTCGATTGCCTTTGGAAGCTGTGGGATATGAGGTTGGTTGGGATGACATTAATAGGAGTGTTGTTATCAGCAGAAGTGGGAATGAAAATACTGTAGTGGTTCAAACACCTACGCAATCAGAAACACAGCCTTTACAAGACCAACACGCACAATCCGTAATACAGCAACCACCAAGCCGAGATATGCAACAGCCATATGTCGACGAAAATGTCACAAACCAAAGTAATCCCGTGACACAGAGCATACCAAGCCATACGTACACTCGCTCAGCCATCACATTGCCCGACAGAAGATTGACGGAAGATGAAAGAGCTACATGGATTGCTGAATATCACGCTTTAGGTGGGGCGAACGATATTGAGCTTGAGATCGTTGGGTTAATCAATAAGATTAGGCGCGAGAATGGGCTTGTTGAGTTAGAAATATGTAACAATCTCATGAAAGCAGCACGGTTTCACGCTCAGACAATGAACCAGCACGGACAATTAAGTCATACTATCGGACCATACGGAAGCTCTGGTGCTGTAGCATCGGCTTTTGGAGGTATCGTAAATGCTGCTAATGGTGCAGGTGTTGGGTTTGCAGAGGACATAGTGGAACGCTGGATGGCTTCTGAAAGTCACAGAAGCAACATATTGAACCCACGCCTTAGAACCATAGGTGTCGGCTGCCATCGTCTTAGTTATATGTTTTTAGGATAATACAAAGTTTTCAAAAACGAGCACTAAATGGTGCTTGTTTTTTATGTGAAGGGGGAAGTCCATAAAAAGCCAACCGAATGAGTGGTCGGTCAAGGGAAACACCTATCATCACGGCAGCGCCCTATCCAAGACAAGCCAAATGAACAAACCAAACAACCGAGGCGACATACAAGTGACCGCCTTTTTATATTTACGAGGAGGACTAGATGAATAACTCGAAAACAGAAACAACAAGGTTTTTAGGAAAGAAATTTACAACATTTGTAGTAATGGTACTTGTGTTTTTAACTGTTGCTGGAACAGTGACACCCTTTGCTGTTTATGATATGAGCATCACACCAACCCAGCAAGGCGGCACAATAACCAGCGTAAGCTTCAACGATGAAGATGTTGCTGTAGATGCTGATGGTAGTTTCACGATCGGTGGTAGCCCGTTAGGGAAACACGCTAACCGTGATAATGTAACCATCACCCAGACTACATTTCCAACTTCACAAGAAGCACAGACTGACCAAATATCCCCCACCTTGCCCTTTGCAGATGCAATCGGCACAACCACAACAATAATCTTTAACGGAGAGCCCACCACTATAATCCTCGGTGAAGATGGACAATTCCGTATTGTGGTTGAAGATTATCTTTTATCAGCCACCAACAGAAGCAGAGTAAGGGATGGTTTTGGTTTTGATATTATTCAACCACTATCTAGTGAAGTCTTGTCCAGATTAACATTCCCGAGATATATTGAGCTAGATGGTGGCAGATTACCAATCAACCATCCCAACATAGTAAACATAATCCCAGCAGGGGTCGAGTATGTGAGTGATGAAGGTAACAGAGTACCTGTAGCACGAGTGTCTGCATCATCTCCATCTGCCGTAGATGTACCATCAGGAAACGGACTTCCAGCAGGAATAATAGTCACTATTGATAGCGACACAGCCATATGGACAAATACCCTAACCATGACAAACGCTGGTAGAAGCACAAATGTAAGCGCTTTCCGCTACTTGTTTATAGTTGACGATGTTTCTTACGAGATTTTTTGTGCTGACCCTACGTTACCAGGTCCAGAAAACCCTGCGGCAATCTATGCCCAATTGGGCAATATAAACCACGCAGGCATCAGAAATGCCCTAAGATATGGCTCACCCCATAATCCTTATTGGGATGCACCCACACAAGCAGACCGTGTGTGGTACACATATGTCACTCGCGTTGCTGTAGCTATGGCAGCCAACCCCTCCGCTACATTTAATGGCGACCCAACAATCATATCAGCCGCACAAGTTTTGGTTGCTGGGGCAAACACTGGGCAAAACTTTGATGAAACCATGCCAGCTATTGCCGTTAATGGTGTGCGTAACCGTGAAGACTTAAACAGGGTTGTAAGCCCAGGTGCTACCACGGCTAAATCAGAAACCTTTACTACATCATCAAATCGCCGTAAAAGTTTACAACACAACAGCTTTTACTTTGAGTGGGCAGCAGGAACTCCTGCTGGTGCTAGGCTTGTGTTTAATGGAAATACCTATATTGCTCCCAATGCACCAACACAACGTATAGTGGTGAATGCTGGTAGCCCAAGCGTAAGCTTCACTTTGGAAATGCCCAATGAACCGCAATTCTTAGGTCAGACTGCTAGAGTATATATGGTTGGTGTGCATAATGAGTTTGCTGGTGAAGTGAGGAGATTGCAACACCCTACTAATCCGCAGAATTGGCAGGATATGGTTTTTTATGTCCCTTATATGAGGGCTAGTGCGGCTTTTAGTTTTGCTACTGACGACATACCTTTTGAGTACGGTGCTTTTACCCCCATCAAAGTCAATATCTACACAGGTCAAGAGGGTGGTGGAACTTTCACTGTAACTGGTTCAAATGGCTTCTCTCAAACCGTCAACGGCGGAACACCTATAACTAATCGACCTGTAGGTGGAACATACACAGTAACTTACACAGGTACAGGCGAAACCCGCTCCGTAACCATCCAACCAAACCGAACAACACCTGTTACAGTACAGTTCAATAACGGCAATGGTGGAGGTTACAATGGTGTCACAATCCAAAAAATATGTGCCATCACAGGAGTCATCGTCCCCGGTGCAGTAATCCGCCTACGTGGCATAGACAACCCAAGTATAGACGTTACCCAAGTTCTAACCGCTGGTGCAACAGTAGCCATGCCAGACGGAATAACATCAACGGTCATCAATGGTGTCTGGAGAATAGACGGACTTCCACCTGGTCATTACGAAGTAATCGAGGTACAAGCCCCAAATGGCTTCTCGATGCAACCAGGACCAACACAACAAACTTTCTTAAAAGAAGCTGGTTCCGATGCTCATATAATGCTGACCTTTGCTAACTTTCCTTTTAGTGAAGTCGAAATCATTAAAAGAGAAATGAGCAATGGTGTTGGTAACAATCAACCCCTAGCTGGAGCAGAGTTTCGCATCCAAGGCTTCTACCCTGGTACACCTCCAAGGGTGTTGGATAGAACAGCAACCACAGATGCACAAGGTCGCATTGTCTTTTCTGATTTGCCAGCAGGACAATTCACAATTACAGAGATAGCCCCACCAACAGGCTATACCTTCGGCGATATTCGTACATGGTCTGTAACCGTAAACTGGGGTGACAGTGTAAGTGCTGGTACTGCCAACTCTATCACTGCATTTAACATCCCCAAATCCTCACTAGAAGTTTTGAAGGTTTGCGGAGTAACCAACCGTCCCCTTGCTGGGGCTGTTTTTAGTTTGACAGACCCAACAACAGGGGAGAGCTGGCAAGCTGCATCTAATGCACAGGGTATTGCAGTGTTTGGCATAGGAAACTACGGCAACTTCTTATATCCAAACCGTGTGTATAGCTTGCGTGAGATTATCGCCCCACAAGGCTTTGTGTTGATGGGCGAACCAAGAGAGATTGTACTATCCCCCGGTGTGGAAAACAGAGTAACAATCCAAAACTGGGAAAACCCCGGTCTTACTATCATTAAACAATGTCAAGACACACAGGAAAGACTTGCAGGGGCAGAGTTCACAATAGTGGCTCAAGGTTCTGGTCGTCCGCTTCCTGTAGACTTTCCGCTTATCACTGATGCCAATGGTGAAATCCATATCCCGTGGACGCTGTTTGCTGGCGAAAGTGAAAGGGTGTTCTTGGTTACAGAGGTAGTCCCACCACTGGGCTTTCATCTGGCAGACCCCAACTGGCAGATTGTAACTATGCAAGCTGGACATAATCATACTCTTGTGTTCCAAAACAGACGTATGCCAGCATTAACAATCCAAAAGCATGATGCAGTCACAGGTGACGCTATCCAGAACGCAGAGTTTACTGTAGAGAGATTGTCTTCTGCCGCTTCTCCACCAGCCCCCATCGGGATGATAACGGGCAATCCTTTCCGTACTGATGCACAAGGCAGAATTACCTTACCACACCTTGGTGCTGGGGTGTATCGAATTATCGAAACAAGGGCAGCAAATGGTTACTGGCTTGATACCGATGTCAGCAATAGAACATGGACAATAACCCTTCGTGAAAACGAGGATTATGTATTGCAAGCAGAAAACATACTTCTACCGACCTTAATTATTGAAAAATGGAACGCACTAACCTACAGACCAATCCCAATGACACAGTTTAGGATTGATTTTGAAGTGCCTTTTGGTGGTGGAGGTTCTGGTAGCAGTGTTAGCGGTGGTGGCAACCTACAGCACATCGGCTACTTTATGACTGATGCAAATGGGCAGATTGTTTTGCCTTTTGTTCAGCCCGGTTGGTTTGTAATAACAGAAACCAGACCAGCCCCGGGTATGCAAATGCCATCTAATCCAGTTACAAGAGTGTTTCTTGCACCCGGTCGTCATACCTACAATGTATTGCTTCAAGTTCCAAATCTAACACTTGGACAAACGGGACAAATCACTTTACCAACCCCGCCCCCTGTTGCTGGATTTACACCAGAGCAATGGGCAGGGATGACAGAGGTAGAGCGTCAAGCGCATTTGCGTGGTAGTCTAACCGTTACCAGTGGTAATGACCACTTAGCAACTTCTGGTGGAGGTTCTGGTGGTGGTACAGGCGGAAGTGGTGGTTCTGTCGGTACAATCTGGAATTGGCCTGCTAACTCTATTGTTATTCAGAAAAGATGCTCTGTAACTAACCAGCTATTACAAGGAGCAGAGTTTGAGGTAATTCACACCTCTGCTGGTGTATCTGGTACGCTTGGTACGGTTATCGGTCGATATATCACTGATAACAGTGGTATCATTGTGCTTACTGGTCTTGTTGCTGGTAGCTTTGTGGTGCGTGAGGTGAACCCTCCAACAGGTTTTACTCTTGGTGCTAACAATAGCCAGACTGTTTTTCTAGCACCAGATGGACATTCTGTTGTCGAGGTCGTGTTTAACAATGACCCATTCGGAAGTTTACTTCTTGCCAAGAGCTGTTCTGTAACAGGCAGACCTTTGGCTGGTGCCGTGTTTAGAGTTACTGACAGCACAGGAGCAGTTGTTGGCACTAGCAATGGCTTGTTTACTACAGGGGCTAATGGCGAAGTTCTAATACCGAACCTACCCCCAGCAACCTACCTTGTAACCGAGGTAACCGCCCCGAATGGTTTTGTTCTGGATAGCACACCACAAACCATTAGAGTAAATGCAACAGGTAATACCTACAGAGTGGAGTTCACAAACACTCCATTATCAAGTGTCATCATCCGCAAACTATCCCAAGAAACCAACCAACCCCTTGCTGGTGCTAGGTTTACCGTTAGACAGCAAAGTGGTGGTGCTGGTGGTGCGACTGGTGGTGGCGGAAATCTTATTGGTGAGTTTGTTACAGACAGTAGCGGAACAATTGAAATTCCAAATGTTCTTGGCTGGTTGGTGATTGAAGAGGTGACACCTCCACCGGGTTATACTTTAGCAGACAACAACGTCCGCACTGTAGAAGTACGCCCTGGTTCTCCAACTGTAGTCGAGTTCCGCAACCCAAGACTATCAAACACAACAATCCGCAAGATAAGCGGAGATGATGGTCGTGCTTTAGCTGGGGTTGTGTTTGAGGTAAGTCACTTTGATGGTGGGCGTGTTCGTAACCCGATTGACAATTCATTTGAGTTTGTCACCAATTCAGCGGGTATGATACATCTCCCAAGACTTGAGCTGGGTGTATACGTTGCAAGAGAAACCAGAGCATTACCGGGTTATCAGCTTGCAGAGCCGTATATCTTCACTGTTGAAGCTAACCGTGATACTACAATCATTATTCGAAACTACCGCTTGCCACGCTTACCAAACGTAACCATCCGCAAAATCAGCGGAGATGACGGTAGGGCTTTGGCGGGTGTAGTGTTTGAGATTGACCGTGCAGATGGTTCTCGTGTACGTAATGACATCCCTAACAGCCCACAGCGTGGTTCTTATGAGTTTGTAACCAACAATACAGGACAGATTATCACTCCAAACATGGAAGCTGGTCGTTATGTCCTTCGTGAAACCCGTGCATTGGCTGGTTATCGTTTGGCTGACTCTGTGAATTTCACCGTAACAGAGGGTGGAGAGGATATTACCTTAATCGTGCGTAATTATAAGCAACCAAGTGTTGTAATACGTAAGATTGATGGTGATACAGGTCAACCATTGCAAGGTGTTCAGTTTGAGATTAGACGATTTCTTGCTAATGGACAGACTGGGCAAGCGATTAAGAATTATGCTGTTGATAATTCTTATACCTTTACTACCAACCAAGCAGGACATATCTATCTGCCAACCTTGGAAGATGGTATGTGGGTAGCAATCGAAACCAGAGCATTACCTGGCTTCATGCTTGCTGAACCACATATCTTTAGAGTTGGTGATAATGGGGATATGACTATTGTTATCAGAAACTATCGCTATCCGTCACTCACTATACAAAAGATAAACAGCGTAACCCGTGCGCCACTTGCTGGGGTTCATTTTGAAATCAACAGACCAGATGGAACACGCATCATCAACCCACAAACAGGTTTCCATACCTTTATCACCAACCACTTGGGATTAATACATCTGCCAGCAATCCCAGATGGGCAATATTTCCTTCGTGAAACCAGAGCATTGCCCGGTTTTATTATTGACGAGGAGATAATTCTGTTCTACGTCAATGCAGAAGCTCGCAGACGTGCAGCACAAGGTCAAGTGGGTGCAGGTGCCAACCCAACCAATCACTTGCTTGTGGTAGAAAACACCCCTGCATCTGGTCTTATGATTATCAAAACCTGTGCCAACACAGGCAACCCATTGCAGGGTGTCGAGTTCGAAATCAGACACGCAGACGGTCGCCTAGTCCGTGGTCTTATGGCAGACCAAAACCAACCCAACACTTATGCTAACAGCCCCAACCTTGCCCCCAACGGAAACTTCGTCACAGACCACAGAGGTATGATTCATCTACCTCATTTAGAGTATGGGGTACTTCATATCACAGAAATACGGGCTTTGCCCAGCTTTGTGCTAGACACCACCACTCATGTGGTAACACTAACCCCTGGTAGACTTACCACGCTAGAAGTAGCCAATCAGCAAATGGCGGGATTAAGGATATATAAGATTGATTCCGTAACTAGCATAGGCATCCCTGGGGTGGAGTTTAGGTTATTCGATTTCATCACCAACAGAGAAGCAGCAGGACCATTTATCACGGATAGTAATGGGGTTATCGACCTTATGGGCATATTACCAGAGGGTCGCTTCCTGCTTCGTGAAACACAGGCTGCCCCAGGCTACATTCTTGACACAATGCCTAGAACCATTGAGCTAAGAAGTGGAATGGTTACCACTGTGACATGGGAGAATACAAGAGAAGCAGGTCAAATCCAGATAACAAAGTTGTCCAGTGCAGATAACCAGATAAATGGCTTACCTGCTGGGAGCAGACTTGAAGGTGCTGTCTTTGAGGTTAGAGATTGGCGTACAGGAAATGTCCTAGACCAGTTTATAACAGACCACCGTGGTGTTGGTGTTTCTCGTCCTCTACCTCTGGGGCGTATGCTAATCGAAGAGATTGTTTCTCCTGCATTTTACAAGCGTTCTGATGTAATACTGGATATTACCATTGAACACTCTGGTCAAATCATACGAATGGACTTCTTTAATGAACCAGCCAATGTTGGGGTGGAAGTTCGTAAGGTCGGACCAGTGGAAGTTATGTCAGGTCAACCTATTGTGTGGAATATTACCACCATTGCCAACTCATCAAATATCCCTTTGTCTGATTTCTATGTAAGGGATATCTTGCCTGCTCATGCGGTGCGCTTGGACATGATATTCTCTGGGACTTTTAATCAGTCCCTTCGATACTCCATAATGTTTAGAACAAATCTTAACGACCAATGGCGAGTGGCTTATGATAACTTATCATCTACCACAAACAATGCCCTTGTAATGTCACCAACAGCTCTTGGGCTTAGGTCTAATGAGTTTGTTACAGAGATTATGTATTCTTTCGGTGCTGTTCGTGCTGGATTTAGGTCTGTGGAAGCACCAAGGCTTGAAGGTACTGTTCGGGATGGTTTGCAGAATGGTTATGAGTTCGCCAATCGGATTGATATTGGTGGCAGAAGTGGCAGTGAATGGGTTATTGGCAATAATGTTTGGGTGACGAGGGTGTGGAGACCAACCCAAGGGCAACATCCTAGGACTGGATGGTAGGAGATTTTGTTGTATCTGTAGGAAATAGTTTCATAATTAATAAACGTGTGTATAGCTTTATAATGTATGAAATGTACGAAATAGTTGCATAACAGGCAATCCAAGCCACCGAAAGCAAGTATGGTCTGGGAAAGCAACAATTAGCAAAGCAGGGTTTGGCGATTACTCCAATACCCTGCTTTTATGCTTTTATTTTGAAATCTTTAAGGAGGTAAGCGTGGATAAATTAAACGAAGAAACCGCCAACGCAAATAAGTTTGCCTTGGATGACCCAATGGGCTTACGTAACACTGGTAAAGGTAGCGGATTTCGCTCATTCATTGATAAGCACAGAAAAAAGCTAGCAACAGCAGGATATGTGCTAATGGGCTTGATATTTGGATTACTGCTTGCCATAGGCGTTAGCGAAATAGCTTTTGCCACCGAACCAGGTGCGCAAGTTTTCGAAAGAGCAAACACTGCAATGCAAGGGGTTTTACGGCAGATACGGATTATATCCAGCATTATTGCCGCACTATTTATCACCATTGCATTTCTGCTAAAAATGTTCAGCAAAAACCAAAGAACCGTTGACGAAGCCAATACTTGGATTAAGAGGATTTTGATTGCGTGGGCGTGCATTAACGCTGTAGGCTTTATCCTTACTTTTATTCAAGAGATTATTGGACCAGATATGGCACTCCCAACTATTGGCGGGTGACCATCGACAGACAAGAGTTAGCATTGAGTAATCCACACCATACGAACCAGACGAGTAGTCCATTTCGGCGGAATATTGAATACAAGATTAATGTGTGACAAATGTGTTGTGTTTCCTAGGTGCAACACGCTACGTAAATCCGTCAAGGGGCAGATGTAAAAGCACGTGCTTGGCTTTGGCTACAATGCTGCGATATCACAAACGAGGGTGTGCCTTGTATGCCAACACCAAATTGTTGCTGACCCCTTACAGCCTTGTATTGTTGTCAGCTCTTTACAATCCTACCTGTTGTTTTTCAAAAACAGGTTTGTGGATGTGGGGCAACAAAGAACCTGATTAAACTGGGCGGCAGTGTGTTCGTTTGTGTCCGTTATTGGTGAAAATTCATTTTAATGATAATCCATCTCGACGTTGGTGCATGAATGCACTCGTCGTCCAGTTAATCTGGGTTTTGAAAGCACAACTCAAATATTGAAAAACAAAGCAAGCTTTAATACAAAAGCACCAAATTAAGTACATTGCGATAAGGAGATGACCTATGCACCTTATGGACAGCCTATTCCGCTGGCTAATTGAACAAGCAGTGTCTGCAATAGATATGTTCGGCATGAGCATCCTAAGTGTGTTAGGAGCAGACTTAACCCTGTTTGTAAATATGTTTCCTATCGTGGAAACTACATATGAAATTTTTGTTGTAACAGCACTAACCCTGCTAGGGTTAGGTTTGGTATGGGGAATATTCAAAAACTTTTTCATGCCTGTAGGTGCTGAAGCAGAACACCCCGTACAACTGGTAGCAAAGACGGCTATATTTGCTTTTCTTGCGTTTTTTGCCCTTGACATAGCTCAAATAGCCCTAAACATAGCAAACACACCCTATCAAGCAATATTGGGTGTCGAAGAACCTGACCCTCCAGATTTTGTCCGTACCCATGCCATTATGACACTAATCCTTGTGGGCGGTGCTGGTGGCGGTCTTTTGGTGGGTTTAATATTGTCATTGATTTTTGTGGTTGTGGTCGGATTCAATTATTTCAAACTGATTATAGAGTGCGTTGAAAGATATCTTGTCGTAGGAGTTTTAGCTTTCACATCACCACTGGCTTTTGCAATGGGGGCATCTCAAGCTACAAACCCCATTTTCAAGTCATGGTGTCGTATGCTAGGTGGACAGCTACTGCTTTTAATCATGAACGTATGGACACTACGAATGTTCATCACTATGCTTAGAGTGTTTGTTGCTAATCCAGTTATGAGTTTTGCATAGCGAAGGAGGTGTGTTGAATGGACAGTAAATATATAATTGAATCCAAAAAAGCCAACAAAAAATACAATATTGCTATAATTACACTCATAGTCATGCTTGCAATATTAAAAATATTTGCACCTGTTAGAGTGTATGCCTCTAGTATAGATGACCTAGACGACAGAGCAGGAACAGAAGCCATCGCAGGCATCACATGGGACGAAATAAATGAAATGTCAATCAATAACCCTAACAGCCTTGGCCCTGTACAAGGTCTGGTGCTTTGGATGTTTGCCATTATTGCATTTTTGAAGCTGGCACAAAAACTCGATAATCTACTCCAGTCCCTTGGGTTAAATGTCACCCAAACAGGAGGTCGTGCCATTGGAGATTTAATTATGGCTGGTATGGCATTAAGACACGTGGGTGGAGCTATATCCAAGGGTATGGGTGCATTAGGCTTCGGAAGGAAAGGTGGCTCGTCTGGCGGTGGAAGCCCTTCTGGAGGTGGCACTGGTACGGGTGGTATGCCTAGTGGTGGTTCGCCCATACCAAGTAGCAGTCCCAGTGGAAGTCCAGGCAGAAGCCTCTTCGGTGGGTCGGCATCATTTCCGACCGCTGGTTCACGTAGCTCAAATGGTGTTCCTGCCCCCGCTGGCGGTAGTCCGAGCAGTGGTTCTGCCTCTACCAGTATTGGCGGTATACCTAGTGGCTCACCTTCTGGAACATCTTTTGGAACATCTTTTGGAACATCTGCTTCTGGCAGTACGCCGACGTCAACACCAACATCTACATCCACTAGCGGTATAAGCGGTAGAAACCCGAGCGACGGTTCTGCAGAAACTCCAAACACTACACCAAGTAAAAGTCATGGACGCAACCCCATAGGCAAAGCTACTGACTGGATGCGACAAGAAGGTTTTGCTCAAGGTGCTATTAAAGCTGGTGCGAAAGGCGGTATTATTGGGCTGGGTATATACTCCACAAAAGCCGGGGTGTCCGCTGTAGGTTCGGCAGTTTCAGCACGGTTTGGTGGTCGGGTTGATAGTGGTTTGGGAAGTAATTATTCCAGGGGCACTTATGCTGTAGATGGTGATATTGGCGGTAGCAACTCAAGCCAACAATCTTTTGTGAACAACACCGTAGGCGCAAGTAATGCGGATAATAATGCAGACGTAGGGAACATAGATGGTGGGAGTGCTTATTCTAGGACTTATGCCGATGAAAATCCTGAAAATTTCCGACTCAGCCAACCCTTGCATGGTTCTGTGGACCACACAGAAGAATACGGCTCTACTCCAACCGATTTTAGTAGCGAGGAATATCACGATGCCCGCCCTCTTGAAGGTGAGACCGACATGAACCGTGTTCCTGCACATGACAATCCTCACGATTACAACGATTACAATCACATTGGACACCATGAAGGTGTGGCAAGTACAAACCCAATCTCTGCATCTGACGACATTGAAGTTGGTTCCGGAGAGGGTGATTGGAATCATAGTGATTATGCAGACAGCTCGGAAGGTGTTTTGATTTCAAGCAATCAACCTTTGGGCGTTTATGCTGACGAGGAACTAGGTGATAGGGCATGGCGCAATTCGAACCCTGTAGACAACCCAACCATTAACGGGACATCATTAAATGACACACCACAGCCAAATATGCTACCTTCAAGCATAAACAATGCCCCTTGGCATAATCCGAATAATCCTAGTGACTCGGCTGTTGCAACCACTGCTACTTCGGAGGGAGGCAAGAAGCCGTCATCAGTTTCGCTCCCGACACATCCCCCTGCGTCCCCTTATGCTACGCCACAAACTCTTTCCAATCAATCAACACCTAGTGAGAACCTGCAACCCACTCAATCTTCAAGAGTTGTAACTTCCTCGCCTACGCAACTTGTAACTACGGGAGAGAGACAAGGTTTTAGTGGCTCAAACGGCGAAACGAGTGTCGCTTCGTCACAACGGATAGTTTCTTCATACAGCACAAGTGGGACACCCCGTTCATCACAGCCCACAACACACACAACACAATCACCCCAAGCACAGACCCAATCCGCCCCGCGATCGACAGTCACTTCGTCAACCAAATCCGAAGCATCAGGTACACACGTGGCAAAAGGTAGTTCAAAGTCACCTTCGGTAAAAGCTCGCAAGAGAAGACGTTATAGCGAACGAACTTGAAAATAGCGTTCAGACTGTGCCAGAAAACTCGGTGAACCGTCGAGATTTTCTGACTTGCTTCACTTGTTTCGAGTTCGTTCGCTGTAGGTGCTGACAAGAAACGATTTTGTGCCAAATGCACATTACACAAAACTGGATTACTCGTTTAGTCCGATTTGGGTGAAATATTTACCAAAACAACAAAAACAACGAAGCAAAAGTGGCAACCGAAGGGGTTGGGAGTTGAACCTTGCATATTCCGCCCAAAAAGACCGAGTGAGTGTTCCGTTTGGGATGGAATATTCATTCCTTCGCCTTTGTTGTGGAAAGGACGGCGTATAATGAATCAAACCAAACCCAAAGAACCAAATGTCATGGCGGGTCTGCAAAAGGCATCAAATGCCGCTATGGAAGCAGTAAAAATGGGCAAAACCGCCGCAGAGATTGCAAAAGGTGCGGCAGCTGGCGGAGCTGGTATTCCTATTGCTGTCCTTAAAAATCCTAAATCTACTGTAAAATTGATTATTCTAGCCAATGTCATCACGATTATTCCAGTATTGCTTATTGCCCTGTTGCCCTTGATTATCTTTGGTTCGGTTGCTGGGTTTGTAGGCGGTACATTAAATAGGATTGGGGCATTTTTTCAATCCTTACCCATTATCGGTGTACTCATCACGGGAATTGCATCACTTTTTGGTGGTGGCTCAATAAGTGATTATGGTGCAGAGTATATCCGCTTCGAAAACGCCTTTGATATGGCACATATAGTCCATAACCTTGAACAGGCACACGACATAATTGGGGAATTTCACCTTGAGCAATTGGAGGGTGTTATTGGTGTAATTGATGAAGAAATATCATCATTACCAGATGATGATAACGAGGGCCGCATAGTAGAAGGGCGTGCTATTGGTCTTTCAGGAAATACTTTTCAATTCAACACATCAGTAATACTGGGTATGTATGTTGCTTCACTTCATGAAGATGTTATGCAGATAAGTCTCGAGGACTTGCGTGATACCATGCAACTAGCCAATAATAGCCATAATCTATTCACTTTTGATGTGGATAAAACCCTTGAAGTTCGCATCGTCTACCCTGACCCACCGCCCACTTTCCAACACACCCTAAATCCCTACACAGGAGAATACGAAACCCCTGGCTGGGTGCTATCGGATAGGACTGGTGATTTTGTACCAGAGAATTGGATATACAACGAGCTAACCAATAAATACGAGCCACCCCCGCCAGTGGAGATGGAGATAATCGTCCACAACTTCATTGTGGTTTATATAGGTGAGATGGTTTTCGCTGATATATTCGGTATAGCAGACAATCCACGCCTCATGACTTTTGCCCATGAGTACGCTCGCAATCTCCTAACTCTTTTGACAGACACAGAGATGGGGGCGTGGCTCGGAATTGTTCTCGAAGCTGGCATAGTGGATGGATTCTATAGTCCCTTCCCTAACACGGCATGGAGTATATCATCTCCCTTTGGCTGGCGACCAAATCCCTTCACCCAATCAGGGCAGGAGTTCCACAATGGCATTGACATTCCTAAACCCATCAGCACGCCCATTAGAGCGATAGCAGATGGTTATGTAATACTATCCCAGTTTTCTGGTAGTGCTGGTAACTGGATAAGGATTGACCACGGGTATGTGCCTGGCTTCGGCTATGTCATAAGCGAATATATGCATAATAGCAGAAACTTGGTGCCTGTCACTAATCCGAGGCAACGGGTTTATGCAGGTCAGGTTATTGGTGAGGTAGGTAGCACAGGACGGTCAACGGGTCCGCATTTGCATCTTGGGATTTTGGTTGATGGCGTACACGTAAATCCTACGGCTTTCATTGGAACGCCACCACAATAGGTTTGCGGTGCGGGATGCTCGCTAAATGAGGGAGTCGCTGTTAAACGTGAAGGTGTAATGTGAGGGTGCATTGAAATTGAAGCTACAAAACCATTGATTTTTCAATAACAAGTAGGGGGAGTTGAGGATGGCTAGAAACAAACGAAAAGATAGGGATGAAGATACACAAGACACCTATTTCATACCACCAAACTATGTGGACTCCAGTGGAGTTTTCGGCGGAATGTTCCGACTACGCAATGCTATTGAAGCTTTGATTATAGGTGGACTTGCTGGATTGCTGCTATTCAACCTAACAGCAGGAGTAGGAGTAACAATTCGTGTCACAATCCTGCTGGCTGGGGTAGTGCCCCTTATGTTTTTCGCCGCCATTGGTATAATGGGGCTAAGTGTTACTGAATTTTTATACTTTTTCTTTAGATTTTTATTTAAGAGGCGTATTATTGGGCGTGAAGCCTATGATATTGCCGTTAAAGAAATGATTTCCGAGAAGTTGCGACGAGGTGTTAAGGATGATGAGAGTGATGCACCTACCAGCCAGTTTGAGCGTTTAGTCAAACGATTTAGGGGCGGTCATGCCTTTATAAAATCCAAGAAGCCGTCAAAGCCTAAAACCTCACTCTACGATAGATTTAGTGCGGTGAAAAAAGTTGGGCTTAGCAACTTGATGAAAAATAAAACTGGTGGTCTTATCAGTGGGTTCAATCGCTCCTTGAACGAGGTTGCAGACTATATCCCTATTAAAGCAATCAAAAACGGTATCATATATACCACTGATGGACGATATGTAAAGATTATCGAGGTGACACCCATCAACTTCTTATTACGAACCCCCAAGGAACAACGTTCCATCATTTGGAGCTTCGTGAGCTTTCTTAAAATCAGTCCAGTAAAGATGCAGATAAAATGCTTATCCAAAAAGGCTGATATTGAAAAGCACTTAAACATTGCCCGTGCAGACCTGGAAAAAGAAGCCAATGAAGAATGTCGCACCCTACAAAAAGACTATATGAACCTGCTTTACGACATAGGCTCAAAAGAAGCTGTGTCACGCAGGTTTTTTATTATTTTTGAATACGAGCCATATATGCGAGCCAAGGACATAGAAGCCGATGCTATAGCAAATCTAAATACCATAGCCACTACTGCAAAAACCTACCTTTCCCAATGCGGCAATGAAATCGTAAAGCATAGTGATGATGACGAGTTTGCCATTGAAGCCCTATACCAGATGTTAAACCGAAAATCCAGCTTTGATGTGCCAATATCACAACGTAAGCGTGAAGTGGTTTTAGGTTACGCCACCAACTTCGGACAAGTCAATGTAGGTGATATTACTTCCACAGAATTTACAGCACCAAAATACATCGACCTATCCCGAATGAATTATATCAAGATGGATGGGGTCTATATGGCTTATCTCATTGTGCCGACCCATGGTTTCAGAACCCATGTGCAAGCCGGCTGGGTATCATTGCTCGTCAACGCTGGCGAAGGCATAGACATTGACATATATCTATCCAAAGAGCCAAAAGAAAAGATTTCTCAAAGTCTTGGACGGCATATCCGCATGAATAAATCAAAAATCAAGGATGCACAGGACACCAATGATGACTTTGAGGACTTGGCTGGTTCTATTCATGGTGGCTACTATATGAAACGTGGCATAGCCAACAACGAGGACTTTTATTATGTAAATATGCTCGTAACCATCACAGGGTCAACCAAAGAAGTTTTGGACTGGCGTGTTCGTGAGATGCAAAAGAAGTTAGTGTCACAAGATATGGCGGTGCAGGTGTGTACATTTCGCATGGAAGATGCTTTTTTATCGTCACTGCCCCTCGCCCATATGGAGAAACGATTGCAAAAGTGGTCACGCCGAAATATGCTGACCAGCGGGGCGGCAAGTTGCTATCCGCTCACATCATTTGAGATGTGCGATGATAACGGCATCTTACTGGGAGTAAATAAGCACAACCAAAGCCTTATCATGGTTGATGTTTTCAATAGCAGGGTCTACAAAAATGCAAACATGGCTATACTCGGCACTTCGGGGGCTGGTAAGTCCTTCACTCTACAGCTAATGGCAACTCGTATGAGGCGTAAAGGTATACAGGTTTTTATACTTGCACCGCTGAAAGGTCATGAGTTCTATAGAGCCTGCAACACCATAGGAGGCAGTTTCATCCAGATTTCTCCAGCTTCAAAGCATTGCATCAATATCATGGAGATACGCCCTGTGGATACAGCCACAACTGAGTTAATTGATGAGGTTGTACTGGATAGGTCTTTACTCGCAACCAAGATAGACCGTCTGCACATTTTCTTCTCACTTCTAATCCCTGACATGAACCACGAGGAGCGACAACTACTTGATGAAACCATTATACGCACTTATCAGAAGTTTGGCATAACCCATGATAACTACACCCTTATCGACCCTGCAGACCCAAAAGGAAAGAAATTCAAAGCAATGCCGATTTTGGGTGATTTGTACAACCTCCTAATTGAGCGAGACGAAACCAAACGAATGGCAAATATCATCAACCGCCTTGTGCATGGCTCTGCATCCACCTTCAATCAGCAGACCAATGTAAATCTGGATAATAAGTACATTGTGCTTGATATTTCCGAGTTGACAGGAGACCTACTAACCGTCGGAATGTTCGTAGCTCTTGACCTCGTTTGGGACAAGGCAAAGGAGGATCGCACCAAAGAAAAAGCCATTTTTATTGACGAAACATGGCGGTTAATCGGAGGTTCGTCCAATCGTATGGCGGCAGAGTTTGTGCTAGAGATTTTCAAAATCATTCGAGGATATGGCGGGGCAGCTATAACTGCAACTCAAGATTTGAATGATTTCTTCGCCCTGGAAGATGGCAAGTACGGCAAGGGTATCGTCAACAACTGCAAAACCAAGATTGTACTAAACCTCGAAGATGATGAGGCAGACAGAGTGCAGGAAATTTTGGGTCTATCAGAATCCGAGCGCCAAGCCATTATTCACTTTGAGAGAGGCAGTGCTATGATTTCCGCCAATAAAAACAACGTGGTCGTGGATGTAAAGGCCAGTGAACAGGAGCTAGCTCTTCTCACAACGGATAGGCGTGAGTTGCAGGCTATTGCAGAGCGCAGGAGAGCCAAGTTGGAGTATGAAAATTTGATGATGGAAGCGGCAAAGGTTGCGGGTGATAAGTCGTAAGTGGTGACACACTTGCAATATAGCTTCGCACATAAATGCTGGTCAAGCGCTACACTTTATACGGTCAGTGATACCAAATTTGACCAAACACACTTTCCGTACTGGATGCTTCTCGGCATCACAACTGTACAGCCAGCCACAGTCTTACAAAATCGTTGCGACACTTGTGAACGTTTTACGAAAATAGAACCATTCGAGTGGTTCTATTTTGTGTAATATGCACGTTTGGCTGGCTCGTTATTCACCATATGGTCACGACAGCATAATGACAGCATAACGAATGCACAACGCCAACCTAACGACACCTTAACGACATTGCAATCTGTGTATATGACCGCATGGTTGTATGACTGCGAGGTTATGTGACAACGTTGCCGTGTGGATATACACTATAACTCTGCTACGCACATAACACAATCACAAATATAGCGAACGAACCTCGAAACAGTGAATGCAAGTCAGAGAATCGCAAAGATTCACTGCGTTCTCTGGCGCAGACGTTCACTGATTGAGAGGGCGTTCGCTATATATCCTCATCACTCCCATGATACATCCTTAACTGTAAGAAGTGTTTATGCTAGATAGACTGTCTGGACAACATATCGAGGAGGTGTCCCTTATTAACCATAGAGCCAGTTTTACCAGAAAAGCCGAGGAGGTTTTGGATTTTCTAGACCTTTACGATGGAATTAGGCAAAAACATCTTGAAAAGTTTTTCCCTGACAGTAAAAAGGTTGTCGCTTATCTAATAAAGCGTGAACGTCTGCATATAAGCCTGGATGGTCTGTATATCAGCACATACCATAAGTACAGCCCAGATAAGGCGTTGGTAACCTCGTTAAGTGTGCTAGGGGATGTTTTCGAAAAGGTGAAAAGTCACACAAGGGCACAATACCCAGTCCAAATATCCTTTTCAACCCACAGCGGCGACTTTTATGAGATTGTCTATGTGAACCACGGACTGGATGCTTTAGTTGCCGCATCTTTTGAATTTCAGCACAACCTAAGGGAACAAGAACGGACTCGTGGAGATTTGGGTATAAATTTAGGTAGTTACCCCTACACTACCAAACGCCTAGTGATTGTTGAAAACGAAGCCCATATGGAAAGACTGAAAATCCCTTCAATAGTAAAGTTTGCTGTTGTTAGTCCCGATGGAGAGCTTACTTATTACAAGGGAAATTTATGAGAGGGACTAGGAGGGTTACAAAATGAGCAAAGAAATATTATACTACAAAACCAAGAAGGTTATTGATGAGATACGCCGTCTTGAACGTGATATGCTTACTGTCCAAAACACGATTATGCAGGATATTGATGAAGCTGAAAAACTCAAGGCTTACAATGGCCTAAGCATGGATGCAGCCACTCAGGGCGAGTATCTCGCCCTCAAGCTTAGGGAGTTGGTATACATCTCTAGCGTAGCTAATGCACCAAGGACAGTCCTGTTTGAGAATGTTGCCAATAAACTTGGTATAAGTGTACAGAAGTTAAAGGGAGAAGTGATTGAAATCACCATCCCTGCTCTCTTGCCTAACCGTCAAAGAAAAACCACAGATTTTATAACCACACCTTTGTACGTAGCACTTGAACAATTCGTTTTAGGGGGCTCGCTAAGACCGCCAGAACAGCCTTTCATCCGCTTCAAAGATTGTGTCATCTGTATCACCCATGTCTACAACGGGGATTTTTTTGGCAAGGGTCGTTACCGCGACCATGACAATGTGGAATTAAAAGGAATTATCGACACAATCAACACTTTCCTGCTAACAGATGACAACATGGTTCTATGTGACATATACACCACCCATGCAATATCAGACAAAGATTGCACACTCATTTCAATCATGCAAAGAGATATGTTTGTAGACTGGTACTCGACACGTAAAAATGGTCGCCAAACACCCTGCTAAAACCGCTGAAATTCTGGCAAAATTTTAGCAGGGTGTCTGATGGTACGGTCTTTGGCTTAAACTCAAAGAGTTGTCACTATACAATTAACCCTAAATGACCAATCTTTTGGGGTGATACGGTCCTGGGTGCTTGAAGTTTGGATTTACAAAAGACCGTATACTTTAGTGAGATTTCAGACCGTATGACTACGCCCCTCACAGACTAAAAATACCCTCACAGGCTTGAGTATACTTCACAAAACACAAGCTGTACTGATTAGACAAACCCTCACAGACTAAATCCAATGTACAGCACACAAACAATCCTGACAAGTATAAGTTGAGAGTAAAAATTACCTCACAGACTAAAAGAAAAGTCTTTATTCAAGCAAATGTAGAGAGATATGGTGCAGAAAATATAGAGAGTAGGTGATTTCTTGCACAAAAAGCAGTACGACCAACCCGCCCATTCCAAACCAATCCGAGCACCATGCCACCAAACCACCCAACCCCATCAACATCCATCACATCCGAAGCAACCACGATACCCCCAGCACCACAAAAAACATTTGCTGCACTCATCCACACCCCAACAACCCTTACAACACCAACGACGCCCTTTGCATCCACCCTCATCCCAACATCACCCAAGCACACCCCAACCACACCATACACCCCAACCACACCAATCATCTCCGATACGTAATCCGCCCCAACAACCCCAAGTCAAATCCAATCACCAAACCAGCCTATGCTCTCACCCCCAACCGAAATCCCAAAGTCAGCACCTAATGGAGATAATCGCCATATCAGGGGAATACCCAGTATCTAACTTTACCCGTATTATACCCGCCCCAAACTATGGCAAGAAGCTAGTTTCGGGTATGATTGGGGATGGGTTAATAAAACTGGTATCAGCAGGGGGATTGCGAGGATATAGGTTGACTTCAAAGGGCAAAAAGAAGCTACTAGAATCCAACCCCGCCCGTTTTAGAGGATTCTTAGATGGAGCAACCGAAACAAACAAGGTAAGGACGGGATATGAAAGGCGGTTAAGACTACACTCGCTAGCAGAGGTGTGTACCATTATGCATAATGTTGGCGTGGAGGTGTTCCAAGATGCGAAACCGAGGATTTATGTGCTTGATACCACCGATACTCACTCAACGCCTAGCACTAACTCTACCCCCAATATACCCAACGCACCACCCTCAACACCAAACACCACTAGTATTTCCGATACACCCAACATAATATCCACATCTGTCGCATCCTCACAGTCTACAAGAATAGGCTCCGAGAATAATAAAGCCTCGATGGTGGGACATCCTGATTTGCACAGAACCATAACGCCTAATCAAGATGGCTCTGCCAAAGTCATTCCTGCCCCAACAAACCCAAGCCAATCCCATGCTACACCCAACCCTAAAACCCCCAAAGACCCCAACATTACCCGCCATGCCCCAAAACAAACAGGCACCAGTTCAACTTCCGACAAACCCGAAAACATGAACCTAGCCAAACCCAGCAAACACCCCAATCTACCCATTAAACACCAACCTGACTGCCACAGCAAACCCATCCAACCTCACCCGCAACAACCAACCCCTGTGCTAACAAGCCCCGTTATAACTATAACCCGTCCCGCCTTCTATCTCTCCAGAGAGCAAAAAGGTCAACATGACAACGCCATACGTGGTTCACGGGCAGCAGGTACTCTCTTAACTCCAACTCATGTCTATGCAATCTACAACACGGGCGACACGGAATCTAGGTGGACTGAATCAATAGAACAAAGGTTTAAGGTTGGAGTGCAAGCCCATGTCTGCCGTGAATTGTTGTTTGAGCAATACAAAGGTGCGAGCGTTGGCGGAATTATGATTGGTAATGGAATGGATGTGCTTGAGAAGTATCTAATCTCTACAACCGAGAGAATGACTTCCGAAGCCGAGAGAACCCATAGCGAGATTGACCCCAAGCTAAATCCAAACTCAAGCCAACGCCACAGTTCAGCCATCACCCTCAACACCACATCACGACCCAAACCCAATCAAAAGCCTAACCTAAACCAAAAACCCATACGACACGCCAACCATCTCCAATTTTTCACCAAGACATACCACCCATTTTACTTCATCACCAACGATAGCTACGGTGAGGCTCAGTTGAGAATCTTATGTGATGATGACAAGGCTAACACCCTAAAAAACGCCCTGTTAAATGACTATCTACCAAAAGACCCCCAATACCCAGTAGAGCATGACGCACTAACCAAGGACGGTAATCCCGTCCTTTTTTGTTGTCTACTTAACATACCCCAGCTTATCCAATTTAATAACGGGTTGCGTATGTATGGTAAGGTCGGTAGGGTTATTGTTTTTGACTTTCAAGTGGGTATGGTGGGGAGATATTTGGGGGCAGATAAGGGCAGAGTTGATTTTGTGAAGTTGTGTCCAGAAAAGGTGATGAGGAACTTGTTTGTCGAGTGAGAAAACCTTTGGTTGCCGGCAATTGCATAACCCCTCTCACACGATTTATTCTCCCTACATTTGCCCCCCTACGGGGGCAGATGGTACGTTATTTCAGCTTTGCCTTTGAAGAAGGTATCCGAAGATGCAAAGAACGCATCTTCGGTAAGAACTAGCGGTCGAAAAAATCGATTCGAGGAGGTTTCGCACCATCGCCTGCTGGGATATAACTCATTTTTGACTGCATGGATTGAATGCAAGAGTGCATTTGCCTGGGTTGCGAGGGTATCTGGCTTGGTAATGTTAAAGAACCAGCTTGGTCTTGACTATATCACTACATGACCGAGTGACTGTTCGGGTAGCTGTGTAAAGTTTAGATATTTCTTTACCTGTAATTTGAGTTTGACCTTTTGTTTTGGGGTTGACTTTTGTTTTGGGGTTGACTTTTGATTTTTTGCAAAGGGGTTGGTATTATATGGACAAATCTAGGAAAATAAAGTTTGCGATTGGCGGGGCGTTGATTGTTATTCTGGTGTTGTACAGTGTCGGTGTAGCTTCTCAGTTAATTTACGAATTATTATCATGGCTTGGCAGGGGCGGTGGTTTCGGAGGTTTCGGTGGTCTTGGACAAGAGTTGGCTGGTTTGGTGTCTGACGCAGTTGGGCTGGATGTCAACGGTGTAGATGTTAGCTATGGTATAGGTGCAGATGTGGCTATAAACACAGAAGCGGAAGCTGCTTTGTCGCACTCCCACACCATCGGCCATCCGCTACACGCTCTATCGGCACTGCTCAACACCCCATATAACCTATACGGTATTGTGTTCGTTGGTATCCTCACTGGTGTCATCATCATCTTCCTGCGAAAAAATAATACAGTTGACGGCATCATGGACAATGAACGCAATCTGGTTTACTCCGTTAAAGGCACTTACGGCACTGCAGGCTGGATGACCGATAAGGAATTACACGAGGAATTAGAAGTGACCAAGGACTTAAAGCGTGTCCGAGGTACTATTCTGGGTGAGATTGGCTCTGGTGTTGATAGGGGCAAGGTTGTGTGTGTTCCAGAAGATACTATGATGAACCGAAACGTGGCTGTGTACGGTGCGGCCGGCAGTATGAAGTCCCGTGCCTATGTTAGAAACATGGTTTTTCAAAGTGTTCGTAGGGGAGAGTCGCTAATCGTGACGGATCCTAAAGGCTTATAATAATAAAGTCCCAATAACCCCAACTTCTTTCACCATACAAAAACTAGATAAAACTGGGCTGTATAGCCACTTACATTCAAAACACTAGAGTGTTAAATGGTACAGCACAGTGCGTAATACACTTTTCGGATAGCCCCAAATACAATCCAAGGGTTTTCATGAATCAAGTTCAAGATATGGTGAAAAGTATTAAATCCAGAAGTCACGGGAAACTTTATTATGAATACATAAACCAGAAGGGAGCAACCCAATGAACAAAATCATAGCCATATACACCCGCCTATCAAATGATGATGAACGGCAAGGGGGTAGCAGTAACCGAAACAAAGGTCAAAACTACGGTAATATCAGTAGTCAAAGTAGCAATATTGGCACTGGCGACAGCAACAGCATCCAAAACCAAAAGAACCTCCTAGAAACCTACGCAATAAACCAAGGTCTTACCAACATCCGCCACTACAGTGATGACGGCATATCTGGCACAAGATGGGGTGAAGCCCGCCCTGCCTTTCATCAACTAACAGAAGATGTAGAAAAAGGCGATATATCCATGGTTTTAGTCAAGGATATGTCTAGGGTTGGTCGTGACCTAATACGTGTTAGCCTGTTTTTAGAAGAACTTGCTGAAAGAGATATAAGGCTAGTAGCAGTAGCAGAGGGTATAGACACAAGTGCGGGTATAGACGATTTTATACTCCCCATCAAAAATATGTTCAACGAATTTCACTCAAAAGACACCAGCCGAAAGATAAACGCTGTTTTTCAAGCTAAGATGGACGAGGGCAAGCGGATGAGTGGTGCTGTGCCATATGGATATAAAGCCAACAATGGTGACATCAACGACTTGGTTATAGACGAAGAAGCAGCAACAGTTTTAAGACGTGCTTATAACCTAGTCATACAAGGACACACGGTAAGCAGAATAGCACGAACGCTCGAAGAAGATAAAATCCCCACCCCAAGCTATCATCTCCACGAAAAGGGCTTATCCAGCAGAGCAGTCAAAAACCTAGATGGCAAATACGCTTGGAATATAACATCCCTAATGAGAAACCTACGTGACCCCATCAACAAAGGTACATTGGTACTCGGCAAAACAAAGTGGATTAAGAAAGGTAAAACCCGCAAACTCATTCATCTACCACAATCTGAATGGCGACAATTCCATAACCATGTTCCAGCCATAGTAGATGAACAAACATGGGACAAAGCACAAGAACTACTAAAAAGAAAACGCAGACCAAAGAAACACGAAATCACACCACGCCCCCTGTCGGGTTATCTGTATTGTGCTGATTGTAATTCGGTTATGAACTTAAAGTCCAGTTCCTACACAAAAAAGAGTGGTAACAAAGATGAAAATGTGCGGTATATCTGCTCAAATAATCGTGTTAGAGGCAAGGAAGTTTGTAGTATTAATTCAATAAACTACAATGATATTGAATATTTGGTGTTGTATAATATTCGTTTGCTTTGTGCTTATGCTAGGTATCAAGGTAATCAAAGTAGCGAGGGTGATAAAGGTAATAATGGCAACAACTTTATGGGAGAACTCGAAAAATATGCTGATGACTTCAACATAACCTTGATAGATACCGCCAAAAGCAAGGCAAACACAGCAAAAAAGCGACACACAGAATTAGACGAGCTAATAACAAGCCTATACCCCAACATGGTAAAAGGGTTAGTTTCGGAAGCTTTGTACAAAAAACTAATGGATGAATACGTAACAGAACAAACCAACCTTGACAACCAAATATCAGGGCTAGAACAAGAAATCCACAACCTAGAACAACGCAACCTTGAAATGGATAACTTCATTACCCTCATCCACAAAGAACTTGACCTATCAGAACTAACAACAGAATTAGTCGTATCTTTTCTTGACAAGATTATCGTACACAAAAGACCCGAAAAACGCAGTCCCATCCGTGATGTTGATATTTATTTTAAGTTTGTGGGTGATATTTCTAATATCGCCAGCATAGCAAACGCAACCAATGCTACTAACACAGCCAATACCAATAACGCAGCTAATACAAACAATGCAACCAATTCAACAAACACAACTAATACCAATAATACCAATAATAGCAATACTGATGTTGCTGATATTACTACGGTCAATGCTACCACTACAACCACCACCGCTACAAACCTAGCACTTACTGAACTCCCCACCCCTACATTTATTGAACTCTCTACTCCCACCTTCACCGAACCCACCACCCCCACCTTTACCGAACTCGCCACCATTGACGGCTACTCCGAAACAAGACGCAAACAACTATCAGAAAAAGCCATCCTACGCCAACAACAAGCAGAAGCCAAAAAACCCCAAAAAGATAAGAAATACCAAGAACAACTAGCATACAACAGAGAGCTATACCAAAAACACCTATCGGGAACTTTGAACAATCAAGAACAATCCGACTGGGACAAACTCCGAGCATATCGCCAAACCCATTTGGAACGAATGACAGCCAAACGTGAGCAAGAACACCTAGAAGAAAGCACACGAGAACTAGCAAAAGACCCCAAGTGGAGAAAAAGACCCTTGGGCATTGCTGAAATAAGAAAACTCATCAAAAACGGCTCACCTGTTACAAA
>Ga0123352_10000152_pt1 | contig 81975 bp, 69 predicted proteins | sample TergutLab28metaG_FD_89700 | JGI IMG/M metagenome (GOLD analysis project Ga0123352, IMG submission 89700) | Labiotermes labralis P1 segment gut microbial communities from Petit-Saut dam, French Guiana - Lab288 P1 | ecosystem: Host-associated > Arthropoda: Insects > Digestive system > Gut ...
CCAGCGGGGCGAGGTGTCGTAAGTGATATGGGTTTGTTCGGTAAGAAAAAATGGAAAGAACTATTCTTTCCACCTTCTACAATTCGAGTACTTCTATTTCTCTTCCTACTAACCAATTCCGCTAGATTGCTTCGTCGTCGCTTTCGCGACTTCCTCGCAATGACGGTAACGATGTTGGTCCTTTACTAAATCCTTAGGTTATATCTAGGAAACTCAACTAACTCACTCCAACCCAACAATTGCCCTTGCAAATGCACGTGAATCAAATGGTAATAAATCATCAATTTGTTCGCCCACACCAACATACAACACAGGCAGGTTAAATTTACGCTTAATAGCGATAACAACACCACCCTTTGCCGTACCGTCAAGTTTTGTAAGGATTACTCCATCAAGGTCAATGGCATCGTTAAATATCTCTACTTGTGCAAGTGCATTCTGCCCAGTAGTTGCATCAAGAACAAGCAATTTTCTGTAACTTGCCTCGGGATAGTTACGCTCAACAACACGGTCGATTTTTTTCAATTCTTCGATAAGATGTGCCTTGTTATGAAGTCGTCCAGCCGTATCAACAATAATCACGTCGTCTTTTTTTGCTTTTGCACTCGATAATGCGTCGAATACAACTGCCGCTGGGTCCGCGCCTTCGCCATGTTTTACTATTCGAACTCCTGCACGATTTGTCCATTCGTTTAATTGCTCGGTTGCTGCCGCTCTGAACGTGTCTGCCGCCGCGACAAGAACTTGTTTCTTTTGTGATTTGTACAATGCCGCAATTTTACCAATACTTGTTGTCTTCCCAACTCCGTTAACACCTACGATCATTGTTATTTGCGGATATGTTTGTTCTTCGTTAACGTCATACTGCCCGAGGATTTCGGAAATCGAATTTGCAAGCGCCTCTTTTAATTCGGTCGTTGTTTTAATTCCCGACTTTCTTGCAACACGTTTGATGTCGTCGATAACATCTTCGGCTGCCTCAATACCCATGTCGGTTTGAACCAAAACGGCAAGCAAATCTTCATAAAAATCATCATCAAGTTCGCTTGATGTAAATATAGATGCAATTCCATCCCCTATTGCCGATGCAGTCTTTCCAAGCCCGCGGAAGATCTTTTTGAAAAAGCCACCTTTCTCTTCCTTTGGCTTGACTTCTTTTTTTGGTTTCTCGACCCTAGGTTTTGGTTCGGGTTTTTCTTCTTCAAAGCAAACATAAACTTCTTCAGGTTGTTCTGGTTCTTGATGTATCTCGACAATTTCTTCTGCGACCACCTCTTCTTCTGTAATTTTAACATCTTCTATTGATTGTTCTATAACTGGCTCTTCTGCCAATTTTTTTTCTTTCTTTTTTCCAAATCCAAGAAAACCCATATAGGCTCCTCCTTTTTTTTAAGCGTACGCCTCTAACTTCACGCTGACTAACTTGGATACACCTTTTTCTTCCATAGTGACCCCGTATAAGTGGTCTGCAAGTTCCATAGTTGGCTTACGGTGAGTAATTACAATGAATTGGGTCGAACGGCTGAAATTATGCAGGTAGTTTGCAAAACGTCCTACGTTCGCCTCATCAAGTGCTGCCTCGATCTCGTCAAGCAAGCAAAACGGCATAGGCTTTAATTTCAATATCGCAAACAATATTGCAATCGCAGTCAATGCTTTTTCCCCACCCGATAAAAGTGAAAGGTTTTGTAATTTTTTCCCAGGCGGCTCGGCAACGATGTCAATACCGCTGTTCAAATAGTCGTTCGGATTGGTAAGTTCAAGTCTGGCACGTCCACCGCCAAACAATTCTTTGAATGTGACCGCAAAGTTTGCATTAATCGTGTCGAATGTCGTTTTAAACAATCCATCCATCTCGCCAGCAAGGTCGCCAATGACTTTTTCAAGGTCAGTCTTTGCACTCTCCAAATCATTAACTTGGGTTGTGTACGATTCATATCTTTCGCCGCTTTCTTTGCTTTGTTCAATCGCATCAAGGTTAACGGGACCAAGCCTTGAGATCGCACGACGGTATTCGGTGATTTCTTGCTTTGCGTTCTCGGCATCAAACTCGGTTGATTTGAATTCATAACATGATGAATAATTTACACCGTATTTTTCGTAAATTTCCTCACCCATGGTTGCAAGGTCGGTGTCGACTTTTTCCAACTGGGCACTTGTTTTATAGTATTGCTCATGCAATTTGGTTGCACTATCCTGAGCTTGGTTTCGTCGCTCTTCGGCATCGGCAATATAAGTTCGAAGCTCTTCTTTTCGTGTGTCGAAATTTGATAATTCTTGTCGTGCCATGTCGAGACGTTTCATGATTTCTTCGACCATTTGCTCGTCCGCTTCGCCTTCGTCAACCACAGGCTGTACATTTGAAATATTACGGTTGATAGAATCAAGCGTATATGCCTTGTCCGCGTGGGTACCATTCAACAATGCAAGCGTTTCCTCGCCCCGTTCGATACTTGTGCGAACTGCGGTTATTTCACTCTCAAGTGCACTTGCACGAATTCGTAATTTTGTAACCTCTTCGGCTGCCCCACGCTCATCCGCATCTTTTCCAATTTTTGCAATTTGGTCTTCAATTTGTTTAAGCTCGGTTTCAATTGTCGCAAGGTTCTGGGTATGCCATAAATTATTATTAATCGCGGATTTCGAACCGCCTGTAATACTTCCACGTGTTTCAATAACATCACCATCAAGTGTTACAATCTTGAACGCGTAGCGAGAACTCTTTGCCAAATTAATCGCCCTGTCAATTTTGTCTACAATAATTACTCGCCCAAGTAAAGAGCCAATGACTGGTTCAAGCTTTGGATTATATTCAACAAGTTCACTTGCTATACCAAGTGCGCCACTTTGTTTAAAAAGGTTACGTTCTTCTTGACTTACAATTCTTGGCTTTACACTAGAAATAGGCAAGAACGTAGCACGCCCCCAATTTTCACGCTGCAGAAGTTCTATCATGTTTTTTGCGTTATCTTCGGTTGCGGTAATTATGTTCTGGGCCGCTGCTCCTAATGCGACTTCGATTGCAATTTCAAGGTTTGTCGGCACGGTCAATTCCTTTGCAACCACACCTACTATATTGTTTGCAACGACGCTATTTTTTGTTGTTGCATCGATGATTTTGCGTACGGTGTATTTGAAACCCTCGCCGCTTTGTATAAGGCTTTGGATTGTTTCGCGACGTGAAAGTAATTTTTCACGCTTGGTCTGAAGGTTATTAAACGTAGTTGCAAGCTCGCTCTTATTTGTGTAATCCTCGGTCGCGTTGCGAAGACCCTGAGCCACTCGTTCACGTTCGTTGATAAGTGATTGGTATAATTGTTGTCCCGATTCCAAGTTCTTTTGTTCGAATTCGATACGTTCTTTTAAGTCAGCAATTTCCTGGATTAACTTGATTTGTTGTTCACGCAAGATTTTTACTTTTTCTTCGACAAGACGGCTGTCGCTCTTGTGTCTTTCCAAACCAAGGCTTAGATTCAAAACTTGTTCACGCAGGATTTCTGCACGTGCGTCAATAGACGTTAATTGTTCCATCGCACGTGTTGAGCCTTTCGAGAATTCTTCGATTTCTTCTTGTCTTGCCTGCAATTCACTTGAGACTTGTTCAAGATGTTCGGTCAATCTTTGTTTTACCGACGACACGTTGTCGTACGTGTGGATATAATTATTAATCTCAAGTGATTTTAAATGATCACGAAGTTCTATGTATTTGCGTGCTGTCTCGGCTTGTTTTAACAATGGACCAAGAGTTCTTTCAATCTCGGTAATAACATCACGAACACGGGTAAGTTCGGTCTGTACGCGTTCAAGTTTTCGCTCTGCTTCGGTCTTTCTTGCCTTGAATTTTGCAATACCTGCCGCCTCTTCAAAGATACCTCGCCTTGCCTCAGGCTTTGCATGGATGAGGTCAGTAACTTGTCCCTGACCAATAATTGTAAGACCATCACGGTCAATACCGCTGTCATGCAATAGTGTTGTAATATCCTTAAGCCTTGCAAGGTTGCGGTTCACATAATATTCACTTTCCCCACTTCGATATAATTTACGACTTAATACAACTTCGGAATAGTCGACTGGGAATATTTTGTTTTCGTTATCAAAGAACAAGGATACTTCACAATAACTAAGCTGCTTACGATTTTCGGTTCCTTTGAAAATAACGTCTTGCATGTTTGTTCCACGCAATGCCTTTGACGATTGTTCACCCAACACCCAACGAATGGCATCCGAAACATTAGATTTTCCACACCCATTAGGTCCAACGATACAGGTAATTCCACTTGAAAAATCAACCTCTAACCTATCGGCGAAACTCTTAAACCCTACAACTTCAATCTTTTTAAACATGATGATACAAGAGTACCATTTTGTTCGGCGATGTCCAAACCCTTTCTTGTAAAGAGTTCAAATAAAAACAGGACTTTGCCCTGTTTCAAATTAATTCTGCTTCTTTCATTTCTTGGATCTTGCTTGCACGATTCTCGGACTTTTCTGATTGCTCGTCGGTCATTGTGTTATATGCTTTTTGGTAGTCACCCGCCAGTAAAACAAGTTTTGATAGTTTCTGCAAATCTCCACCGTACATGTCTTGTGAAGTAACTCCGATTGTTGCAATTTGTTCAGCCCCTTCATGACAATCTTGAAACGAAACACGTTCGACTTCTGGTGGGTTCTCGATTTTTTCTATATCTTCTTTTGTCATCCCAATGTCATAGCCAAGCCAACGGGCTCTATTAACAATTTCGTTGAAACTTCTTGCACCCAAGTTGCGCACTCTCATCAAATCTTTTTCGCTCATTATAACTAAATCGCCCAAAGTTCTCTTACCAGCTCTTACAAGAACGTTCTCAGTACGTGTAGTAAACTCTAACTCCTCAATCGTCATATCAAGTTTTGACATAAATCCTCCGATTAGTTTTAAATATTATACCCCCCCCCCCATCGAATTTGTCAATACTTAATATTTGGGTTTGTGTGGGAAACCAAGTTCCACCGTCGTTGCGAGGAGTGAAACGACGAAGCAATCCAGCGGGGCGAGATGTGGAAAGCGACAAATAATTCTTCGGACATAGATTTCCAAAGAACAACCCTTCTTAGTTTTTATCCCGAATAAATCTATACTTCTCTCTACATCATGTACCGCTGGATTGCTTCGTTCCTCGCAATGACGTGGTAGGAAGTGTAATAATTTCCATTGCTTCTATTGAGAACTTCACATATAATATTGTTATGAAAAAAATAATTATTGATATTTTGGGTGGTGACAATGCACCACATGCAATCCTTGACGGTGTTGTCATGGCAGCCAAAAAGGACAAGCAGCTGCAATTCCTTTTGATTGGTGACGAGACCCAAATCAAGGAACGTGCAACAAAAGAAGGTTTCGTCGACAGAGTCGAAATCATTCACACAACCGAGAGTATTTCAAACAATGAACCCCCAACAAATGTACGCGTCAAGACAAATTCATCAATCGCACTTGCGGTTGAAAATCTTCGTAAACGTGAAGACTGTGGCGCATTTGTAAGCGCGGGGTCTACTGGAGCCGTCCTGGCGGGCTCTGTGCTTCGCGTTGGACGTATTCCTGGTGTTTCCCGACCTGCGCTATGCCCTTTGTTTCCGACCAAAACCCCAGGCAAGAATGTCATTGTTGTTGACGTTGGCGCAAACGTTGACTGCCGTCCCGAACATCTCTTCCACTTTGCAATTATGGGAAGTGAATACATGAAATCTATGGGCATACCTAACCCACGCGTTGCACTTGTGAACGTTGGTGTCGAAGATAAAAAAGGCAACGAATTAACGGCGGGAGCGTTCCAATTATTAAAACAATCTGACCTTAATTTTGTTGGAAATATGGAAGCACGCGATGCCTTCAGCGGTGATTATGATGTGCTTGTATGTGATGGTTTTGTTGGAAATGTACTACTTAAAACCGCCGAGGGTGCAATGAAACTGGTGGGTGCTCGTCTTAAAGGTGCTTTAAAGAGTGGTCCAATCTCGATACTCGGCGCATTGCTTGTAAAGGGTAAATTAAAAAAGATGAGTGCCGAACTTGGTGAAGAAGCCGCAGGCGGTGCAATATTCATAGGTGCAAAAAAGACCGTTGTAAAGGCTCATGGATCAAGCGAGGCTCATGCATTTGCAAATGCAATACACTTGGCGAATCGTGCAATGCAGAGCGATATGACCGAAAATATTGAAAAGGCAATTGCAAGAAATACAATTACCGAAGAAGAAAAAAAAGATGGTGAATAACCATCTTTTACTTTATACATAATCAAGTTCGTCAATTTTTGTAACACCAAGTACTGGTATGTGACTTATCGCAGCTTCGAGATATTCTTCTTTTATTACACCGCTGTTATAAAGTTTATTAACAAGAATTTTTTGCTCTTTTGCCGCATCCTTTCTGTATTCTTGTTTCAAGCTCTCGTTTGGAAAACCTTTTTGCAAGATGAAAGATTTAAGGAATCTGTGCGTTTGTAATTGTGTGTCATTTTGATAATACGAGTCATGCGGTTTGTTAAAATCTATGAAATTAAAACCAGCGACTGGGTGATGTAATATGTTATTCCCAGTTATGTCCGGTCTGATTTGCGAGTCAAGTATTTGAAGAAAAGTGTCTACAACCTCGTCGTAATGAGAATCTGGACCTTGCAACCTTTCTCTTGTTTTTCGGTACCATCTTTTGCTGTATGTTGTATCGTTTAATGTTTGCCCAGGCGCCCTTGCAACAAAAACAACATCTCTGTTCCCACCATCATCTTTGCCATTATAACCTATATTTCTTATACCTTCGCCTTCTGGACCTTTTGCATAGCCAAGTACTGGTGCAACCTTTCCGCCTCTTGTATAAATTTGCCATACCTCTTCAATAGTCTTTTTAAATTCTTCGGTGGTAACAAAGTTGTTATCCCCTTTGTTCGTTTGGAAAAGTAATGAGTACAAAACTCCAAAATTATCATCAAAAGGCAGATACATAGCGGTACCACCTTTGTATACAGAATTTTTAAAATCCCCAGTTTCCGCAAAATCAAGAAGTTCATCCAATTTGTCTACTGGCAAATACGGCATGTAAATTTCTTTTTTATCCATAATATAATTATATAATAAATATCAAAATATGTCAAGTAATCCATATAAAAACCGCCCTTCGCAGAGGCGGTTTTAATCTTTAGTTTAATTTAATATTTAAGCTACACGAATGTTTGAAACAAGAATGTCAGCAACGTTGAAATCTGATAACCAGAATGAACGAAGAACAGATGCTGTACGGAATTCTTGGTAACCTTCAAACCATCTTCCCAATGTATCTTCGTACTGTTCTGGACGAAGGTCACAATTTGAAACCAAGTGTGTACCACTCATTGGGGTAATCATTGTTGGAGAATTAATAGAAACGGTGCCGTAATCCGCACTAAATGTAATACGGATGTTGTTAAGGTTAGCAACACGACGAACCTGTGCCCCAGCTTGTTCCCATCTGTCTGGTGTTGTGTTTAATGCAAATCTGCTATCTCTTGAAGCAAATGCAACATACAAGTGTCCATTTTGCATTCTTACTCCGAAGAATGAAGACATGACATAGTATGGTGTGTTTGCCGAAGTCAATTGCTCTGTCCCTGTGTTTAGCGAGAACATAAAGTAATCACCATTTGTCATTTCGACATCAAGATTAAATTGGATTGTTGTATAGTCGCTTGCAATAAAGAATGAACCAAAGTCAGCAAAGTTAACAGTACCCTCAGTCGCATCAATTTGAACAGCCGCTGGAGCACCTGTTGTAATTTGGTTCAAGTCAAGCAATGCAAGACCTTGGTTGTTTACTGGTGAAGCCCATGATGCCCATGTTCCACCAACTGTATCTCCCTCCACAACATGACGGAATACGTTACCATTTTGGATGACCATAAGAATAGATCTCCACTCTGTTCCTGCGGTAATCGCTGTTGCACCAGCCGCAAGACCGCCAGAGTTTTCAAATACATAACCATTTTCAAGAATTTCAAGAGTCATACCTGGGACTGGAGTAACCATTGCTCCAGTACGTGCTTCAGGCTCGCCTTGGATGTTAAGGAATCCTGCCCAGTAACCGCTTCGTACTCCTGAAAACAATTGGTCGTCAACCATTGTAAAGAACACGACGTCGTTGTTCAATGCTGTTGTTACCGCACTCCCAAGTGCAAGTTCACGAAGTGCATTGTGATGTGATGCCCATGTAGCTTCGTCAGTAATGTTAACACGCTCGCCGAAAGTAAAGTTTGAATTTAGTGTAAATTGTGTAATCACCTGGTTTCCTGTACCTTGTACACGTGAACGGAATGATTCAACTGGCGTTGTTACTGGTGTTGGTGGCGTTCCTGGACCTGGTGGTGGTGTTGGTGTACCTGCGAATACACCGGTTGCTCCCATGATTGCGAACATTGTAACAAGGCTCAGACCAATCACAAGAGTAACAATCTGCATCTTTCTCATTTTGTTCTCCTCCCCATTTTATTTGGACAAAATTGTCCATGCTAGGTTAACAGGATTATACTCTGGAAATGATGTATTTGTCAATATCCGACTTAGACTAATCCTCTATACAAGGTATTCACCCAATATGGCTGGGTATATCCCGAAATTCAGACTTCATTCAAAACTTGTTGACAAGATGACATCGGGATGATACTATAGCAAAGTTAATCTTATAAAAGACGAGGTATAATCAAATGGCAGTTCCAAAGACCAAGGTATCAAAATCAAGAAAAAATATGCGCAACGCGGCTAATTTCAAAGCACGTGCAGCATCAATCACAAATTGCCCACAATGTCACGCGGTCGTTCGTCCGCATTGTGTTTGCAAAGCTTGCGGTTATTACGACGGCGCAAAGCGTATTGAAATCAAAGAAGAAAAGAAAGACTAGTTTCTTGTTTTTATTGCTATCGAAATTAAAACGGCTGTTACGCCGTTTTTTTGTTTAAGTATTATTTTTGCTTGTCTTGTTCGATTGATGTATCTTTTTCTTTTACACTTAGAATATCACGTGATGCAAACAGCGCTTGGCAAAACACTTCACGCATTTCGGCACTCAGCGGTGGGTAATTGTGATCGAACTTCCACTTCTCACCTTTTTCGCGTTGCACCAATTTTGTCGCAATTGCCATAACTTGGTTTTCACTTGTACGATTAACACCCGCAATTGCCTTTGCATTTACATTTTGTTCTTTTATGTTTCCAGTTGCCTGTGCGTGTTTGTTTCGGAGTTGCTTAAACTCGCGTTGGTCGACCCTTCCGACTGGGATTTTATCCTTTGTTTCTATGCGTCCAAGTTCTGTCCATTCACCTATTTGTTTTCCCCTTACTTGAAATATTATGACACCAGGTTTTTCTTTTTCATCACGCTCTAAACGAATACCAAGCTCAAGCCCAGATAATTGCAAACCTTCGGCTGCTATTTTGACATCTAGTGCGGTATGTGCATATCTTTTTTCGGGCGAAAATATTGTTTTCAAATATTCAACATACTTGTCTTGATTTTGTTCTATGAATTCTTGTTTTTGTTCAGACATTTGCTTTTGGATTGCATGTGCCATATAGCCTTGTTTTGATTTCGCGAATTTTTCATCACCAAGTTTTACTTTCAAGAATTGTTCATATCCATCCATGTTCTTTACATTCTTTGATTCCTTTTCATCGGTGAAATACAAGGCATACATTTCCACTTCGTCAAGAATCTTCTCGGACTTTGAAACCTTTGACCTGTCAACACCGACCTCCCGCCCGTGTTTCCATTCTTTGTCACTCTTGATACGTTTGATAAGCGTTTCCATCATTTCCTTGTCGCGTACAACTTCATTTATTCCGATATCATCCGAATGCTGGCTTAAAAAATGCGTGTAAATACCTTCTATAATTGCTTCTTCCAACTTGTGCTTTGGTAATTCATGGATAGACGCGATATGTTTATTCTCACGCATCATATAACGGTCGATTGCCGTTCTTATACTACTCTTGACACGTTCAAGCTGTTCAGCTTGTTGTGCTGGGAATGGATAGTACTTGAATTCATTAGTTTTCTTCATAGATTTATTATTTCCTTACTTCACTAATTTCACGGCTTGTTTGGCAATTTCAAGTTCTTCGTTAGTATTTACAACGAATGTACGTACTTTTGATTCTTTTGCTGACAATTCGGCGGTCTTACCTTTTCCAAGTTCAGTATTTGTCGTCCAATCAATTTGAACACCCATGAATTCAAGACCGCTTAAAATCTCGCCACGGACATAGTTATCATTTGTACCAACACCACCCGTCAGAACAAGAGCATCTACCCCACCAAGGATTGCGGTATATGCACCAATGTACTTTTTGACACGATGAACAAATACATCAATTGCATTACGTGCATTTTGACATTCGTCTTTCTTTGCGACTACGGTACGCATATCGCTTGAACCTGTGCCACCCATTCCTTTAAGACCAGACGACCCGTTCAAGTATTTAATTGTCTCTTCAATCGAAAATCCCTTAATCTTTGCAATTTGTGCAACAGCCCCTGGGTCAATATCACCACTTCGCGAACCCATTACAAGCCCTTCAAGCGGAGTCAACCCCATACTTGTGTCGATACTCTTGCCGCCGTCTATTGCACAAATACTTGCACCGTTACCAATATGTGCCACAACCATCTTTAAATTCTTTATATCTTTGCCCATCATCTCGGCAACTTTTTTAGACACAAAGGAATAACTTGTCCCATGGAACCCATAACGACGGATACCGTGTTTTTCATAGTCCTCGGTTGGGATGGCATACAAAAACGACTTTGCAGGCATGCCTGAATGGAATGATGTATCAAAAACCAACACATTCGGAACATTTGGAAGAACTTCCATGCATGCACGAACACCACTCAAATTCGCTGGATTATGTAATGGTGCAAAATGCGATACACTCTCGACACCAGCAAGAACCTCGCTTGTTGCAATAATGCTCTCTTTATACTTCTCACCACCATGGACGACTCGATGACCAATTGCACCAACCTTTTTTACATCATCGCCAAGCAACTCAAACAACTTCTTCACCGCAACCGTGTGTGTTGGCATTGCAAATTTTTCTTTGACCTCGTTCCCACGAATTACAACCTCGTAAAACGAATGGGACTGACCCACCTCTTCAAATGTGCCCTTTGACGTAACCGATTCATCCGCCATGTTAATTAATTGAAACTTTAAACTTGACGACCCACAATTTAATACAAGAACTTTCATGTGTTAATCTCCTTTTTAATTGTTCCAATAGTAACATATAGAATACCCTAATACAACAAAAAAGAGACCGAAGTCCCTTCCTTGGTATTCTAAATTCCCATTTCTTCCAATAATTCGTTTTTCACTTCTTTGAACATTCTTTCACGCCCAACTGTTTCCATAATCTCATGAACGTCAAGCACGTTTTTGTCGCCATATATGCCATCTTTTTTAACAAATCCATTTTCATCCATTATCAACTGTCTTTTCTTTGGTTCAATTTTTTTGGCATCAAAACCAACGCTAAAGCCAATTTGCTCACATTGTTTTTCGCAACAATATTCGTCTTCCTGTACGATACCGTCACGTATGATATCCTCAAATCCTGCCTCGTGTTGTGCCTCCAACGGGTCTTGGATGTAAGTGCTGTGCATAAATTCTGCTCCAAGTTTCATTACTTCCTTTAATAATTCATTATTGTTTTGCATTTGTGCAAACCTCCTTTAAAAAGTAAGAAATTATACCCCCCCCCCATCGAATTTGTCAATACCCAATATTTACACGTCATTGCGAGGAACGAAGCAATCCAGCGAGGCGCGAGGTGTGGAATGTGAACAAGAATTCTTCATGCCGAGAATTTAGAAAAGTACAACTCTTCCTTGTTTTTCCGTCCCGAATAAATCTATATTTCTTCCTACACCTTGTACCGCTGGATTGCTTCGTCGCAAAACTCCTCGCAATGACGTGCTAAGAAGTTGTTTGTCTTACAAAATGTGTTATACTTACCCAAATGGAAAAAGTACGGATAACCGCAATCATAGCCGAATTCAACCCTTTGCATCCTGGGCATAAATATATAATCCGTAATGCACGCGAAGTCACGGGTGCCACACATATTTTGGTAATTCAAAGTAGTAACTTTTGCCAACGTGCCGAACCCTCCATCCAAAGCAAACATGAACGTGCCGAGGCCGCAATCCGTGCGGGAGCAGACGCGGTAGTCGAGATTCCATCGGCATATTCAACAGGTAATGCCGAGGTCTTTGCAAAGGCAGGGATAAAAATAGCAACAAGCTTTCCGCATGTAACCAATCTTGTATTCGGTATCGAGAGCCAAGATATTTCAATAATAAAAAAAATCGCAACCATCCAGGTCAAACGCGAAAAAGATTTCGAAAAATACATGCAAGGTCATTTAAAAAAAGGGATAAGTTTCGATAAAGCACGATGTGAAGTTATTAAAAAACTGCTTCCGAAAATTCCAGCAGACGTCATAGAACGCACCATGAACACTCCGAATAATATTTTGGGGATTGAATATCTAAAGGAACTTACACGGCTTAAATCGCCTGTTGTTCCAATTGGTATTACTCGTATTAAAACAAAATCTGCTACCGATATTCGCCATGATATTGTTGAAACCTCGCCATATCGCAACCCCGAAAAAAGTCAGTTTCTGTCGAAATATAACTTTGATGTTTTTGGGTCAAGCATGTTGTTTGCAATCATGACAAAGTTAACGACCGAGATTTATAATTCCAATGAAGAACTTGTGAATCTTATCAAAAATCTTCACCCAATATCATACACATCACTTAAGCGCGATGCCCCAACAAAACGGTTTTCGGTGTCTCGGATTGCACGGCTTGCTTTGCATTGTGCGCTTGATGTTACCAAACGCGACGTCCAATATTTATACGATAACGAATGGTTACCATACACCAATTTACTTGCCATAAACATAGCCGCCGAATCTTTCTTCTCGGCACTTTGTTTAAATACAAAAACACCACTTGTGGTTCGCGGCAACAAGATACGACCAAAAGCAACCCCATATTATAAAGCACTTCGTGCCATCGACGAAAAATCCGACCTTTTATACGAAGCAATTTGTGGCGAACGAATCGAAAAACGTCCACGTTTTGTAAGCGTAACAAATCTGGCTCTTGAGTTTAACCATGATTGACAAAGTACTACAAATAATGCTATATTTTGTAAAAAACAAAGGAGATGGACAATGACCGAAGAACAAAAAAAGCTAATACAAGACGCACTCCATTCCAGAGATGTAGGTAAGCGATTTGTTAATTATAGAATAGTTAACTCGGCAGAAAAAGTTTTAAAAGATACTGGTGAAAAATTGCTAACCGATGAACATAAAGAACTCAATGCACAACGCGATAAAGAGTTAACCGAAAAATACGAAAATCGACAAGCTATATAGTAAAAAGAAGCCTTAGGCTTCTTTTTACTTATGAAATACTTCTTTCCTGACTATTGCCTCTCTAGACTTGAAGACAGATTACTAAGCGCTGCTGGATCTGTGTCTTGTAAAGACTTAACCAACTTCGCAAAATCGCCTATCGAGTCATTAACAAAGTCGGGTGCGCATCCTTCTCTTATCATTCGCTCGTGCGTTACCCCTCCTGTTTTGACGAATGCTCCGAACGATGATGGGTGCTTTTCTGCAATCGGTCCTTTTGCGAACTTCATATCACTTGTTCCGTCTCCGATCATTACTATTGTCTCGGCACCTGTTAAGCCGTACTTTCTTGCGATATAGTCGTACATTGGTTGCTCTGGTTTACCGAATATTAGCTCTGGCGTTAGATTATGCCCATGTTTCAAACCTTTTAAGAATAAACCAGTATCACCCATAAAACCATTCCGTGTAGGACAGTCGATATTATCGTGCGTTGCAAAAAAAGGGGTGTGCTTCTTTATTGCGTCATATGTATTTCCACCTAGCACAAGGTTGTTACCATCCCTGTTAAATGCCATAAGAACAATATCGGGATTTTGCTTAACGACTTGTACTCCTGCTTCTTGGGCTTGACGCTTGAACTCTTTAGTGCCATCGACCAGAATTTTTGCCCCGTCATAATTTCTTAGAAGATGGTCTATTGCTACGCTTCCTGCTGTGCTGAATTCACTTGGATCGCTGTCGATATCAAAGCCATTCAACTTCTCAGAAAGCATCTGGGGCGAAACTGTGGAAATATTGGTAACAAACGATACATCTCCACAATCACGCAGGTTTCTCACCGCTTCACCTGCACCTGGGATTCCAACTGTGCTTTTTATAAGGACGCCGTCAACGTCGACTAGAAATCTTACTTTCATAAGTATATATTATCGTTAAATGGGGTGTTTTGTCAATAGTCAATATTTAATTTTAAAGTCATCCTGAGCGAGACAAAGCCGAGTCGAAGGATGACAAAGCAAAACACCACCCAAAGGGTGATCCCCGGGTGGTGCTGGTTATGGTATGTGTGTTTTTGCGGATAGTATTCGTGTAATTTGTATTTATTTTGTGTTAGAACAAATTCAACCGAACAACTTTTTTATAAATCATTTCGACTGGAGCGAAGTGAAGCGAAGAGATGGTTTTGTTTTTGTATTAGTCGTACTTCTTCCGTGGTTTGTAGGTTGTGTGTAATAACTTGTACGCAATCTCCCCATTCGGCTCGCCAAGGAATTCTTTGTATATTTGTTTTACTACTGGATTATCATGGGCGCGACGAAGATTATTATATTGGTCCATATTATACATAGTCGAGGCGCGCCTTCGTGCATTTGCAAAATTATCTTGGATAATATCATTATGAACGGGCATTCCACCACCATTAACGCAACCACCTGGACATGCCATTACCTCGACAAAATGATAATTTTCTCGCCCAGACTTGATGTCTTTGATAACACGCTCGGCATTAGCAATACCACTTACCACAGCCACTCTTATAGGATTGCCGTGCGAATCTTGGATTGTATCGATCTCTGCCACTTTTATGCCTTGTTCACCACGGATGTTTTCAAAGTTCACATTGTTTAAACGCTTGCAAAGCATCTTTTCGGATATTGTTCGTAATGCCGCCTCGGACACACCGCCCGTAGTCCCAAAAATTAACCCAGCCCCACTTGACAACCCAAGCGGATCATCATATTTTTCATTTTTTAACTTTGCAAAATCAATCCCAGCTTCGCGCACCATTCGCGATAATTGTCGAACGGTGATTGACATATCTACATCTTTAAATTCTTTTGAATGATCTATGCCCTCGCGGTTTGCTTCACTTGACTTTGCGATACATGGCATTAACATGACTACGAATATGTTTTTTGGATCAATTCCCATTTTCTGGGCGTAATAAGTTTTTGCCAATGCACCGAAAATTTGTTGCGGACTTTTGGTTGTGCTTACATTCGGCAAAAGTTCTGGATGCATCATTTGGACATAATTAATCCAAGCAGGACAACATGACGTGAACTGGGTATTTATAAAAGTCCTTGTCTTTAAATCATAATTAGTCATCTTGTGCAAGCGTTTTAAAAGTTCGGTACCCTCTTCCATGATTGTAAAATCTGCGGCAAGGTTCAAATCAAATACACGGTCAAAGCCAAGTCTTTTTAATACGGCAACCATCTTGCCCTCGGCATTCGTACCGCTTGGCAAGCCAAATGCTTCGCCTATTGCAACACGTGTACTTGGTGCGGTTGCGACTATGACATGTGTGCCTTTGTCGCCAAGTTTTTCACGCAGGAATTTTATTTCCTCGACATTTGTATTACGCTCTTGCCCCTCTAATTCACGCGGAGCCGATGTTTCTTCCAAAGCCGCGGTCGGACAATTCACAACACATTGACCGCATGTGATACAAGGTACTGACCCAAGTTCATTACCCCATGCCACACCGATATGTGCATCAAAGCCACGACCATTAACGGCAAGTACACCAACCTCTTGATGTTCGGCACAAACCTTCACACATCGGCCACACAAAATACACTTGTTCGGATTACGTCGAACATAATTATTAGCCTTGTCTAATCGACCAACATCAGCAGACTTTGCTGTATGCGGCGGCGAGCCATGCGTTGCCCCATCAATACGATGAGGATTAGACTGGAAACGCTCTGCATCGCATTGTGCGGCTTCTGATGCCAATTTCAACCTGCAATCGGTGGTACGAGAACATGATATACACTTTAATTCATGGTCACTTAAAAGAAGTTCTAATATAGTCTTTCGTGCATTAATAACACGTGGGGAATTGGTGTTTATTACCATGCCTGCCCGAACTATTTCCCCACACGCAGGAACCAAATTCCAACGCCCTTCGACCTCTACAACACAGACACGACAAGAAGATAAAAGCCCAAGATTTTTCGAATAACAAAGATTCGGAATGTTAATTCCAACATCGGCACAAACCTCGAGAATAGTCTTCTCACCCTTGACCTTATATTCTTTTCCATCTATTTTTATTTTCATCGCGACTCCTACTTACACTCTTACAATGGCGTCTACTGGACAAATCGGTACACACTTGTTACATTTAATACATTTTTCCTTGGACAAGTAATGTGGTTTTTTTAACTCGCCTGTTATTGCATCTACTGGACAGACCTTTATACATGCCGTACACATGATGCACTTTTCATTAATTTCATATGTCGTTAACTCACGACAAATTCCAGCACCACAACGCCTGTTGTGAATATGGTCAAGATACTCTTCACGGAAATGCGTCAAAGTAGATAACACAGGATTAGGTGAACTTTGCCCAAGTCCACATAACGAAGTTTCGATAATAGTTTTTGATAATTTCTCAAGTTCGCAAAGGTCACTTTCTTCGCCACGACCACTTGTAATCTTTTCAAGTATATTCAACAGTTTGATATTACCAATACGACATGGGACGCATTTTCCACAACTTTCATCTACGCTGAACTTTATAAAAAATTTTGCCACATCAATCATACAAACTTTATCGCACATTACAACAAGCCCGCCCGAACCCAAGATACTACCAACACTCTGCAGACTGTCAAAATCAATTGGCAAATCAAACATGGATGCGGGAATACAACCGCCACTTGGACCGCCCGCTTGAACCGCCTTTACCTTACTTCCTTCGGCGTATCCACCACCAATTTCATAGATAATTTCTTTGATTGTAATTCCCATTGGAACTTCGATTAATCCACCGTTAGTGATGTTACCCGCAAGTGCAAAAACTTTTGTTCCCGCATTATTTGGCGAGCCGATTTTATTCCATCTCTCGGCTCCCTCAAAAATTATCATTGGAATGGCAGACAATGTTTCTACGTTATTGATAAGTGTTGGTTTACCGTATAATCCCGAAACCGCTGGGAACGGTGGTCTTGGTCTTGGTTCTCCGCGTTTACCCTCGATAGATGCAATAAGTGCCGTTTCCTCGCCACATACAAAAGCACCAGCTCCTAGTCGAAGTTCTATATTAAATGAAAAGTTCGTTCCAAAAAGATTATCCCCAAGCAATCTATTCTTTCTTGCCGCAATAATTGCCGCTTTACAATTCTTAACCGCTTGTGGATATTCGGCACGGCAATAAATGTATCCCTTTTGTGCACCAAGTGCATAACCCGCGATTGTCATGGATTCAAGCACACTATACGGATCATTTTCCAAAATAGCCCTGTCCATAAATGCACCTGGGTCACCTTCGTCTGCGTTACATACTATGTATTTCGTTTCGCTTTGTGCGTCATGAACAAATTGCCACTTTTTACCAGTAGAGAACCCAGCCCCACCCCGCCCGCGCATACCACTTTCTTTAACAATATCAATGATTTCTTGTGGTTGCATGGTCAATGCTTTTGCAAAACCAAAATAACCATCGGTCGCAATGTATTCATGTACTGACGTCGGTTCGATAATTTCAACATTTCGCAACACAAGACGTGTCTGGCGTGTATAGAAGGGTGTGTCATGTTCTTCTTGCCATTTTGCACGTTTTTCCTCGATTATTGGTTTATATTGTTCCTTGATTTGTTCAAGCTTTTTCTTGTTCATGGCAACCGCACCTCCTCTTGTCTTTTAATTTTGCGGATTTCGTTCAATGTTTTCCTTATCGTAGTTTTTGCAAGCCACTTGTCACCAATAATTACAATTGGAGCAATCGAACAATCGCCTACACAACGTGTATTGTGTTCAAGTGAAAAAAGCCCGTCCTCGGTTTTTCCTCCCGCCTTTATACCAAGCTCATCTTCTATTGCACGTATAATTTCTTCAGCACCCAAGACATAACATGCGGTTCCCATACAAACTTGTATATTGTATTTACCACGCTTTGCAAATGTAAATTGATGATAAAACGTTGCCACCCCATACACATGACTTTGCGATACACTAAAAACATCGGCAACGGTTTGTATTGCGAATTCATTTATATATCCATATGCCTCTTGTGCAATTTGCAAAGCACAAAGAACCGAACCGCCATCACGTTCACGCTCTACTGCTTTTATAAATGCTTGTTTTGTCATCTGTTAGATTCCCCCAATCTAATTAATTACAACTTTTCAGGTTTTTAATAATTCAGTCTTCTTTACAATTCGCGTACCTTTTTTCTGTATATCTTTTTTTAGTTGGTCATGGAATTGTTTTGGTTTTAATTCAAAATCAGGCTCAAATATTTGGGCAAGAGGTATCCACATTGGTTGGTATGTCCCTATTAATCTTCCACTCTTATCACACATTGTTTTTAATTCTTCCGAGTATTCTTCAGATTCTGGATTCATTATTATTTCACCACTTTTGTATTCGCATACAAGGAATGCCTCCATCTCGGAAGCACACCCTGGTCTGCACGATGCATCGGCACGAACACGTTTGTATAATACCCGAAGTGGGTTAACATGTATTCCAGTCTCCTCCAACACTTCACGAATGACCGCTTCTTTTGGTGTTTCCTCGGGTTCAAGATGACCACCAGGCGTATTGTAATAATCGGCACCATCTTTGTAATGAGGTCTGTTACGTTTATGCAACAAGATATGATCAACACCGTCAATGTTACGGAAACATATAGCACGTGCAGTATCAACTTTTGCCATATCCCATTTTTTACGCTTGGCAACAACTTGGAACCCAGGCTCGTTCAACATTTCTGCCATAATGTCCGCGACTTTGTCCGAGAACGCAGTAATTTCATCTTTCTCAAGTTTTCTTCCTTGTAATTCTTCGGTAGATATTGCAGTACCAACTTTTATCTTGGTTAGCCTGAACGGTCTTGGTGGTCGGTTCATTACCATAGGAATAATTGGTACGTTACCCTTGATTGCAATCACACTTGCACCATTTCGCAGCGCAAGTGCATCTTCTGGGTTAAATGTTCGCATACCTTCTGGGAATATTAAAAGTGCCTTGTCACGTTTAAGTACGCCCAAACAATGCTTCATAAGTGCAAGGTCTTTACCACGTTCAATTGGAAATCCATTAAGATTTCGGAAAAACCAGGCTGGGATTTTCTTTTTGAAAAGCTCGGGCTTTGAGATAAAGAATATCTCGCGCGGCATGCCGCAAAACATCGCTGGGATGTCTGCGTTAGATAAATGATTACATACAAGGACAACTCCTTGTTTGCGATACTTTTTTAATTCTTTTTTGTTTTGGACTCGCGTCCACCAAATCATGTGGTACGGAAGCCACACCAGTATTTTAAATAAAACTCTAAACATAAGATGAAAATATCACAAATTTTTCAATTTGTCATTTATAATATCCAGCATTCTTTGCACAACTTCAACCGCACTTATATGACTTGCATCAATTAAAACTGCGTCCGACACATGCACAAGAGGACTTATTTCTCGCGTCATGTCGGCAACGTCTCGTTCATGTATGCCTTGTTTGACTTGCTCCAAGGTAATACCTGGGTTTTGAATACGTTCTTGGTTCAACCTTCTTCTTGCACGCTCTTCAAGGCTTGCGGTCAAATAAAACTTGAACTGGGCATCGGGAAGAACCACACTTGTAATATCTCGCCCCTCACACACAAGGTCTTGGCAACACGCTATTTCGTGTTGAATAGAACGTACTTTTTTACGGACGGCTGGGATTACCGCCACTTTGTATGCGGTAGCACTTACTTCGATATCATGAAGATGTTCGGTTATATCCTTGTCGTTCAAAAAAACGAGGGTGCTGCCACCTTGGTGACATACCCTCAGATTTAAATTTTCAAGTGCCGAATTAACCTCGGATTCATGACCAAGATTAACTTTTGAATTCATAAAGTGAACTGTAATACCGCGATACAAGGCTCCTGTATCTAAACAAATAATTCCAAGCCTTTGCGCCAACATCTTTGCGACCGTGCCTTTTCCTGATGCAGCTGGTCCGTCAATTGCAATCTTTAATACTTTTGTTTCGTCTATACCCATTAAAATTAATGATATCATACCTTTTTCATTTTATGCAACATAAGTTCAATGGTTTTTTCAAGATCAATGTCCGAATTGTCAATTACTATTGCATCTTTTACTTTTTTTAATGGTGCAATATCACGACTTGAGTCACGCTTGTCACGCTCTTTGATTTCACGAACCATTTCCTTTAGCGTCATCTTGCCCGAATATTGTTCCAAGCGTCGCTCTGCCCGAACTTTTGGTTTGGCTGTTAGGAAAAACTTATACTTTGCATCGGGTAAAACCACACTTGCAATATCTCGGCCATCAACAATTAAACTTGTTAACTTGCAAAGTTCCCGTATTGTTATGTTAACTTTGTCACGGACATCTGGTCTCGTTGCAACCATTGATGAAACCTTTGACATTTCGGGTGTGCGAATTTTGTCGGTAATATCAACCCCATTAATGAAAACATGGGTATTGCTACCAATAATTTCGGCTTTTATATCTAATTCATCAAGCGCCTGTTTAACTTTTAAGTTATATTCAATATTGTCAAATCTTTGTTTAAGATAATATCCAACCGCACGATACAAGGCACCTGTATCAAGTGCCGCAATTCCCAACCGTTCCCCGAGCTCACGCGCAACCGTTCCCTTGCCACTTGCAACTGGACCGTCAATTGCAATATGAAAAATGTCTGAACCTATCATAATTTTATCCCAGACTTTTCCAAAGTCGCAAAAACCGATGCATCAGTCAAATCGTACTTAAGCGGTGTCACCGTGATAAAATTCTTTTTCAACCAATAAATATCACCGAACTGCTCTAAACATTCAAGGTTGTATGCAGTCACAGGACTCTTCAACCAATAAAAAGTCTTTCCAAATGGATTGGTTTCTTCGGTGTATTCATTATGCACAATACCAGTTGTAAGTCTTGCTGCCTGGACCTTTTTAAATGTGAACTTTGCAGGAAAGTTAATATTTAATGTGACTTCATCCCTTATATTTTCAAAGATTGTCTTTAATTCTTTTGATATAACACGCGCAACAGGAACATATGAACTTTCACGCTTTGTGTTTTCAATTACCGCGGATATCGCAATAGATTTAATACCCTGGATGGTTCCAGCAATCGCCGCAGACACAACCCCGCTTGAATAAATTGTTTCGCCTCGGTTTGTCTTGTTGTCAATACCACTTATAATAAGGTCAGGTTTACTTTTTAATAATTTATCAATCGCAAGGTTCACACAATCGCACGGAGTTCCATTGATACCGAAAATTTTAACTTTGTTCAAAACAAAGAATTGTTCTGCACGAAGCGGACAACCTGTTGTAAGGGCATGTCCCATACCTTCGTTTGATTGCAATGGTCCGACTATGCAAACTTGGTGCTTGCCCGATAACTCCTTTGCAAGTGCAACAATTCCTGGATGAAAACATCCTTGCTCATTAACCAATAATATCTTTAATGGTCTCATATTTCCCCCTTACGCCTTGCCCAGTTTTTTCAAAGCTTTGCCAAGCCCATCAATCATGTCAAATTCTGTACTATCATAGGATATAGGGGTCACCGAAATATAACCCGCATTATATGCACCCATATCATCGTCGTCACCACTTGCCTCACGCTCGGCACGTCTTGCCCAGAAATATTTTCCGCCCTTTGGATCCACGCCTGGTTCAAAAATGTATTTTGTGTTGGTCTTTCCCATTTGGGTAAATTTAACGCCTTTGAAGTCTTTGTAATCATCAACCTTAGGCAAATTCATATTAAGAAATGTCTGTGGTCCCAAATCAAGTTTGGCAAACTTTTCAATGTTCTTTTCAACGAATTGGATAACAGGCTTTAGTGTCTCTGGTGAATTGTCACCCATCTCGAACTCGGTCGCAACGACAATAGCCTTTTTACCAAAGTATACCGCCTCCATAGCCATACCAACGTGACTTGACGAATAAATATCTGGACCCAAATTAGTACCATTAGAAATCCCACAAATAACAAGATCGGGCGGACGATTCAACATAATTTCACCCAACATAATCGACATTGCATCGGCAGGATTTGAATAAAATTCGTAAATGGCAATTCCATCCATGTTCGCAACAAGGCTTGTTTCCTCTTTATTTTTTGCCGATTTTTTTGCTGGTGCCGATACAGTCGTTATCTTGTTAACTCGCGTTGGTGCATTGACAAAAGAAAATGCCTGGGCACGATGTCCAGAATCACTCGACATACTTGCCACGGTCACCTTGTGCTTTTTGGACAAAGCACGCGCCAACATCCCCACACTATTGCGACTTTTATTATTTGCTGTTGCAATCAAAATGTTCATAATCCAAGTATAGTACCGAAATTAAAAAAATCAAAACGTAAATTTGAAAAAGAAAAAAGGGCCTTGCCCTGTTTCATATATTACATTCTGTCTGTGTTATCAAATGTTTGTCCGCCAACATTTTGTGTTCTTAACTTTGTTCCACCTTGTTCTTTTTCAAGACTTCCTCTTACTGCAGACATATATTGAATCATTTTTGCCCAAGTTCCTTCGCCGTAAATGTACGGGGCAAACCATTCAATTCCTGTTTGTCCTGGCTTATTCCAATGCTCGCGTCCAAATACTTCAATTCCTTCGTTTTGCATTTCTTTGTTCCCAATAATACCGTTTGCAAAAACCATGAATCTTCCTGTAAGTTCTGGATACTCTTCTAAGATTCCTTTAATTACTTCCAACTTTGAATCAATGTCACGGCTTTGAAAATTGCCAAAATCACCTATGTTACTTTCATTCCAATCTGGCGCAATCGCAACAGAATGAATGTTTTCAAGCCCCATTTTTTCAATCTTATCAAAAACATTGGACAAATCGTATCCACTATCACGTCGCCGTGTCCATCCTGAATTATCAACTTTTTCTCTTGGCATAGTACCCGCCGCCTCTATTCCAAGAAAGTCCAAATTACATGTACCTGCATCCTCTTGGAATTGATTGAAAATTTCATCGGCTACCGTCTATTCATCTATTACGTCGTTAACACGATGTCCCTTGTAGTTGAGAGAATAAACATACAACATATTCATAGTTTTCTTATCCATTGTAAAACTCCTTTGAATTTTAAAAGATAAGAAATTATACCCCCCCCCCCATCGAATTTGTCAATACCCAATATTTGGGTTTGCGTGAAAACACCTATCACGTCATTCAGAGTGACCGAGGAACGAGGGAGCGAAGAATCTAGGCGAAGCCGCACAAAAAAAGCAACTCCTCTTTCAAAGTCACTTTTTTATTTGGATGAATTTATTGCGGCTTCGCCTAGATTCTTCGTCCGAATGACGCACTATGGGGTGTGTCGCTTTTGAAGTTGTTCTTTCGATTTACTCCTCCATCGGTATTAACGGAACGGCAATCAATAATTTGTCATCAAGGAACACACATGCATCGTGGTCGTTTAATTGTATTTCAAGTCGTTTAATCTCGGCTTCGGTTAATGGGTAAAAGTGGTCTTCGGCAACCATACCAACACGGTCAAATCGGTCGGGATGAGTCGGCGTAATTAATGTCTCGGCGGCAAGCACTTTGTGCATGAAAAATTCATTTGTACCGCGTTGCATAAGTGTCTCGGATTCTTCAAACATTGGACCGCAATTTAATACTACGCATACTACTTGCATGTCATTGCGTTCTAATGCCCCTACGAAACAACGCCCCGCCTTGCTTGTAAAGCCCGTTTTAATGCCTATGACATTTTTATTAGAACGAAGCAATCTGTTTTTATTCTGCAACATTCTTGGATAATCCTTGCCACTTATACGTGTATCCTTTGTTGCAACGATTTCGGCAAAGGTTGGATTTTTCATAGCATATGCGGATATTAACGCAAGGTCATGTGCGGTTGTATAATGCCCATCCTGATCAAGTCCATGCGGGTTTCTGAATGACGAATTCTTTGCACCTGCTTTTAGTGCGGTTTGGTTCATCAACTCGGAGAATTCATCCAATGACTTTGAAATATGAAGTGCAAGTGCATTACTTGCATCGTTACCGCTCCGCAACATCATTCCAAGCAATAATTCACGGACTGTTAATTGCTCGCCTTTTTGAAGATATATACTTGTCCCTTCGACACCGATTGCCTTTGGATGTATGTTTACAACTTCGTCAATGCTTTTGACATTTTCAAGCACGGTTATCGCGGTAACCACCTTTGTGGTCGATGCCATTGGCAACTTTGCATAAGCATTCTTTTCATACAAGATACGTCCGCTTGAGACCTCTATTGTACACATGGCACGTGCCGATGTTTGTGCATGAATTGCAGCCCCAACAGCCCCAGGTCTTCCCGTTGCCATTCGTGCGGCATATCCACGGCTTGTCATTGCTGTTCCCGCTACAAATGTTGCCACCATTAAAACGGCAATCACGGCAAGCGCAATTTTGGTCATCTTTTGTCTTCGTTTACTTTTAACTTTTCCCATGTCCCTAGTTATTTGCAAACAAATGAGTTTCATGCAATAAAAAAAAGAAGCCGTCTGACTTCTTAATTATTTCTCTCTTTCTGATGCACCCGCCAATAGTAACATAAATAACGCCAATCCCGTACCACGGACCCTCCTCCTACCAACATCGCCACTTCCTGTTTGATCTGAACTTTGTTCCACAGTATATGTACAACTGTCAACATTTTGAACGCCCGCAGATTGTTCAGAAACACATCCAGAACTAAGAAGCAACGTCCCCATAAGTGCTGCTGTTGCCACACATTTGCTGAGTTTTTTCATACTATGTTTCTCCCTTGCATTTAAGAAGTTACTATATTGTACCCCCCCCCCATCGAATTTGTCAATACCCAATATTTAAATTTAACAATATTGCCAATTACGTTATCCTTATTTTTATAGTTTATCCCGCACAAAATCACATCCACTATCATAAGTAATTCCATCTTGGGACATTTATTATAATTGTCCATAAGGAGGAACATATATGTCCTTTTACGCAGACAGAAGGCATCCACGTCCAGGTCCTATTCCATGCAATCCATTGCATGCATGTGGACTGCATCATCGTGTGGCAATCGAAGCAAGGCGAATTCTTGACAGCGCCATTCGCAAAGAAACACTCGAGGATGTGCCGCTTGTAATCAATGAACGAACTCTGCCGCCACCAGTACGTTTTATAAGTGCAACTACAACACAAACAGCGGCACCTATTTCAAATATTGCAATATCTCGCATAAAGGAACGCCCAGCCTTTGCACGTGTGTCATGCGATGTAATAACACCGCTTAGTGTGTGTTTTGAATGTGAACAAGGTGTACGCTACACAGGAACAAGTCAAGTCAGCTGTCACCACGATATTGTGTTATATGTCCCCGAACAAGACAGCATCTTTCCATTCGAGGTGGTAGCCCAAACATCTGCCTCAGCCCCAGTCGGTGATGTGGACCTTACACGCGGGCTTATATATGCTACCATTTGTTCAACTGCTGTTATAAAAGTCGTAACCGAGAGTGACCTGCTTGTCCCTGTTTTCGGTCACGCGCCACCAGGTAACGCAATAACATTCAAGGAGGATGTATGTAAAGAGTTTTTCGAACTTCCGCTTTACCCAATGGGAAAATAGAATATAACCGAGTACGAACGCCATAACAGCGAAATCACAAACGTACTGGGGTGCGGGAAACATAGCCCGCCAAGGAGAACATATTATGATCGGAAAAGACCTACTTGTACCCGCACTTATGGGACTTGGGATTTTTGCTCAAAATTCCGAGATGAATCTTGCAAATAACACAAGCATACTTTTGATACTATTTTTACTTCTCAAAGAATGCAACAAAGATGACGGACATTATGACGGCGATGGCATTATCGCATTACGCGGAGCTCGTGCTGGATATCGCGTTGGAAGAAGTGTTGGTCGCGGAATAGAGATAATTAATGACGGCTACTATTACGGCGGTGGTTGTGGATGTAACGATGGATGTGGATGCAATCAAAGACGACGAAATAATGGATGCGGATGTCACCATAATGGCTGTGGTTGCCCAGAACTTTACAGAGCCCGCTTTGATGATGGTTGCGGATGCCACGACGATTGTGGCTGTGGTTGCCACGACGATTGTGGCTGTGGTTGCCACGATGGTCATCGCCACGGAAGACATCACCACGGACATCACCACAAACACAGACGCAAAAAACACGAACGTATCGACAAAATCGCAGACGAAGTTGCAGACGAGGTCGAAGAACGCCTTCGCCCATTTGAACGCCGCGTAGAACAACAACTGGACAAAATTACAAAATGTTCATGCGGACACCACCAATCGTTTTGATTCCACCACTTCGGTCAAAATAAAAAAGACGACTTCGTTGCATTCTTCGAATGCCTTCTATGCCTTTTTTGGACATTAATGTAATGTATTTATGAAAAATCGCAAACGATTTTTCTTAGGTCATAAAAAAACCGCCACTCGGCGGTTTTAATTTACTTTCCCAAATCTCTCTCATTTAACACAGCTATTTGCCTTTGTGCTTCTGCGATTCTATTTTGTGCTTCTTGAGTAGTAATTGAAATGCCATTTACCGTCTGCCCTCTCATCGCGGCTTGAATAATTTCTTGTTGTTTTTGTATTGCCCCTTGAAGTTGTTGTCTTTGTTGTGCCAACAATTGCTGCTTCTGTTCAGATGTCAAAGGTTTCTCCACCAGCACATCTACCTTTTTTCGTTTTAAATCTTCCCAACCCCAACTTGGATTTTCAAGGAACGCAAGCAGCCCTTCAACACTTGTAAATACACCCTTGTTTTCTTTCAGTTTATCAATCTGTTCCTGGTATGCATCCCCAAAAAGATTTTTAAAGAACATTTTTGATTCATCTGAATCTATGTTGGCAAAATATCCACCTGCAATCTCTTCGATTATTTGCATACCTTTTCCCTGGTTTATATTTGCAACATCATGAAGGTCAATCGCACCACCCTTGAATTTTTTGGTAATTCTTTGAATACCCTTCTGACCGTATGCCTTTGTATATCCACTATCAGTAGTCGCACTCTCCACAGCATTTTCATACGTGCTAACTTTATCATCATATTTCTTATTTGCTATACCTGCATTAATGTCTACATATTTTGTCATTCTTTTGGCGGTTAATCCAATGCTGTCAAAAACTTGATAGCGTTCATACAGCAATTCTTCTTTCCTTGCTTCATCTGTTTCTGCCAAGATTTCGGCATCAATCTTCCCAAGCTCTATCATAAGCTCGGCCTTTAACACTCTTTGACCAAGTGCCATGACTTTCATATCCTGCCACTTGCCTTCATCGGTTGTATTGTCCGTTGTCTTTTTTTGGTCGAAGCCTTTCCATTCTTCAAAATAGGAATATTTTTCTAATGGATTTCCATCCCTGTCTCTCTTAAGATCCTCTTCCCTTACTTTTTCATGCCTTTCTTTATTATAACTGGCTGTACAATATTCTTTCTTCCAAAGCTCGAAACCAGATTCCTTTTTATTGGAATTAAAAATTCTATCCATCGATGCACCATATCCAGCACTTTGAATGTTGGCAAACATCTTAGCAACCACTTCTTTTGCAAGTTTGTATGATTTTTTACATCTTCTAATCGGAAATCCGCCATATGGTGAATCAAGCTCACTACGACTTGCTTTCTTTTTTTCTGCTTCTTTCTCTGGGTTTTTAATTGCCCCCTTATGAGAAGTAATTCCATTCTTTTCAAGATCTTTTAATCGTTGTTCATCGAATAGTACATCTTTATCAAAAAGCCGTTGAACTTTTTTTGTTTTCTCGGCACTTTTATTTTCTTTTTCATCCGCGATGATGTCAATCATCAAGATGTCCAAGTTGATTCTCTTCATATCCGTTATGATTGGTGACAATGTTTTATCAGAGCCATCATAATCAAGACCAAGGAATCTGCTGAAAGTTACTGAACCTTCTTTTTCATTTTTAAACTGCTTAAGCAGGTTATTTGGCACATCCTCTTTCAAAAATCCATTTCGTCTTACACAACCCAATTCTAAATCATTCAAATCAAATAATTTAACAGCACCAGCACGATCGGTAATCTTTCCGCCGTCAACACCAGCCTGAAGCATGTCAAGGTTCTCTCTGACTTTTGTTGTTTCTTTTTTTGTCAGGCTTCCGTACTTTTCATATTTACCAGTCAAATCACGTACTCTGTTATATAAATCTTGTGGGCTGCAATCTTTTCCAGTTATGATTTTATCAAGCTCTTCAATAAATTCTCTGTTCTTATCTACAAGACCATATTTACCGTCTATACCTTCTCTTTCTTTACTTCCAACGAAAAGGTCATTCAACTTTTTTTGTGCAGGAGACATAGGTCCACTCTTTTGGGTTGCTATGCCTAAACGATGTGCGGCAAAAGTTTCAAACTTGACATCATCTTTATCACCATCAAGTTCTGAATATTCACATACAAGCTCTTCTTTATCAGTTTTCTCATTTCTTTTTGTTGTCTTTGGAACATAATCATACTGCCTAAGACCGCCAAAGAACATATCTGCAGCCTGTTCACGTGCAACCTCAGCCATGGCATTTACCACTTCTCGAGTTATTGTGGTATCAAAACCCAACTCTCCTTCAAGTGCTTTTGCAATTTCGAATACTGAAGAAGCTGCCATATTCTGAAGTTCAAGCATATCCTTCCTCAGACTGCCCTTGTTGTACTTGTTGTCTTTGTGAATAATATAACTTCGATCAGCCATAGAAATTTCATTGTTATTAAGTTTTTTCATACGGTCTTCGAGAATTTCTCGACGCCTTGCAAATGCCTCTGGATCTATTCTTGAATCACGAAATTCGGCTATACCATAACCATCTTTTTGCAGGTCAACTTTCTTTGACCTATCAAGCGACGTAAAAACGGACTTAACATACTTGCCCATGTTTTCATCACTATTAACCGATCTAAGAAATTCAATTTTATCCTTGTCTAACGATTTAAAAAATTCTGCTTTTGTTCCGAAATAACCTTGCAACTCGTCTTTCACATAGTCCGATTCAAAAAACCCAGAAAGCTCTTCTAACTCTTCATCGGTACAAAATAGTCGGTCAATCTCATTCATCTTTTGCATGAGTTTGAATAATTCATTCGGATCGATTTGGCTTTTTACATTTCTGTCTTGTGGCTTTACACATTTGCCTGATTTACAATAATCTGTACCAGTATATCCAGTAAGGATACCGTTTATAACGGCATCTTCCATGTCTTCTTTTTCAAACATGCTGAGTGTATCTAGAAGATAATCACCATATGTATCCCCAGACTCTGGCATCCCAGATTGAACCTGATCCATTATCAATTTTACTGTGTCGGCATCCTTGATATGTTTTTCTAGTATTTTTTTAAATTCAGCTTTTTTTGCGTTATGTTCTTGACCTTTTAACGCTCTTACTTCGGGTAATATTGCTTGGAATCTTTGTTCTCTGTCTTCATATTTTTTGTGGTGGTCATTTAACTCATGTAATAATTCTCCACTCGTTAATGTAGGGTCTAATTGGATTCGTGTTCCTCCTCCAGGCGTTGGAGTAGATTCACTTATATTCACCAAAATATTCCTTGCAATCGAGCCATACCTATCTAATATTCTCTGGAACCCATCAATTGATGTTCCGATGCTGTTATCTTGAAGATACTTGATCTTATCCATAATAACTGTGTTTGTAACGTAGAACTCTTCAATTAAGATTTGTACTTCATCAATAACCGCTTGATCATGGACTAAGTCAGCTTCATTTTTCTGAAGAACTTGAATTTTATAACTTAGTTTATTATTAATTCTGCTATGCTCGTCCAATAATGTTTTAAAGGCGTCAATATACTGTTCTGTATCCCTTAACTCAGGACTGTCCTCTGGACGTCCACCAAAAAATTCCCTTGCAATATCCCTATAGGTCTCATAAGGAACAGATGTCTTTAGCTTTTCTTGAACCTCCCCAATCTCTTCTCCAAGATTTTCATATTCACGTTTTAACTTCGCCATAATTTTCTCCTTTGTATCTACTCTGATTAATGTCTAGTATATCACTAAATTATAATTTTTTACAAACATTTTGCAATTATGTCGGCGATTTGTTCACATTTTTTCTTGTTTTTACCTTCGACTGTAATTCGGATAATATCTTCGGTACCGCTTGGTCGTGTTATTATTTTGTAATTTGGGTTCGATGCTTCAAGTGACTTTATAAATGCAACAAACTCGGGCTTTTGTATCTTTTCTTTCTGGTTTCGTGATGCCACGACGTTAAGGTTTTTGCTTGGATATATTGGAATGTCTTTTGTTATTTCATGTAAACATTTGCCACTTTTTAAAACCATTTCCAATGTCATTAAAAGCGTTATCAGTCCATCTCCATTCTTATATATTGATGGAAATACGATATGACCATTAGGCTCGCCACCTAACATCAATGACTTTTCTTTAACGGCACGCAAAACATATTTATCACCCACCTTTGTTTTAATAACTTCAATGCCTTTTGCTTTTAAATATTCTTCTGCACCAAGGTTAAAAAGTATAGTAGACGCCATTTTATCAACATCCAAATGAACCGCAAGTGATGCAAGTAACGCGTCTCCAGCAATTTCATCCCCATAATGATTAACGGCAACACATCGATCTGCATCACCATCAAATGCAAAGCCTATAAATTTTTCGTCTTTAAATGCTTTGATCCGTTTTTCAAGCAATCCTGTATCTGTTGCTCCACACTTTTCGTTAATGTTATATCCGTCGGGAGAATTATTCAATATATCTAATTCGAAACCAAGATTACCAAGAATCTTTATTGCAACATCACCGCCACTTCCATTCGCGCAATCAAGAAAAATCTTGGGCTTGTCTTTATAATTTTTTAGGTGAGAAAACTTTAACATAAGGAAATCAATCCATTTGTCAATCGCGGAAATATTTACTTTAATTTCACCCGATTCCGAGCCTGTAGCTTCAATTTGGGTATCTATTAATTGTTCAATCTGCAAAAGCCGATCCTCACCCATCTTTTCACCATTCTTATCAAACAGCTTTACACCATTCCAATCATGTGGATTGTGTGATGCTGTAACCATAATACCAACACATCCACCAAGCCGTTCGGTCATATATGCCAAAGCCGCAGTCGACACTACATCGATATTCATTATTTGAATTTTATATAATGAGAATGTCTTGCCCATTATTTCTGTTATCCATTGTGTAGACGCACGCGTGTCGCCCCCAATAACACATCTTTTAATTTTTGATTCGGTCGCTATTGCAGACGCAATCTTTTGTAAAAATTCTTCCGTTAAAAGTCCACCCACCCGTCCACGGATGCCGTCTGTTCCAAAATATTTCATATCATTATTTATGATTACAACTCTGTGACTGCTCATCTTTGTTTTGCATAGTCTGGAATAGATGACATCATCACAAGGAGAATTTTAAAACATCGACACATTTTTCATGCCATTCATTGCCGTTATGGTTTATTCAATCATAGAAATATACAAAGCATTTATTCCGTGCGGCAAAAACAAATGGCACAGCTTCATACCTCTTATATCTATTGTCCTGGGACTCGGGTTGGGAATAGCCTTTTATTTTGTTTTTCCCGAATATGTTTTATCCAAAGAACTTCCAAATGCTGTGGTGGCTGGTGCTGTTTCTGGTCTTGCCGCAACTGGTGGCGACCAAATTTTTAAAAGATTATCCAGACCAATAGATAACAATCCAACACAATATTGCAAGGATGAAACAAAAAAGGAAGGCTAAATCTAAAATTAATCTTGTTGCATTTTATCAAACAATGTGCTATAGTTTTCGGATAGTGTGATACACTAAGTCACCATTGTGAACTCAAGGGAAAATTATGCGCAAGAAAATGTATTTTAAATTTTTAACACTTGTCGTTGTCGCGGCTTTTATAGTAGGGTCTTTGCCACTTCTTGGTTTTGTCCCTTTTATTAGTGCATCAAGCAACGGTGGTTTTCACCATACCCCAGTCCGTCAAACTGATGACGCATTCGAAAACAGATCAATTACCATTTCCAACCCCGACTTTGATGAACCGAATGTCGCCGCATTTTCTTCTACAATTACTGGTTGGATAGAAGAACGTAATACTCAAGCCGCAGTTTCGGCAATTATCAATACACGTGACTTCCACAGCTTCCGTGATTATCACAACCTGCAAAACCTTGACTTTATGAGCTATAACCCTGGCAACAACAACAGAGATGACAATATCCTTGCACTTGCCAACCGTACAAGCGGAGGTACAGCCACCGTTGGTTTTACAAGTTCTGGTCTTGATTTCCATGCTGATGGATACTTTATGGTCTCGGTTTGCTTTTACGCGATTGTCGGAACAAGCCACGTTTATCTTACACCTACAACAGAAATTTCTGAAGACATCCAAACAAGCATTGAATTAACACAAATTTCATTTAACAATATCCACGGTGTTCGTGAGGACAACCAAAGTATGTGGAGAACAGCGACATTCTTCGTAAGAACAGACGCAAGACAAGCAACAAGCTTTAACCTTGGTCTTTTCCTTGGTACACAAAAAGTTCCAACAGGCGGAGTAATATATTTCGATAACGCACAAGCAACAAGCTTGTCACATTCCGAATATCACAGAATGATGACAAACAGATCGGTCGACCCAAGGTTTGCCGACTTTATCCAGGAAATCGATCTCAGACAACATGATGAATTCGGATGTGACCAAGAATTTGATTTTGGCGTAATGGATTTTGCTGCTACTTCTGGTATTCCAAGTAATTCTAATATTACACATGATACAACTTCTGCGGTTGCCGCTATTTTAAACTTTGAAGAAGTAAGATACGTACATTCATTCACAGGACAACAACGCGACGTAATGATTTTATCAACGGTTGACAACAACGTGTCCATGAGAATGAATGATACCCTAACAATCGACCGCAACACACTTTACAAAATATCTTTTTATTCCCTTCACAATGGAAATGCAAGTATTCGTATTCATGACCCAATTGAAAATGATCTTATTGACCATTTTGATTCTGGATTTGTGCCTATACAAAGTACGGCAACCGATGCAAGCGAATCAAGAAACAACTGGACTCTTAATACTCTTTATATTACTGGTGACGCCCTTGTAGACACCGCCGTTGAAATCGAATTTTGGGTTGGTACCGAGAATGCAAATGCGACTGGATGGTTACTTGTGGACGAGTTCTCTATCGTTCGTGTTTCAAACGAATACTTTGCGGCAACCCAAAATGATGAAAACACAACTACCCTCCGCATTTTTGAATCGCTTCCTGGTGAAGGTATCCTTAATTCAAACTTTAACGTAGGAAATGTACGAAGTGCACAAAATGCTTTCCCACTTGTTGCAACAGACTGGGAACTTACCGCTGGATCTGAAAATGCTGTTGTAAGTGGAATTGTAAACACCGACCCAACCCACTTTGCAGCAAACCAGTTAAACGGAAATTACGGTTATACACGTAATCCTGGTGCAATTGATAACAATGATGCAAATAACAACGTATTTATGATGCAAAATTTGTCAACCACTCACCAAACTCTTACAAGTAATTCTTTCCCACTTCACCGTGGAACATATAATGTTATTTCATTCCAACTTGCACGTCACACCATACACGCAAATATGATTGCATTTGCAACTATCGAAACAAACGGCATAGAGATTGCAAGAATTAACTTTCCAACAACAGTATCACTTGACCCAGTATGGACAGAATACTCATTCGGAATTCGTGCAAGTGAATTCACAGGGCACGAGGTCACAATTTCATTCCACCTGGGCTCAAACAATCTTGAAACACGTGCAGGGACTTTGTTCATTGATGATGTAAGAATAAGACAAGCAAACTCAATAACAAGAAATGGATTGTCACGTAATACTGGTGTATCTGTTGATGCATTTGCTGACTTGTCATGTCCACTCAGCCTTGTGGACAGATACGGTAACAGCCTATTCTTCCGCTCTGCCGATGATCAATTTACAACAACCTTCAACAATAACGTACTTTTAATTCAATCCGACGGACACCAAAATGGTTCAATAGTAAACAACCTTGCCGAAGAACTAGAAGGCGGTGCATTCTTTGAATATACCGTTACCGCACGAATTAACTTCGAATCAACGGCGGCAAGATACCAAAGAATTCCACACCTTGACGACGAACAAAATATTATTGCCGAGCCAAATAACGTCGACTATGGTATAAGCATGTACATCGAAGGCTTTGACGGTGGATTCTTTAACATCAAGCCAGAATACTTTTCAAGTATGCCTGGTGGTTCGTTTGCAGCAGACGGTTTCGTCACATACAGATTCTTCATCCGTACCGAAGCGGCAGCAAGCCTTAGCCTTGTTATAAACTTTGGTGACGGCGGATACCATGACCTTGCACACCGTGCTGTATGGGGTTCGGTAGAAATTCGCGAGATAACACTTACTCAAATTGACGAACCACAATGGAATAACGCAAGAAATACCCACAGAGACAGACTAAGAAATGACGAGCGTTCAAACTTTGGTATAATCACGGAATCAACATTCCGCGAACCAACCGAAACAACTCCACGTGAACGAGGACAACTTGATTTCCTTATTGTTCCATCAATCATTATGGCTGTTGCTATTATACTTGCACTTGCCGCTTTCCTTCTTCGTCGTTCAAAATTCAACCTGCATATCGGCAGAAAACACACAACTTATGCAAAAGATGATGCTGGTGTAGCTGGTGCCGAAGAAATCAAAGCAAAAAAAGTAAAAAAGACTGAAATCGCCGAACCAATGCCAACACCATCCGACAACACAGAACAATAAAATTGATTATAAAAAAGGCAACTTCGTTGCGTTGCTTCGCACGCTTTTATGCCTCTTTTGGACATTTGTATTTATGAAAAATCAAAACGATTTTTCTTAGGTCATAACAAAGCCGACTTATAATCGGCTTTTTTTAAGCATGCTCTAATTCTTGTTCAACAATCTCTTCAGTAATATTGAACATTTTAATTGCCATTGATTTGTTCATTTCAACATGGACAGGAAATTTTCCAAGCCTCCCCTTTTTATGTGAACCTGGGGTAAAATTTTTCTTGCTAGTTGTGTAATTATTATCCAGTTCTGAAAATTCCTCTTCAACTACAGTTATCATTTGTACCTCACTTTAGGCAAGTATATCATATTTAAATTTATAATGGAAGTGACTGGATTATTTGATTGGTATTTTTGATTTTTCGTTTTATACTAAGACATAATGACAAGACGACGTTTGGCGATTATATTTTTCTTCATAGCACTTTTCGTGCTTATAGGTTTTGGCATATGGTGGCTTGTAACCACTACTGGGGGTCATACTCTCGAAGCTGGACGTCATTATTATATCCAAAGACTTCGACCGAACTTTTTCATTGGTTCGGGTGGACGAATAGACCTTGAACAAAATGATTCAAGCCATGCTGTTTTTAATAATAATTTTACTACAATGACTGTACACTTCTCCAGCGGTGATAATTTCGTTTTTCAAATCACCGATTCACGCACACGACGAAGAGTCTTTTACGCAGACATGGTAGGTATTGTTGGCGGTAATCTTATGCGCTTTGAACTACGCGCTGATGAAAGTAACATTGTAATAAGATCGGCAATTGATTATGATGTTCGAATAGAAACGGCAGACCGTGATGGCGAATTCGACATAGTTATTCGACGAAATGACGAGGTTCTAAGATTCTCAAGGACCCTTGTACCGCTTATGGCATCTCTTACATCGGAGGTGGCTGCATGAAAAGAGGAACAAGACGTCTTATAACATTGGTGCTTGTATTGGTTATACTTGGTGGACTTGCATTTGGAGGTTGGTGGATTTGGGGACGAAATACAACTGACCACCAACTAGTTGCACTAGGCAATCCAAACCCACTTAGCATAAATAATATGTCGGCAAGTCTACTGCAACTACATCCAAGCGGTGCTTTTAACATTAAAATTAAAACAGGTGACGACGTTCATTTTTCTGGCTTTGGAACATGGAACAGAATCGGCAGCAATATAACATTCACATATGTTGATGCATGGATGCTAAACAGCTCGGGTGTACTTGTACAAAATTTAAACAATTTCACCAGTAATACACATACATATCGAACATCAAATGGCGGTCGCCGAATTCGTTTCGAAGACCAAAACCAATGGGTTTTCTACTTTTCACGCTAATTCGCTACCCTGTTTATTTTTCCGTCTTTTAATTGCCAATACCAACCAACTTCTCTCCTAAGCGCAATACTATTCATCTTTACCAATATTTCTTGACCTACAAGGTCCTCTTCTATTGTTGCTTTGTTCAAGTTCAAGATTTGGCATGGTGCCATGCCCGAAAACTTTGCAATGTTTACAAGCTCGCCCGTTTTTTGAAATTTGATTTTTACATACATAACATATTAAATGAAAACCCGTATATTAAAATGAAAGATTTTCATATTTCGTCATTTTTCGCATACACACATTCATCTATTATACTATGAAGTTTTCTCACGCGGTCGCGCTTATTACTGGGTTTACTGTTGCCACGCGTGGGCTTGGCTTTTTGTTCAGAATTTTACTTTCACGAATTCTTGGTGCCGAAATGCTTGGTGTTTATCAAATTGCTTTTTCTTTTTTTATGGTTTTCATGACGATGATTGCAAGTGGTCTTCCGTTAATAATCTCGCGCCAAGTTTCATCACTTGATGACAGCAATAAACGTAATAAAATCCGTGGTATTATAAGTTCGGGGCTTGTTATAAGCTTGGTACTGTCTGTTGTAATTATTACTCTGGTCTTTTCATTGCAAAATGTCTTATATAACATCTTCACAGACACGCGCAGCCTGCGAATATTATTTATCTTCATCCCAGCAATAATAGCAACAAGCATATATACCGTCCTCCGTGCAATTTGGTGGGGTCAAAAAAAGTTCTTCTTGCTTGGTGTAACCGAACTTAGCGAAGTAGTTGCACGATGTTTAATATTCTTCATAATGCTAAGCTTCGCGTTCATTTTCACAGACCTTGCAAGTATGGCGGCGCTTTCATTCACAATCGCATGTGTAATAAGTGCATTAATAGTTGTAATACTGTATTGGATTCGATCAAAGAAAGAAAAGCGTGAGCTAAATACTCTATCCATAGACCGCGAAACTTACAAGAGTCATACTCGTGATTATCTTAAATCTCAACTTCGATCTGCATCACCAATAACTGCCGTTCGTGTAATCATGAGCATTGCTTTCCCAATTATCGCGGTTATCATTCCACTTCGACTTGTAAGTGCTGGATGGTCGTCGACCGATGCAATTTCTCATTTTGGTATTGCGGTTGGTATGACGCTTCCCTTGTTAAGCATTCCACAAGCGGTAATAAGTTCAATGTCAACGGCTCTTGTTCCCGAGCTATCTGGTGCTATGCAAAGACGTGACTATGCACTTATTAACCATCAAATTGCTAACTGTATAAAGATTACATTGTTTATAAATTTCCTCTTGATTGCACCGTTTATGGCTGTTGGTCCTGGGATTGGTCGGTTTCTGTTTGCAAATGAAATGGCGGGGGTCTATCTTACACAAAGTGCCTGGATAATGGTTCCAATGTCTATTTCGCTTATTACTAATGCTATTCTTAACTCTCTCGGCGCTGAAACACGGGCTATGGTTCATTACATTATCGGAAGTGTATTCTTGTTCCTTTGTGTATGGTTTATGCCACAATTTATCGGAGTCGGCGCACTCATAGTCGGTATTGGAATATGTATGAGTATCGCAAGTGTCCTTAATATAATCTTGATAACACGACTTACAAAATCGGATACAAAGATTCTACGATTGTTATTTGGGCTTATCTTTATTACCATTCCATCTGCATTCGTTGGTCATTTTATCTTTAATACAATTGACCATGTAATACCACTTTTCTTCTCTCTTACATTTGGTGGAGGTATGGCATTTATAACATTACTGACACTTGCATATGTGTTTAACATAGTAGATTTTAATGTAATACGGGCAAACTTATCAAGAAAACGGCGCACAAAAACGCAAGAGACCGCTATTTCAAATTAAATAATTATTTTTGTATATTACTCCGAAATAATACACATACCATACTAGACAAGCCACCAAGTGGGGATCGCCCTTACTTGGTGGCTTGTTTTTTGTATTCTAATTGCCCGAGATTCTATCTTGTAATACTTGCATGAATTCTTGTTTATTTTTTGGCGAGATTGTAGTCCAACCGCATCTTCCTTTTTTATCCTTGTATCTTACTTTGATACGATCAAGCGAGAATGACATAGAGGAAAGTGCGTTACGAGATTCTTCGATAGAAACAATCCTCTCATATGGTATTGTCACATCAAATGCAAATCCATACATAATTGTAAGTCCACGTTCGTCCAAGATGTAAATCGGCCTAACAAGCCCAGGTAATATAAAAACAGCAAACAGCATAAGTATCAATCCAGCCGAAACCGCCAAAGGCACAACAGCCTCGGACCAATTCAACACAATCGCCAATACAAGTAAAACAGGCACAACAGCAAGCCCAACCAACAACAATCCAAGCCACCAATCAATTTTTGTTCTGTACTTTAATGTTTCCAATAGTTTTTCCTCCTTATGATATATTATCATTGTACTTTATAAAAAATCTTTCATCAAATCAAATTTCTATCACATCGTTATCGCTTGGTACATTGTATCCTTTTTCTTTTAACTCTTCATATACTTCGTCACCCATGTGGATAGGCATAATGCGGACATCTTTGTGGTTGTTTTTTAATTCTATAAACATTGGTATATCAAAATGGACTGGGTCAAGACCAGAATTCCGAGGCGGCGCACCAGTCACGTCAATAAATGCAATGTCAGCCCCCTTTACAAGTCGGTTAATATTATCACTCATAGTGGCATCACCAGTAAACGCAACAACCCTCTCGCCCTTTTTTATTCGATAACCATATGCATCACAATTCGCGTGATTCATCTTATACGCCGTTATATTATATTCTCCTAGTTCAAAAGTCTCGGCATCGACCGCTTCCAAAATATTCAGGTTTACATTCTTCATTACATTAGTAAAAAAGAACATGCCTGGCCATGCCATATCGACAAGTGGTTTGTACCTTTCCTCGAAACCTTTTGGTGCAATAATATTTAATTGCTGTTTACGTTTAACTCTATTGAACTCCCAAAGTAAGACAAACATGTCATAATCATGATCGGCGTGATAATGCGATATGATTATCGTAGCAATTTTTCCAAAGTCTATATTATCTTGCCTCAGTTTTCTGACAAGACCATTTGGACAATCAAACAAAATGCGGTCGTCTATCATTGCACATGCACTAAAGCTCTTAGATACAAGCGCACCAGTTCCATAAAGTTTAACCTTCATTGTTTCTTTCATACTATTTTATACCTCCACAATCTCGCCATCCATTGGAAAGAAAACGTTTTTTAAGTCTGTTGGTGGCTCCCATTCTTTTCTATGTACACAGAAAAAATTCTTTTCTGGATATGTACTTGCAAATACTTTAATTTGGTCAAGCCCAAGATGTCTACGTTCGTCTTTTGCCACAACATGGGCACAATCAACAATCCAAGCATCAGCAAGTGGTAAATTCTCGACCAAAGCATCACAAAGCGCAGTATCTCCAGTACATCCAAACTTTTTACCACCAGTTTCAAGCACATATCCCTTTGCATATTTGCTATGCCCATGCCAGGCGTTAAATGCCTTCACAGACAAATACTCATCTTTATAAGCCTCATTATTATCTAGCTCGACAATTTTAATTGTATCCAATGCAAAATAACGCATCTTGCCATCATACAATACGTCATCTTCAAAAGTTACAAGCTTGTATAACTCTTCTAAAAAACGCCACAAACCTTTCGGACCTATAATTGTAAGTGGTAATTTATCTTTCATTTCAGAACGCCTATAAAGAAACAGCGCCAAATCTCCCACATGATCATTGTGAAAGTGGCTTATGATAATTGTGCGAATTTTGTCGACAAGTCCATATTCCTTTAAAACATTCACCGTTCCATAACCGATATCAAAAAGTATCTGGTCATCAATTACATACGATGAAAGCCTACGCTCGGTCTGTGCCGCACCAGTTCCGACAAAAGTTAGTTTCATTTTACCTCCTCGCAAAGTATTGCATACGTGGCACAATCTGCACGAGAATTTGTGTTATTAGATGTACCTTTACGCCTTATCCCCTCAAAAGTCATTCCAGCTTTTTGCATTACGCGCCCACTTGCTTTGTTTTCTATATCATGTTTTGCCTCAATTCGTAGCGCCAAATCATTACCTACTACATACTTAAACATACCTACAAGTGCCTCGGTCATAAAACCTTTGCCTTGGTGTTGCGGATTCATGATATAGCCAATCTCGATAGAACGCCCAGCGTTTTCCTTGTAACCAACAAAACCGATTGATCCAATTACTTTGCCAGTAATCTTTTGCTCAATCGCAAAATCTATCTCTGTTTGCAAATCTCCATTAGCAAATTGAGAATACGATTCATTCATAGATTTAATTCTTGAAACGGCATCATCTAAAGACATATACGCAGGAAACCGCAGAAACCTGGTCACTTCATTATCGGATGCATATTCATAAAGGTCATGGGCATCTTTTTCATGCCATCGTCGAATTAAAAGTCTTTCTGTTTCGTATATATTCATAAATTTTCCTAAGTAATTATACGTGAATTTACTTAAGATTGGCTAGCTTATTTCGCTTGGAGTAACTTGCAAAAACCCTTACCATAATAACTTTCTATAATGTTGAATTATTCACAGAGGATTGCTATATAGGTATTTTCTATATGGGATGACCTGACCTTCACCTCTTTTTCCACATTACTTACCAGTTATCCACATATATCTGATGGTTTTCCACAATATGTTGCAGTTATACACATCAAACACACAATATGTTGTATTTTCCATATAACTTACTACAGAAAAACCACGCCCACAAATCCGTCAATTTGCCATACAATTCTGTCTAAAAATACAGAAATAAAGATATTTATCCACTAGATATAGTGTATTATGTCATACACACCACAATATTTAATTTATTTCTACTAATTACTGTATAAAAACATTCATTTTTCCCACACTACACACATGACAAATATCATATTGCGAGTCATCATTATATACTTAATCGTCATATTTCTTATGAGACTTATGGGAAAGCGCCAAATCGGAGAGATGGAACCTTTTGAATTGGTAATCACACTTATAATTGCAGACTTGGCAACCATACCAATGGCAGAACAAACAATTCCTATTTGGTACGGAATTGTCCCACTTTTCGCCATAGCAATAGTGCATTTTATCATAAGCTTTATAACCAACAAGAGTACAGTCATGCGAGATATCATAAGCGGAAAGCCAGTTATCGTAGTAGACCAAGGAAAAATCGACCTAAAAGAATTAAAAAATCTTAACATGAGCTGTGAGGAGCTTACCGAACAACTCCGAAACCTGGATTATTTCGACATTGGCGATATAAACTATGCAATCGTAGAAAGAAGCGGAAAAATCACCGTCATTCCAAAAACAGACTCTCTACCAACAACTCGCGAGGACTTGAAAATTAAAACAGCAGAAACCGATATATTCTATTGCATAGTCGAAAATGGTAAAATAATTAAACGTAATTTTAAAGAATTAAACATCGGACACAAAATAGAGGGTATCATGCACGACATAATACACAATATGTTGTGTACAAGAGAAGAGCTCATATTCGCACACCTAAGCTCCAGCGGCGATATCTATGCACAAAAAAAGGGCGGCTCAATCGAAAGCTTTAAAATCAAGCTTCCACAAGAACCGCAGCCAGATGAAAATGAATTATCACCACTAGACGAATCAAGGCTTGCAAATAAAAAATTACGAGGTGTAAAATGATACGACTCACCATTGTTCTTGTAATTGCCGCCGCCCTCATAGGTATGGCTATTTTCGAACAACACTTTATTCAAGGATCATATGCAAAACTCGAAGAAAAAAATGAGGCATTAATCGCAATTATCCAAAAACAAATCGACAACAACGAAGATATAGACACCGAAGACAACATTAAACATGTAACCGACATGTATAATTGGTGGCTTAAAAAAGAACGACAATTAAGTATGCTAGCAAGACATTTTGACCTGGCTCAAGTTAGCGATTCACTCATCTACGCAAAAAACTTCATCGCATTCAATATCGAAGAAGAAGCAATGGTAGGACTTCTTAAAATCAGATATCTTATAAAAACACATTCATTCAATATAGGCACAAGCATCCAAAACGTTATTTAATACTACATGTGGTATTATATGTCGCATAATATACCATATAATGTATTTTGTCACAACATTTTCTTAAGAAATCTCCCAGTTTCACTTTCTTTTATATTGGAGATTTGCTGCGGCGTACCAACCGCCACTATCTTACCGCCTTCATCCCCGCCTTCTGGACCAAGGTCTATTATATGGTCACAAACTTTTATAACATCAAGATTATGTTCAATGACGACAACCGTGTTGCCTGAATCCACAAGCCTTTGCAAAATTCCTATAAGTTTTTCTGTGTCATATGTGTGAAGCCCTGTAGTTGGCTCGTCCAATATATAAATTGTTCTTCCTGTTGCCACCCTTGCAAGCTCGGTTGCCAACTTCACCCGTTGTGCTTCTCCACCACTTAGCGTTGTTGCAGATTGACCTAGCCTTATGTAACCAAGCCCAACATCCTTGAGTGTCTTGATTTTTTTATAGATGTTAGGAATGTTCTTGAAAAATTCAACCGCCTCATCAACAGTCATCTGCAGAACATCATATATATTTTTGTCTTTGAATTTAACTTCCAAAGTTTCTTTATTAAAGCGCGCCCCAAGACAAACTTCACATTGAACAAAGATATCTGGCAAAAAATGCATTTCAATTTTGCGAACACCGTCACCCTCACAATGATCACAACGACCGCCACGGACATTAAATGAAAATCGACCTATTTCATACCCGCGCTCTTTGGCATCTCTTGTCTGTGCAAAAAGTTCACGGATCGGAGTAAACACACCTGTATACGTAGCTGGATTACTTCGTGGAGTCCTTCCGATTGGCGATTGGTCAATATTTATCACCTTGTCAAAATGCTCGAAACCCTTAATTTCTGTATACTTACCTGTTTTCTTTACACCTTTATAGATAACGTTGTGAAGTGCTGGATACAAAATTTTATTTACAAGACTACTCTTCCCACTTCCCGAAACCCCAGTCACCGATGTCAAAAGCCCAACTGGAATCTTGACATCAATATTTTTAAGGTTATTCTCGCATGCACCTATTATTTCAATATATTTTTCTGTTGAAATTCTATATTCTTTTGGCATTTCGATTTTACGTTTGCCACTTAGATATTGTCCTGTCAAACTTTTTGCACAATTCTTAACTTCGTCAACGGTACCAGCAATTACAAGCTCGCCACCCTGCTTTCCTGCCTTTGGTCCAATATCAACGATAAAATCAGCACTTGATATTGTTTCTTCATCATGCTCAACAACAACCAAGGTATTCCCTAGATCACGCAACTTGAAAAGAGTTCCAAGCAACTTTTCATTGTCGCGCTGATGTAAACCGATACTTGGCTCGTCAAGAATATATAACACACCCACAAGCCCACTCCCAATTTGAGTCGCAAGGCGAATACGTTGACTCTCTCCACCACTTAGACTATCTGAATTTCTTGCAAGCGTAAGATAATGCAAACCAACATCAATCAAAAACTTACACCTAGCACGAACCTCCTTAATAATAGGAGCCGCTATTTCAGTTTTATTCTTCCCAAGCTTTAAATCTTCAAAAAATTCAAAAGATTTCTTTATTGGAAGTGCGGTTAATTCGGCTATATTAAGCCCGCCAACTCGGACAGCAAGCGCCTCTTTCTTTAGTCTCTTGCCATGGCAAAGTGAACAGGTACTATGAACCATTAACTTGCCAATTTCTTGCTTCATCCAATCACTTTGTGTTTCTTTATAACGACGCTTTAAGTTTCCAATAACCCCTTCCCAATTACCATGAAACGGTACATCATAAATGCCACGAGAATATTCGTATTTTAGCTTTTCCTCGCAACCATGCAACAACTTGTGTACTACGTCTTCCGACATATCCATTATCTTGTGGTCAAGACTTATTCCAAAAGTCTGAGCAAATGCAGATAACATCACCTGAGCAATCTTGCCATTATCCATATTCCAACCACTCGCCACAATTGCACCCTGGTTTAATGTAAGTTCTTTGTTCGGAATAATCTTATTCTCATCAATTTCCATAGTGAATCCAAGCCCAAGACAATTCGGACAAGCACCAAATGGTGAGTTAAACGAAAATGACCGTGGCTCAAGTTCCTCGATATTTATATCACATCCAATACATGCATATTTGTTAGAAAAAGTCTTTTGATTCTCACCCGATGTTACGGCAACCAACCCATCTGTCAATCGAAGTGCTGTTTCAATTGCTTCGTTTAATCTTGTACGCTCTTCGTCCGATACTGTTATCCTATCAACAACTATCGAAATGGTATGGCGGATATTTTTGTCCAATTCAATTGGCTCGTCTAGTGTGAAAATACTGCCGTCAACCTTTACACGGACATAACCACTTCGCTTCCATGATTCAATTTCTTTTTCGAATCGACCCTTCTGCCCTCTAACCATCGGCGCTTCAACCATTATCATGCCATCTTTGTGAGCTTTAAAAACTTGGTCGACGATTTGGTCAACACTTTGACGAGTAATCGGCTTGTCGCACTTTGGACAATGCGGTTCACCAACACGCGCGTATAACAATCTTAAATAGTCATAAATTTCAGTCACCGTACCAACGGTAGAACGTGGGTTATGGTTAGTAGTCTTTTGGTCAATAGAAATTGCAGGCGACAAACCCTCTATGTATTCGACATTTGGTTTGCTACTCTGCCCCAGAAATTGGCGAGCATAGCTGGAAAGGCTTTCCATAAAACGTCTTTGTCCCTCGGCAAAAATAGTTCCAAATGCAAGACTCGATTTCCCGCTTCCCGACACACCAGTAAAAACCACGAGTTTATTTCGTGGAATAGTAACGTCAAGGTTTTTCAAGTTATTTTCACTTGCACCCTTAATAACAATGTTTTGTAGCATAACTTGTATTATAGCATATTACTCAACAAAAAACAAGCCAGAGCAACCATGGGTTTACATAACCGTTATAACATCCAAGTCGCTTGGCACAAATATGTTTCCATCGAAATGCTCTTTAGCTTCTTTTGTGTATCTTCCTTTTCTAGTTCCTAGAGAACTATCCTCGGTATGCCACATTACCAAATTCTTTGCATTTAAAGTCTTCGCAACTATTGAAGCTTCCTTTACTGTACAATGATTCTTGTCATGTGGTTTGAACGTATCCTTTTCACCATCAATGCAATAAGCTTCGTGCAATAGCCAATTACAATTTTTAAACTTTTCATAATTGTCCGTGTGCAACGGTCTGTCACTTGCAAATACAAGAAAATTATTATTTATATCAAAACCAAAATGGGGCTCTTTCGCAATTACATCAAAAAATCGTACATCCATCCCCTGGATTGTTTTTACATCACCATTCTTTACAGAAATAAATTTAAATTTGTCAAAGACCTGTTCAAAGCGTTTTGCACTTAGCAAGAGCTTGCAAAGTTGCTTAATTATATCTATCACATGTTCGCATCCGTAGATATTCAGACTGTGATCTTTAATCTTTCCAGTATGCATTTTCTCCGCCGTAAATCGAATAACCCAAATTATACCCAAGACATGATCAATATGAATGCATTCCGTTATTTTCGATAGTGAAACAAGTATTATAACACTCGGTCACACCTGCACTTCCCGTTCCCAATACATGTAACTTCATTCCTTCCTCCTACCCCTTTTTCAACCTTGCAATTTCTTCACGGAACTTGATTGCCGATTCGAAATCAAGGCTTCGACTTGCAATATGCATAAGTGCGGTAATCTTTTCAATTTCTTCACGTACTTGTGTTTTCGATAATTTCTTTCCAACTTTTGTATCCTTCTCGGACACATAGAGTGTATTTTGAACTTCTGAATATACCGTCTTTGGAGTAATGTTGTGTTTTATATTATATGCATGCTGTAATTCGCGGCGGCGGTTGGTCTCATCAATAGCGTATTGCATACTGTCGGTCATTTTGTTAGCATATAAAATTACCCGTGCCTCGGAATTTCGTGCCGCCCGACCAATTGTTTGGATGAGCGCCCTCTTCGAACGGAACAATCCTTCCTTATCGGCATCCAAAATGGCGACCAATACAACCTCGGGAATATCCAGACCCTCACGCAAAAGATTAATCCCGACAATCACATCAAATTCATCCCGCCGAAGTGCTGCAATTAATTCAACACGTTCAAGTGTATCAATCTCGCTGTGTAAATAACGAACTCGTACACCCTCACCCGTAAGGTATGCTGTTAAATCCTCTGACATTTTTTTAGTAAGCGTAGTAACAAGAACCTTGCCACCTACCTTAGTTTGTTTGTCTTTTGTCGCAACAGTTTTCTTAATTTCAACAAGTAAATCCTTGACCTGGGTCTCTTGTGAACGTATTTCAATAACTGGATCAAGAAGACCTGTTGGTCGAATAATTTGCTCGACCACTTCACCCTTACTTCGCTCTATTTCATATTCGGCTGGAGTCGCAGACACATATACGGTTTGCCCAAGTCTTTGATTAAATTCATCAAAGTTAAGAGGACGGTTATCATATGCACTTGGCAATCTGAACCCGAAATCCACAAGGTTGGTCTTTCTTGCACGGTCACCATTGTACATGCCTCGAATTTGCGGGATAGTAATGTGACTCTCATCAATGAAGGTTATAAAATCACGCGGAAAATATGACATCAATGTATACGGAGGCTCGCCTGCCACGCGCCCATCAAAATAACGGCTGTAATTTTCGATTCCGTTACAATATCCCATCTCGTTCATCATTTCGATGTCATAATTGGTTCTTTGCTTTAAACGATGATGCTCGATTTGATGACCCGCGTTTTCAAACTTCTCAAGCTGGGTCGACAAATCCGTTTTTATATTAAAAATAGCACTTTTCAACTTGTCCCCACCGACCGCATAATGGGATGCTGGGAAAATTGCCACATGGTTCAAAGTCGATATAGTTGTTCCAGTCAATGCATCAATTTCAAAAATCTTTTCAATCGAATCACCCCAGAACATAACGCGAATTGCAATGGCAGAGCTATGTGCAGGCATTATATCAATTACCTCTCCCTTTGCACGAAAGGTCGAACGATCCATAACATCATCACCAGCACGTTTATATTGAATTTCGGTCAACTTTCGTATAAGATTAGAGCGACCGAACTCCATCCCAGGACGCAGCGAAATGGATAAATCAAAATACTCCTTAGGTGCACCAAGACCGTAAATGCATGACACAGATGCAACAATTATCACATCTCTGCGTTCAACTAATGCACTTGTTGCACTATGACGAAGCTTGTCAATCTCGTCATTGATGCTCATATCTTTTTCAATAAACGTGTCACTTGCTGGAATATATGCTTCGGGTTGATAGTAATCATAATAACTTACAAAATACTCTACCCTATTATTCGGAAAGAATTGGCGGAATTCGTTACATAGCTGTGCTGCAAGTGTCTTGTTATGTGCTATTACAAGTGCTGGTCTATTCACAGTAGCAATAACATTTGCCATAGTAAAAGTTTTACCCGAACCAGTCACCCCAAGAAGCACTTGGTCTTTTTTATCATTCTCAAGATTATTGACCAAATTCGAAATAGCCTCGGGCTGGGAACCCGCGGGTGAATATTTCGAAACAAGTTGGAATTTGTCTTTCATATCTTAATATTATCCAAAAATTTGCCAAAGAGTAAACGTTATCGCAAAACCAAGTAATGTAAGTGCAACCTTCCACCCAACAGATCGCATTCGCTTTTTGCGAATTTCTTGACGCTCACGCCGCCAAGCCTCACCTCGTAATTTCAATGTCACAACATATACAAGCTGACCTTTATTATCGCTGTTAAAAATATCTATGTATCCATCAAGAGCCAAATTTTTCATATGTCCATCAAGCTGCTTTGCAGTCAACTCATGCTTTGGCATAAGAAAATGCAAAACCTCTTTAGGCGTAATAAGAACAGTCTTTTTGCCATGACACTTTTCAAATAAGTAATCCATAATCTTGGCTTCGATACGATTAAGCATAAATATATTATACGCTAAAAAGCCTTATTTGCAAAGGGAAATGACGGTTAATCTATAAGAAAGCATTTTTTAAACGTTTTCTTGGACACTTAGGTCATAAAAAGGCAACTTCGTTGCGCTGCTTCGCATCGCTTTCTATGCATTTTTTGGACATTAATAAATGATTTACGAATTATCTAACGATGACCTGTTCGCAAAGCGAACACTTAATAACTTCCATAATGTCCACGAAGTATGACCTGTTCGCAAAGCGAACATACATATATGCTATCCTTAGTGTCAAACGCCGTGGGCGGATATTTTTCCTAGGTCATAAAAGAGCCAAGCAACCCACCTACAATAGCACCAATAATTGCGGCAAAAAAGCTGCCGAAGATTATAAGAAAAGCCATGCCCTTGCCCATTACTTTGTTTTGATTACGAGCCATTCTCTCTTCTTCGTATATTCGACCTTTCGGAAGAATTGCGACACAAACAACCGATTCATCCGTGTATTTAACGTCTACAAGCTCAGCCGCAGCCAAGAACTTTATAATTTGCAAAATATTCTCGTTATCAATTTTATATCTTGGTAAAACAGCACGAGCAATATCCGCATATTCAATAATTTTATATGACCCATCTTCACCACAAATATGAAGCAATGAATCCAGCAATTTATATGAACGTTTATCTAGCATACAATAGTATACCAAATGTTCAAACAAATATAAAGAAAAAAGACCCAGGTATTCTGAGTCTTTTTTATAAAATTAGGAATTAAACTTGGTCTGGCTTTTCAATCTTTTCGGTTTCTTTACCTTTTGCTTTTTTATTGTTTCCAGCAAACTTGGTGTCACGACCAGTCTTGATAAAGTATATAATCACAGCAAGTAATACACCACTTGAAAGTACAATTAATACCCATCCCCATATCTCGGTTGGAGTAATAGTTGTTGATGGCTCTGGAGCTTCGACATTTATTCTAAAGTTTCGTGATGTAGTTACACCAGCCTCGGATGTAATTTGAAGCGTAACAGTAAACTCTCCATCTACCCTAGGTACAAACCTCCAAATCTGACGTCCTCCCGTTGGACTGCCATCACCAGCAGCACGAATATCAGCCTCGGTCTGGTGATCACGTTGCCATTGGTTGTCACCAGTTCCCTCTGTAATAACGTTGTTACCTACTTGAAGTGAGAATTGTGTATTAATCGCAACGAATGCACGTGTAAAGTTTGTTCTTGAACCATTTGGATCTATCATGATGTCGTTAGAGTCAATAATAACTTCTTCACCGATTGTGTAAACTCTGCCGAATACTTGCTCTTGTCTCACAGTTGTAAAGTATATTCTTGCCTGTGCAATGTCACCGATACTGATAACAAATTCAAGATGTGTTTCGATACCTTGGTAAATCGCGGTGTAACGAACTGTGTATTCTCCGTCAACAAAGATGTCACGGTTGACACGTTGACCAGTACCATCATTATTGTCAAGACGACCAACAGGTTGGAAGAAGTGAAGCTGTTGACCAGTTACTGGGTCAATAACATATTGAAGTGCAAAGTTATCATCACTTGTGTCAAGAAGGATTTCTTGACCTGTACGCTCTGGACCTCTTACTGTGATGTAAGATTCAACTTGGCTTGAGAACCACAATGGTCGGTTAAGGCTTCCAGTCATAACAGTCTGCCAGTCAGGAAGGAAGATAAATCCGTATTCCCATTGACCTGTTACACCTGGGACCTCTCTTAGACCATTTCGAAGGTCATCATCACTTATTGGAAACCTTGTAGTTCCACCAGTAATTCCAGGAGATGCAAATTGCAATGGCATGTTGTAAATCTCGACAAGTTCGTTTGCATAGCTGATGCCACCTGTTGAGTTGATATATGGACGGTCAACGTATGTGCCTGTTCCCATTGTACGGTTACGCAAGTTCACGTAATCCGCTCTCATAAGGTTGACGTGGAAGTCAGTACTTGTTAACTGGTTAACGATGATAACGTGTTCACGACGAAGGACGATATCATCTCCTGCAACTGTGAGACCTACATCAGCCAATCTGTCAACGAAGATTGTAATTTCGTAATCAAATACAAATCGTCCAGCAGTTCTTGGAGCAAAGTTGTTACCTTCCCAATGTACTGTTTGTCTTGGAGTAATTCTGTATGATGCGATAACAACTGGGTTTGTACCATCATGCCCCATTACTTGTTGGTTGTCATTTGATGTGAATTCTTCACCATTCACAGAAACAGAGATTGTTGGAAGCGGGAATGCTTGACCTACACGCATTGTTTCAGTTCCACCAACGATTTCAACATTTGGATGAGCAATCGCACGGATAAGAATTGTAGCAACAAACACACTAATGTTTCCACCGTTGTTTGTTACAAGCATTGTGATTGTGTGGATACCTGACTCACGTGGAAGGAAGTAAATTCTGTCATCAATTGGGTTATCGTATGTACCGCGCATTGTGCTTATTACTTCGAATGCGTTTTCACTTGGATCTGGGTTCATTGGGTTTGTTGGGTATGTTGTTGTAGGAATTGTAAGCTGTGGACCACCCTGGTTTGTTTGAAGTGGGTTACTGCTGTTTGGTTGAGTAACAGAGAAAGAAATAGATGAACGGTGTGTACCGACTGTGTAGTTAAGGAAGAATTGTGGAAGGAACACTTTACGGTTTTGAAGGAATGTTGGGTTTTCTCCGCCATTTATAGGATCATTTACTTCATTAACCATCAAGTCCCAATTTCCGTTATCAATTTGTTGTTGGTATGTTGGAGATTGGTCATCGCCGTCAACTGACATCCATGCACCTTGTGCACCAAAGATGTTAACAGCACTACCGTATTCTTCGCTGAAGATACGGATTTCTACTGTTTCTACACCAATACCGTATGGCTGGTCAGCGGTCGGGAATCCAGCAGTCACAAATTGGAAATCATTTTTAAGAGCAAAATAGTTTCTTGCAACCGCGATGATTGTCGCACGCAATATTCCAGATGCTGGGATAGATTCAAGCATGTCAAGTGCAACAAGTGAACCATCACGAACAAGCGGCAAACGTACTTCCCCACCAACTATTTCAACTTTGTCGGTGATGTCTATAAATTGAGGACCGTTTGCAATTCCAGTTGTTGCTGTAACTGCTGCACTTGTGTCACTTTCATAATGAATAAAGTATTGAACATCAATATTCACAGTATCCGTAAAGTGGTCACTTACGTTAACTTGTCTAAATGCGATTGTGTCATTTTGGTAATAGTTTGCCTGACGAAGTTGGATGCCGCCGTGGAATTCTGGTCTGTCGGCATGCATACGATAGTTAGTTCTTGCAACAACGTTGAATGAAAATCTTTCTTGTGTTGAAAGACCTTGCCATTCGTCACCGAAACTTGTATCACGAACAATAACAGTAATCTGGTAACGAGCAATACGGTTATCTCCGTTCGGAGCAAGAGATTCAGAACCAGTCAACACCCCTGTGTTTGCAGTAGTATTAGAACCATCATGGATGTAACCATTACTGAATGCCATAGTTGCAAAATTAATAACAAGTGGAGTTGTGTTATCCCAATGGAATTGAGCACCGTTTGCTTGTGCGGTACGAACTTCGGACGAGAATGTCACAGAGTTCGGACTTGGTTGGTCAAGTAAGAAACGTTGGATAGTAAGAGTATAGATAAGGTTTCCTGATCTCTCCCCACCTGATGTATCACCAAGAAGTGCAGGAATTCTTAGCAAGTGTTCATTACGATGCGAGTCTTGGTCGCCAAGGTCTTGCAATATTACTTCTTGAGAAATTTGTGTTCTTGCATTTGCACCACGACCTGGAAGGTATCTTGAACGGTCGTTTGCAAATTCAAACTGGATTGGTGTTCCATAGTAATTTCCTGGGTCACTTGGACCAATGATGTTTGGGATTGTTGTTGCATTACCAACATCGTCATAAGCGAATGCATCTGTCCAACGCATCTCAGGAGCAACAGTAGAGAAACGAATAAAGAAACGTGGGTCTGGACCAAATGGGTTGTATCGGATGAATCTTTGTCCGTTAACTGTCACGATTTGGTCGCCAGCATGGTCGTAACCTGCACCAAAGATTGTTGTTGTGTAATACCAGAAACGGTATTCACCACGCTCGGTTGGAATAAAGTTAAAGTCAGTAATGTTGTGAAAGAATGAGTCTGGATGTGATGCGAGAGTATGACCATCTTGCCACTCAGGAGTTCTTGCAGGTCTCCATACACGTGGACCCTCGTCTGGCATTATTTCAACACGAACGAATGTAAAGTTTGTTACTGTGTCTGCGTTAAGGTGAACAGGGTTATAAGCAACACCTTCGGTCGCACGTGAAAGTGAAACACTAGGATGTGGAAGAGTTGATTCCACATTTAAACGAAGGTTTGTTGGAACGAAATCAACACTTGGGTTAAATTCAAAACGAATTTGTTCGTTTCGTGGTGTACCCGCCTCACCGATAATGTTTTGCCAATTTGCACCAACGTTATCAACCAAAATATTGTGAGTACGGAAAGATGCTACTGTGATATCGTCTTGGCTATTTTCGTAGATAAATTCTGCATAAAAGTTTGAACCAGCACTATCAGGTGTGAATGTACGACGTGCTGGGTCTGCAATAGCCGCTTGCCAGTTCGCAGCAAGTGTTTCGCCAGTTGCGTTATTAGCATTTTGGAGTTCTGCGTTACCGAAGAAGTGAACACGAGTATCGGCAAACACAGCCATCTGCAACATGTGAAGACGGTCAAAGTCATTATCAAGTGCAAGGTAATCTGCGTGAGATGTTACATTTGGGTAAAGTCTTTCAAGATATGTAAGATTAGGAACGTATAATTGTCTTTCACGGTTACGACGAACCTCGAAAAGGTCACGACCATGACGGTCAACAAAAGAACTTGGAAGTGGAAGAGTTATTGGAAGACCAGGAACGGATACATTTGGAAGAATGTCTTCAGAATTAGTTGGAAGTGCAAATGAAAATTCATTTTGTGTAACACTTATACCAAAATAGTGAAAGTGTTCGCCTGTAAGAGCCGAATTCATAAAGAAACGGTATTCAAAATCACCTGGATTTTCCCAATGTGTTGGCATGTTTGCCATATCATCCGATCTTCCGATTACGACGTCACGTGCACCACTTGTACGTACAAGCTTAAAGTACGCATTTGGTCCACCCGTGCTTTTTTGTGGGATTATAATTGCATCCCCTACATAAGCATTACGTCTTGGAAGGTTGGTAACCGAATAATACGCGATTACCTCGTGGTCTGGCGTGCTAAATGGCATTAAACGTAATGCTGATGCGTGAAATGGACTGAGGAATACACCAAAAAGTGCACCCAACGCGAGCACAACGGTTAAACTAAGAACTATTAATTTTTTCATTTGGACAAGAATCTCCTTATTAAACAAAACTCTATTTCCTATAATAAAACAAATCTGGGTGCTTTGTCAACTGGTAAATTATTGTTTGCAAACATTAAAACTTTTATCATGACAAATTTCGACAATGATTATTAGATTTAAAAAGCCGAGTAACTCGGCTTTTTGTTTAAATTGATTTTGGCTTTTTTGTCCTTGTCTTTTTGATTGGTATTATGTCATTTGGTATTTCTTCGCCAGAATCTATATCAATAACCTGCTCTTGCTCTTTTTGCTTTGCCTGCATTGCCGCGATTGTAGCTTTTGCAGCCGCAAGGTCATCTTGGTACTTTCTTACTCTGAACGTTTTATTGAATATGCCAAGAAGTGCTTTGTGATAAATAACAAGCAAAATGGCATTTATAATCATCACATTAACAAAGAGTATAAGCAACATTGGATCGGTTTCTTGGACAAAGCCCGATTCAAGAATAATAGGATAACTGAGCAACAATGCAACCTCAATCGGACGGAACACTACGACAATAAGAATAAAGTGCCAAAACTTCATTTTTGCCGCACCACAAGTCACACACAAAAGGTCGGTCGGGAAAAATGGAACAAGGAATAACCACGGCACACCGCGTGAACCATTTCGGGCGAACCAGTCAAGTCGTTTATCAAGTGATTCTTTATCAAAAAGAAAATATAAAAGTCTTCGACCACCGTATCTTCCAAAAGCATAAAGACAAACAGAAGCTACAAGTACGGCAATAACAGAAATTCCATAAACCAAGAAAAAGTTCTGGTCTGGGAACATAGACATTCTAGCGACTATGGCAATAAAGAATGTAGTCGTACCTGGTATAAGATTCAAGGTCAATGATTGAGCAATATAAATCCCAATAAACGCAAGTGCCAATATCGCAACACCACCCTGCCAATCGGTGGCTTGTGCCTCGCGCGCCTCTCTACTTAAAAATGGGTTAAGGTCAAAACCAAATGCATAGAAAACAAAATACATACCAATTGTAAAACCAGCAAGTATAAAAAGAACCAACGTTATACGCAACGCCTTTTTTTTACGCACAGCGGTCCAGCGACGACGAAACTCGACCTCGTCAACTTGGTCACCTATTTGAGGGATGTCACCCATTTGCGGTCCATATTTTTTTTCTTTATTCTCGTCCATTTACCCGCCCTTTGTAATTATATTCCTATTTGGTATACTAGCATAACCATCCACCCCTTGGCAATTTATTTAAGGTGATGACTCTGTCATATCAACTACTCTTCTGAAAATTGAGAATTATATAGCTCGGCATAAAACCCGCCGCTTTTCAATAGCTCTTCATGCCTACCCTTTTCTATTATGTCACCATGGTTCATCACAAGGATTATATCCGCGTTTTTAATCGTCGACAATCTATGTGCAATTACAAAGCTTGTTCGCCCTTTAGTAAGGCTGTCCATAGCGTCTTGGATTAATACTTCTGTCCTTGTATCAACCGAACTTGTTGCCTCGTCAAGTATTAACAACGGTGCATCCTTTATCATAGACCGCACTATTGTAAGAAGCTGCTTTTGACCAGCCGACACATTCGCACTTTCGTTAAGAACGGTGTCATAACCATTTGGTAATGTTTTAATAAAATGATTAATACCAGCAGCAGTTGTCGCCGAATCCAGAATCTCCTGCTCGCGCTCTGGATCGACTTTCATATTATATAAAAGGTTTTGGCGCACAGTACCCTCGAATAACCATGTGTCTTGCAACACCATTCCAAACATATCGGCAACATTACCACGTCGGAGGTCATTAATACTTACACCATCAATTGTTATATCACCCGAGCTTGCCTTGTAAAATTTCATAAGCAAATTAACAAGTGTCGTCTTACCCGCCCCAGTAGGTCCTACAATTGCAACCTTTGAACCAGCAGGAATATCCGCATTAAAACCCTTTATAACAGGCTTGCCCTCTTCATATTCGAATACTACATTATCGAATTTTACCGCGCCTTTTACATTGTCAGTTGTCGCGGTAATACTGTTCTCGTCTTCCATTTCATCTTGCCCAAGGAACTCGAAAACACGTGAACTTGCAGCAGAGGCACTCATAAGGTTTTGTGCCGCTTGGGCTATATCTGAAAGTGGCCATGTAAACAAACGTGCAAAGACCATAAAGGATATAATCACACCAAAGTCAGCTAGTGTTCCATTAGCTACGAATATACTTCCTACAATAAACACGGCAAGTGTTCCAAGACTTGCAACAAAACCCATTATAGGAATTATAAGTCCGCCGTAAAACTGGCTCTTCCATGTGCTTGTATAAAGTTTGTTGTTCAACTCGTCGAACTTGCCCATAGCAACGCCACCAGCGTTACTAACCTTCATAACCGTGTGACCGCCATAATACTCCTCGATATGCGTATTAACGTCACCAAGCTCTTTCTGTTGGGCATCATAGAATTTCTGGCTCTTCGCCATAATAAGACCCATGAACACAAAGCCAATTAAGCTTGCCCCTATGACAACAAGTGCAAGCATCCAGTTCGATATAAACATGAATACAATCGAACCTATGACCATGGTCACCGCGGCTATGATTGTTGATAAACCAAAATCAAGTGCAGTTGCAAGAGTGGTAGCATCATTGGTAATACGCGAAAGAACGTCACCTACTGGATGCTTGTCATGATAAGAAAGCGGAAGGTTATTAATCTTTTTTGACAACTTTCTTCGCAATCGTTTTGAAACTACTTGTGCCACCGATGCCATGATGAATTCGTTAGCATAGGACAACACAAACATACCCACATACATAAGAGTAAGGATAATTCCAAGACGTACAACCGAGTCATGTGTATCGGCACCAAGATGCATCATCGCAATTATATAATCCGCCATATCACCAAGCAGGTCCGCACCAAATAATCGCAGCAAAGCGGCGATAGATGCAAACACAATGGCAAGTATTATAAGCCCAAGCCATGGACGACAAAACTTCATCAATTTCTTTAAACCGCCCTTGGGGGTCTTTGGTTCTGGTTCTTTTGTGGATTCGCTTTCTTTATTTACCGCCTCGCTCGGGACTTCGTCTTCGACTATGCTTCTCTTATCTTCCATTATGCAAGCTCCTCCTTTGATAACTGGGACAATGCGATTTCTTTATAGACTTCGTTATTCTTCATAAGCTGGTCATGCGTACCGCTTCCTACAATTTGACCCTTATCAAGAACATAGATTATGTCCGCATCTTTGATTGTACCAATACGCTGGGCAACGATTAAAACGGTAGCACCCTTAGTTTCTTTTTTAAGTGCAGTACGAAGTTTTCGGTCGGTATTATAGTCAAGAGCCGAGAACGTATCATCAAATATATAAATCTTTGGACGACGTACCATAACACGGGCAATAGCAAGACGTTGCTTTTGACCACCGCTCAGATTTTTTCCACTTTGTGAAACTTCGGAATCAATACCTTTCTCTAACTTTGAAACGAACTCCCATGCCTGTGCCGTGCGAAGTGCAATCTCGACATCTTCGTCGCTAACTTCACGCACAAGCCGTTCAGAACCATCCTCTCGCTCGCCCGTTTCACCGAACGCAACGTTACTGCGGATTGTACCATTGAATATGGTCGCCGTTTGCGGGATGTATCCAACAACGTCGTTAAGGTCACTTAATGCCATGTCACGAACACACACATCGCCTATTGTAATTCTGCCATCGGTTGCATCATAAATTCGCGGCAACAAATTCACAAGCGTGCTCTTACCGCTTCCTGTGCCGCCTATGAACGCAACAGTCTTACCAGCAGGTATTTTCAAATTAACACTAGAAAGAACACTCTCTTCGGCACCTGGGTATCGAAAGCTTACATTCTCGAACGTAATATCGTTGCTCTTTAAATTGCCACAGAACGTACTATCCTCGTTTGCAGCAACCGATGGGTTTGTATTCAAGACCTCCATAATTCTTTTACCAGACACCAAACTTCTTGGCAACAATGCAAGCACCATAATCAACATCATGAACGCAAAAATCACTTGAGTTGCATAGTTAGAAAACTCGGTCATTGCACCAAAGAACTCGGGATCCGTTTCTCTTCCCGTTGTGAACATCCAACTTCCGACCCAATAAATTGCCACACTTAGACCACTTAAAAGCAACATCATAAAAGGCCAAAATATTCCGAATGCACGGTTCACAACAAGGTTGGTCTTTGCAAGATTGGTATTGGCACATTCAAATTTTTCTTGTTCATATTCACTTGCATTATATGCACGCACAACACGAAGTCCAGTAAGGTTTTCTCGTGACACTTGGTTCAACCTGTCGGTCAAAGTTTGTATCTTGTTAAACCTTGGCATGACAATAACAATAAGCACGGCAATAAGTGTCACAAGTGCAACCACGGCAACTGCGGCAACAATAGATAACTCGGCACTTACATCCAACATCTTTATAATCGCCCATATCGCAATAATAGGCGCACGTACAAGAATCTGTATCGCAAGCACGGTAAACATCTGAACCTGGGTCACATCGTTGGTGCTTCGTGTAATTAAACTTGCGACCGAGAATTTTTTCATCTCGGCGGTTGAAAATTCACCAACACGCCCAAAGATACGTCTTCGTACCCTTGCCGCATGGCTTGCCGCAACTACCGCACCAATCCATGCGACTACAATCGCGGACGCCATACTTCCCAACGAAAACAACAACATCCAAAGACCATTCAACCAAATCTCACCAGAAGACCCAGTTCCATCAATAACCATGTTAGTTACTGTTCCAAAATATTCAGGCACAATCAAATCAAGATATACCCCACCCACGATAAATATAATCGCAATGACAATCAAGATCCAATCACGAACCGAAAACATAGTAAAAAGCTTGAACACAAAACACCCCTTAAAAAAATTTAGACCATCCTTGTATGACAATTATTCACATAGGTATATATATTACACGAGTATATAAATATGGTCAACCATGATTAAAAATTAAAATGCAACCAAGCGTTGCACTTTCTAAAATTCAAGCAATAATTATCCCACCATCGTTATCACAATCCCAAGCAATCGGTTCATATATTGAAAATGCAATTGTTCGCGTAAAGAGGCTGCCACTTGTTCGACGAACGGTGATTGTTATTTCGAGTACCGCTTCACTTTGAGTATGTATTGTAAATGGAAAAAAAGTAATCCGTGCGGCATCTTGGTCATTGATTGTCCAATTAACAATGGCGTCCTCGGTATCTATATTAATAACATTTGTGATTGTTGCCCCTGCCCTGACAATTTCTGGAAGAGAAAGTACTTGAAACACCGTCGTACTTCCAAGCCCAGTCGGCAATGTTCCGTCTGGTCGGGTCTCAGGCTCGCGGTGATTGTTTGACGAATCACCAAAATCTGGTCCAGGATTAGACGCAACACCCCCTCCACCAACTGGAACATTATTTGCGTTTGATCCAATTGTTGGGACAATAATTAATGTCAACGCACCAATAATACATGCGAATAAAATAAATAGGCCCTTTGATTTCTTTAACGAAAGCCCTTTGAAAAATTTGCTGAATTTTGTCGACTTATGCATATGCAGATATTATAACAGATTTTAAACAATGCGCAAGTGGTTTTTGTGGATTTTTTAAGAAGACCACTTTAAAGACAGGTAGTATAAATTCTCTAACCCTCCTGTCAGCTAGTCATTAAGTGACTACTCCCTATCAGTCATCCTAACTTACACTCGTAATTGCGAGAACTACTCTCAAAAGACAACCTGGTCACGTCATCCCGACTGAAGTACACGAAGTACCGAAGCAAGGAGCTTATACCCGTCATTGCGCTTGCTTTCTGCTGTGATGTTCACGCTTCGGTCGAGATGGGTTGGTTAAATTTTTCTCGATTGATCGGGATGACAGGAAGGGGTTAGCTCGACATTCGCCACTTCGGGATAACGCAAACAAAAACCCCGTTTCCGAGGTTTTGTTTTTCTTTTGTATTGGTTGATGTGCTACCAAATTTCGCCTGTGCCGCCGCTGTTATCAGGTGGACCTGGTGGACCGTCTGATCCGCCACCCCATTCAATCATTCCATCAAGTTGCGTGAACACCATGATTAACGAGAATGTTATAATAACCGCCATGATTGCCCAAACGATTCGTAATTTTGCTTGTTTACGCGAATTCTCGTCTGTAGCGGTTGCCAATTTGACACCCAAATATATCGCATATACCACAGCCAACGCACCAACAATGATCAATGCAATTCCAACCATATCCCAAGCATGATCACCAATCCATTCGGCAATTGCCTGGATTGGTCCATACCGCTCTGGGATATCATCATTATTAAGCAAATTTATCATCTTTTGTCCCCAAGTTTACGATATTTATCAATCTGTTTGTGCTGGGAACACAATATAGAAGACAGATACCATAGCAAATACCACGATAACCGCAATAATTGCCCAAATAAGTTGTGCCTTTGCTTCTTTACGCTTTGACTCGTCCTGTGCAGTCGCAAGACGTACACCAAGCCAAATTGCAAGCAACGCCGCAAGCGATCCAACAACAATAAGAATTGGGTTAACAATACCTCGAATTGCCCCTGCTAAGTCGTTCGCCACATCTCCAGGCGGACGTCCAGGTGCTTCACTATTTATCAACCATTGACCCAATCTAGCCATTAAATTCCCCATCAAAGAATTTCCTCCTTTGTTTTTTTATTTTTTGCAAATCGTGGGATTTTATGCAAAATATTATACTCTATATTTACTATATTAAAAATTCTATGTCAAACGTTTTTTACAAGGTTTTTGAACTTGTGCCACTTGTAAAGTGCACCACAATGTTTAATCCGCTTCGCCAGTCCTTCGACTCCCTCGTAAACTTGGTCACAACTTCGTGCGCTTCGCGTTCAGGATGACATCACCAAACTACGTGCAAATTCGAGTGCATTTTTTTCTTCGCCGCCAATCATGCGAGCAATTTCGGCAAGCCGAGCTTCTTTATTTAATGGATATACCGTGGTTGCTGTGCGATCATTTTGTTCCATCTTCTTAATAAGGAAATGTGTATTTGCTTGGGCAGCAACTTGGGCAAGATGAGTCACACATATAATTTGAGAATGACGCGAAAGATGTGCCATTTTATTCCCAATTTTCGTCCCCATATTTCCACCGATACCAGTATCTATTTCATCAAATATCATTGTGCCGATTTTATCATTTTCGGCAATCAAGGTTTTCAGGGCAAGCATAAATCGGCTCATTTCTCCCCCACTTATAATACTTGCAAGTGGTCGCAATGGTTCGCCAATGTTTGCGCTGAACAAAAATTCTATGTCGTCGATGCCATCTGGTTTGAATGACGATTCTTTAAATTCAACTTTGAACTTTGTTGACTTCATTTCAAGGTCAGTTAATTGTTCGATAATCTTGGTTTCTAAATCGGTTGCAACTTCTCTTCGTGCATTCGATAAATTGGTTCCATGTTCTTTCAATAATACAAGCGACTTGCTTATTCCTGTTTTAGTCTTTTCAACTTCTTGTTCGTTCGAGACAAGTTTATTTAAATCTGATTTAGTTTTTTCAAGGTATTCGTGAATTGCCTCGATGCTGTTGCCGTATTTTCTTTTTAATGCTTTGATTTCATCAAGTCGAGAGTCTACGTACGCAAATTCCTCGGCGTCCATTTCCATCGAATCGAAATAAGATGAAAGCTCGCCCTCTACATCAGCAAGTGCATATTGTACATTGGATAATTCATCATACAGCTTTTCCAGCTTTGTATCAAAGTTTGAAATACCGCCAAGACCACTTAATGCGTTTTTTAATAATGATGTTGCTCCACCCTCGTCGCCCGATAAATTTGCAATTGACATTGACAGTCCATTTGCAATCTTTTCAAAGTTTTGAAACTTTGTTTTCTTTTCTTGTAATTCTTCGTCTTCACCAATTTGCAAGTTGGCATTTTCTATTTCGCTAATTTGAAAAGTATAAAGATCAATTTGACGCGCTCGCTCGGACTCATCGCCGCCAAGACTTTTTAACTGGGCTTCAAGTGACTTCCAATTATCGTATTCACCGCGATATATAGAAGCAAGTGCAGATATCCTGCCACCACCATACATATCAAGGATATTAAGATGATTTTTTACTCGCAGCACGGTTTCTGTATCATGTTGACCATGTATATGGATAAGAGAATTTGCAACTTCTTTTAATACAGACGTAGTTACTGGGGATGAATTAATACGGCATTCGGTTTTACCATCCGCCTTTAGCGTTCGCGAGATTATTACCGTGCCATCATCTATATCTATTCCGCATATTTCGTTAATTCTACTTCCAAGATTTTCATCCACCGAAAACACCGCATCTACAGAAGCCTTTGCCGTGCCCGTTCTTATCATATTCTTGTTTAATTTGTCGCCCAAGATAAAATTCAGACTTCCCAAGATGATACTCTTTCCCGCACCCGTTTCTCCTGACAACACATTAAAATTCGGACCGAATTCAATTTCAACCTCGGGTATAAGTGCGATGTTTTGAATCTTTAGCGATACTAACATAATCCCCATTTTACCACAGTTATTAAAATCGTGTCGACTATAAAAACCTGTGTATTGTGTTGTGTGTCGCATACCATACTTCATGTTGTGTATCATGCGTTAAACAACTTGAATTGCCTCATCATAATCTGCATATTTATAGTAGTTATGTAAAAATCTACTTGATTTCGTTAAAAGGCGGTGATATAATGTCCTTTGTAATGAATATAAAAGAAGTCATCGAAGAAATCAGGAAAGCAGAGTGCAATGCTGAAGATATCCAGCAGAAATCGGCACAAGACGTTTCAGTTGTGAACAAAGATATTGGTGAACAGATTGCTAAATTGCAATCCGATTCATCTGATATTAATAAAAATGCCAAGACTCTGGCAACAGAGACAAAAGTTGAACCTGTCAAGGTTGACAAAGCAACAATGACCAAAGCGAATGCTTTTGTGATGAAATCATTCAATGCGAGGTGGGCAGAATGAAAAATAAAATGCGTAAGATATCGGTACAAGGAAGCCTGGACGAACTCCGTACTATCATAGAAGAACTTAAAAAAACCCAAGCCTTCGAGGTTTCATCTTTCAAGCGTGACAAAAACGATGATGTAGAAAGTTCGCTTATTGAAGACTACTCTACTCTTCTTGCAAGAATAAATGCCGTGTTAGAATTTTCAAGGCAATCCGAAGTTGACTTTGCCGATGTATTGAAAAAGTTCAAGAAAAATCATCCAGCCGATACAACGTTTGATGCCGCAAAACAAATTTCAAACAAATCACTATACAACAGCATCGAGGACCTCGGCTTTGATGAGCTAAAGGCACTTGAAAAACGTAAAGACGAAGTCATGGCAATTATCGAGCGTATGGAAACGGCTTCTGCTCGTCATTTCGAGATTAAGGCTTTGATTGAAAAGAATAAACAAACCATAAAGGAACTTGAACCTTTCTTGAACTTGGATGTTCCATTTTCTGACCTTACTGGTACCACCTCTACTTTTGTAAAGTATGGAACTATCCCTACGCTTCAACTTGAAAAATTTAAAGAAGACTTTGATCTTGATAATTTTGTTATATCTGAATTCGCAACTGGTGGATCAGAACTTGGTGTTGTTATAATTGGACACAAACATGACCTTGAAATGATTGAAGTTATTTCAAACTATCAATTTACACAATTTAACTTTGATTTCGATAGGACTGCAAAAGACCAAACAAAGTTCTTGAATGAAAAGAACTACACAACTGAAAAAGAACTTGTCCAGATATTATTGTCTGCCCCACTTTCTGCCGAAGAGATTGTATTGCTTAAGCAATTCTATGATTACATAAAAAATGAAATTGATACCGAAAGCATCCTTAATGGAACAATCAAAACCCGAGACTATTATGTTTTAAATGGTTGGGTACTTGATTCTGCAAAAAAAAAAATAATAGCGTTAATACTGGCGATTAATCCAAGAACAAGGATAAAATTTGGACGTACGGTTACACTTGATACCCCACCTTCTCATATTGTTAATACACGAGTAATCGCGCCATATCAAGAAGTTACAAACATGTATGGTGCACCAGGCAAGCATGACCTTGACCCTAACCCGTTTGTTGCATTTTTCTACTTTTTGTTTTTCGGGCTTATGATTGGTGACATTGGCTATGGTCTTGTTATGATTGCACTTACAACTGCTGTTCTGCTTTGGAAAAAGCCCCGTGGTGGTGCAAAAAATCTTATTCTTATTGTTCTTATGGGTGGTGTTTCTGCCGTCCTTTGGGGATTATTCTTTGGAGGGTTTTTTGGGTTCGGAAACGAAGACTTTCGACTTATCCCATCCCCTGTTATGAGTCCAATTGATGATGCTATGAACCTGTTGATGCTTGCAATGGCTCTTGGTGTGTTGCATGTTGTTACTGGTATCGTTTTAAAATTTGCAAATATGATAAGACTTGGTCGTCCTATGGACGCGGTCTGTGATGCGGGTTTCCGTTTGATTTTCTTTACTGGTGTGTTACTTGCAATTCCTGGATTTGTTTTCGACATTAACCTTCTTATGCAAATTGGTATTTGGGTTGCCGTTGGTGGTATCGGTCTTGTTGCAATTACTGCGGGTCGAAAGGCAAAAGGTTTCGGAAAAGTATCTGGTGGTTTTGGTGGTGTTTACGGATTTATTAATTACTTCACAGACATCCTAAGTTACGCACGTTTGTTCGGTCTTTCTCTTGTCGGTGCGGTTATTGCTGTTGTTGCTAACACAATGGGTGGTATGTTCATGGGAAGTATTTGGACAATTCCAATTGGTCTTCTTATCGCTGTACTCTTCCATACATTTAACCTTGGTCTTTGTATCTTGTCCGCTTATATTCACAACGCACGTCTTCAGTTCATCGAATTCTTTTCAAAGTTCTATGATGGTGACGGTACGGTATTTAAGCCCGCAGGAAGCAATCTTCGCTTTGTAAAAATTCGTTCAAATCTTGACACCGTTCAAGTAATTGAAACCGAATTATCCCAGATGCCGAATATAAAAATTGCGTCTATGGCGCACTAGGACGAGAAATCTCGCAGCTAAGTCTGCGATTTCTAAATATATTTTAATCTTTAGGAGGAAAAAATAATGATTGAAGAACTTGGCAATGTATTTGCTATGTTAGGAGCAGCACTTGCGGTCATCCTGACAGGAACTGGGAGTGCTATTGGTATGTCCTGGGTACAACAAGCGGCGGCAGGACTTACCGCGGAACAACCAGAAAAGTTTGGTAAAACACTTATTCTACAGTTGATTCCATCATCTGCGGCACTTTATGGTTTCGTTGTAGCGTTCCTTGTTATGATGCAGGCTGTTCTTGGTGACGGTGCTGGTTACACTTTTAGCGAAGGGTTAATCATACTTGTTGCGTGTTTGCCTATTGCTGGTGTTGGTTTGTTTGCAACACTTGGTCAAGCAAAAGTCTGTGTTGCCGGTGTACGTATCGTCGGAAAGCGTGTTGAACTTACTGGTCGTGCTATAACTATGTCGGTGTTTATCGAGCTTTTCACATTGTTCGCACTTATCGTTTCTGTGCTTACTGTTTTCTCGGTCGGCGGTTAATTTACAAAATACCGAATTAATTCGGAAGGAGTTTCATGATGCAACATTACATAGTTGATAAAATTATAAACGATGCAAAGGATATGGCTAAACGTGAACTTGAACTTGCTAAAGCGGCGGGTTCTTCTCGTATTCAAGATGCAAAAAAAGAAGCCGAAAAGAATGCGGATTCTGCCCTGCTCCGTGCAAAAAAGGCGGGAGAAGAACGTGCAAAGCAAGAGGCAATTATCGCTCAATCAAAGGCACAACGTGAAGTCCTTTTAATGCGTCAAAAATTAATTGATGAAGTTTTTGCAAATACAAGGCAATCACTTGCATCGGCATCAAGTAAAGATACACAAAAACTTGTAACCGCTCTTGTTAAAAAGCATGCAAAGACTGGTGACACTATTTATATTTCCAAAAATGATGAAAAGAAAATCACAGCCGAATTTGTTAAAGGCTTGCCTGTTAAAAATCTAGTCCGAGTTGTTTCTGACAAATTTGATGGTGGTATTATTTTGGAAAACCAAAATTATGAACTTAGCTTGACCTACACAGAGTTATTGAATTCTCTTCGAAGTGAAATCGAACTCGAGGTTTCAAAAATCTTGTTTAACTAAGCATACAGGAGGTGCATTTATGAGTATATTGTTCACAAATTCTGTCATAAGTGCCAGAAGTTCTAAGATGCTTGATGCTGACCGAATTCGCCGAATGATACATGCCAACACAATCGAAGATACAACAAAAATTTTGTTTGAAATGGATTATGACCTTTCCGAAGATGACATTATCAATCCATCGGATGCTATCATTACAAATGAACTTAAACGTTTTGTAAAAGAATTCGGTGAGCTGTGCCCTTCTGATGATTTGCTTTATGTTGTGCTTGGACGTTTTTATTATCATAATGCGGCAGCATTTTATAACGCACGACTTCGTAATCCCGATGACGCAAAGGCAAGTTCAACGGTTGATTCGGTATACCCATTCGGTAATGATTACCTTGAACCAGTAATGTTACGTAGTGCAATCTATAGGAAGAGTTACATAAATTTACCAGACGCTATGGCTTTGACCCTTAGAAAATTGGATGATATTGCGTCCCCTTCCCCATTTATGGTGGACCTTGAATTTAATCGAGCACTTTATGCGGATATATTCACAAAGCTTAAACCAATAAAAAACCGCCATATCAAACAATATTTCCGTGCCGAAATTGACCTATTGAACTTGCGAACCTATGCAAAATTGCGATTTGCAGGTAACATTCCATCCGATATATATATCGAAGGTGGCGAGATTTCGGAAGAATCACTCAACACAATTTTTGAAAAGAACTTGCGTAATTCAAAAGTCGCATTCATGGGTTTGAACTACGACGCTGTTATCGCTGAACTTATGATTGGTCTGGAGAATGCAAATTTGGTTAGATTCGAAAACACATCCAATAACTTTCTGATTGAACTAAGTAAAGAAGGTTCGGACGATATATTCTCGCTCAGCATGTTATTCGGATGGTTTATTGCAAAGATGGAAGAATTGCGTATCGTTAAAACTATATTAATTGGTAAAAAGTTTGGAAAGAGCCGAGATGAACTACGTGAAGATCTTCGCGGCATCATAGAATTTGGAGGATAATGGAAGCAACAGGAAAAATTGCGGCAATTGGTGATAAAGATACTATGCTTGCCTTCAAGGCACTTGGTATGGATGTATTTTATGCAACCAAGTGCGACGAAATCCGCGAGACCATTGCCCAACTTGAACGAGATGATTATAAAGTTATATTTATAACCGACACCGAAGCGGGTGCGGCAGATGAATATCTTCGAACATTTGATGCAAAGCCCTACCCTATTATATTGTCTATACCAGACGGGCGAAGCAAAGAAAACTATTCAATCACAAAGATAGTCAAAAATATGGAACGTGCGGTCGGAAGTTCGACAGCACTTAAATAATATCAAGGAGAAATAACATGGCAGAGAAAAAAACAACTAAACCAGCTACAAAGGTATCTTCAACTGGGAAAGCAGAAACAGAAAGTTCAAAGATTGCAGGACGTATTATAAAGGTTTCTGGACCTCTTATCGTTGCTGATGGTATGGCAGATGTTAAAATGTTTGACGTTGTACGTGTTTCAAGCGAAGGTCTTATCGGAGAAATACTTGAACTTCGTGGCGACCGTGCATCTATCCAGGTTTACGAAGAAACTGGTGGAATTGGTGTTGGCGATGTTGTTGTTTCTACTGAAATGCCTCTTAGCGTTGAACTTGCACCTGGTATGATGGGTGGGATTTATGATGGTATCGGTCGTCCACTTGACATTATCCGTGAGCAAACAGGAGACAGAATTTCTCGTGGTGTCAATGTTCCAGGTGTCAACAGAGAGAAAAAGTGGGAATTCAAAGCAACCAAAAAAGTCGGCGATATGGTTATTGTCGGTGATGTAATCGGTGTTGTTCAAGAGAACGAAGTCGTCGAACACAGAATTATGGTTCCTCAAGGCTGTGGCGGAAAAATAACAAAAATCTCTAACGGGAATTTTACAATTATTGATAACGTTGCCGAAATTCAAACAGACAAAGGTAAAGTAAACATTCAAATGTTGCAAAAATGGCCTGTTCGTATTCCGCGTCCTATTCGTGAAAAACTACCACCTTCTACTCCACTTCTTACTGGTCAACGTGTTATTGATACATTCTTCCCTATTGCACGCGGTGGTGTTGCGGCAATTCCTGGACCTTTTGGTTCTGGAAAAACCGTTGTTCAACACCAAATTGCAAAATGGTCAGATGCAGAGATTGTTGTTTACATAGGCTGTGGTGAACGTGGTAATGAAATGACCGACGTTCTTAGCGAATTCCCACACCTTCAAGATATTCGTACTGGTTTCCCTCTTATGAAGAGAACTATATTAATTGCTAACACATCTGACATGCCTGTTGCTGCACGTGAGGCAAGTATTTACACAGGCATCACAATTGCCGAGTATTTCCGTGACATGGGTTATAATGTCGCGGTAATGGCGGATTCAACCTCACGTTGGGCGGAAGCACTTCGTGAGATGAGCGGACGTCTTGAACAACTTCCAGGTGAAGAAGGTTATCCAGCATATCTTGCAAGCAGACTTGCAGACTTTTACGAGCGGGCGGGCATGGCAAGCATCTTGGGTTCTGAAGAGCGAACAGGCTCTGTCACAGCTATCGGTGCGGTATCGCCTCCTGGTGGTGACATGAGTGAACCCGTGTCCCAGGCAACACTTCGAATTGTCAAAGTGTTCTGGGGGCTGAGCTCTTCTCTTGCTTATAAACGACACTTCCCTGCTATTGACTGGTTGATAAGTTACTCACTTTACGCCGACAACATGGGCGAATGGTATTCAAAGAATATTGACAAAAACTTCCTCAACATGCGTCAAATGTCAATCAAGATAATGCAAGAAAATGCTAACCTCGAGGAAATTGTTCGTCTTGTCGGTGTTGATTCATTATCTGATTCTGACCGCTTGTTAATGGAAACTGCTAAACATATTCGAGAAGATTTCCTTTACCAAAACGCATTCAGCGATATCGACAGCTATACTTCACCAAACAAGCAATTCAAGATTCTTAAAACAATCCTTGACTATCACACACTTGGAACGCGTGCTATTGCAAACGGTAAAGACTTTGTACGAACCCAATTCCCAGAAATCAAAGAACAAATCGCACGTTTCCGTGACCTTGAAGATAAAGATCTTGACAAGATTGACGATATAGCTAAAGAGATTGCAAGAAAGCTCTCTTAAGAAAAATAGTATTACTATGTGACATACACCACAATATGTTGGATACTATGTCATACAAAACAACCATTTAACTAGGATACTGGAGGATAAAATGCAAAAAAGTTATAAAACCATTGAATCTGTCGTCGGACCACTCATGCTTGTACGTGATGTCGAGGGCGTTACATACAATGAAACAGTAGAAATTGAACAAAAAAACGGTGAAACAAGACATGGAAAAGTATTGGAAGTACGCGACGATACTGCCCTTGTCCAATTATTCGCATCGGCACAAGGTTTAAAAATATCCGAGAGCAAGGCAAAGTTCCTTGGTCGCGGACTTGAATTCGGCGTTTCTCCCGACATCGTCGGTCGCTTCTTTGATGGAATGGGACGTCCACGTGATAATGGACCTTCTATCATTCCTGAAAAGCGTATGGATATTAATGGGACACCATTGAACCCTACTGCCCGTCACTATCCTTCTGCATTTATTCAAACAGGTATTTCTACAATTGATGGATTAAATACTCTTGTCCGTGGTCAAAAATTACCTATTTTTTCTATGTCTGGACTTCCGCATGCACGACTTGCAACTCAGATCGCACGTCAAGCAAGTGTTGGAGACGGTGAAAAATTCGCGGTTGTTTTTGCTGCAATGGGTATTACAAATGACGAGGCAGACTTTTTCATAAAAGAATTCGAACGAACTGGCGCACTTGCCCATTCGGTTGTTTTCATAAACTTGGCATCTGATCCTACTCTTGAACGTATTGCTACCCCACGTATGGCACTTACTGCTGCCGAATATCTTGCTTTTGAACTTGACATGCATGTCCTTGTAATTATGACAGACATCACCCTTTACGCAGAAGCTCTTCGTGAAGTTTCAGCCGCACGTAAAGAAGTTCCTGGTCGTCGTGGATATCCTGGTTATCTTTATACCGACCTTGCAACATTATATGAACGTGCTGGTTGCATCAAAGGCAAGAAAGGCACAATCACACAAATCCCAATCCTTACAATGCCCGAGGACGACAAGACCCATCCTATCCCCGACCTTACTGGTTATATAACCGAGGGACAGATTGCATTGTCACGTGATTTAGATAAAAAGGCATTAACACCGCCCGTTGATATTTTGCCGTCACTTTCACGTCTTAAAGATAAAGGTATCGGTAAAGGCAAAACTCGCCATGATCATTCTGATGTTTTAAACCAATTATTCGCGGCATACGCAACAGGTAAAGATGCAAAAGAGCTTGCCCAAATTCTTGGAGAATCGGCACTATCCCCAGTCGACAAGCTATACGCACATTTTGCTGATGAATTCGAAAAGAAATTTATAAACCAAGGCTTTTATACAAACCGAACAATTATCGAAACACTTGATCTTGGATGGGAGTTGCTTCGAATTCTTCCAAGAACTGAACTCAAGAGAATCAGACAATCTAACCTCGACGAGTTCTATACCGTTAAAGAAGAAGTGAAATAGTATCACTATGTGATATAAGCTACAACATATTGTATATTGTGTTATACATATTAATCAAAAAGGAGGAGGACCTTATATGGCGGAAAGATTAAATGTCAACCCAACGCGAATGGAGCTTGCCCGCCAAAAGTCAAGACTCCGAACCGCAACGCGTGGACACAAATTATTAAAAGATAAGAGTGACGAGATGATTCGTCATTTCATCCAAATCGCAAAAGAAAACAAACGACTACGTGAACAAGTAGATGGCGAAATCGCAAATGCACTCCGATTATTCACCCAGGCAAGAATTCAAATGACATCACAAGAAATCGAGGCGGCTGTGATGGCATCTACTGCAACGATTTCTATCTCCCCTTCTAATGCAAATATTATGGGTCTTGTTGTTCCTAAGCTTGTTCTTGATATTGACGAAAATGCTAAAGCCAATAGCCTTATCAACACATCAAGCACGTTCGATGAATCTATTCGTATACTTGGCAAATTGATGGAAAAATTACTCACACTTGCCGAAGTTGAAAAAACTTGTGATATGCTTGCGGCAGAAATTGTTAAAATCAAACGTAGAATTAATGCACTTGAATTTATCCTTATGCCACAAATTCAAAGTACAATTAAATTCATTCGCATGAAACTTGCCGAAAACGAAAGAAGTCAACTTGTCCGAGTGATGAAGGTCAAAGCACAAATGCAAGATAAATAAAAATTGTCTTTAAAAATGGACGCATTGTCCATTTTTTTTATTCACAAATTGCAAACTCAAGAGCAAGTCGCAGCATTTTATCACGCATATCAAGCCTATTTTCATTTGAACCTTGCCAACTCCAGCTATCTTGCTTGACTATATCAGAAAAGTATAGAAATTGGCAAAATTCCATTTCATAAAATTTACAAACAGAAGCAATTGCCGAAGATTCCATTTCAACACATACTGCACCTTGTGAAATTCGTTTTTCTATTCTGCTCTTTGTTTCACGATAAAACGCATCTGTTGTCCATGTTATCCCATTCGCAAAGCCAATATTTTTACTTTGTAAAAAATTAGAAAGTCGCCCAGTCATATCTTTGCTTGTCTCAATATAAAGGCTGGGCGACAGGTAATGATAACTTGTCCCCTCATCCCTAATCGCTTTGTCGACAACAAGAACCTTGTTTGCATCAAAATTCTGATCTATGCATCCTGCCGAACCCATTCCCACAAACTTAGTTACACCCATCCACCTTAATTCTTCGACACTTGCCGCTGCATTAGGCGCACCTATTGGTAAGAAAAGTAGTAAGGCTTTATTGTTATAGATGAAAAGCTTGCCTAGTGTGCTTTCTAGAATAAGCTCACATTTTGATAATAAATCTTTATAGTGATGCACCTTACAAGCCGACAGCCAATTCATAACGACTGTCGTAATGCCAAGTTCTCTTATTCTTTTCTTTGCATTTGCTTGCTTCCCTTCTTTGTCACCAATTGCTTTTTCTGGCGTCAGAAATGGGATACACTCATAAAATCCATCAAGAATCGGTATGTCTTTAAATTCATCCATAACGCTATTTTACCATATTAATATAGAAAAACAAATTATTCAAAAAGCTCCATCATAGCTTGACTTGTTTCGATAGATACAATAGTTCTATTCATCGGACCAGTAACAAAGAACGCGGTACCCCGTTGGTTGGATACGATTTGTTCTTGCTCGGACTTGTTAATACCACCAGCATTTTTATACAAAGTAATAAGGTCGGTCATATCGTTCGGTGCCAACGAGAAAATCATGGAATATTGACTTGCGTTGATGATAGCAGCGGACTTTTTAGCAATTACTGGAGACCCAACAAAGTCCTTGATGTTCTGGGTAATGATAATCTGCATACCGTCATACTTTCGAATACGTTTTGCCATATTGAACATGAAATCAAGGGCAATGGGCTTTTTCTCATCAATGAATACGTGTGCCTCATCAACAACAATGACGATTTTTCTTTTTACCTTGTGCTTCATGTTATATTCACGGTTTTTGATAATTTCACCGTCAAGATATTTAAACACAAGCAACATCTGGGCATTTGCAACAACCGAGTTCTTGTTTGCAAGAAGTGTAAGAAAGTTAAATACAAAGAAATTTTCTTTTGATGTAATAGATGCTGGACCATTCCAAAGTCCACTATAACGACCACCTTCCGCAAACTTTTCAAGATAAGTAACAAGAGTACGGTAATTCACACGCGAGAAATCGTCGGTTGCCGCATCAAGATAACGTTTTGCAAGTATAAACAACTCTTCAAATACTGGAAATTGGTTTGGTTGTAATTTGGAAAAGTCGGTGTGCTTGTCAATTCCCTTTGACTTGTAAAGTGCGGCAACAAGACCGTTTAATACCTCCAACGCATCGGCACGAATACCTTCCATAACTATTTTAAAGAAACTCTCAAGGAATCGAAGATGACTCTCGAACGTGTCATCGAATTCTACTCCGTCTTCATCATCTAGCATGGCTGGATATATGTGGAATGGATTAAATCTACCCTTTCCCGCATTACCTACGTCAATTACGGCACCATGCAATTTTTCCGCCATAGCAACATATTCTTTTTCTGGGTCACATATGAAAATTTTCGTATTGTCTGCTGCAAGGTGTGCCAAAATCGACTTGGCAGCAAACGACTTACCCGAACCAGACTTACCGATTATAATCATATTTGAATTGACTCGAACGTTATTTCTTTTGAAGAAATCAATAAATACTGGATAAGAGTTACTTCCTATACAAATTCCGCGGTCGTCTTGCAACATATCCGAAATAAACGGGAATGTTGCAGCAACGGTGGTAGTCGGAATACCACGTGAATATTCTGGGAATGTTTCAAGACGTGAAATATTTGTTGCGATAAAGCTGTCCACATGACGACCAGTAATCCGAGAGAATTTGAAACCGTCCTGATAAAGTCGGCTTTCCACTTCTTTTTTCATTACAAAATCGGGAGTCAAATGAATAGAACAATCTAACATCTGTTCATTATTTTGTTTAATTTGGACAAGCAAGTCTGTAATAGTACTGAGCTGGGCATTTCTATCAATTTGGTGCGAAGATTTGTGACTTTGCCCCATTTGGGTTTTCATCTCCAAAATTGCCTTGTCAATCATCTTTTCGGCACTTGCCTTTGGGACTTGGTGAAAATTTAATACTGTTCTTGTTCCAGGCAAGTTAAATATCCCATACCCCCAAGCATTACCAACCTCTAACGGATAATCGGTTACCGCCAATCCCGCACGTTTAAGACCATTAATCGATGCACTTCCAGCACCAAACGTAATTTTATTTGGTGTAACCCAATTCATCCATTTTTCTTCAGGCATAAGGTTAAGCTCACGCTCATCAAAATCTTTGTTATAATTTGCGCGAAGGAAAACAACAAGGTCCTTACCACGAACAATCTCACTCTCTATTGCAACCGATGAGCTTCCCAGCGTTCCTCTCATACCATTTATAGTATTCTCAAGCAATGTCTTGTCCGCATCATAAACAACAAAGTAATAACAGCTCTTGAAAACCTTTTCCTCGTTATTCATGAATTCGAGCAATAACCCGCGTTCATTAAAGATAATCTCACGTGCAGAAAGCTCGGACTCGGATAACGAACCCATTTCCATAGCCTTTAACGTGTCTTTATACTTGGTAACCTCGTAATCGATATATTTATCAAGAACCATCCCTCGTTCAAGCCTTATCAAAGATGCATTTTGACGAGAAGTAATTCGACGTATAGCATTTGCAAAATTTTGAACAACCATTTCTTGCTTTTGCGCATCAAGAAGTCCGAACTCAATAGGTTTTAATTCAAGAACCATTCCGAAATACTCACCAAAGTCAATGAACTTGTCATCAATTATTCCTCTGTATGGCACAAGTTCTTTTATGTCGCGATACCCACCACCATGGACTTTTGCGTATCGTTTTGCGTATGCCATGAATTTGAAATATCGCCAAAGCGTACCATAACCACGAAGTCCTTGCTCGACTGGTATAAAACCAACACCAAATATAACAAGAACAACAATGACAAGTGCAAGATTACCAACCATCGAATCAAAGAAGTCAGCATACCAAACGGCAAAAGCCACACCAGATGCAACAGCCGCATAAAAAAGGTCAGCACCAGTAATGCCCTTTGCAAACTCGGTTTTTACCCGAGTTTTTCTTGGTATATATCGTATCGACGGTCGAAAGTTGCTATTTTCCACTTGTTATTTCCCCAATTTTTATCTTGTTCTTTATTTACCGCCTCCACCATGAGACTTAGCACGCTCGAGAAGAACTGCAAATGGCTCCAATGTCTCTTCCCTGATAACACCGTATCTACGTTGGTTATCACTTTCTCTATTTGCAATGACACCCTCAGACTCCATGTCTGTTGAATAGCTTGCAAAGCCACGTAACATTTGTGCATGGTTTGCATCTTTTATATGTGCCGAATTATCCGCTACATCATTAAATATTGATGCCATATCTGCCAAGAACGCTTTTTGATTTGCATCGTCTCCTAAAGACCAATCCTTGGTTACTTGACCCAAGTTCATGTTCAAGTGTGCATATTTCTCATTTAACTGACTAACCGCTTCTAGTACGGCTTTGTCCTTGCTTTCTCCAAGCGCTGTAATCTTTGCAGCAAGTGTATCCATACGGTTAAGAGAACTCTCCTCAGCCCTTCCTGAAATGTTGATTGCATTAGTCATATACTTTGCGGTTTCTTCTGCATATGTCATATCCCACATTTTTGCCGCGGCATTTTTTGATGCCTCCAAACTATTGCCTTGCATGAACTTTGACTTTGATGAATCACCCAATTGCTCGGATACTTTTCTTGTAAGGTTAACCGCAGCTCGAAGATCTTCTCCACCACCCGCAACCAGTTTACCAAGTCTGTCATCTGTTTTAACCGTCCCTACACTACCCAACTTCAAAGTCTTGCTTCCAGTCTTGTATGCATCTTCGAATCCTTTAAAAAGTTCTTCGTATATCTTTTTAACATTTCCTTTGTGTTTCTTTCGAAGTGTATGAAACGCTTCGCTGTTGTTCAAAGCTTCGTTAATTCGTGGGTTCGATTCAATCGCCGATCTCATATTTTTAAAGAACTCATATCCGTATTCGTCGACTGGCGCACCTTGTAATCTTTCTGCCATCTTTCCACTCTTGTCTGCCCAGAACGCACCTTTACCAACTTTTTCTTCGATAAATTGGTCAATTCCAGCAAAGTCCTTGCCTCTTATCAATTTTTTAAGATCATCAAGCTTTTGCTTTGATTCATCATTATATTCCCAACCGTAACCTTGTATTTGTGTCTTGTCTCGTTTCTGGATTTCTTTTTCTGCAGCAGCAATAGTTGCCTCGGATATATTTATCTCGGCATCAATAGTTGCTTTAAAGCCATCAAGCTTTGCTTTGATCTTATCATCATCATCAGCCCATTCTTTAGCCAAATCCAAAACTTGCTCATTTGTCATATTTTTTGTGTTAATTCCATGATTATTTTGCAACATGCCTCGTAGACTCTTGACAAGCTCGTCATTTCCACCTTTGTCTCTTTGTTTTTCCAACTCTTCAAGTCTTTTCTTTTCGGTATTCATTCCATCTTCATACCCATACAATGTTTCTTCTGTACGTGTTAAAATTTTCCTTGCTTCTCCAGTCGCATCATCATCAGCCGCACGCTGTTCAGTTTGCAATTTTTCAATATCTTTCATCTCTTTTTCAACACCAGCCGCAGAGAAATATTCACGCTTTACCGCACCAAGACCCTTTGTATTCCAATGTGACCCTGCACCAAAGATAGATGCCCCTACAATACCGCCTGCACCCATTACGGCATTCTCTGCACGCTTTATTTCTTCATCTTGCTTTTTTAATACATCATTAAACGCAGCCCCACCAATTATCTCACCATCAAGTTTATATTTTTCTTGCATTGTATCCAATGTTTTCTGTTCATCATCGCTGAGCTTCCCTGTCATTTTTTTTCTCCACAGCCCATCGTACTTTTGTTGTTCTTTATACAACTCTCCTTTTTCATTAATTCTTTCGCTAAGAGCCATTTTATTCGCTTCGTCCGCTTTTGTATATGCCGCAGCACGCTTACCATATTTACCAGTAGTTGTTGCTGCCCTTTTCGCCCCAGCCATAGATGCATTCTTAACAACCCAACCACCAGCAGCTCCACCAAGAACCGCAGTCGCCGAGTCTTTCCATACTGAACTCATTTTCTTTTCTTGCAGACTGTCTGCACCAAGCATAGTTTGGATTTGTCCACGAATTGCTGGAAGCATAGTGAAAAGTGCCAACATAACAATGGTATTTGCAATCAAGTTATGAAAGAAGAATTCTGGATAACTTGGGAAAAATTGAATTTGACTTATTGCTGGATATATTACAAAGAACAAGTTCATTGCAAGAAGCGGAGCAAATATCGCAATCGTCTTTTTATAGAATGGCTTGACAAAGTTGCTGTTAAATGAAGAACCATCATCAAATGGATAGAACGCAAGCGTCAATGGTGACAACATGTATAAAATCAACATTTCAACAAGGCGTTGTACAAGTCCAAATGTAAAATTCAACAGTACCCCAATGATTATAAACGCGCCAAGCCAACCAAGCATCCCCGACATATTCGATACCGAATACAAATTCACAACTGCCGCAGCATTTGTAAATGACAATGCACCCATAAATCGGTCTACACGATTATTACCCGCACCCGTTCTTGCAAGGAAAATAAGATATTGTGGCATTTCTTCATCTGTACCATTATTAATCATTTGTGTATCAATCCAATACGCAACATGCTCGTTTGTTGCATTTTCAACACCCTCGAGCGCCACAACAATTAATGGTATCCCATTGGCAAGTAAAATCTGGTCTCTCATTTGACCAAGTCCACCGCCAGTCAAGCCTTGTTCAATGACTCTATTAAACAAATTTCTTAATCTATGATCACCACTAGAACCAGCCGAACCAGTAATTTCTCCTAAACTTCCACGTAAAAGTGGCAACCTTGCTGTATATACTTGGGATCGTGTTTGTGTGCTTGTTACCCTTCTTTCAATTACAACATCGGCACCATCTCCCCAAGGGTCAATTCCTGGACGCAATGGTTGATTCAAATTCACTTGAACACCTAGTGGGGTGAAATATTGATGACCACCAAGTGATGATGATTCACCAGTTTGCCATGGTCTTCCAAGTGCATTTAATACATCTCTAGCGGTTGCGTTTCTTGTTGTCTGGCTCGAACTCGTTAGTCGATTATTAAAAGCAGTCCATTGTGTCAAAACACTATTGTGAGTACCAGGAGAGTAAGTAGGATCATCTACATTACCAACATTTGCCCGCCAACTTCCTTGAAGCGCTTCCCTCATTTGAAGTTCATTCGCGAAAGGATGTGGTTGTGGCGAAAATGGTGCATTTAAAACATCAAAAACGGTTCGTGGAGGTGAAGGAATATTAGTTGGTGGTCGCACAAAGAAAGGTGGTAATCCAAGCGAATCGTCGAGTGCCACAGGATCTATAGAGTATTGATACTCCCCTTTTGCAAATTCGTTTCTATAGGGTCCACCAAGATGGTGATTCTCTATCCACCAACGAAGACCAGTTTCCTCATCATACCAAACTTCATACTGATAAAACCAGCTTTGATGATATTGAATATCATATGTTCTTTCGAATGTAATATCCCACATATCATATAGTTGAAAATCTTCTACTATACCTTCATTATCTGCACCACCCGCCGTAGTACGAACCTCACTTCTCGGAAGCTGTACAAGGTTATTACCCAAGCCTGGTGCTGCACCGAATTCAAATAAGTGATTTGCATCAACAACATGGAACATCTGCTTACCAACACTACCGTCTTCCATAATTCTGGTTTGATCCATTATCCTGTTATTCAATTCTAGATTTGCCGCATCAAAACCATCAATTTCACCCTGGGTTGACCGTGCCCGATTACCCGAAAAGGCCTTTGCGCGAAACAGAGTTCCAGAAAGCGTAGTTGGCACACCATGCGTAGTCGCCTGGTTAAGTACCCCAAGAACCACACCCGACAAAGAAATACCCACAACAACTGCCGCCGTTATGAACAAGAATAAAACCATACCCTTTATCATTCGGAATACGGTTACATATGGGTTTCCACCATCTTTTTCTTTGTATTGGTTACGTATCAATTGGATTACAGTAAAGAAAATAAGTAATACGGTTGCAACCGCAATCATAGATGCAAAAATTGTCTGTACAGCATCACTTTGTATTAAAAATGTTATTAAATCACCTGTGAAATGTTCTTGGGTTATATCTTCGTAACTTGCATCTTCACCAATTGGAATACCGATTGGTGCACGATATATCTCGGATACACCAGCAAGCATCATAAACACCGCTTCCAAAGTGTCGATAACAACAGCAATACTTAACCATATGTTAAAAAGAAACGAATTGAAAAATTGAGATATCGAAAAGGCAACATTCGAAACTAAATCTTGGGCACCATTTACCATCAATTCATGTGCAAAAAGAGCACCAAGTCCAGTTGCGCCCATACCACCAATCAACCAAAAAATAGGTATTAACTTTAGAGCGTGCTCCCCCCTTTCGCTTGTTATAATTTTACATTTGAAAAAGCCCTTCGTCAAATGAAATGAAGGGCTTTTTATTTTATTTATGAAAATTTACTTTGCCATTTTGACCATCATGTCGACTGTTTTTACGCTGTAACCCCATTCGTTGTCGTACCATGCAACAATCTTAACAAAATTTGGATTTAACATAATACCCGCGGTCGCATCAAAGATTGCGGTGTGTGGATTTCCGATTAAATCGGATGAAACAATTGCGTCTGTTGTGTATTCGACGATACCTTTCATCTCGTTCTCTGATGCACGTTTTACCTCGGCACAAATTTCTTCCCAACTTGTGCTCTTTTGAACTTTTACAGTAAGGTCAACAACAGAAACATTCAATGTTGGTACGCGGAAAGACATTCCTGTTAACTTTCCTTGTAGATCTGGCATTACAAGACCAACCGCTTTTGCCGCACCCGTTGATGATGGGATAATATTACCACCAGCAGCACGTCCGCCTCTCCAATCTTTGTTAGATGGACCGTCAACAGTCTTTTGTGTTGCAGTAACCGCATGTACGGTTGTCATCAATCCTTCGGTAATTGTAAATTTGTCGTGAATAATCTTCGCAATTGGTGCAAGACAATTTGTCGTACATGATGCATTAGAAATAATAAGTTCAGATGACTTGTACTTGTCTTCATTAACACCGACTACATATGTTGGTGTCTCTTTGTCCTTTGCTGGTGCCGTGATTACAACTTTCCTTGCGCCCGCATCAATATGAGCCTGGCACTTTTCAGTTGTTGTGAAAACACCAGTAGCCTCGGCAACTACGTCAACCTTTGCCTTGCCCCATGGAATGTCCTTTGGGTCTCTTTCTTGGAAAAAGTGAATTTTTTTACCATTCACAACAAGAAAATCATCTTCGGCATGAACTGTTCCATTAAAACGACCATGAATTGTGTCGTATTTGAACATATACACCGCATAATCGGGTGTTACAAACGGGTCGTTAATCGCCACGACCTGGCAATCTTTTCTTGTGACCGCGTCACGCAGGATAAGTCTTCCTATCCTTCCAAATCCATTAATTCCAATTTTAACCATAGTACATTATTCTCCTTTTTGTTTAAACCTAGTTTACTACATTTTCGACTTCGTACAGAATTTCATCGTCACGATGATGTACCGTGCCTATACGCTTTATCATGATTGCCCTTGCATAGAATAATACCCCACACATGATTATAACCGCAAAAGTTATAAATGCTACGACATGCCACCAAATATCTATTCCAAAGAAAATTTCAAGTGCTATCCAACCACCAAGAAACATAAGTGCAAGAATAAACGATGTAATTGAATAAACGATTGATGGTGTATGTTCGCGCGCACGACTTCTGTGCGGTGGATGATAACCATCGCGCCTCATTTTATTGCTTGCTACCCGTGTTTTTCTTTGGACTTCGTCCTTTGAATAGCTGCTTGTATAGCCTATTGTATGAATTTCGTATCCCGTCCAGTTATCCATAGTTCTCATAAACTTGTTTTTATGGGGCAATTTTTTCAAGATGTCGGTCACTTCTTTACTATATAACATAATGTGGGCACGCCCCGTATACTCGCCTGGGATAGAAAATACTTTTGCAGCCATTCGGATAAGGCTATGACTGAAACTGTGTTTTGTGTTTTCCCAGCCTATGCCCTCGCGATATGCGTATACTATTGGATGTCCACTTTGATATTCGCCAACTACCCTTTCAATTATTCCAAGTGGGTTTAACAAAGTTACATCGGCAAGGATTGTAACATCGCCGCTTACCGTTTCGAACCCTGCGGTTACCGCAGCCTCTTTACCAAAACGCTGGGTAAGATTCACAATACGAAGACTTCGATTTAATTTTGCTTCTTTCATCAAAATCTCGGGGCTTGCATCGGTACAACCATCATTTACCGCAACAATTTCATAAGACGAACCAGGAATTGCCTTTGTAATGGATCTCAATTCGGAAATATACTTTTCCAAAACTTCGCCCAAAATTGCCTGTTCGTTATATATAGGAAGAATTAAAGATATTTTCATCATTTTGATGATACACGAATTAAAAAAAGTTGTCTATCATTTTCGGGTCAAGCCCTCATTCCCCAAATAACAATATCATTTGCCCCAATCCAATTCCCCCAAGAAGAAGTTACGTTAAGCCGAATTACATTGGTACGGACATTGTCTACTTGGATTTGGGAACGACCAAAATTAGATTGTTGC